>SXGT01014596.1_pt1 | contig 13450 bp, 8 predicted proteins | sample 3176221 | NCBI WGS metagenome assembly SXGT01 (sample SAMN11356862, study PRJNA531348) | freshwater metagenome | isolation source: freshwater sample F1-120 | place: China: Fuxian Lake, Yuxi | collected 2017-12-25
TATGGCAACCGGCAAGGTGCAGCGCGCCCGGCCTGCTGGAACCAGTAAGCCCCGGTCAAACCCAAAATATTATGGAAAAAATCGCCGCGTTTCGATTTTTTGTTCTGCGATTGGCCACCGCATTTTTTGCAGAACTTTCGCGGAGTGACCAAGTTTCGAGATGTTGTTGGGGAGGATGGCGCGGCCCCGGGCGATTTCGCTCCGCACGAATTCCGGCGTGATCTCCTCGGGGAGGCTGGCGCCAAAATGCTGGCCGGCATGCTGGCGCCCCATCAGGTTGGCCAGCCGCACGCCTTGCGGGCCTGCCGCGCGCAGGGATTCGAGGTATTCGCGGCGGCGCAAGTTTTCGCGCAGGGCGACGACTTCCATCTCCGGCGTGATGATGCCGCGCCGGGCGTAGTGCATCTGGCTGACATTGTGGCCGGGCTTGGCGCGGCGCGGTTGGCGATGCAGGCCGGGGAAACGCAACGCGTCCAGGCCCGGGTCAGCGGAGCGCTGGCGGCCAAAGGCCGAGGTCAGCCCGGGTAGAACTTCGGTATCGTGGCGTTCTTCAATCCACGCCGCGCGCAGGGCGGGCAGACCTTGGCGGATGTCGATCTGCGCCGCCGGATCGCCGTAAGGGCCGGAGCAGTCATAGACATAAATGGGCGGATTCGCTTCGGGCGTGGCCGTGGTGTGGGTGTCCGACTGGCTGATCTCGCGCATCGGCACCTGGAGGTCCGGGCGGCTACCTTCGACATAAATCCGGCGCGAATTGGGCAGGGGGGCGATGGCGGCGGCATCGACGGCGGCGGTGGCAGCGGCGAAAGGTGTAGCAGTGGTGGGCGTGGCAGCAGATGAGGGCAAGGCGGCGTTCATGGTAGCTCCAAAGGAGGGGCATGAACGGGAGAGGTGGCGGTCGGGCCGAGGGCCCGGTTATTGCGCTGCCTCCGCCGGCATGACCCGGATCAGGTTCAATGGGTGTGTTCTCAGCCGACCGACAGATATTTATCAAGTCAGCACCCCAGACAATGCGCTAACCGTAGCCGAAATGTCGCAAAATAACAACCATAAAACCCGCTCGGGCCTATGGGGAAAGAAGTGATGAAGACGACTGTTTGGATGACTGTTTGGGCGTCGTTGCTGGCGCTGGTCTTGTCGGGCTGTGGCCGTGAGGCGCCACCGCCCAAGGCGCAGCCGCGCTTTGTTTTGACCGAGACAGTGCATTTGGGCGCGGGCGCGGCGCTGAGCCAGTTTGCCGGTGAGGTGCGCGCCCGCCATGAGGTCGCGCTGGCTTTTCGGGTGAACGGCAAGTTAGCGATGCGCTCTGTTGAAGTTGGCGATACGGTCAAAGCGGGCCAGGTGTTGGCACAACTCGATCCGGCCGATCTGCGTCAGAGCCAACAAGGAACGGAGGCGGATCTGGCTGCGGTGGCTGCCGAGTTGCGGCTGGCGCGGCTGGATGTCGAACGCACCCGCACTCTGCAGGCGAGTGGTTTTGTCAGTCAGGCGGCGCTGGATAGCAAGGAAACAGTGTTGCGAGCGGCGGAAGAAAAACACAGCGCGGCGCACAGTCGCGCGACTTTGGCCCGTAATCAGTCTTCGTATGCGGTGTTGCGTGCCGATGCGGCCGGAGTGATCGCCCAGGTGTTGGCGGATCCGGGCCAGGTAGTCGCGGCGGGGCAGCCGGTCGTGCGTTTGGCCCACAGCGGCGAGAAGGAGGTTGCCATTAGCGTTGCGGAAGGCCGGATCACCGAGTTTGCCCTGGGGCGCCCGGTGCGGCTCCGTTTCTGGGCTCTGCCCGGTCAGTCTTTTGCCGGACGGGTGCGCGAGATTGCGCCACAGGCCGAGGCCTTGACGCGGACCTTCGCGGTGCGGGTTAGTTTGACCGAGGCCGCGCCCGGGGTGCGGCTTGGCATGAGCGCCGAGGTGGGGTTGGAGACAGGGGCTGGTGCTACGAGTATTCGCTTACCGGCGACTGCCGTGTTCCAGAAGGGGCGTCAGCCGGCCGTGTGGGTGCTGAAAGACGGCAAGGTCGCCTTGCGGGCGGTTGAGGTGGGGCAGTGGCGCGAGGATGCGGTCGAGATTCGCGCCGGCCTTAAAGAGGGCGAGACGATCGTCAGCGCGGGGGCCAACAAGCTGGTCGAGGGCGAGGCCGTGACGGTTATGGAACGCCCGGCCGGTCGCTGATTCTGCTATGAAAAATTTTAATCTTTCGACTTGGGCGCTGTCCCATTCCAGCCTGATCGCTTTTTTGATGCTGGTCTTGGCGATTGGCGGATTCGCGTCGTATCGGCAACTGGGCCGAGCCGAGGATCCGGCCTTTACCATGAAGATCATGGTGGTGCGGACTTACTGGCCGGGGGCAACGGCGCAGGAAGTTGACAGCCAGGTGACCGATCGCATCGAGAAAAAACTCCAGGAACTGCCCCTGCTCGACAACCTGCGCAGCTATTCCAAACCGGGCGAATCGGTCACCTTTGTCGAACTGCGTGACTACACGCCACCCAAGCAAGTTCCGGAGCTTTTTTATCAGGTCCGCAAAAAGCTTGATGACATACGGCACACCTTGCCCGAGGGCGTCCAAGGGCCGTATCCCAACGACGAGTTCGGCGACACTTTTGGCATTCTCTATGCGTTAGCCGGCGAGGGTTACACGCATGCGGAGTTGCGTCGGCAGGCCGATCGCTTGGCTCACGCCCTGCGCCGGGTCAAGGATGTTGGCAAAGTCGACCTGATCGGCGTGCAGTCCGAGCGGATCTGGATTGAGGCCTCGGCGGCCAAGTTGGCCAGTTTGGGGCTGGATCCTGAGCTGATCGCGCAGGCCGTGCGCGGCCAGAATACGGTGACGCCGAGCGGCGCCGTCGAGACCCGCGCGGATCGGGTGCGTATCCAGGTGAGTGGCCGCATTGCCGGCGGGTTTGACGCCGCCGAGGCCCTGCGCGGCCTTAGCCTGCGCGCCGCGGGCAAGAGCTTCCGGCTCGGCGATGTGGCCGAGGTGCGGCGCGGGACCGCCGATCCGGCGCAACCCTTGTTTCGCTGGCAGGGGCAACCAGCCATTGGGCTGGCTCTGACGATGACCAAGGGGGGCGACATTTTGGCCCTGGGCGAGCGGCTCAAGGCCGAGTCTGCGCACCTCGCCGCGACCTTGCCGGTCGGCATGGCACTGCATCAGGCCGCCGACCAGCCCGAGGTGGTGCGCCAAAATATCGACGAGTTCATGAAGAGCCTGGCCGAGGCGGTGGCCATCGTGCTGGCGGTGTCTTTTTTGGCATTGGGTTGGCGGCCCGGACTGGTGGTGGCGATTGCAATCCCGCTGGTGCTGGCCATCGTCTTTCTGCTCATGCGCCAGATCGACCTCGATCTGCAACGGATCTCGCTCGGGGCGCTGATCATCGCCTTGGGTCTATTGGTCGATGACGCCATTATTGCGGTCGAGATGATGGTGATCAAAATGGAGCAGGGCTGGGACAAGGCCAAGGCCGCGGCGTTTGCCTATAGCTCGACCGCCTTCCCGATGCTGACCGGTACCTTGATCACGGCGGCCGGTTTCCTGCCTGTGGGATTTGCCAAAAGTGCAGCCGGCGAATACACATTCTCGATCTTCGCCGTGGTTGGCCTGGCGCTGCTGGCCTCTTGGCTGGTGGCCGTGATCTTCACCCCTTGGTTGGGGGTGCGCCTATTGAACCGCGACAAGTTGATGGCCCTCGCCGCACGCCATGGTGGTGATCCCTATGACGCGCCGCTTTACCGCCTTTTCCGCCGTCTGGTGACGACCTGCGTGCGCTATCGCTGGCGCGTCATTATCGCTACGGTGGTTATTTTTATCCTCGCCGTGCTTGGATTTGCCAAGGGCGTTGAAAAGCAGTTTTTCCCCTCGTCCAAGCGACCGGAGTTGCTGGTCGATCTGTGGTTGCCGCAGGCCGCCTCGCTCAAGGCTACGCAGGCGGCCGTCACCCGCCTAGAAGGCGTGCTGGCACAGGATGCCGAGATCAAGGCGCGGGTGCGCCACAGCGTCAGCTACATTGGTATGGGCAGCGTGCGTTTTTATCTGCCACTTGATCAGCAAATGGCGCACGACAATTTTGCCCAGCTTGTGGTCATGACCACGGATCCCGAGGCTCGCGAGGTCGTCAAACAGCGCCTGGAAGACCATCTGGCACGCCAGTTTACCGAGTTGCGGGGCCGCGTTACCCGACTTGAAAATGGCCCGCCGGTCGGCTATCCGGTCGCCTTTCGGGTGATTGGCGACGACCCTGAGCGCTTGCGCCAGATTGCCAGCCAGGTGGCCCAGGTGATGCGGACCCACCCCTATGCGCGTGAGGTGCATCTGGACTGGAACGATCTCATTAAGCAGGTGCGTCTGGATGTCGATCAGGACAAGGCGCGGGCGTTGGGCATCAGCTCGCAGGCGCTGGCGCAGCAGGTGGCCCTTCTGGTCCAGGGTCAGACCCTCACCCGGATGCGCGAGGACGATCAGCTCATTGATGTGGTGTTGCGCGCCTCGCCTGAAGATCGCGCCCGGCTGGCCCAGCTTGGCGATCTCCAGGTGCATGTCCGTGAGGGCCGTTTTGTGCCGCTGGCGCAGATTGCGACCCTGCGCTATGAGCTGGACGACGGCATCCTCTGGCGGCGCGACCGCAAGGCCGCCATCACCGTGCGCTGTGATCTGCGCCCGGGAATTCAGGCCCCGACGGTGACGGCACACATCAACCCGCAACTCGACGCGCTGCGGGCGCAGTTGCCCGCCGGCTATCGCATCGAGGTGGGCGGTACGGCCGAGAAATCGGTGGCCGCCGAACAATCTGTGCGCGCCGTGTTCCCGTTTGCCATTCTGGTGGTGCTGTTCTTGCTCATGGTGCAGCTGCAGAGTGCGCGGCGTACCGTGCTCGTGGTGCTTACCGCGCCCCTTGGCCTCATTGGCGTCACCCTGTCGCTGCTGGCCTTCAATGCGCCCTTCGGCTTTGTCGCGCAGCTCGGGGTTATTGCCCTGTTCGGCATGATCATGCGCAATTCGGTCATCCTGGTCGATCAGATTGAACAGGATATTGCGCAAGGCAAGGCCGCCTGGGATGCCATTGTCGATGCCACGGTGCGGCGCGCCCGGCCGATTGTGCTGACGGCGCTGGCCGCGATTCTGGCCAAGATCCCGCACTCGCGTAGTATCTTCTGGGGGCCGATGGCGCTCGCAATAAAGGGCGGCCTCCGGGTCGGCCTCCAAGTCGTAGAGTTCCTCCGTTTCGCCCGCGACGAGGTTGCGGATGTACTTGTATTTTCCGTCGCGCAGGAGCGCGTACCACGGCACGCCACCCGTCGACGTGAGGCGTTCGTCCGTCGGGATTTCGTCGGTCTCCGCGCCGTAGCTGCGCGAGGTGTGCGTCATCAACAACGGGGACTTCCACTCCGTCGTCCCGGGGTTTTGCAAAAGCGGGCGGATGTCGCGGCCGTGCGTTTTCCACGGGACGGTCACCCCGGCGGTCCGGCAAAAGAGGTCGACCAGATCCGGCGCGTTGACGGGATGCTGGCACACCTTGCCCTCGGGAATTTTCCCGGGCCACGAGATGATCAAAGGCGATGCGACCGTCGCGTCGTAAGGCGCGACCTTCTGGTTAAACCCGTGCTCTCCGAGGCCGTAGCCTTGATCGGCGGTGTAAACGACAAGCGTATTCGCCAGTTGCCCGGACGCCTCAAGCGCCGCCAGCACACGGCCGACGCCTTCATCGACCGCGGCCATGCACTCGTTCACCTGCTGGATCCAGGCGTCGTACGACTTCCCGGAAGCAAGCGAGTCGAAATTGTCCGCCCTCCTCGCCTTGTTCGCCATGGCGGGTTTGCCGTCGGGCCCGATCATCCAGGCCTTGGTTTTTTCCAGGTACGCCGGTTTGTCGGGCCAGGGGCCGACGATGTCGGCGGGCGCGGGCGTGCTCTTTCCGGCGAGTGTCCCCTGATGACGCGCGGCGGGTGTGGTGGGGCCGTGGATCGCTCCGTAGCAGAGCCACAGATACCACGGCTTGTTCGGATCGCGGTGCTGGCCCCGCAGGTACTCGATGGCCCAGTCGGTGTAGTTGTCGGTGGAATAGCCCTTGGTCAGGCGATCGACGCCGTTGAAAGTGAGGATTTGGTCCGCGTAGTAATTACCGGCGTTTTCCGGATGTCCGGGGCGGTTCCAGACAATCTGGTGGTCCCAGTCGCGACCGTAGCCGGTGTCGGTGCCGGTGTGCCACTTGCCGATCTGGGCGGTGTGGTAGCCCTGCCGGCGGAACTGGGCGGGCACGAACGGGCACAACGCCGGGTCGTACTTACTTCCGGGATACTGGCCCGCCATCGTCATGCTCATGACCGCATGCTGCAGCCGGCCGGTCAGGAGCGCCGCCCGCGACGGCATGCACCAGGCGCCGAGGTAGCTGCGTTCGAAGCGTACGCCCCGCGTGGCCAGCCGGTCGATGTGGGGCGTCTTGATCCAGGCGGGCCCGCCCGGGTAGCAGCTCAGCGTCTTGTAGGACTGATCGTCGGCGTAGATGAAGAGGATGTTGGGCCGTCTGGTCGCGGGGGCGTCGGCGGCGAAGGAGCGGGCGGTGAGGCACAGGATCGTGCCGGCGGCGAGGAGGAAGGAACGAAGCGAGGGGTGCATGGGGAAAGGCTTGAAAAACACCGGGGCGCGGGTGCTACTATTTGGAATTAATTGAATGCTCCAGACCATATGGCCAGTGCATTTTCTAAGCTGACACGGCGCGGTCTGGTCCGATCACTCCTGGCGGCGATGGCGATCACCACGGCCGCCCCGGTGCGACTGGACGCCGTGACACTGCTGGAACTCGTCACGCATTCCAACATGACTCCGAAGAAATTCGCGTCGTACTTTGAGGACTTCGCGTATGAGTTTGCCGCTCCGGTCCAGCCGGCGGAGGATTTCTTGGCGGAGAAGCGGGGTGATTGCGATGACTACGCCATCCTCGCGAATTATGTCCTGGGCCGGCACGACCAGCCGACGCGACTGATTCACGTGCGGATGGTGGGTCGCGTGGCGCACGCCGTCTGTTATGTCAGCGGCTCGAAAGTCTATCTCGACTACAATAATCGCAATTTGTTCGTCAATCTCCAGCGCTGCGGTGTTTCTCTCCGGGAAATCGCGACCAAGGTGGCGGAGTCGTTCAAGGCCAACTGGATTTCAGTCTCCGAATTCTCCTACACCTACGACGAGGACAAGAAGCAATTTGGGGTCACCGTGGTGAAAACCGATCCACCGGCCAATGATCCCGACGTCAATCCCGCCGCGGCCAAGAAAGCCGGAAAGTAAGCCCTGCCTCCTCCCTCCGAATAACTCTCCCCCTCGATCGTGAACGACAAAATTATCCGCCGCCTCGTTGCTCTGTTCGTGGTCATCGCCGCCGTCCTGGTGGTGGTGGCGATTGTCGCGGTGCGGAATATCAACCGCGCCGTGGCCGGCAGTGACTGGGTGAACCAGACCAATGCGGTGCTCTTGGAATTGGGCGGAGTACGGGCGGGTTTCTTTGCCAGCGATGCCGCCCTGCGGACCCTCGCAATGACGGGCAACGAACAGGATGAAGCGGCCTGCCGGGAGGCGCAGGCGAATCTGGAGGAGAGCCTCGAAGTGCTGAAGGCGCTGACGCGCAGCGATCCGGGGCAGGCTGCGCCCGTGGCGCGTCTCGAACTTCTGGCCAGCGGGCGTGGGACCTTGACCCGCGGTGTCCTGGCGGCCCGCAAAGCCGGCCAGAACGAGACGGTGCGCACCCTGCTGGCCGCCGATACCGCGGCCGGAGTGGTGGCCGAGGTCAGGCGCGTGACCGAGAAACTGAAGCTGGAACAAATGGCGTTGTTGGCGATCCGTGACAGCGAGGCCTACCGCCAGGCGCAGACCACCCGCTGGACCGTCTGGACCGGGGTGGCGTTGAACTTTCTGTTGCTGGGTGTCACCGCCTGGCTGGTCAGCGATGACATTGCGGCACGGCGGCGGGCCGCCGCCGTCATGCGGGAGGCCAATGAGCAGCTGGACGCGAAGGTGAAGGAGCGCACGGCGGAACTGGCCGCGGCCAACGAGAGCCTGCAGGCGGAAAATCTCCAACAGCGCTGGGGGGCCCAAGCCCTCGAACACCAGCTGCGCTACAACGAACTCATCGTAAATTCGATCAGCGATCTGGTCTTCGTGCTGACCAAGGCGCAGAACATCACCCGGATCAATCCCGCGGTCGGGCATACGACCGGCTGGGAATCCACGCAGTTGATCAACCGCCCCCTGGCCGAATTCGTACGCCTGACGGAGGTTCCCCGCCATACTCCGCCCGGGACCGGCGATCCTCTGGCCCGGGCCTTGAAGGAAGGTCGCGATCTCCGCGAGGTAGCCGCGGTCATCACCGACCGGGAAAAGCGGGAAATCCCGGTGCGCTTCACGCTGTTCCCGCTGCGGGATGGCAACAAGGTGGTGGGCGCCGTCGTCGTGCTGCGCGTGGAGTCACCGGTCAGCTAACGGCGGACCTTTTCGCCCCCAACCCAACACCAATTTCCATGAAGAAACATATTCTCATCGTCGATGACGAGGCGCCGATTCGCGAGATCCTGGCCCTGATGCTGGACCAGAAAGGCTTCCGCGTGACCGAGGCCGCTTCGGTGACCGAGGCGCAGCAGGTGGTGCAGCGCGACCCGCCGGAACTGCTCATTTCCGATCTGCAACTCGAGGATTCCGATGGCCTCATGATGATCTCGGAGATCAAGGTGAAGCTGCCAAACCTGCCCGTGATTCTCCTGACTGGTGTGCTCTTCGATGATGATGTCGTGCGCGACATGTTGAAGAAATCTGTCACCGCTTATCTCCCCAAGACCACGCCGCTGGCCAAGATTCTGGACGAAGTTCGCCGCATCCTGCCGCTGTGAGGTTCTCTCAATCCGGCGAGATCGAGGAACGATCACGAGAACGAGGAACGATGCGAGCCGGCTGGGGCGTTTGGTAGCAGCCGGCGCGGTGTTTTGCTCTGCACGCGAATCGGGCGACGATGCGATGATTTCAAGATTTCCGAAGATCTTCGGTTGCGGTTGCCGCGTTGGGAAATATCCGGGCTAACCCCTGGCGCGGACGGCCACGCTAAAGCACCGGCCGCGACCGCCCAAGTCTGGCAGCGGGCTCGCCGACAGGGTCAGCGCGAGAGCCTTACCGTCTTTGTGCCGGCCGGCCACCGCTTGCGCCGTGAGGCGCTGCTCTGCGGACAAACTCAGCGCCGGAATTATCTGCGCCAGGTTCACGCCCATCAGTTCCGTTGGAGCATAGCCAAACAACTGCTCCGCGTTCGGATTGCTCAGCAGGAGTTTGCCCGCGGCATCGACCACCAACATGCCGTCGGGCGCCGTTTCGATAATGCTGCGGAACCAGCTTTCGGTCTCCCGCAATTCGGCCTGCTGCGCTTCCATTTCCACCGTCTGCTCTTCCATCTGTGCGGCCTGTTTCTCCATGCGCTCGGCCTGCGCTTGGGTGGCGGTCAACAGCTCCTGGGTGCGCAGGTTGCGGCTCATGATCTCCATGCTGGTCGCCAGCGTTGGCATCAGGGCATCGAGCATGGCCGTTTCACGTTCGGTGAAGCGCTGGAAGGAGGCCATTTCCAGCACACCCAGCACGCGACTGTCGTGAATAATGGGCAGCACCGTGACGCAGGCGGGCGGTCCCTCCCCCAGGCCGGAGTTGATGCGGATGTAACTCTGGGGCGTGGTCAGGGTGATGGGCGTTTTCTCCATGGCACATTGCCCCACCAGGCCTTCGCCGATCTTGAAGCTGTTGTTCAGGTGCTTGCGCTCGCGAAAGCCGTAGCTCGCCAGCAGGCTCAAGCTGCCTTGGGCATCCGCCGCATAAAACACCCCATGACCGGCGCCGATGGCCGGCGCCACTTTCGAGACCACTCCCTGCGCCAAGCCGACGAAGTCCTTGGCCTGCTGCACGACGCTGCCGATGTCGGCGATCTGCGACTTGATCCAATGCTGGTCACTCGCGGTGCGGGAGACGCCCTGCAACACGCCGACGGCGCGGGCCATCAGGCCGACCTCGTTCGGGTAGTCGAGGTGCGGAATCGGCGCATCCACCTTGCCCTTGGACAAGTCATCGATCGCCGTGCGCAAGCGATCATAGGGGCGTTGGATGGCGCCGCCGATCAGGAGGCCCAACAGCAGGACGAGGGCGAAACCGACGCCCAGCAGGATGAGCCCCTGCCGTCTGGCGGCGGCCGCCTCGGCGCGGGCCTGCACCAGCGAGGCCTCGGCGGCCTTGGCCTTCATTACGGCCAGAGCAGTGCAGCCATCATCGGCTCTGGAAATAACGGCGACATAATCCTTGCTGGTGACGAACTGCGCGACGCCTGCGAGATTGTTTTTGTCGCGCTGGATCATGCCCACCGCCTGTTCGGTAGCTTCAAATGCCTTGTACAGATCCAACAACAGCTTGTCGTAAGCGGCAATAATCTGCGGTCGGTAGAGGATCGCTCGGGCGGTCTCCAGTTCTTTCAACAACGTCTCGCGCGCGCGCTTGATGTTGGCCAGCGCCGCGTCACGCGTGGCATCGTCCTGTGCGATCATCATCTGGCGCACGGCGCGGCCCATGTAGATCAGGTTGATGTTGGCTTCTTTGATGGAGGAAATGGCGAGCAGGTCCTTCGCGTAGATATCTTCCGCGACGGCCTCGAGGGTGGACAAACTCGACAGCGCATTCAGGCCGATGGCCAGCGCCAGCAACAGGCCGATACAAAAACCAAGTATCAGCTTGGTGGTGAGATTGAGACGTTCGAGGAAGCGCAACAGGGAGCTCATAGGTACCTATTTTTCAGGAATTAATGCCGCTTGCGAAACAAACGATGGTAATGGTCTACCGGGTGGAAAAGGGAATTGCCAACAAAACTTAAGGACTCCGCCTGCCCAATGAAAAGCAGGCCCTGCGGTCGCAGGGCACCGTGAAAGGCCTTGATCAGCTGGTCTTGCAGATCGCTCTTCATATAGATGAGCAGATTGCGGCAGCTCACCAGATCCAGGTTGTCGCCGGGCGCGCCGGTGAGCACATCGCGCTGCTCAAACCGCACACTCTCCCGCAGGGCGGGGAGCACTTCAAAACCGTGGCCCCGGGCGGTAAAATAACGCTCCCGCAGGCGGTCGCTCATTTCCTTGAACGCGGTTTTGCGGTACACCCCCGTGCGGGCCAGGGCCAGCGCCTCCGGATTGAGGTCGGTGGCGGTAATGCACACGGGATGCTGGGCCTGCTTTTCGGCGAGCACTTCGAGCAGCAAGATGGCCAGGGTGTAGGGCTCTTCACCGCTGGCGCACCCCGGTACCCAGACGCGCAGAGGCTCATGCTTGGGCTTGCGCGACACCCACTCCACCAGCGCCCGGTTGAGCTCGGTAAACGACTCCCGATCCCGGAAGAACGAAGAGACGGAGACCAGGAACAAGTGTTGCAGGGTGGCAAGCTCACCGGCATCGCGCCGGATCATGGCCTGGTAGGCTTCGGCGGTCCCAATACCCAGCACCGATTTTCGCTTTTCCAGCCTGCGCAGCAGGGTGTCTTCCTTGTAGCTGGAGAAGTCGATGCCCGTGGCATCGAACACTTGGCGCAGCACCTGTTGCAGTTCACGGTGCGCGGGATTGGTGACCACGGCGTCGACCCGGGCTGGTGGCGACGGCGCCGCCGGAGTGCTGCCGGCCGTGCCGGGTTTCCAGCCGGGCGCAGGAGTGCCGGGAAACCGCTTGGCCAAGGTTTCGCCAATGCGCTCGGCGGGCAACACCTGGTCGATCATGCCGGTGTCGATGGCGCTCTGGGGCATGCCATTGAATTTGGCTTGCTGCGGGTCTTGCGCCAACGTCAGTCCGCCCGCGGCCCGAATCGCCCCGCAACCCAGCGCACCATCTGAGCCGGTGCCGGAGAGCACGATGCCGATGGCGCCCTTGCCCCGGGACGCGGCAATGGAGCGAAACAACACGTTGGCGGACGGGGTGGACACATGTTCAGGAGGCGGTGAGTTCAGGCCCAGCACGTCTCCGCGCACCTGGCCGTCCTGTCCGGAGGGAATCACATAAACAGTGTCAGACTGCAGGTGAACGCCATCCTTGGCCAGCATCACTGGCAGGACGGATTCGCGCTGGATTAGGCGCACCACCAGTTCGTCATGACCGTCTTTGGCCATGTGCTGCGCCACCACATAACTCAACCGGCCGGTGGCGCGCATGTTCGCAAACATTTGCAGCATGGCCTCCATCCCCCCGGCGGAGGCACCGATTCCGGCGACGTGCGTCATCCCAGATGCACCTCATTCATGTGCGCCAGCGCCGCATCAAAATCAAAGTCTGCGACCTGCGCGGCGACGCGTTTGAGCGCCAAAGCCAATGGGGTGCCCCGGGTCAAATCCAAGAGTTCCTCCACCGCGCTGGCAGCATTGGGGTCGCTGTTTTTCAATAACGCGGTCAAGCGATCCAACGCACCCTGCAATACTGCCGGGTCCACGCTGTTAGCTGCCACCGCGCCCGGTGCAGGCTTGGGTTTGATCCACTTGGCGATCGTGGCAAACATTTCGCCCACATTGAGCGGCTTGCCGATGTGGTCCCACATGCCGGCGGCGATCACCTTCTCCTTGTCTCCTGCCATCGCGTTGGCGGTCATGGCGACTATCGGCAGGTCTTTATAGGCTGGGTTCCGGCGGATCTCGCGCGTGGCGGTGTAGCCATCCATCACCGGCATCTGGCAGTCCATCAGCACGCCGTCAAAGTTGGAGTCACTGGCCAGAATATCCACGGCCTCTTTGCCGTGGCTGGCCAGCACCACTTCGATCCCGGCGTTGCGCAACAGCTCCATGGCGAGTTCCTGGTTGATCTCGTTGTCTTCAACCAGCAGCACGCGGGCACCGGCGAGTTTGGCCATCACTGCGCTATGGTCGTCGGCCTTCTCAGCGGAGCGGGTTTCGACCACAACACCTTTGGCCTGCAGCCCGAAACGGGCATGGAAGTGAAAGGTCGATCCCTTGCCCACTGCGCTTTCCACCCAGATGCGTCCACGCATGAGCGCGACCAGGCTCTTGGAGATGGCCAGGCCCAGCCCGGTGCCACCGTATTTGCGGGTCGTTGAGGCATCGGCCTGACTGAAGCTCTGGAACATCTTGCCGCACTGCTCGGGCGTCATGCCAATGCCGGTGTCCTTGACCCAGAAGTGCAGTTCGACGCCATCGACGTCGGCGGAAACCTTTTCGACCCCGACCACAATCTCGCCCTTGTCGGTGAACTTGACGGCGTTGTTGCCCAGGTTGATGAGCACCTGGCCCAGGCGCAGAGGGTCGCCCCGGAGGGCGGTAGGAACATCGGACGCGGCATTGAAGAGCAGCTTCAGCCCTTTGTCCTCGGTTTTGATCGTCATCAGGTTGGACAGGTTGTCCAACACGTCCTCGAGGCGGAAGTCGATCGACTCCATGCTCATCTTGCCGGCTTCGATCTTGGAGAA
>SXGT01615914.1_pt1 | contig 13449 bp, 11 predicted proteins | sample 3176221 | NCBI WGS metagenome assembly SXGT01 (sample SAMN11356862, study PRJNA531348) | freshwater metagenome | isolation source: freshwater sample F1-120 | place: China: Fuxian Lake, Yuxi | collected 2017-12-25
CGAGCGAATCCACCGCTCGAATCTCGTGGGCATGGGCGTTCTCCCCCTGCAGTTCCTGCCCGGGGAGTCGGCCAACACCCTCGGCCTCGACGGCTCCGAGACCTTCTCGATCTCCGGGCTCTCGGCGGGCCTCAGCCCCAAGCAGACGCTCACCGTCACGGCTACGAGCGACACAGGGACCACGACCTTCAGCGTGGTCAGCCGCATCGACACGCCCTCCGAGGTGCAGTACATGCTGCACGGCGGCGTGTTGCAGTTCGTCCTGCGCCGTCTCGGCGGGCTCGCATGACCTGGGCGGCGCCGCGCTTGCGACGGCGCCCTCAGCAGGTTTAGGCTCTCACCGTGCCCCGCAGCTTCTCCGTCGTACTCGCGCTCTGCTTCCTCTCCGCGCCCCTGGCCGCGCAGGACCTGCCCCTCGATCGAGGCTCCGCCTTGGTCGAGTCGGGCGAGTTCGACAAGGCCCTCGAGGTGCTGCTGCCGGAATACGCGAGGAACCCGTCGGCCCCGGTCGCTTACGCCGTCGCGCGCGCCTACGAGTCCCTCCGCGACGACCCCATGGCGCTGCGTTTCTACCAATCGGCGCTCCAGCACCGTGCCGGGCTCGATGGCGAGGCAAAGCGTCGCATCAACGAGCGCATCCGCGGGATCACGGCCCGGCTCAAGAACCGCCCGAAGAAGGCCACGCTCACGGTGCGCGCCCGTGTGGCCGGCGCCCCTGAGGGCGTGGACGGCGCCACAGTCCTGCTCAACAACGACCAGATCGGTCGCACGCCGCTCTCGGGCGTGTTGGTGAAGCCCGGCACGTACCGACTGCGGGTAGCGCACGACGCCTTCGACGCCTGGGAGAAGACCGTCACGCTCGCCGTCTACGACCAGGTCACGCTGGACGTCGAGCTCGCCGATCGCCCTACGGACGTCCTCATTCACACGGAGCCCGCGGGCGCGGTCGCGCGGATCCAGTCCGGGCCGTCCGCCGTGGGCGCGGAGTGCGTCACCCCCTGCCTGCTGCCGCTCCGCAGCGGGGAGTACTCGATGACGCTGTCGCGCGATGGCCTCGCGCCGCTGAGCCACCCGTTCCGCAAGGTACCCGGCCAGATCTTGGAGCTGCGCCTCAACCTCGGCGCGACGTCACCGGTAGCCGCCCCGCCGGGTCAAGGCATCTTGAACGTCGTGGTCACACCCCCCGGCGCGGAGATCCGGCTGGACGGCGTGGTTCAGGGCAGTGCCCCCCTGCCCCGCCCGCTCTTCTCCAGCGCTGGGATCCACGTGCTCGACGTGCGGATGCCGGGCTACGGCGAGTACACCGCGCGAGTTCAGGTGATCCCGGGAGAGACCACCACCATCCCGGTGCAGCTGGCGCCGGCCGCCGGATCTCCGCAGCCCGTGTGGAGCCCCACGCCCGTCGCCCCGCCTCCGAATCCGCCGACCTTCACGCCGCCCGGCTTCGAGACCGCCGGGGAGACCTCGTCTACTTGGGAGAAGCCGGTGGGTTGGAGCCTCCTCGGCGTCGGCCTCGCAGCAGTAGTGGGCGGCGTCTCTGCTGCCATCGCCGTGCCGCTCGCCAACGAGCGCAAGATCGACCTGGCCACTCGCTTCAAGATCGACGACCCGCTCGCTGGTACCAGCGAAGTCTACATCTCTGGCATCACGCGCGCCGACGTCCAGGTCCTGGAGGACCAGGCCAACCTCGCGCAGCTCGCGGGATACATCACGGCCGGGATCGGCGCTGCCCTCGTCATCACGGGCGCCGTCTTCGTCGCCACGGCCGACGACATCCCCACCGCGGAGTACGGCGCCGCCGCACCAACGTTCGCTCTCACCCCGTGGTTCGCGCCAAGAGAGGCGGGACTCGGGGCGACCTTGAGGTTCTGACATGCGCTCCCTACTCCTGAGAGGACTCGGCCTCACGTCGAAGCGCCGGATGCCGTCCTGGGCCACCGCTGTCGCGCTCGCCGCCGTCGCCGGCTGCGTGAACTACGACCCAACCGAGCCGTTCGTGTGTCGCGCAGACGACGAGTGCGGCCCAGACTTCACCTGTGTACGCGGCGTGGGCTGTTACTGCGTCTGTGTTCAGGGCACCCCCGAGACCGAAGCGGGCAACCCCGCGGCCGGGACGCCACCCCTCTGGAACAGCGTCTGCAACGACGGCCCGTGCACCAACCCCGACGGGGCCCAGTAACGATGGCGCACCCCGTTCGCCTCGCCTCGCTTACGGTAGGACGCTGCTTCTATCTGCCGCCCGCGGAAGACGCTGTCCCCGACGGCGGAGCCAAGGGCGCGCTCGGCAACCCGCTCGCTAACCCCGACTACCTGTTTCGCGTCGATGGCGCCGAGGGCGCCGCAGTGTCGGTCACCTCCGCTCGCGGCGTCAGCTCCGTGATCGACGGCAGCACGCTCGTGGCCGAGGTGCCCCGCGCTGGCTTCGACCGCGTCCGCTCCACGCGCTGACACAATCACTCGCTCGGCCCTCAGGCCGCGCAGTGTCACTCCTCAACGAGGCAGGCCCTCGGGGCCACGTCCGTCTCGCACTCTCCATGACACGACTCGCTCGAGTTGCAGCCACGGATGCCCTGCGGCCCGCAGCGGTAGAGCACGTCGCAGCAGACGTCGCACGGCAACGCGGTCGTCAAGGACAAGTCGGGGAGCGCAGTCCCACGCTTCGCCAGCGCGGCGCCCACGACCCGCCGCTGGCCCTTGGCCGCCGCGATCTCGAAGCTCCCCCAGAGCTGATCGCCATCGAGGCGAAGGTCGAGTTGCAAGGCCTGCCCCGCCTTGTTGCTCCCGGCGCCACCACCGGGCGCGAGCGGCACTCGGAGCGAGACGGTCGTGCGCAGCGGAGCCCCCTCGTCGGGGACCACCTCAACCGACCGGACCGAGCCCACCGGCACTCGCCGCGGCGCGTACTCGGTCTTGCCGTACCCCTCCTTGGCCAACGCCACGTCGAGCCGGCCCCCTGCCGCCTCTGTGATGATCACGGTGTATCGCCCGCTCACCCCGCGGAGCTTCGCCGGGCCGTCCGCGACCACCGTCCGCAACCGCCAGATCCCCGTCCAGGGCGAGTCTGCCGCGGCGCGAACGGCTGTGAGAGAGACCAAGAACACGCATACCCAGCTCGTTACCGACATGATCCGCCCTCTCGGCAGGCTCGACCCACCGGGACCTGTGGGGTAGCGTGCCGCCCGTGAACGCGCAACGCCTCGTCATCGATTCCCCCGCCCGCCTCGACAAGGTCGTCGTCTCGTTCGAAGGGGTCGGGAGCCGCGAGAAGGCGCGCCAGGCCATCGCGCGCGGCAAGGTCTTCGTGGGCGGCGCAGTCGCCACCCCCGCGGATGGCGGTGCCGTCCTTGCCCCGGGGACCGTGGTCGAGCTGTTCATGGACCGCCCCGGCACCAGCGCCGAGCACGCCAAGGCGCGGCGAGCGATGGTCGATAACGACGTCCGCATCCTGTTCGAGGACGACGCGATCCTCGCCATCGACAAGCCCGCCGGCCTCCTCACCGACGCCGCCACGCGCGAGCAGCGCGAGGGCCCCACCGCGCGCAACGCCGTCAACCGGTACCTCAAGGCGGCCGGTGGCCGGGCCTTCGTGGTCCACCGCATCGACCGCGACACAAGCGGTATCGTGCTGTTCGCCAAGTCCAAAGAGGCGGAGGACGCGCTGAAACACCAGTTCGAGACCCACACGCCGGAGCGGGTCTACTGGCTCCTCGTTCGCGGCACGCCCGAGCCGCCCACGGGGATCTGGGCCGACTGGATGCGCTGGAACGGGCCGCAGCGGATCCAGGAGCTCTGCGACGAGGGGGCGGAGGGCGCGGTCCTCGCGCGGGCGCAGTATCACACCACGCGAATCTTCCGCGGGCGGGGGCCATCGGTCAGCGAGCTCGAGGTGCAGCTCGTGACCGGGCGCCGCAACCAGATCCGACTCCACGCCGGCAGCCGCGATCATGCGCTGCTCGGCGAGCGCCTGTACGACCGCCCGGACGTGCGCGGGAGCCGCACGGCGTGGCTCCCCGATGGCGTGCAGCTCGGCCGGCAGGCGCTCCACGCGGCGCGCCTCACGGTCGTCCACCCCACTACCCAGGAGAAGCTCACGCTCACCTCGCCGTTGCCCGCGGATCTCCGCGCAGCCCTGGCGGTTCTGGAGGCGAGTCGCGAGGTCGAGGTTCTCACCGGTAAGCGCCGACCGCTCCCGCCCGAGCCCCCGCGAGGCCGCCGCCCGGCCCGCTGATCCGTGAGACAAAATCACCGACGTCGTCGAGGTCGCCCTTGTGCAACAGGGTGTCTCGTTCTTCTCGCCCCGACGGGACCGGTTCTCGACCGCTCCGAACTAGAGCCGCCCTCGCTCGCAGGCCAGGATCTGCTGGAAGACCTCCCAGTCGGGACCGCCGCGGGCAGCTAGTCGACCGGCCCGACGTCGGCTCAGCAGTGCCCGATTGAGCCGCTCGAGCGGAGCGGCGGTCACCCGGGAGGAGTGGATGAAGGCGTCCAGTTGGTGCTCGGCCTCACGCGCCGCGTTCCAAGCCCGCGCCTCCGGACTCTCGGTGAGCAGCGCCAGCACCGTGGGTCGCGCAGCGCTCAGGTCCCGCGCGAAGTCCGGGTGCCACGGGTCGTCCAGCGCCGGCCACGCGGCCAGCACGAGCCCGGCGAGCTCCGACCACGCGCCGTCAGTGACCGCCTGCGCGTCCTCCAGGTCGAGGACCTGCTCGTCGATGATCGCCTCTGCCCGCGCCAGGGCCTCGGCCACACGCTCGAGGCCGCCGGACTGGGTCGCCACCGCCTGACCCACGGAGAGCCCGCTTGCGTCCAACCGCGCGGAGAGCGCCGCGATCACGGCGTCGGTCTCCGGGAGCGCGAGTTCAGCTGTTTCACCCGCGTCGAGAACGTCCGCGTGGACCTCCAGCCATCGCTCGTGAGTGACCGTGGGCACGTCCGCGGAGCCCGACGCGATGCGGACGCGCGCGTGCGCCTCGAGGAAGGAGACGGTGCCGTCCCCGTCGAAGTCCACGAGCGCCGCGGCGAGGGGACCGCCTCGCACGTCGCGTCGGCGCAGCGCGTTCCAGAAGTGCACGCCGAAGCCGTCGGACAGCGTTGCCGCCGGATCCGGATCGCAGCCCGTGGACTCGAGATCCGCAGGCGCTGCGAAGAGACCGCACCGCACGCCGTCGGCGGGACCGGCCCCGGCATCTGCGTCCTTGAACAGGATCTCCGCGAACGCCCCCGAGAAGCACGCGCTCGAGATGATCCTCACGGGGACCTCTAGTCGCGCAGCCCCGAGCACCGCGTCGAGATCTCGCACCGTCCACACATCCCGACCCCAGACGGCGAAGCTGCCGAGCGCCGTTGGCTCGCCTCGGTCGCCGTGGCCGTGGAGGACCAGGTTGACGGCGGAGGTCCCGCGCTGTAGCGCCGCCGAGACCGCGGACTCCACGGCCCGTCTCGTGGCGGCGCCCGCACCGGAGATCCGCGTTCGCCGGAAGGATCCGTGGTGCGACCCCCTGGGGCCGAAGAGCGCTGCCAGCGCCCGTATTACGGGGTCGCCGCGCGGCGACGCGTCCAGCGTATGCACGCTCTCCGAGCCGCCGCCACCCGCGAACAGCACCACGCCCCGGGGTCCGAGCACCTCGCGCGCGAGCAGTACGTCCTCCTCGATCGAGAGCTCGTTCGCGTCAGGAGAAGGGCCTCCACCGACGATCACGTACCTGGCGCCGGCGGGGGCCTCGTCCGGGACCGCCCGTGGTGGCGGCTGCCGACCGCCCCCATCGACGCCGACTGGCTCGGTCCGGGCCGTCTCCTGAGCCAGGCCCCCCTGTGCGCGCCAATACAACGCCGCGGCCAGAAGGCCCAAGACAAGCAACCACGCTGTCACCAACCTGCGTTCCCAGAGCATTCGACGGTTCTCGCACAGCAGAGCGATCGATTTCCAGGCGTCGGTCAACTATGGGTTCGGTGGGTGTTTGGTCCGCTCAGGCCGCCGGTTCTGGCGCATGGCTCCACGCCGTGACGCCGCCCGGCGGTCCCCTATATCGTCCGAGGTGCCTCCTTGACGAGGACCTCCGCGACTCCTTGGAGGTCCTATGTTTGCGCGCCTCGTGGTCCTTGGTCTCCCCTTTGCGATCGCCACCGGGAGTGGCTGCGCCTCCTTCGACTTCGAGGTGTCCGAGAGCACCGACGAGGTCGTCCTCACGGGGAACCTGGAGCTCTTTCGCGCGAACCAATCGGTGCCGGCGGATGTGATCCCCTACACGGACTTCACCTTCGAGCTCGATCAGGAGCCCGCAGGGATCTACCTGCACGACGCCCGCCTCCAGCTCACGAACACCGTTCCCAGCGGCGCCAGCATGGCAATCCCGTTCAGCTTCGTGCGCCACCTTGTCTTGGAGCTCACGCCCACGCGCGCGGGCTCCACGCTCCCGACTGTGACTTTGGCCACCCTCGACTGGCCCCAAGAGGGCCACGCCATCCCGATGATCGTGGATGACGGGGTGAACCTCCTCCCGTACGTCCAAGAGGGCTTCCGCCTCGTCCCCACCATCGATGGGCGCGTCCCGGCCGCGAACCTCAGCTTTCGGCTCGACATGACCATCGGCGTCGACGTGTTCTGACGCCGTGGGGTAGAGTGCCGCCCCATGGTCGGCGACCGCCCCGCTCTCACCGTTCTCGAGACCCGAGGCCAGGCCCTCGAAGCGGTGCACCCTGTGTCTGCAGTGGTGTTCGGGCCCGAGGGTGTGGTGCTGCGCGTCGGCCCGGATCAAGCAACAACCTGGCGCAGCGCCGCCAAGCCCTTTCAGCTCGAGGCCTCGCTCTCCCTGCTCTCGCCCGCGTCCGTCGCGGCGCTCGAGGCCCGCGACCTCGCGCTCGGTGCAGCCAGCCACTCGGCCCAGTCGGACCACGTCCGCGGTGTGCGCAGCCTTATGGAGCGTCTCGGCGTACCCGAGGGGGCGCTCCGTTGCGGCGGCCACCCGCCCGGTCACCCGGCTTCAGCCGAGGCCCTGGTGCGCTCCGGCTCTAGCCCCTCCCCCGTCCATAACAACTGCTCCGGCAAACACACGTTCATGCTGGCGGCGCAGCAGGCGGCGGGCGCTCCATTGGCGGACTACCTGTCGGCGGCGAGCCCCATCCAGCGTCGCATCGCCGCCCTCGTTTCCGAGCTCACGGGCGAGCCCGCGTCCACCGTGGTCGACGGGTGTAGCGCCCCCTGCTTCGTCCTCTCGCTGGAGGGGATGGCCCGGGCGTGGGCCCAGCTCGCGCTGGCGTTCGCACAACCCGACTCTGGTCCCCGGCACCGCATCGCGCGCGCCCTGCACGCCGAGCCGTGGTGGATGAGCGGTGACCAACGCCTCGACCACGACCTCGTCCGAGCCGCCCGCGCGCCGCTGCTCTCCAAGGTGGGCGCCGCCGGCCTCTTGTGCCTCGCGCTCCCGGAGCAGGGCCTCGGCGTGGCGCTCAAGATCGCTACAGGCTCCGACGCCGTACGCCCTGTGGCGGCGCAGGCCGTGCTCTCGCGCCTCGCGCCGGATCTCGTCCCCGAACACCCGTTTACCGCCCATAAGCAAGTCCGCAACGTCGTCGGCTCAGAGGTCGGCGCACGCCACGCGGAGTGGAGCACGTGATGTACAGCCCCGGCTCGAAGAACCCAGCCACGCTGGCCGACCTGGCGCCCGTCGCGCCGCACTCGGCTACGGAGGTCGCAGCGATCGTCCAACGCGCGCGCGCCGCACAGGTCGCCTGGAGCAACGTGCCCCAGGGCGAGAAGGAGCGCCGCCTCCTCTCGCTGGGGAGGCGCATACTCGAGCGACGGGCCGAGCTGTCGGAGTTGCTCTGGCAGGAGACGGGCCGCTCCCCGCTCGAGAGCTTCATGAGCGACCTGTCTCTGGCGCTCGGCTACGCGCAGCGCGCGATCAAGGTGTCGCGCGCTGCCCTGGCGCCGGAGCGCGTCCCGCTCCCGAAGCTCGAGTTCCCCGGAAAGAAGGCCACCACGTACGCCGTCCCCCGGGGGGTCGTCGGCATCATCGCGCCGTGGAACTACCCGATCGGCAACTTCCAGAAGTCGCTCTATCCGGCCCTCCTGTCTGGCAACGCCGTGATCATGAAGCCGTCCGAGCACACGCCGCGCTCGGGCGCCTGGCTCGCGGCGCTGGCGGCGGAGTGCGTCGGCTCCGATGTGGTCACCGTGGTGCAGGGCGACGGTCGAGTCGGGGCCACGTTGGTCGAGTGCGTCGATGCCGTGATCTTCACGGGCTCCGTCAGCTCCGGGCGCAAGGTCGCCGCCGCCGCTGCCGCCCGCTTCATCCCCGCGTCGCTCGAGCTCGGCGGCAAGGACGCCGCGATCGTCCTCGAGGACGCCGATCTCGACCGCAGCGCGCTGGGCATCGCCCAGTGGGCCTTTCACAACGCCGGCCAGAACTGCGCGGCGATCGAGCGCGTGTACGTCGTGGAGAGCGTCGCAGACGGCTTCGTTACCCGCCTCGGTCGCGTTGCGTCGAAGCTCCGGGTCGCGTGCGGCCCCGGCGACGCCGATTCGGATCTCGGGCCGCTCCAGAACCCCGCTCAGCTCGACATCGTGGAGAAGCACGTGGCCTCGGCGCTCGCCGCCGGCGCGCGCCTCGTCGCCGGAGGGGCCAGGGTTGGGCCAGGGCTCGGCTACGCGCCCACGGTGCTGGATCACTGCGACGACACCATGCAGGTCGTTCGGGACGAGACGTTCGGCCCGGTCGTGGCGGTGATCCGCGTCAAGAACGTGGAGGAGGCGATCGCTCGCGCGAACGCGTCGCCGTACGGCCTCAACGGGTCGGTCTGGACCCGTGACCTCGCCCGAGGCGAGGCGCTCTGCCGGCGCCTGTCGGTCGGCGTGGGCTACGTGAACAACCACGCCATAGGCGGGACGATGCCGGAGGTCCCGTGGACGGGGCCGGGCGAGACCGGCTCGGGCGTCGCTCAAAGCCGCCACGCGTACGCCACGCTCACGCGGCGGCAGACGGTCCTCGTGGACTCCAACAAGGGGCCAGACCCGTTCTGGATGCCATTCGACCGGTCGCTCCGCCCGTTCGCCGACGCTCTGGCGTCGATGCAGCTCGGTTCACTCTCCTCCGCGCTGAAGCTGCTGGGCCTGATCAAGACACGCGTGACGCACATCCGCTCGGCTCTGTGAGCGCAGCCGCCCTCCCGCAACGCAAGCATCGCTAGAGTCGGTGGGGGGGATGGCTCAACTCCCTTGCCTCTCCCGTGGGGCTCTGGTAGCTTCCCGCCGCCTTTCGAGGGCCCCTGATTCGCCCGGAGTAGGTACCGCACGTCGGCATTGGCCGCGTTCGGTTTACCTGCTCTTTTTTTTTGCCTCGACACCCGCGCGACGGAGTTCATCGTCTTGACCGCCCCCCACAACCCCCGCATCGCTCTCGGCGAGCTCGAAACGACCGTGCTGCGCGTCGCCGAGCCCCCGCTGTTGGCGCTTGGCCTCGAGGTGGTTCACGTGGAGATCGAGTCGGCGCGTGGAGGCAGGATCGTACGCTTCTTCCTCGACCTCCCCGGAGCGGTCGCCACCTCCACCGAGGGTGCTCGGATCACCGTCGACGACCTCACGCGGGCAACGCGCGAGCTCGACGTCTTGTTCGACGTGGAAGACGTCGTCCCCGGCTCCTGGACGCTGGAGGTCTCGAGCCCCGGGCTCGACCGCCCGCTCGGTCGCCGCGCTGACTTCGAGGCACACCTCGGTCAAGAGGCCCGCCTCGAGACCACGGCGCCAGTCGGCGGACGCAAGCGCTGGACCGGTCGCCTCCTCGACCTCGAGGGGGACGCGGTCGGTATCGAGGTCGACGGCGTCCGCCACGCCGTGCCGATCACCGAGCTTCGTAAGGCTCACCTGAAGTTCGACTACAGCTCCCTGGCTGGGGGCGCCAAGAAACCGTCTGCACAACGGGCAGGACACGCATGACCACCACCACCGCCCCCGCGAGCCAGAACAACCTCAACGCTGTCATCCAGCAGGTGTCCAAAGACAAGGGCATCGACAAGGCCGTGTTGGTCGAGGCGCTGGAGTCCGCCATCCTCACCGCGGCCAAGAAGGTCTTCGGGCAGGACCGGATGCTCGAGGCGCACTTCGACGAGGTGCAGGGCCACGTCGAGCTCTTCCAGTACATGCAGGTCGTCGACGATATCGACAACGAAGACCAGCAGCTCGGCCTGGAAGACGCCCAAAAGGTGGATCCGGATGTTCAGCCGGGCGACGAGCTGGGGTTCCAGATCTTCTATCTGGAGGAGCACGCCCAGCGCGCTCGCGAGGAAGACCAGAAGTACGGCGACATGATCGGCGTCAAGACGCAGCGCAACGCCTTCGGGCGAATCGCCGCGCAGACCGCCAAGCAGGTCATCATCCAGCGCGTCCGCGAGGCGGAGCGCGACATGGTCTACAACGAATACAAAGACCGCAAAGGCGAGCTGGTCACCGGTATCGCGCGCCGCTTCGAGCGCGGTGACGTGGTGGTCGACCTCGGTCGCGCCGAGGCCGTGCTCCCCGTTCGCGAGCAGATGCCGCGCGAGTCGTATCGCGCCGGCGACCGCGTTCAGGCCTACGTGAAGGACGTCTCGAAGGAGTCCAAGGGGCCCCAGATCAAGCTGAGCCGGACCGATGCCGGCCTCGTGCTCAAGTTGTTCGAAATGGAAGTGCCCGAGATCTACGAAGGCATCGTGAAGATCGTCCACATCGCCCGCGAGCCGGGCGAGCGGACCAAGATCGCCGTCGCGAGCTCTGACTCCGACGTCGATCCGGTGGGCGCCTGCGTGGGTATGAAGGGCTCACGCGTCCAGGCGGTGGTCCAGGAGCTCCGCGGCGAGAAGATCGACATCGTGCCTTGGAGCCCGGACATCGCTCGCTTCGTCTGCCACGCCATTGCGCCGGCCGACGTGCAGCGCGTGCTCATCGACGAGGACTCTCACACCATCGAGCTCATCGTGGGCGACGAGCAGCTCTCGCTCGCGATCGGCCGCCGCGGACAGAACGTGCGACTCGCCAGCCAGCTCGTCAGCTGGAAGATCGAGATCCACTCCGAGTCCAAGATCGCCGCCATCAAGCAGGAGCTCAAGGAGCACCTGCTGGCGCTCGAGGAGTCCGCGCTCGACGAGACCACGATCGACTACCTCTTCAAGCTCGGCTACCACTCCCCGGACAACCTCCTCGTCAGCGAGGCCTCCGACTTCGCCAACATCCCGGGGTTCACCGAGGCCACCGTGGACCGGATGAAGGCCGTCGCGCGTGCGCTCAAGGAGCGGGACTCGCACGGACAGCGTCGGCGCGAGCCGCAGCCACCGCCTCAGTACGAGACCATCACCAACAACAGCCATGATCGCGACATTGATCGCCTGAAGCTAGTGAGGGGCCTCACCGAGCGCCTCCTGGCCGGGCTCTTCGATCTGGGCTTCAAGAGCGTCGAGGCGCTGGCGAAGGACTCGAACCTTGCGCGGATCGCTCAGATCGACAACATCGGCCTGAAGAAGGCGCGTCACCTCCGGGAGGCGGCGCTCCGCTACCTCGAGGAGGAGGCAGCCGCAGGCGGGTACGAGGCTCTGATGAGCGATGTCGACCTCGACGACGACAACGACGGCAACGACGGCAATGACGGCGGCGAAGAGGTGTCCGCCTGAGCGCCAGCACCGCCGAGCACGTCCACGTCCCTACACGGACGTGCGTCGCCTGCCGCAGCCGCGGACCGCGAGGAGAGCTCCTCCGGTTCACCCTGGACGCTGACGACGGCGTGGCGCTAGATTACGCCGCGTCTCGGCCCGGTCGGGGCGCATGGGTGTGTCCACGTCCTGCGTGCCTCGAGCGAGCCGTGGCCCGAGGCGGGTTCAGCCGCTCCTTTCGACGCGCGGTTCGTTGCAGCTCCGCAGACGCCCTCAAGCGTGGCGTTGAGGCTGCTCTAACGGCGGCGAGGAGCGGTCCCGGCGGCGGACGTTATCAGTGGGCCCTGGCCCGCTGGTGCGCTCCCTGAACGTAAGCGCCTCGTGGGAGACCACGGGCGCAGAACAAGCGGCGCGGGGACCTCCCCCGCCGGCATGCGCGCGGACGTTCGGTCAACGCGCATGGTTTTCGTGGGTAGCCCCCACACCCCACCCGGCTGGTTTCGGGCCCCGTGGGTTGCTCCAGGTGCGACGCTTCCGCAAGGCAGCCCGCATCGCGAGCGCGAGCTCAACCCTCGCGCTCTGTTTGCGTGCGCTGCGCTCGGCGAATAGCCGGCAAGGCGCGAAAGGCACCGGGAGCTCCCCGGTTGCCGGAGAACGGGAAAGACGATGAGTACGGTCCGCATCTTCGAGATCGCCAAAGAGTTCAATCGGCCCAACGATGAGGTGATCGGCCTGGTGCGGTCGCTCGGCATCGATGCCTCCGACCATCTCACCCAGCTGAAGACGGGTGACGCCGTTCGAGTAAAGGACGCGCTCGCGGCTGCGACGAAGACCGTCGAACGCCGCCAGGGCACCGTCATCCGACGCTCGGGCACGAAAGCGCCCGTGGCCAGCGCGCCGGCTCCGGTCCCGGTCTCGGCCCCGGTCTCCCGCGCCCCCGAGCCGGTCGTACGGCGCCCCGTGGCCCCGATTCCGCCGCCGCCGCCGGGAAACCGGATGGCCGCGCGGCCCTCGGACATGCTGCCGCCGCCGGAGCGCGCGGGTGTCCCAACGGGGCAGGTCGCAGACGGCGAGGCACCGGCCGACTACGTCCCGACCCCCGAGGTCGTGGTCGGTGCTCCGGTCGAGATGTCGCCCGAGTCGCCGGTGGTTCAAGCTCCGCCCCAAGCCGCCGCGCCTGGGCCACTCGGCGAGCCCACGCTCGAGCGAGCGGTCGTCGTGCGCGCTGCGGTCTCCGACAAGGTCATGCGCGCCATCGAGGCCACGCGCCGCGAGAAGGGGTACGACGGCCAGTCGCAGTACGTGGAGGGCCGTCCCCGCAACGAGCGGGAGCCCGCACCCGCTGAGACGCGCGACACCACCAGCCCGTTGTCTATCATCAAGAAGAAGCCGGCGCTCCCGCCCGCTCAGCCGGGTCGCCGGAACCTCGAAGAGGAGAAGCAGCGCAAGTACCGCCACATCATCCTCGAGGGCGACGACCTGCGCGGCGGCGCCCGCGGCTCCAAGAAGAAGAAGCTCGGCAAGGTCGGCAAGATGATGTCCGGCCCCACCCCGATGAAGGACGCGAAGCGCGTCGTCAAGATGGGCGCTGCGATCTCGGTCGGCGAGCTCGCCGCGGGTATGGCGGTCAAGGCAACCGAGGTCATTCAGCGCCTCTTCGCGCTCGGCCAGATGGCCACGATCAACCAGGCGATCGACTTCGACACTGCCTCGCTGGTGGCCGACGAGTTCGGCTGGCGCGTCGAGTCCGTGGCGTTCGATCTGTCGAACTACCTCGAAGCGGCCGGCGACGCCGAGAGCCTCGAGCCGCGTCCGCCCGTGGTCACCGTCATGGGC
>SXGT01856607.1_pt1 | contig 13449 bp, 15 predicted proteins | sample 3176221 | NCBI WGS metagenome assembly SXGT01 (sample SAMN11356862, study PRJNA531348) | freshwater metagenome | isolation source: freshwater sample F1-120 | place: China: Fuxian Lake, Yuxi | collected 2017-12-25
ATGATCTTTCGGATCCGAACCAGCATCTCGCCCCGCCAATCGCCCGACCCCTTCTTTTTTGTCTCGATCGGTTTGGAGGGGGAGCCTCCGCCTTTCGCTTCCTTCGCGCCGTTCTTCTTCGCCTTCTTCATGGTTGTCGCTTTCTTCATGATCGTCGCCGCTCGCGTGTATCACCCCATCGCCGGATCGGAAACTGACCATTCGCCGGTTTCAATGCGCCCCGCAAATCGGAAACGCGTTCCCTTCGCGCTGGCGGACAGGTCATACCATTGTTTTCCGGCCTGCGTTGGGATTTTAATCTCGTGCGCATGACGCGGCTTGAGCGAAATCGGATCAAAGCGATCTCCATACGATTCATCCACCAACGCGATCTCGATCGGTTCGCTGGAATTGTTGGTTAGCCTCAGGGACAGCTTTGCCCCGTCGGCTCGGACTGCGGCGCCAAATGCCGCTTTGCCCGCGCTTCGAAGTTCGCGCATGAATCCGTTCGGGCCGTCGATCCGCACATGGCGATCGTCTCCGACGGGGAGCACGTCATCGACAGCGTCCCCCGCGCGAACAGCATAGGAGCGGCAAATCATCTGCGTTCCGTAGGCATACGCATTGAACGTTCCGCCGGCCGCCTTGCCATTGTTTCGCTGGTTGCCGGCCTCCAGCGTGATCCACGCGCCCTCACCCTGCGCGTCGATGCTCGCTTCCAGCTCGTACGGCAACGGGCACGACGGCCGGCTGCCGCCTTCCTGAAATGCCGCCACCTGAAATTGTGGAACGTCGACCGCCGTCAGTTGCGCGCCCGGCTGCGGCCGGTCTTTGAAGAGCGCCTTGTGGATACGCTCGACGTACGCGTCCCGTTCGAGATACTTCGGCAGCTCGTATTTCTCGCCCTTGTAGGGCTTGAAGGCCGACGTGAGATCGCCGCATACCGTCCGGCGCCACGCGCTGATGTTCGTCTCCGGCACCGGCGTGCCTTTCCCCGCCAGCCACGTCTCCAGGAACATGAGGACGGACGTGTGATCGCTGACCTGCGAGTTCACGCAGCCGCCGCGCGTCCACGGCGACGCGACGAGCAGGGGGCACCGGTACCCCAACCCGATCGAATGGTTGCGCTCGTGCGCGTCGGAGACTTCCGCTGTCGTGTCGATCCCGTCGGAGACTTTTCCGGTCTCGGGCCGGCCCGGATGCGGCGCGACAAACGGAGGCACATGGTCGAAGAGCCCGTCGTTCTCGTCGTAGCAAAGGATGAAGACCGTCTTCTTCCACACCTCCGGGTCGCGCGTGAGGATGTTGAGCACCTCGCTCAGGTACCACGCGCCGAACCACGCCGAGCCGGGATGATCCGAAAACCGCTCCGGCGCGACGAGCCACGAAACCGCCGGTAGGTTGCCCGTCTCGACATCCGTGCGGAATTGGTGCAGCACGTCGCCCTTGGGGACCGATATCCGCCGGCTCTCACCGTTGTCGTCATACTCATGCACCGCCAACGCGCGAAAGTCCGGGTCGCCCTCGCTCGTGCTGAAGGCCTTCTCGTGCAGCGCGCGCTCCTTGTCGCTCAGACCGCGCCAGCCCGCCTCCGTGTACTCCGCCATCTCCTTGCGGATGCTCTCCAGCGTCGCCGTCGCGTCGTCCCGCTGCTTCTCTAGCTTTATCTTTTCAACATCGTCCGGCGCGCCCTTGCTCAGCGCCGTGGAAGCCTCCTCGATGCGCGCCGTGAGTTTCTCCGCCAGCTTCGGCAGATGCGCCCGGCGCGATTTCGAGTAGCGCACGCGAAATTGCGTGAACCATTCGATCGGGTTGTCGGTGAAGTTGGAAAGCCAGGCGTCTTGCTCGCCGACCAACCCCGTATCCAGCGAGATCTCGTTCTGATAAATCTTCCACGCGATCCCCGCGTCCTCGAGCCGCTCTGGATACGTCGTCCACGCCGCCTCGGCGTCGTAATCCGTATCGCCGTTCTGCACGCGCGCGGTGTGCGCCGCGCTCTCGCGAATCGTCCCCGTCCACAGGTGCAGCCGGTTCGGCGTTGTCCCCGTCAGCGACGAACAGAATGCGTAATCGAAAATCGTGAACGCATCCGCCAGCGCATAGTAAAACGGGATGTCCTCCCGCGTGAAGAAGCACATCGTCATCGGGAACTTGTCGTCGCGCCGCTTCGCCGAAAGCCACTGGTCGTAGCGGCCGCCGTTCCGCGCATCCACCTGGTCCTGCCACGAGTGCGGCGTCCCGCCCATCCACGTGACGTTCGAGCCGTCCATGTTCAGACGGAACGGCGGCACAATCGCCCCGTCGTCATCCGGCTGGAACCACACCGGCTGCCCGCCCGGCAACCGATGCACCCGCGGATCGCGAAAGCCCCGCACGCCTCGCAGCGAACCATACGCGTGGTCGAAGGACCGGTTCTCCTGCATGAGAATCACCACATGCTCCGCATCGAGAAACGTCGTCCCCGCTGCCGGATCGATTTCGGCCGCCCTGGCAATCGCCTCCGGAAAACCGGTCCACACAACCGATGCGGAGCCCAGCGCCGCCGCCTTAAGGAAATCTCGTCGAGTTTGCATGCGTACCTCTAAAAAGTCTGTGGCCAATGGCAGGATGCGTTTGAGGGTACGAAGTTACCACGAAATTCTCAACCACAGAGGACGCGGAGGAACGCAGAGGGAAGTTCAAAATGCTTTTTTTGCCGCCGATGGATGCTGATGAACACAGATAAATTCACGGGGCGTTAGCGTCGCGCTAGATCTTCTCAGCATAGCGAGATTGTGTGTTGATAGTGTGTGATGCTTTGGGTCCTTTTCTTCTACGTTGCCAGGCCGAGTACCTCGGGCGTTCTTCCTGTGTATATCGTTCGCGCCCAATCAGGACGATGCTTCTAAGTGCTTGGAGAGCACGAACGAGTACACGACCGGCACGGACCCAGCGATTGCAATCACGACCATCGCCGGGATCAGCAGGTTTAACGCTGCCAGTATCGCGCCCAGGATTCCGCCAAAGAAGAATAGTTTGCCCCCCAGTCGGTGCGTGCGTCGCCACACCTCCTCGTTGGATAACGTCCACGGTGTGCGGATGCCTGCGTAAAAATTTGGCTTGAGCCGGCCCAGCAGGTTGCCCATCAGGCTCAGGAAAACGCAGATGCCAACGATGAGCCAGTTGCCCATCTCTTTTTCCGGGTTCAGCGCCGTCATCGCGGTGAACGCATGGATGAATCCCAGCAGTATGATCATGAACAGGATTATCTTGTAGAACGTGTCGCGGAACGGCTCGATCTTGAACCTGGGCGGGGAGAGATAGGGAATCGCGAGCGCGAGCAGCATCGCCAATATCATTCCACCCGGCCCTATGAGGAGGTAGGTCTCCTTCGACCCCCATGCGTCCACCTTGCCCGCTGCGCTCCAGTGGATCGGAATGCGCTCAGGCATCTGCCCGTACGACCACGCCGTGAAGATGGCGTCGGTCACGGCAACTCCGATTGCCCAAAACCAAAAAGTTCTCGTTTTCATTTCTCGTCTCCGTTGGCTTCTTTCCTCGTGAAAAAATCCATCAGGGTAGACACCATGTCCTGAAAGGCGGTGGTATTCAGGTTGTAGACAATTTGCTGGCCTTGCCGTTGTGCCTCCACAAGTCCTGCGGCTTTGAGCACGGCGAAGTGGTGCGACATGCTCGGGGCGGAGATCGGGAAGAGGTCCGTTAGCTCCCCCGCGGTCATGGCCCGCTCGTTGAGCGCCTTCAGAATGCCCCTGCGCGTGGGATCGGCCAGCGCCTTGAACACACTATCCATCAGCTTCCTTCGATAATTAGCAAAGTGTCTAATTATAGGCAGAACCTATCCCTATTTGCAAGTGGCTCCTCGTCAGATTCGCCCCGTCAACTCAGCACCGGGTCGGGACTCTGCGCCCTCCGCGTCCTTTGCGGTCAATTGCCCTTGACCTTGTTATCGTTTTGCCGGCTCAAACAACTCCACCGGGTTGCCATCGGGATCTTCGATCTGGATCTGCTTGCCGCCTGGACCCACCACGATCTCATTGCGGAATTTGAGGCCCGCCTTCTTCAATTCCTCGACGCGAGCCGCCAAGTCGTCGACTTCGAGGGCGATTCGGTTCCACCCGCCCGGTTCCTGCGTTCGGCCATCGGCCATCGGCCGCGCACCCGAACTCTTCGGCCCACTGAGCCAGATCGTGAGGTTCCCATTCTTGACGGCGGCGAAGGCCGTCCCTGGAGGAATCGTCTTATCCTCCTCGAAGCCCAAGTGTTTCGTATAAAATTCCACCGAACGATCCACGTCCTTGACCTGATACCGCACTGCTGCGAACCGATACACGAATTTCGCCTCCCCTTCATCCACGGACGGCTTTTCGTCCGCGCTGACTCCCAAAGTCAGCAGCGCCAGACAGCATAGCGTCAAAACACTTCGCTTCAACATATTTCCATCTCCGGTCTCACGAACTCCGCGCTCGGGACCATCCCGCCGCTCGGCACTCATTCTATCGGTGGTTGAGACTTCTGTATTGGAAAAAATTGACCTACCCGACCATCAGCCGTCGGCGGGAGCGGACCAGAGCCAGCCCGCCGAGGCCCGTGGCGATCAGCCCCAACACCACGGCCGCGGCAGCACCGACTACTCCGTTGCCGGTGCCGGGACCGCCGTTGGCAATGGCCAAATTCAGCCCGCCGTTGACCGCGGCGATGAGCCCCGCCACCAGGGCCACGATGGCTCCGAATCGCCCGCCGAAACGACCGGCGGGGCGGGCCAGCGCCAGCCCACCGATGACCACGCCGACCAGCGCCAGCACAGCGATCGTGGTGGCCCAGAGTCGCCGTGAAGTGAGGCCGTTAACCGTGGTGGCGGCTGGCTCGGAAACGCCGGCGGCCACCAGCACGGCATGCACGAGCACTGCGAACAGGGCGGCTGCAGCCAGGGCGGCGGGAATAAGAACGTAAATTCGTTTCGATCGGTTCGACATGAGTTTCTCCCTTGGCGTGTTTTGACTTGCCGCTCATTGTGCCGCTGAGGGGAGGTCTTCGTATTGGATAAAATTGACCTACCCGACCCACGGTACTTGGTCGAGTAGGACGCGGTTGGGCCGTTGGGTCAGATACGCCTCGGGGCTGAGACCGGAGAACTCTTCAAAGTCGCGGATCAGGTGCGACTGATCGAAAAACCCGCAGTCCAGGGCGAGCACCGCCCAGTCCGGTTCCGTCGCCCTCCGCACCAACTCCCGCGCCCGCTGAAACCGGCGCACGCGGCCATACAACTTCGGCGTCATGCCGACCTCGGCCGTGAAGATCTGGATGAATCGCCGCTGGCTGAGGCCGACCCCCCGCGCAACGTCGCGAACTCTCACCACAGTGTCCGCTTGCTCGAACGCGTCGAGCGCAACTGGTATCGCATCGTGCCGCGGCGCTGACCGGCGCAGGCGCCCGAGCAGCGCTTCTTCCAGCACGGCAAACCGTTTCGCCGGCGTGGTGGCCGCGTGGAGCCGTTCGCGAAGTTCGCCGGCACTGGGTCCCCACACGGCGTCGAGATCGACATGCGCGCCGGCGAGTTCGTGTGCCGGCACGCCGAGGACGCGGACCGCACCGCCCGGCCGGAAGTGCACGCCCATGAGAGTCGCGCACGGCAGCGGGTCGACCCGGAAGGAATTGCGGTACGGCCCCGAGACGGCTGCCCCGCGATACCGCTGCGTGCAGGCAGGGTCGGAGGGGTCATCGTAAATCCGGATCTCGTCGGTGCTGAGGTTGATCACCAGGTCGACCGTACCGCTCGGCAGAATCCGCTCACAGGGACGCGCCGGCGCGTCCGCGCTCAACCAGAAGCGGTCGACGTACCCGTCAAGCGGTGGTCCCGGGATGTAGGAACGAAAAAACATGGACATGACCCCAAGAATTGGTCACTGCCGCCGAACTCTTGATTGGACAACTCTACGTGCATGATACCACCGGTCGAGGGTTCGCAATGCACCAGCCCTCGCGCCGCGCCGCCCGCTGTGACCGCGTCAACGTTTCCGCCCTTGCGGCGTTTTCTGCGTCTCTTTTTTTTGCGATCGCGTACCCGTCGGAAAGAAAATGGTGCTGAGCATGTACGGCTTGCGGCCGTCGCCGGGTTTGTTGTTCATGGGGCCTCGGAGCTTTCGGGTAAAGTCGCCGATGAGTCGCGATCGCTCAGTCGGTCGGAGCCAAAGGGTGAACTGCCTGTAGGACACCTCATCGGCCACCGGATTCGCGCCTCGTTGGTCGAGATAGACGTTGAAGTCCGCGATAAGCGCCGCCATGGCCGCGGTGAACCCGCGCCGATGATCCTCCAGCGCCATGGAACGGGCGTCCTTCGCATCCACCACGGCGCCGCCCGCGGCCAGCCGGTACCGGCGCTCAACGGCGCCCCGCACTTGTCGCGCGCTCTCCACTTCAAACACCCCGCCACGCGCCAGGCGTTCGACCTGCCGGTATACCGTGGCCTTCGGGACATCCGGAAGCGCCGCGCATAGTTCGGACGTGGTAAGCACCCCGCCTGCATGCATCGCGTGCACCAGGCGCATGCGGATCGGGTGAAGCAACAGCTCGAGACGAGTGGTCGGCATACGTTCTCCTTTACATTGCATTCTTTCTCATATATGATAACATTCTCGAATATGAGAATGATACTTCCTGGAGAGGAGAGTTCGATGGCGCAGGTCGAGAAGCCAACGATTACGCCGCCCGTGGGCCGGTTCTATACCGTTGAGGGGCGACGGTTGCTCCTGTATCAGGCCGGTAGCGGGAACCCGCCGGTCGTCTTCCTTTCGGGGGCCGGTACGGTCGGTATGGATTACCTGAACGTCCAGCAGCGGGCCGCGGAGATTTCAACGAGCATCCTCTACGACCGCGCCGGAACCGGGTGGAGCGATTCGGTCAAGCTGCCCCGCACATCCACTCAGGTGACCGATGAACTCCGAGACCTGTTGAGGACCGCGGGCGTGCCCAGTCCCTACCTGCTCGCGGGTCACTCGCTCGGCGGTCTCTATGCACGCCACTACGCGCAGCGCTTCCCCGGCGAGGTGGCGGGCCTGCTCCTGCTGGATCCCGCGCACGAGGACTGGGATGCGTACATGCCCCAGCGGCCGAACGAGACGCGGAAAGCACCGGCCGCCGTGAAGCTGGCCAGTCGGCTGACGAACCTTGCCATCGCTGGCGCTCTCCGGAGTTCTCTCTGCCGAGGCCTCCTCCTGCGCCTGCCCGTTATCCGGCGCTACCGCGAGCTCTATCGCCGCCTTTTCAGGCAGGAGATGGCCGACTGGCCCGCGGAGATCCGCGAGCTACTCATCGAACGCCACGTCAGTCTCGACTGGCTGTGGACGGGTATCCAGGAATCGCAGAACGTGAATGAACTCTACGATGAAGTCCGGCGCGCCGGGCCGACGCCTGACGTCCCGCTGATTGTCCTGTGTTCCACGGGAATTGATGACTTCAGGAGAGCGGTGTCGGCGGGGCAATCCGAGTCACAGCTGCGCGAGGAGATCGAAGGCAAGCGCCGCCTGTATGACGCGTTGGCTGCGTCAGTCCCACGCGGCGAGGTCCGCCCGGTCGACGCCGGACACCTCAATATCCACTTCCGCCATCCCGACGCCGTGTTCCACGCGATCCGGGACCTGCTCGGCCGGTGATTAGACTACCCCACGGCGGCTACCGGGAGCGGGCTCCCGGTAGCTCCTGCGAGCAGAAGCGGCGGCGGCGCCATCACTGCATGGACTGCAGATTGCCAATACGCACGAGCATCTCGGTGAACATCTGCATGTCCGCGTCCAGGTCGGCGACTTCCTTGAATTCGTTCGCATTGTGCGCGGTGTACTTCTTGCCGGGCATGGCCGGGCCGAAGTTGATGGCGTTGGGGAGGAGCTTAGCGGTCGTGCTTCCGGCGGTGGGCACAGGATTGGCGTTCAGACCCGTGACGTCACCGAAGATGTCGAGCAGCGTCGTCAGCCAGGCGCCCTTCGTGTCGCGCGCCATCCAGTCGCCTTGCTGGTAGTCGATCTCGACCTTCGCCTTGCTTGTCGCAGCCCACGCGTTCACCTTGCCGGTGACCGCTTTGACCAGCGCTTCCGACGTCTGACCGCGCGGCATCCGTACGTTGGCCGCCACCTCGACTTTCCCGTCCTTCTCGCGAACAAGGTTTGGCGACATCGTCAGCGGACCCATGAAATCATCGGCGTAGCCCACGCCCAGCTTCTCACCCAGGTAGCCGGTGCCAAAAATGTCGTTGATATAGCGCGCAGCCCTGGCGAAGTGGTTGTCGGCGAGGGCGAGGCCTGATTCCTGCAGAAAAAGCGTAAGTCGCGGCACCGGGTTGACGCCCTCTTCCGGGCGCGAGCCGTGCGCGGAGCTGCCGGTGACCTTGACCTCCACGCTGTCGGCGCCCTTGGCGACATCGATGGTGAACTTGCCGCCCTGGCCCTCGTGTTTCTGGATGAAGGCGGCCTTGGCCGCTTCGAGCTGCGCCGCGGCCCCGGCCAGATCGCCACCCTTCAGCGTCGCCGTCGCCGTCTGCGGAACGGTGTTGGCCGCAGGCGCTCCGGCCATCGCGGTGATCGCGATCTTCTTGGGATCCGCCGCTTCCACGGGGAAGAAGACTTTCAGTGTCCCCGATCCCTTCTCCGCGACGACCGCCGGGTACTTACTGTCGAGTACGATGTTGTACTCGGGCAACGTCGTCTTCTCCGTGTAGTACTTGAAGGCGTCGCCACCGGTCTCCTCGGTCGTGTCGATCATGAGCCGGATGGTGCGCTGGACGGGCAATCCGCTCTGCTTCACGGCCCTCATTGCGTACAGCGCAGCGGCAACCGACCCTTTGTCGTCGATGCTGCCCCGGCCGTAAAGATAGTCGCCCACGCGCGTGAGCTTGAAGGGGTCGAGCTTCGTGCCGTCCTCAAGCACCCACTCCTCCGCCACCACCGGCACGACGTCGGCATGAGTGAGGATGCCGAATTCGTCCTTCCCCGTTCCCGGCAGCCTGACCTCGAGCACGCGGTTGTCCACATTGCGGAACTGCAACCCGAAGTCCTTGGCCAGGCCCTCGATCATTGCGATGATCTCGAGGATCGGCTTGCTCTCGTGCGGCGGGACCTCGTCCGAGCGCACCGTGGGAATCGCCACCATCGCCTCGATGGTCGCGATCACGGCGTCATGGTCGCGCAGGCGGGTGTACAGGCCGAGCAGGCGGGCGATGTTCACGAGATCGTCGCCCGAGAGCAGGGCCTTCTTCTGATAGGTCGCAACGGCCGCCTCGAGATTCGGGTGCGCCTTGACCGCGTCGGCGAGAAATGCCGCGAAGTCCGGTGATGGCTTCGCTTGGTGGGCGGCGGCCAGCGCGTCGAGCTGGGCCTTGTTGAGCGTCTCGGCGCGAGTCGGCTGCGCCAGCGCGAGGGTGAGACCAAAAACCACGGTGCACGAGAGAGCAAATCTCATGATCTGACTCCTTATGGGAAACCGATTTTACATCCTATAGTAAAGAGCTCCACAACGGGAACGAAAAGCGACTTCCCAATTCTAAGCGATTTTTTTCCAAAAGAAAACGGCTGTTTTTGCGCTTCCAGCCGTCTGCTTAATCTCCGGTATAGCTAGTGGCGCGGGTATCCCTGCCTGCGTGTCTCATCCGGTCTTTCTTTGCTTACTTTCTTTCTTCCCAGAAAGAAAATAAGTCAGGAACCCACGTTCACGATTTTTCCGGTCCAGTTTGGTTCATTGGTCGCTGCACGAAGCAGGCAGTCGGCGCAATCGTCAAAGGAAAGCGGAACGAGTGGCGCGACGCGTGCCAACGGACCCGCCGTATAGCGCCCCTTCGCCGGCTTGTCCGCCAATACGACCGGGCGAACGATGACCCACTCCATGTCCATTTTCTGCGTCATCCGCTCGGCGGCCGCCTTGTCAGCAACTGCAGCAGCAAATATCCGGCCCGATACGCGGACGACAAAGCGGTTGAGACGGGAGAGCTCGTATCCATCGCTCAAGCCAATACCGCTTTGCAATACGAATCGCCGGACCTTCGCACGTTTGACCTCGGTGAGAATGCTGGTGACACCGGCTGACATAAGCGTTCCGGGCGAGAGGTTCTTTTCCGGTCCGATGCAGCTAATAACGGCCTCCACGCCGTCAAACGCACCCGTCAAGCCCTCCGGGGAAAGAACATCTCCGCAAACAATGGACAACCGCTCGCCAGAGGACAGCCGCTCCGGATGGCGAGCCACGGCCGTAACGAAGTGTCCTTGTGCAAGTGCATGCTGTACCACTCTGCGTCCCGTAGCACCCGTCGCGCCAACAACCGCTATCTTCATAGCTCGACCCCGTTGGCGCCCATCACGATGATTCGGATCGCGAGCATCTGCAACGTGCACCCTTCGCAAACGAGGCGGAGACTTATCCCCTAGTAAAAGACAACGTCGCCGCCGCCCATGCCGATCACAGACGTGGTCTGACCATCGATTTGGACAACAGCATTCCATCCTTCGTAGCCCGAAGAATTGTTGAACATCTCTAGGCGTACTTCGCCATCAAAGGTTATCCGGAGATCAGCAGTTCTCGCCTCCACATCAAAAACGGCGACTCGACGTCCGCTGAGTAGCTTATTAGCCAGAATTTGTCCGTCAATAGGTTGAGGCAATCCGAATTGCTGATTGTCATCTGCGTTGGCGAAGGCAATGCCATCGGAAGTCACGATGCGCCACGGAATGCTGACTCTCAAGTTGGCATCTTCCCCAAATGAGAAAGCCCAACCGTGTTCCTGTCTTGCGACGGAACAAGTGCGGCCAACGAAGAAGCGCTTAAACAAGGGCATACGCTCAAGTTGCATCGCATCCACAATACTCCAATCTTCGTCAACGTTGTCAAGACGGTTCGCCCAGATCCATTCGCCGATTAATTGGCTACATCCTATTTTGAAAAGTGTTGCAGGCGTTTACTCCAGTGACCCTCTCGGGGCACGCTCAATCGAGACGACATGATCCACGGGTTCCGCGATGCGGTGCATCGCTTCACCCGTGGCTACAGCCCATCGCCCCGTTGGGGGCGAAGACGAATTCCCGCCTCTTCACATTAGAAGTTCACAGCCGGCCTTGCCCGAGTCTCGCCAGGTATGCAGGGATTTCCTCGTGCGAGCCGATCGGCAGGTCGGGACTCTCTTTCAAGCGCGATGTGGCGCGGAAGAGGATAGCTTTGGAGTACTTCAGGGCCCCGGAGGGGCCGCAGGATGTAGCCACGGGTGGAGCGGAGTCCGTCGACAGACGGACGGAGCGGAACCCGTGGAAGAGATCGCGTTCTATCCGTTCTGCCCCGGCGGGGCAGAGGAATCACTCAATCGCGCCGCGGAGGGTGTCGTGAGGCGCGTACTCCAGTGCCCCTCTCGGGGCACGCTTAATCGAGACGACATGATCCACGGGTTCTGCGATGCGGTGCATCGCTTCACCCGTGGCTACAGCCCTTTGCCCCTCCTGGGGCATACGGCGGACTCTGATGGCACGGCGGCTAGTCGAACACGTACTTCTCATCGAATTCCACGCCGTGAGCGCGGAGCAACTTCAGCAACTCGGATTTGAAGTCTTCCTTCTTGTGATGATCGTGCTGACCGGCAATGTACTTTTTGACGGCCTCCTCCTGTGACTTGCTGACGGAGAAGACGCTGTATCCTTCTTGCCACGCGAACGCGCGGAGCGTGGGGAACTCGTCGTGAATCCACTTCGATGATCGCGCCTTCACTGTCCGCATCAGATCTGACACCGATCCATCGGGCCGCCACCGGAAGTACAGATGCACATGGTCCTCAACGCCCCCGATATCGTAAAGGACACCCTTCTCCGCCCGGACGATGCCGCCGATGTATGGGTACAAACGCTCCGCGATTTCGACGTTAATCCATGGTTCACGGTGTTTCGTGCTGAAGACGACATGGAGAAGAATCTGAGAGTACGTACCGGGCATCATCGTCCTTTCGCCGACCGGTCCCGCGTCTAGGTTCGTTTGATTGTCGCGAACCAGGCCGGTGCACCGTCGTTGTGGAATCTTGTGTGAATCCGATCCCGGTCGATGGCGGCGACATTCCATCCCGTACTGGGGTTGAACACCGCTCTAAGATCTTCCTGACGGATGGGGTGCGGGCCGGTATCGGGTCCCTCGTCACTGAAGCACAACACATACAAGGTTCCGCCGTGCGCGGTCACCGATGCCAGACTCGCCACGTATGCAGGTCGCTCGGTGCTGTCGAAGGTGTGAAAGAGCCCGCAGTCGAGCACGGTCTCAAACATGCGCCCCAAACGATCCAGCTGGAACGCGTCCGCCGCGGCGAACTCAACCTCCATCCCGTGGTGCTCGGACGCCTTCCGGCGCGCGATGGCCAACGCCGTCTCCGCCACGTCAACGCCTAACACCGGTAACCCAAGCGAGGCGACGTGAAGCGCGTTCTCGCCGGTTCCGCAACCCACATCGAGCACCGGCGTAATTATTTTTCCACCGGATACCAAACGCACAATAGCGGGCTGCGGCCCGCCAATATCCCAAGGCGCCGGGCCGTCGCGGTATGACGCGTCCCATGGTTGTCCCGATAGGCGCTCGTGACTGGTCGGCCGCCGCCCCCCGAACGGATCGTCATCTTTTTGGCCGCGAAAAAATTTACCCAACTCACCTGTCCACCACAGCGTACCAATGAGCCAATGAATCCCACCGGTATCGAAGATCGAGAGGATGCCGGCGACCCATTGGAGACCCGTCGACGGCAACAGACCAATGCTGATCCAAAGAAGAAGCGAGCCGAAGAGGGGAATTCCGGAAACCCACCGGTATGTGTCACGGGTGCCACCGCGTACAAGGTGGATCGGGTAGTGGAGAAAGCTCAAGTATACGTTCGACAAGGTGAGGAGCGCACCCAGCGCGAAGAGGATGACGCCGAAAGTCATTGTCGGGGCAACCTTTTGATATGGAATGCGATAATAACTAAATTAGCCTTCTTTTCGCGCGACGTTGCGTCGCTCACTTCCGCAGTCGCGCCCGAATGTCGACGTACGCCGCGTCCACAAGCTGGGCGAGGGCCGCGGAATCTACTTCACGACCCGGCCGCAGCTTCACGTGGCGCCCGCGCTTGCCGGTTCCCTCCAACAAGCGCGCCGGGTCCGGCAGCAAGGCACCGAAGAAGAAGCCGACGTTTACATGATCCTTGTACGCGTTGACGTAGCCGAAGGCCGCGTCGCCGACGCAGGCGGTGGGACATCCGTCGTGCATCAGCTCGCGCACATCGCCGCCGCACTGCCGCATGTGCGCGAACCAGGTTTCCACGAAGGGCCGCAGATCGTCCCGTTGCGCGCGCAACCAGCTATCGATCGCCGGTTCGTGTTTCACCGCGGATGGCAAACGAAAGAGGTCATCCATAGGCGGCCCTCCCGTCGCGTCCGCGTCAGCCTCGGCGCGCTGCCTCGATGGTGGCGATGTCGCCGCGTTCAAGGATCA
>SXGT01710526.1_pt1 | contig 13445 bp, 4 predicted proteins | sample 3176221 | NCBI WGS metagenome assembly SXGT01 (sample SAMN11356862, study PRJNA531348) | freshwater metagenome | isolation source: freshwater sample F1-120 | place: China: Fuxian Lake, Yuxi | collected 2017-12-25
CGCATTTGGGGCAGACGAAGTTGCCGTTCATGGAGATGAGGTTGATGACCGGCACTTTGGTGTCGCACAGGTTGCACCGCGCGGTCGCGCCGCCGGTGGTGCCGCTGCTGCTGGCGGTTTTACCGTGTTTTTTGAGTTCGTCCGCTTTGGCGCAGTCGTAGCACCAGTAGTCACCCGAGCTGTCTTTCACCCGGCGTTTGCCCTGAAGGTCGGCGTTGCATTTGATGCAGACTTTCTTCACCGATGGCGCCGCGGGCGCATCCGGTTGATCGCGGCGGACGGAGGTGGAGACGGCAGTGTCACCGGCTTTGGTGCAGGTGCAGGGGAGCATCCCGCCGGTGTCTAAACCGGTGCTGAAGATCAATCCACCACACTTGGGGCAATAGGTTTCTTCCGCCATGACGTGCACCGACTCCTAACACAAATGGGACGCACTGATTCTGCAATTATATTGAGACGGGATCAAACCGTCCCGGGTTCTTTTCGAGCGATTCCTGCACGATTATTTGCCAGGGCCCGCAAGCTGCCTATCGGCGATTATCGCACTGGGTTCTACAATCGAAACTGCGCCCGATATTGCGTCGGTGATTGCCCGGTCATTCTGCGGAACGACTGGCTCATGCGGATGGGTGGGCCGAACCCCGCCAGCCTGGCGATTTCACCGATGGGCAGGTCGGTGCTCGCCAACAGCAGCCGGGCGTGATCGACTTTCAAACCGAGCAGATGTTTGCCGGGCGTATGCCCGATCGCGGCCCGAAATCGCAGTTCCAACGCCCTGCGGGAGACGTCCAATTTCGCAGCGACGTGCTTCACGTTGGTGCCGGTGGATAACTGAGATTGCATGAGCCTCACCGCCCGTTCGACGAGTGCGTCATCAACCGCGACCGCGTCGGTGGAAGCGCGCGGCACCAGCGCGCCCGGCGCGACCAGTGTGATCGCGGGGACAGTTTTCCCGTTGATCAACTTCACCAGCGCGTCGGCGGCGAGGAACCCGATACGCTCCGTCTGTTGACCAATGCTCGTCAAAGGAGGTGATACGACCTCGCAGTACAGTTCATCATCATCCACCCCAACGACAGCGATCTGCCGTGGCACATCAATCCCACTCGCCCGGCAGGCAAGCAGCACGTCGGTCGCCATCGCGTCGTTGGCGGTCATTAAACCGACCGGTTTGGGGAGTTTGGTCAGCCACGTTGCTAAGTCTTCGTCACCGGTGGTCCAGCGGTGCACGGTTGCGCGGCCGCGCAAGGCACGTTCTGCGGTGTCGGTGAAACCAGCAAGCCTTTGGTCCGACCACGCATGTGCGCCACCCACAAACGCGAACACGCGAAACCCCTTCTGCAGCAGGTGCGTCGCAGCGACGCGCCCGATGTCGCCGTCGTCTGTCGCGACCAGTTTGTAAGGCAACCCGCGATGGGTCGTGCTGACATTGACAACCGGCAACCCCAGTTGCTGCAGCCGTGGCGCGTTGGCGAAATAGGTGTTCAACACCATCCCATCCAGCTTTTCCTTCGGCAGCAGTTTCAGGTCGGTGGCGTTGGCGATGGGGAAGTTCACCAGCTGCACACCAGGATGCTGCCGCACGTACCGGTTCACCCCGCGCAGCACACCACGGCAATAGGAAGGACTGGCATCGAAAATGTGAAGAACATGCGGGATGGTTGCACCAATTGCGCAAAAACGAAAGCGATATTCGTATAATCGCTCTGTCGCGGGGATTTTTCAAGGGTATATCTGACTTAGACCTTTGGATTGCAAAGCATTTCGTATCAATCCATCTGAGTCTGAGATCGTTTATTCACGTCTGTTTCCATCGGAGGAAGAAATGAAAATGGGTTTTGTTGGTTCGTGCGTTCTGGGCGTTGCCGTCACGACATTCTTTGCAGCAAACAATGCAGCTGTCGGGATGATCGGTGTCGATTTCAATCACGGTGGTGCCACCAACCAGTCACCTGGTTCGGCGGATGTCGTCGGGCCAGTCGCGTCGGCGGGGTGGAACAACTTCATCAACGTGTCGAGTGGACCATTGCCCGGCACCATCGCGCTGGCAGACAACACGAACACGACCACCAGCGCGACGCTCGCCTTCAAGCAAGGTGGCACCGCGCTGAACGGGTATGGCACCTACAACTCCGCCTACGGTGCCGTCGGTGCAGCCAATGGTGCATTGGATGCGAATCAACAACTGTTCAATGGTGCCGCAGTCTCGGAAGGATTCACCCAGGAAATTACGATCAAGGACGTGCCGTACGCGACGTTCGATATCTATGTGCTCGTGAAAGCGCCGGTCGGAAACCAAGGCTACGGCAACGCAGGCTACTTCGGTGAAAGCAGCCTGCAAATCTTCAACGGTGCGACGGCTGGCACCACCTATTACTTCGGTAGCAGCAATCAGAACCCAATCCCGGCCAGTGGGTTCTCGTACATTAAGGCGACCTCCACCACCATCTCGTCACCCACGCTTGAAGCCAACTACGTGCTGTTCAGTGGACTGACGGGTGGCATCGGCAGCAACTACTCGTTCGATCTTCGCTCACCAAGTGGTGCGGAAGTCGGCAACCCGTTTTACTTCAATGGTAACGGCCTGCTGACCGGCGTGCAGATCGTTAACGCCGAATCCGCCGCCGTGCCTGAACCGGCGTCCATCGCGCTGCTGGGCAGTGGGGCGATGCTTCTCCTGAAGCGCCGGCGGGTGTAGGGAGATCTGTCAGCGCAGAGATTTAGTTCACCCAAGCTCTTCGTTAGCCCGGCCGCTTGCGGCCGGTTCCCAACGGCTCGCAAGCGAGCCGGCTAACGGAAGATAGGATTGGCGCAACGAATCGAGTTGTGACCTTAATCAAATAAAGTCGCCCGGGAAGATGGCATCCCGGGCGACTTCGTTTTACTCAAACCAATGGTTTCGTCTCACCGCTTACGCGATGAACACACTGCCCTTGAATTCGGTGACCTGTTCATCCAACAGCGTCTGGTTCGCGCCGCTGATGGTCTTCACGACGAAGGTCTGACCGACGATCGCGCCCGCGACGATGTCGGCGTGGCCGTCGTTGTCGAAGTCGATCGTCGAGACACGCACACCGCCACGTGTTGCCTGCATCTGCAGGTTGGCGATGAGGGCGTTGTCCGAACCGCTGAACACACTCACCTGTGGCGAGCGACCGGCAGCCTGGCCCAGCACAACATCCGGTGTGCCATCGGCGTTCACGTCACCGGTCGCGACATACGCGCCACCGCGATAGGTATCACCGAATGGACGGTAGTCAGCGATCTTCGTCACAGTCCCTTGAGACAGGGCCTGACCGTCGTAGATGCGAACCGTCGTGCGACCACCGGCTTCGTCCTGGGTGCCGATGACTTCCGCGAAGCCATCACCGTTCAAATCCGCAGCGGCGACGCGCACACCATACTTGCCGTCGAACACACGGAAGTAGGCGATTTCTGACTGATCAGCACCGCTGAAGATCTTCACGCTAGAACGGCTGCCCTGTCCCTGGCCGACGAGGATGTCGACGATGCCGTCACCGTTCACGTCACCGGTGGCGACGTACAGGCCCGGCTGGAAGCTGGGTTTGAAGGCGTGGAATTCAGCGGCTTTGTCACCGGTCGCACCGTCGAAGACAGCAATCTTCGACTTGTTGCCACCGACGACGATGTCGTCAGCGCCGTCGTTGGTCAGGTCACCGTAACCGATGCGCAATTGGGTTTTTGTGTTACCCATCGGCGCGTCGATCGACAGGCGTTCCGTGCCGTCGGTGTTGTAGACCTTCAGGACCTGGCTTGCACCACTGGCGACTGCGGTCATGCGGGTAAGAGCGGGGCGGACAGTGACAGCCAATGTCTGCGTCGCAGTGCTACCGATCCCGTTCGTCGCTGACAGGCTGACCGAATGGTCACCCTCAGCCGCTTCGGTCGGGGTGCCACTGATGGTCGCGGTGCCGTCACTGTTGTCGTGGAAGGTCAGGCCCTCGGGAAGGATGTTGATCAGGCTCAACTGTGCATGTGGATAGCCACCCGTTGTCACCGTGAACGTACGAGCGACGCCGACCTGGAAGCTCGCGGTCGTGGCGCTGGTGATGGTCGCGGCGGCTTTGATCGCCAGTGTGAAGTTCTGGACGGCGTCTTCACCTTCACCGTTGCTGGCGATGATGTCGAACGTGTGCAGGCCGGGTTCCACACCGGTCGCAGTGCCACTGATCGTGCCGGTCCCGTCGTTGTTATCCGTAAACGTCAGGCCCGTCGGCAGGGTGCCAATGACGGCCAGCGTTGGGGTCGGGAAACCCGTGGTGGTGACGGTATAGGAGTCGGCGGTGTCGATCAAAAATTCAGCCGAAGCGACACTGTTGATCGTCGGCGCGCCACTGACGGAAACCGTCAGCGTCTGCATTGTCGGCGAACTGTTTAGATAATTTCCAGCGGCGATGGAAACCGAAAAGTCACCGCCGGTGGTTGGTGTGCCACTGATGGTCGCTGTGCCGTCGTGGTTATCGACGAACGAAAGGCCCGCAGGCAGTTGGCCGGTAAGTTGGATGTCGGCAAGTGGGTAACCGACCGTCGTGATCGTGAACGTGCCTGCAGCACCGAAGTTGAAGTCGGCTACGTCGGAACTGCTGAAGGTCGGGGCAGCTTCGATCGTCAGGGTGAAGGTCTGGAAGCCATCACCTTCCGTGTTGCTGGCTTTGATTTCGAACGAATGTTCACCGGGCGCGACACCTGTCGGTGTGCCAGCGAGTGTACCGGTGCCGTCATTGTTATCGACGAACGTCACACCGTTCGGCAGGGTGCCGATGACCGACAGGGTTGCTACCGGGTGCGCCGAGCTGGTAACAGTGAACGTCCCAGCGTTTTCCATTTGGAAATTGGTGTGGTTGGAACTGGAAACTGTCGGCGAGCCCTGAACAGTCAGCGTGAATTGCTGCGACTGTGCACCCGGGAAGCCGTTGACAGCCTCGACGGTCAGGTTGAATACACCCCCTTCGGTCGGCGTGCCACCGAGGGTGGCGGTGCCGTCACCGTTGTCGTGGAAGGTCACACCTGCGGGCAAGGTGCCGGTTTGCGTCAGGGTGATGGTGCCGGTACCGGTCGTCGTGATGGTGAACGATCCGTTGGCGTTCGGCTGCAGAACGGTGCTGTTGCTGCTGCTGATGCTCGGGGCGGCGCCGTTACTTTCGATAGCGCCTAGATCGGCGACGTCAAACTTCACACGATCATTACCGCGCTGGTCGAGGTTCAGGTTGGTGCCACCCGCTGCGTTGAGGGCGGGGCTATACGCCAGCAGGGTCATGGTCTTGGTTTTGCCACCGTAGTCACCCAAGGAAGCGAGCTTGGGGTCAGCGGTCGAGACGATGTCCAAGCCGGTTACGGTCGTCTTGCGGACCAGGTTCTTCGAACCGGTCGTGGTTACCGTGCCGTTGAAGGTGATGTCATCGTACGTGTTGGCTGCCTGCCCGAAGATGCTGTTGCTGATGGTCGCACTGGCGACACCGGTGGACTGAACGTACAGCCCTTGGCCACCACTTGGGGCGGAATTGCTTGAAACGGTCGCGAAGTTGATATCGACAATGGCGTCCTTGGCGTAGATCGCGCCACCTTGCCCACCGCTGTTCATCCAGATGTAATTGGATCCTGTGCTGTTGCTGGCGAGGGTGCTTTGGACGATGTTCAGTGTCGATGCATCGACGTAGAACGCACCGCCATAAGAACTACCACCGTAGTAGTGGCTGTTGCTGCTGGCGGTGTTGGATGAGAACGTGCTGCCCACGACATCAACAGTGATGGTTGCGCCGGATGTGTAGACAGCGCCACCGTTGCCCGTTCCTGCAGAACCACCACCCATGATGGGGTCGTAGTAGCCCGCGGTTGCGTTGTTTGATGCGAAGCTGCTGTCGGTGATGCTCAGCAAGGTGTTGCTGCCGACGAGATAAATCGCGCCACCGTAGGCGCTACCGGATGCACCACCGGACAGGTAACTGTAGCTGTTCGATCCACCGGTCGCGGCGTTGCTGGAGAAGGTGCTGTCGGTGATGACGATTGATCCACCATCGCTGTAGATCGCGCCACCGCGCCCGGCTCCGGAGTTTCCGCTGCCGTGATGGTTTATGTCGTAGTAGTTCCCACCGATTGCGCTGTTGCTGGAAACGGTCACGCGCAACAGTTCCAGGCTGCCGCCATCGACGTAAATCGCGCCACCGAGACCGTCAGTCGGGTTTACCGTGGTCGTCGCCCCGCGATGGCTGAAGTTCTTGACGGTCAGGCTCACCAGCTTCAGGTCACCGGTTGAGTCGATTTCAAACGCGCGATGGCTGGCCTGTGAACTGCCACCCGTCAGGGTCATGCCCAAACCGCCGTCGATGGTTACGCGGGTCTTAACTTCAATCGCCGACGCGAAATCAATCGCGCTTTCGGCGATCGAGCTGTCGAAACCGATGAAGTCGTTCGTGCCGAATGGATCAACTCCCAGGTCTATCTGTGCCTGTTCGGCGGAGGTCAATACGCGAGACAGCGCGGCGTTGGAGTCACCGCCATGTTCCACCAGCAACATCGCTTCGCGAAGTGTGAGGAGGTTGTCGCTGGTCGTGTTGTCGTCGACCGAGTTGACTGTGATGGTTGTCAGTAACTGGCGCGGTTCGAGCATTTCAATCGCGCTTGCAAGCACCTGACGACGATTACGAGCCGGACGAACGGAACGGGGAGAACGAGCGAACATAGACGAAGCCCTCGATGAGAAAACAAATAGCATCGGCGCCCAATTTTGGACCGAGTTCCAACTCAATCCTGCCGATGGCCCACCGCACTAAATAGGCGGATGTGAGGGATGTATCGGATGAGGAAGCTGGATAAATTAGGTAAGAAAATGGGGTGCTGTATGGTCCGATAAGGAGGCTGATAAGAATACTGATCGGGCGGGGGCTTTTGTGAGGTAGATCGCGTTAAGTGGTTTTCCCCAATGGAGTACTAGGAAGGCGCGAGAAGCATATTCTCGCGGTTTGTTGAAATGGTTGGGTTGTCGGCATGATTGTGAACCGATCGCACCGATGCATCCTCTTATTTAGCCTGGCCGCTCGCGGCCGGTTCCCACGGTCCCCACGGCTCGCAAGCGAGCCGGCTAACGGAAGATTGGATTGGTGCAACGAATCGAGTTGTGCCCTTAATCAAATGAAGTCGCCCGGGATGTGGGCATCCCGGGCGACTTCGTTTTGATTCAACCGAATGAGTTTCGTCTCACCGCGTACGCGATGAACACACTTCCCTTGACTTCGGTCACCTGTTCGTCCAACAGCGTCTGGTTCGCGCCGCTGATGGTCTTCACGACGAAGGTCTGCCCGACGATGGCGCCCGCGACGATGTCGGCGTGGCCGTCGTTGTCGAAGTCACTCGTCGAGACACGCACACCACCTCGCGTGGCCTGCATCTGCAGGTTGGCGATCAGGCTGTTGTCCGATCCGCTGAACACACTGACCTGTGGTGTGCGCGTGGCGGCCTGACCGAGGATGACATCCGGTGTGCCGTCGGCGTTCACATCACCAGTCGTCACGTACGCGCCGTAGCGGTAGTTGTCGCCGAACGGACGGTAGTCTGCGATCTTCGTGACCGTCCCTTGCGACAGCGCCTGGCCATCGTAGATGCGAACCGTCGTGCGGCCACCGGCTTCGTCCTGCGTGCCGATCACTTCCGCGAAGCCATCACCATTCAAATCCGCAGCGGCGACGCGCACACCATACTTGCCATCAAACACCCGGAAGTAGGCGATTTCTGACTGGTCAGCGCCGCTGAAGATCTTCACGCTCGAACGGCTGCCCTGTCCCTGGCCGACGATGATGTCGACGATGCCGTCACCATTCACGTCACCGGTGGCGACGTACAGACCTGGCTGGAAGCTGGGTTTGAAGGCGTGGAATTCAGTCGCGACGTCGCCGGTCATGCCATCGAAGACGGCGACCTTGGAACCGGCTCCGCGACCACCGGTGATGATGACGTCGTCGGAACCGTCGTTGGTCAGGTCGCCATATCCGATGCGCAACTGGGCTTTCGTCTTGCCGAGAGGTGCTTCGATGGAGAACCGCGGTGTGCCGTCGGCGTTGGAAAATTCGACGGTGTTCGTCGACCGCGTCCCGCTGGCGATGAACCCGGCGGGGCGTTTGTTGACGGCGAGTGAAAGCGATTGCGTTGCATCACTCGACGTGCCGTTACTGGCGGTAATCAGCAGCGTGACGGTTGAGTCGGCGTCGTCGGTGGGGGTGCCATCGATCGTCGCGGTGCCGTCACCATTGTCGGTGAATGTCAGGCCGATCGGCAGTGTGCCTGTGAGCGTGAGAGACGCTGTAGGATAGCCCGTCGAGGTGATGGTGAACGAACGCGCCGCTTCGGCTTCGAACGTCGCGGTGTCGCTGCTGGTGATCGCGGGGATTTCGTGGAGGGTGAGCGTAACCGTTTGGGTGGTAGCGCCCGCGCTGTTCGTCGCGAGCAGTTCGACGGTGTATTCACCGGTCGGCTGGGGGATTGGTGAGCCGGCGATGCTCGCGGTGCCATCGTTGTTATCGACAAGCGCCAAGCCCAAGGGCAGGGAGCCACTGGTGATGGAGAAGGTCGCTGCTGGGATACCGGTCGTGGTGATGGGCAACGTGCCGTCGACACCGATTTCGAATGTGCCTGCTGCACCACTGGTGAAGACGGGTGAAGCGTTGACGTTCAGCGTGAAGCTCTGCGACACCACCGCGCCGACGCCGTTGGTTGCAGTGATGGTGATGGCATACGATGGCTCAGCGTCCAAGGTCGGCACGCCCGTGATGGTCGCGGTGCCGTCGTTGTTGTCAGTAAACGTCACACCAGCCGGGAGTAGACCCGTGATCGCCAGCGCCGGGCTGGGGAAGCCTTCACTTGAAACAGTGAATGAATTGGTGACACCGGGCGTGAACGTGGTGGACGCATCGCTGGTGATGGTCGCTTCCGATTCAATCACAAGCGTGAAGGTCTGCATCGCGCCAGAGCCGACACCGTTCGTGGCGGAGAAGACAAAGTCATACAAACCAGCATCTGCGGGGTCGACGGTTCCACTGAGGGTCGCGGTGCCGTCCCCATTGTCGACGATGGTCAGACTGTCGGGCACATCGCCGGGGCTCATAGCGGTCAATTGTGGGATCGGGGAACCACTGGTGGTGATCGTAAAGCTGCCAGCAACCCCCGCGATAAATGTCGTTGCAGGGTCGCTCGTGAAGGCTGGTGAGGTGCCGACGATGAGGACAAACGACTGAACTTCCCCACCCGGAAATCCGTTGTTTGCGGTGATGGTCAACGGGAACGTGCCAAGTTCGGTTGGTGTACCCCAAAGCGTGGCTGTCCCGTTCGTGTTGTCACCGAAATCCATGCCGTCGGGCAGGGTGCCGGTTAGCGAAAGTGAAATCGTTCCATTGCCTGCTGTGGTAACGGTGAACGTGCCAGCTTCGTTGGGAAGAAACGCAGCGGTCGCGGCGCTACTGATGCTCGGGCCTGAGACAGTGCTTTCGAACGCGCCGATGTCGGCTTGGCCGAACATAATGCTGGCACTACCGCGTTGGTCGAAGTCGCGAGATGGGATTCCCGCAGCGTTGAGCGCAGGGCTGTTGGCTTGCAGCGCCATCGTCAGCGTAGGGCCACCATTGTCCGCGAGCGCAGAAAGCTTCGGGTCGGTGGTCGCGACGATATCCAGTCCAGTGATGACGGTATTACGAACGAGGTTGCGTGAACCGGTGGTGGTGGCCGTGCCGGCGTACGCGATGTCAGTGGAAGTATTCGCAGTCTGTCCGAAGATGCTGTTGGTGATGTCAACAACAGCACTGCCGGATGAAATGACGAACAGACCGGTGCCGCCCTCGACCGAGGTATTGCCCGAGACGGTGGTGAAGTCAAAATCGACGTTCGCGAATTGGGAATAGACGGCACCACCGCGACGAGTGCCGCCACTGCCCCCAAATCGCGAGGCCGTATTGCTCGTGAGGGTGCTGCTGGTGACATCAAGGCTGCCCGACTCGATGTAGATCGCGCCACCTGAGCTATTGCCAGCAGGGAAAGGAGAATTCGCACGCCCACTGCGAGAAACGTTGTTATAGAAAGTGCTGCTGGTGACGGTGATGGTGGTGCTCGCGCCTTTGCCGTACACCGCGCCTCCCTGGGCGGCACCTCCAAAGCCACTGGCGGTGACGTTACCACCGTACGCGAAATTGGTCGCGAAGGTGGTGTCGGTGGCGTCCAGCGAGGCATTGTTCAGGTAAATAGCTCCACCGTATGCGTTGGGCGTACCACTGCCACCGACACTTGCCTTGGCGGCGTTGCCCGAAAACGTGCTGTCTGTGACAGTCATTTCACCACCGTTCAGATAGAATACCCCTCCACTGGCGTGTCCCGCTGAAGCGGTGCCATTATGACTGCTACCATAAGCTTCATTAGCCATGACGGTGACGTCGGTCAGGGTGATCGTGGTGGTGTTGCCCGAGCTGTAAACCGCTCCACCTAGACCGCTGCCACGAATGTTGCCACCTGTGTCACCACCCGTTGCGGTGTTTGAGGTGATAGCGGTGCCTTCGGCGTTGAGAGTGAATTCACCGTCAGACTGGTAAATAGCGCCACCGGTTGCATGCCCTTTCGTGGCGGTGTTGCCGATGAACGAAGTATCCGTAATCGTCAGTGTTCCACTGACGCTGTAAATCGCGCCACCTTCACTATTGCCGGTGGCGTGGTTGCCGATGCCATCGTTCCCGCCGGTGACGGTGTTGGACGAGATCGAACCACCAGTGATGATGACCGTGCCTGCGTGGTTGAAGATCGCGCCCCCTCGGGCTGCGGCACCTGCGCCGGAACTACCTTGGTTCCCACCGATCGCCGCGTTGGACGACATCGACACATCAGTCAGCCGTAGCGCACCCCCATCCACGTAGATCGCGCCACCTTCACCAGCGGTGGGGGTGTCACTGGTCGTGCCACTCACACTGAAATTGCTGACGAGCATGTTGGACAGCGAGAGGTCACCCGTGGGAAGCACCACAAACGCCTGGTGCGCCGCCTGGGTCGATCCACCCGTCAGTGTCATCTGGATATCACCGGCGGTGCCTTCGATCGAAATTTGGTTCGCGATGGAAATCGGCGAGTCGAGATCCAGCGTGCCGGTCGCGATCGTGCTGCCGAAGATGACCTTGTCGCTTGTACCGAACGCGGTAGTGGTCGAGTCGATCTGCGATTCTTCCGCCGTCGTCAACGCGCGCGACAGAGCGGCGCTCGCGTCACCGGCGTGTTCGACCAGAAGCACTGCTTCGCGCAGAGAGAGGAAATTGTCGCTGGTGACGTTGTCGGCAAGGGTGTTGACCGTCAGCGTCGAAAAGACCAGCCGTTGTTCCAGCGATTCAATCGCGCCACCCAGCACCTGACGACGATTTCGAAGCACGCGAACCGGACGGGTTTGGCGAGGGAACATAATTCGATCCTTGAATCTGCTAACCGATCGGCTGCTGTTCCGAACGGAAACAGACTTCAGCCAGACCAGACCACCACTCACTGCGCGCAAGTTGCGGTTGTGACCGCTTTATCGGGCGATTGGATCGATTTCAGTGGATGATAAAACGCAGCGGCGGGACGTCCGATAATCGACGCATTCGGGATACTGGTGGACGGTGGGAAAGCTGAAGTGAATTGCGTTAAGTGGTTTGAATGTAAGAATTTCGGAGAAGAAATGTGAGAGGGCTGTGCGTCACATCGGCGTGCTTCCCAAAGCTGAGCACGCCGATGTGTCTGCTTTGATTGAGTCGATGAAGAATCTGCGGTCTCTAACAAGACAAGATACAATGCACCGCAGAGTCGCTGAGATCCCAGAGAAGATGATGAAACTCCGCATTTCCTCTGCGTTCTCTGCGCCTCTGCGGTGTAGCGGTTTTGTTTGTTAGAGGTGCTTACGAATACGCTTCGAGGATGCGCTGAATGACCGCCGACGTGCTTTTGCCGTCGATGAGGGGGGCCAGGGAAACCACACCGCCATTCGCTTCGACAAATTCCCAGCCGACGACCTGTTCCTTCTGGTAGTCGGCCCCTTTCACCAGCACATGCGGGTTGATGGCTTCGATGATCCGTAATGGCGTGTCATCGTCAAACCGCACGAGGTAGTCGATGCTTTCCAGCTCTTCCAGCACACTCACGCGATCCGATTCACTGATGATGGGCCGTTTCGTTCCCTTCAACCTGCGGATGGACGAATCCGTGTTCACCCCGACCACCAGCAAATCCCCTTGCGCTTTGGCGAACTGGAAATATTTCACATGGCCGAGGTGGATGAGGTCGAAACAGCCATTCGTGAAGACGATTTTCCTGCCCGTGGCGCGATGGCGGGCCAGTTCGGGCAGCAGATCGTCCAGCGACCGTTGTTTGCCCGCTTGTTCGTGATGCTCCGCGAGCAGGTCGTGGATGATTTCATCCTTCCCGATCGGCACGCACCCTAGTTTTTCGACTTCCAACCCACCGACCACGTTCGATAGCTGGGCCGCCTCCGACCAGTCCGCCCCCGCAGCCTTGGCCAGCGAGAGCGCGACGAGAACCATGTCCCCCGCCCCTGTGCCATCTGCGACACCGCGCGGGCGCGAGGCCAGCAGCGTGCGCTCGCCAGCCCGCGTCGCGAGATAGCAGCCCTTTTCGTTCAGCGTCATCACGACCGCATCGAGATCAAGCGAGGACAGAAGAACCTCAGCCGCCGACTTCAGTCCGCTGGGCGTTTTCGTGGACGTTTTCGTGACGCGTTCCGTTTCGATGCGGTTGGGTTTCAGCAGCGTCGCGCCGCGGTACTTCGAATAGTCGTCAATGCGGGCAGGGTCGACAAACACCGGCACGCCGCGCTCTTTCGCGACCGCGATCAGTCGCTGGCAGACCGCAGCGGTCAGCACACCCTTGTTGTAATCTTCCAAACACAGCAGTTCCGCGCCGTCCAGCGCGGTGGTCGTCGCTTTGACGATGCGCTCCGCGACATCTTCATCCACCGGCCCGGTGTCTTCGACGTCCAGCCGAATCATCTGATGCGGCGCGCGATCGTCGCTCGACCCCAACAGCCGTGTTTTCGCGACGGTGGGTCGACCGGTGACCGTTACCAACCCCGTCGCATCCGCACCGGCTTTCGAAACATGGTCCCGCAATTCCCTGCCAGCAGCATCATCCCCCACCACCCCGATGGCCCGCACATTCGCACCAAGGTGCGTCAAACCCGCCAGGACAAACCCTGCGCCACCCAGGCGCGATTCTTCGCGCGTGTATTTCAGAATCGGAATCGGCGCTTCCGGACTGATGCGCTCGGCGTTGCCGAACACATACCGGTCAAGCATGAAATCCCCCACCAACACAACGCGCCTGCCTGCCAGACGTTCGACGATCTCAATAAGCCGAGTGGACATGGGCGGGTGATTGTAACCGAAGTGTGGGGGGAGACGCGAAGGCGCGAAGTAGAC
>SXGT01914410.1_pt1 | contig 13444 bp, 13 predicted proteins | sample 3176221 | NCBI WGS metagenome assembly SXGT01 (sample SAMN11356862, study PRJNA531348) | freshwater metagenome | isolation source: freshwater sample F1-120 | place: China: Fuxian Lake, Yuxi | collected 2017-12-25
AGGAATATCCAGGGGGATTTGTAGTAACATGGTTCTCTTGGGGTTTGGTTCCTGACGGCAGGTGGGGGTGATACGCTCATTGGCATACAAATATCATAATACTACATATAGAGGCTACCCCACGAAATCGGGAAGAGCCGGAATTATCGTTTGGTGTCTGGTGAGTGCGAGACAAAATAGAATGTTAAAATGATACATTCCAAATTGATTAGTAAAGCCGATGAAATATTATTCCTGCACCCCTTTCTGCAAACTGCTGCTTGTTCTGGCGGCGGCATTGATGCTTTCTGCCTGCACACCTCCTAAAGACGTACAAAAATTCAGCGGCAGTGCGCAAGGCACGACCTATCACGTCAGTTTCTGGTTGGAAAAAGAGACCGATACCCAAGCCGTCAAAAAAGCCGTCGATGCCGAGTTTGCCCGTATCGATCAGCAACTGTCGAATTACCGTAAAGATTCGGCGATTGAACAGTTCAACGCCAATATCAGCAGCGAGCCGCAAGCTGTCGGCGAGGAAATCGTTACGCTGGTTGAACAGGCGCGCGTCGTCAGCCAGGCCAGCGGCGGTTGTTATGACCTGACCATCAAGCCGTTATTTGATCTTTGGGGCTTTGACGGTGACAAATTATCGCCGCCCGATAACGCGGCTTTGCAGGCGGTGCTGAAAGAGGTCGGTTTCACCCAACTCGAAGTGGTCGATGCCGGTCATTTGCGTAAAATCAACCCGGAGCTCAAGGTCGATCTTTCCTCAATCGCGCAAGGCTATAGCGTCAAGCGCATCGCCGCCTTACTGGAACAATTGGGCAGCAAGGATTATCTGGTGGAAATCGGCGGCGAACTGCAAACACGCGGCAAGAAACCCGACGGCTCGGCATGGCGCGTGGCACTGGAAAAGCCCTTGTCCGGTGAGAGAACCATGCAGAAAATAATTACCATCAATCGCACCGAGCCCTTGGCGATTATGACCTCCGGCACCTATCGGCATTTTTTTGATGTGAACGGCAAGCGTTACAGCCATATCCTGGATGCGAAAACCGGCATACCCGTTACTCATGAAACCGTGTCCGTTACCGTGTTTCATGCCGACCCGACCCAGGCCGATGCGTGGTCTACGGCCTTGTTATGCCTGGGTCGGACTGCAGGCATTGAAGCGGCGAATAAAGCCGGTATTGCCGCGTTGTTCATTGAGCAACAGGGAGATGCGTTTAACGAGCATAAGAGTTTGCCGATGGGGACATTGGGCGAGGTTGTAATCAAATAGCGGGTTACAATCAGTTCAGGTTTTGACCCTCGTTCCCAAGCCGGCGCTTCACTGCCTTAAGATAAACGATTGTGTTCCCTCTCCCTCCGGGGAGAGGGCTAGGGAGAGGGTGATTTTAAAAGCATTTTTTCCTTAATCTATTCCCCTCTCCCCAACCCTCTCCCGGAAGGAGAGGGAGCTTTTTTCCTTAACTTAATGGCCGCGCAGGACTACCCGGTTATTTTGATTTATCAGGAGCATTTCCACTCATGGCTAAAACTTTCATTAACACCACCCGTTCCGGGGAATGGACCGAACCCAAACAGTTTGACAACAACCTGGTTGTTATCGGCGCCGGTTCAGCCGGTCTGGTTACGTCTTACATCGCCGCCGCCGTCAAAGCCAAAGTGACACTGATTGAAAAGCATCAAATGGGCGGTGATTGTCTGAATACCGGCTGCGTGCCTTCGAAAGCATTGATTCGTTCGGCCAGATTTCTGTCGCAAATCCGCCGTTCCGCCGAATTCGGCATCAAAACAGCGAATGTCGATTTTGATTTTGCTGAGGTGATGGAACGCGTACAAACGATAGTCGATACCGTCGCACCGCATGATTCCATTGAGCGTTATACCGAGTTGGGGGTGGAGGTGATTACCGGCACGGCAAAAATCATTTCACCGTGGCAGGTACAGGTAAGCACCGACAACGAAACCCGCATCATCAGCACACGCGCCATCGTCATTGCCGCAGGTGCAAAGCCTTTTGTACCGCCTATTCCGGGCTTGTCCGATGTCGGTTACCTGACCTCGGATACGGTCTGGAACCTACGCGAAAGACCCAAACGTCTTCTGGTGTTAGGTGGTGGCCCGATCGGTTGTGAACTGGCCCAGGCTTTTGCGCGCTTAGGCTCACAGGTCACCCAGGTTGAAATGTTGCCCCGCTTGATGGTACGTGAAGACAGCGAGGTGTCGGAGCTTGTCAGGCTCAAATTTCAACAGGAAGGCATTAGCGTTTTGCTTGAGCATAAGGCCAGGCAATTTAGTGTTGAAAATGGCGAAAAGATCCTGCTTGCCGAACATCAGGGCAAAGAGGTGCGTATTGCTTTTGATCAGGTCTTGCTGGCGATTGGCCGTGCGGCCAATATTTCAGGTTACGGCATTGAAGAAATGGGCATCACCGTGTCGGCCCGCAACACCGTCGCCGTTAACGCTTTCCAGCAAACCAATTACCCCAGCATCTATGCCTGCGGCGATGTCGCAGGACCTTACCAGTTCACGCATACCGCCGCGCATCAAGCCTGGTATGCGGCTGTCAATGCGCTGTTCGGTACATTCAGGAAATTCCGCACCGATTATTCGGTGATACCGTGGGCGACTTTTATCGATCCCGAGGTCGCCAGGGTCGGCCTCAATGAACAGGAGGCCAGGGAACAAGGCATTGCTTATGAAGTCAGCACCTACGCTCTGGATGATCTGGATAGAGCCATTGCCGACAGCGAAGCGCACGGCTTTGTTAAAGTGCTGACACAACCCGGCAAGGATAAAATCCTCGGCGTTACCATCGTCGGCGATCATGCCGGGGACCTGATCGCCGAGTTCGTTCTGGCGATGAAACATAATCTGGGCCTGAATAAAGTGCTGGGTACGATCCATATTTATCCGACGATGGCGGAAGCCAACAAATATGTCGCCGGTGTCTGGAAACGTAACCACGCGCCCAAAACCTTGCTGGCCTGGGTCGAACGCTATCATTGCCGGCGCAGGCATTAACCGTGCCTTATCCCTATCCCAATGCGGTTATCCAGGTGTTCTGTAAAGCGCCGCTGGCCGGTACGGTTAAAACCCGCTTGATGCCGCAGTTAAGCGCCGAACAAGCCGCAGATGTGCATCGGCGCTTGGCGCTACGCACTTTGGAGTTGGTCTGTTCGGCGCCTTTATGCCCGGTGCAGTTATGGTACGCACCTACCGTCGATCATCCGTTTTTTACCGAAGCCGCCGAAAATTATGCACTGACATTGCTGGCACAGTCGAACGGCGACCTCGGCCAACGCATGGATGCCGCCTTGAGCGCCGGCATCAAGCAATTCGGTCAAGCGCTGTTGATCGGCTGCGATTGCCCTTCATTAACCCGCGATGACCTGGTTGAAGCCTTGACCGCCTTAACAGGTCGGCATGATGTGGTATTGGCGCCGGCAGAGGACGGCGGTTACTGCCTGATAGGCTTAAAACAAGCCCGGCCTGCACTTTTTCAAAACATTGGCTGGGGATCATCAGAGGTATTAAGCCGGACCCGGTCAAAGATAAGTGCATTAGCGCTACGGTGCCATGAACTTCAAACGCAGTGGGATGTTGATAATTACACCGATTACTTGAGATTTCTGGCTCAATAAAGCAGATAACCGGCAAAATGATTCCACGCATCGCTTGTCGCCAACTGCATGATCAGCGCGCTGGAGATGACCAACACTGCGTAGCCCAGCGCAAGCCAGCGGTCTAAAGATTGTGTCAGTAGCCACTTCAGTGCAAGTAACAACATCCCGACCACCAGCGTCCCGAAAAACGGACCAAACAGCGCTTCCCACAGCGTGTCGTGATAAAGCGCGCTGAGCGGCCCGATACGGCTGACCGCTGCCGGTATTGCGGCCAGCGTGGCCAGCAGCATCATCGGGCGATGTACTTGCGGTCGCCGCCGATTCCAGATACCGGCAATGACAAAACCTGCGAAGATTAGGATGCTGATGATCGGAACGGCCATGAATTGTACTGCGTTCAGTCCCCAGATTATCATGCCGGGCGGACTGATTCGCGTTGCTTCGACGCCAAGCCGAAAGCCGAGGATAACAATACAGGCGGCAAGCCCGGCGCCGACTCGCCCGAGCAGCATGTGAACACGGCGGTTGTCGACCACTACCAGCAAGGGCTGCACCAGGAACAGCAGCACCCATGCAGTCATACCGGCGCCGTGCAGGATAATCAGGGTCCGTATCGGCGGCGCGAGCTCACGACCGGGATAGGCTTTGCCGTGCAGATAAAACTGTTGGAAGCCGAGAAGCATCAGCACTAGCAGCAATAATGCCGCGCCGGAATAAAACAGGCGTGCGCGATTTGATGAAACAGGTTCGTTCGGTTGCAGAATGTTGAATGGGAATGATTGTGTGGAATTCATAGTGTGGACCTGAGCTTATTTTTGAATTCAAGTTATCGTGAATTGTGATCATAAACCTAATACGCTTGCATAGAAAGACACGGTAACGTCGATGTCTTTGACGGTTAGTACCAGGTGATCAAGGCTGTCTATTTTCATGAGATGTTGACTGGTATGTTTAACGTTACGGTAAGTCGGGGGCCGCGTTAGATCTTTATGTGAATGTCTGAAATGTCGATAGCCTGAACATGGACGCTTTCTCCCCACAACTCAGAGATCACGGCTCGGCTCTGGTTGACTGGGCCTGTGGTAAAAAATTTCGTTTCCGATCTTCTTGTACCTTCGGACAGCTTTCTAATTTCAGCCAACCGGCGCTCCAGTTGACGAGCGACGGCTGCGGATGATTCGACAATGGTAATATCCGGGCCGACAATCCTTCGAATATGAGCCAGCAGAAACACGTAATGCGTACACCCGAGCACGAGAGTGTCTGCGCCTCCCGCCAGAAGAGGTGAGATATAGCGCCGCAGTAGTTGATGCGTGGCTTCCGTTTCGAGATCGCCGCGCTCAACCTGCTCGACCAAACCGGGACAAGGCTGGAGCAGGATTTTTACGGATGTTCCATAAAGGCGACACAGATTTGCGAGCGCCGGGCTTTCCAAGGTTCTTGCCGTTGCAAGGACTCCGACCACGCCGGACCGGGAAATCTGCGTGGCCGGTTTGATCGCCGGTTCCATGGCAATAACGGGGATCGGGTAGTGAGCCCGAAGGGTTTTTACAGCCACTACCGTGGCGGTATTACAAGCAACGACGATGGCTTTCGCATTGGCTCCGGCCAGGAAACTCGCCATTGCCGATGTTCGGGCCTCAATGAATGCTTTCGATTTATCGCCGTATGGCGCGTTCCCTGAATCTGCCGCATAGATGAAGCTCTCGTTCGGCAGCGCGCTTTGGAGCGCCTTTAGCACTGACACGCCGCCTACACCGGAATCAAAGACGCCTATGGGAGACCAATTTCGCTCGAATATTTCTACGGATTTCTTCATGAAGCCTAACGTTAAACAGATGCCTTTTCAGGTGGTGATAATACGCCGCGCGGTTTTATTTCCGGCTTTCTAACCGGCGCTTTTGTCCGATAACGGCGCTGCGGAAACGGTTACATCAGCTATTGCTCCCCCAAAGCCGCCTCGACAGCCTTTTGAAAAACGCTTTCATCCGGTTTGATGCCCGTCCATGCTTCAAAAATCTGCATCGCCAGTTGCACCAGCATTTCCACGCCGTCGACCACAGCGCATCCCTTCCCTAGAGCGGTCTGAAGAAAAGGCGTGTGCCGGGGATTGGTGATCACGTCAACCACTGTAGCCGTTGCCGTGATGCTATTCCAATCGACCGGTACCGGTTCAAGTTGAGGCAATGCGCCAAGATGGGTGGCATTCAATAAAATTTGCGTGCCTTCGGGAATGGCGATGCAGCCGTCCCATAACAGCCATTGGGTGGACACTCCGGTGGCGCGCTGTACCAGATTTGCCACCTCGACGCCTTGGGACTCTCTACGCGTGATGATGGTCAGATGTGCCGCGCCTGCGCGTCCGATCTCGACGGCCATCGCACGTCCCGCGCCACCGGCGCCGAGCATTGCAACGCGTTTTCCGGCAATGGGCGTCACTTTCTGAATCGCCTTGACCACACCCTTGCCGTCATTGTTATGACCCACTATGCGGCCATTTTCAAAAGTCACATAGTTCGCTGCACCGATCGCGCTGACATCTTCATCGACCTCATCAAGGTTAGGGATGGCGTCGATTTTGTAGGGAACGGTGATGCAGAACCCGGAAAAACCCAACGCCTGCGCGCCGCGTATGGCTGCCGGTAAATGCTGGGTGCTGCTTATATCGAATTTCCAGAACTGCCAATTGAGGCCGTAGTGCTCAAACGCGGCGTTGAACATCTGGTCGATGGGATTTTCGGCAACCGGATGGCCGAGCATTCCGGTCATTTTTTTGAGAACGGGAATCGCGTTTTTTGGCATGATTATCTCACTAGGGTCTAAATGGTGATCGAGAGTCTGATGTTTGTAGTAAGGCTTGCGAAACTACAACAATTCCGCGCCGCAGCCAAGCCCCACATCGTCGACATCCTTGTTTTTCACCAGCATTCTGGGAGCAAGTCCATTGGGCTGCATCAGTTTGGGCTCATGTGCGCCGTTGACATTATCCTGCCGACCTAACCACAATGAAACGATGTAGCCGTCGGGCAAAACGCAGGGTGTATTGTCATTATGGAATGTGCCGAGCGGTTTTGCTACGCCGCCGACAGGAAGCCGCCAGATACGTTCATCGTTGGAACCGTCGGCGCTCCAATTGCCTTCGAAAACAATACTGCCGTCCGGCGCGTAATCAGCACTGTGCAAGCCTCCGGCAGCCTGGAATCCGGGCGGTGCATCCTGGGGCGTCAATACCACCCGAAAACCCTTACCGTTGACGCCGACTTCGCATATTTCCCCGTCAATCGGGTCGGAGGCTTGCGGTCCGCAATCGAACAGTATTTTACCGCCGTTTTTGGCAATGGCGGGATGGACATTGGCAGCATGCGGGGAAGCGCCCGTCAACAACACAGGCTTGCTCCAATGACCGCTCAGGTCGCGGGTTATTTTCCAGAGATCAAGCGCATGCGGACCGTCGGACGCGGGATAAATCACCATGTTGCCGGACGACGAAATCGCGCTGAAACCGTCGGCATGGATCACCCCGCCATCCGGCTTTTTGATCACCGTAACGCTGGAGAGGTTATAGTTCATGACCAGCAAACAATCCCAGCCGAAGCAGTTCGCGTCGCGGCGTTCGGCGCGCATTACCACCCATTTGCCGTTAGGCGAAATATTGAGCTGTCTGTCACCGGTCGCCGGGGCCTGTTTATTCAGTTTCGCACTGATGTCCTCAGGCACTGCGCCGACCCTGGTTTTTAAACGGTAAACGTGTCCGCCGAAACTATAGGTCACCACGCCGGCGTCACACTGCCCGGCTTGCAAGCCAAGCGCAACAAGGGTAAATGTCAGTAAACGGGAACAGCGCATAGCATTTCTCCAATGTAAACATCGTTAACGATCGCAGGATGGCGAATTGTAGCATAGGGGAAAATGATGCGAACTCGGATCACACCGCGTTCATTAGAATCTACCGGATACGGACTATAAGCTAAGATGCTTGAAAGCAACTCTTGTTTGACAAAACACCCCGCCCCAAGTAGATTTTTCGCAATCTTATAAACCATTCAACATGAGCCACTATAAAACCATGATTTCACAACATAGCGCAGAGCATTTATTTCAGGGACCGATTGCGGAGGAATACCAGATGCTGGCGCTGATTTGCCCGTCCGCGGCGGAAATGAGCCGACGTGTCGGCAGCTTTGTCGGCGAGTGGACGCCGCCGTATCCCGTAGAGCAATTGCAAGTGCTCGAAATCGGCTGCGGCACTGGCGTGACGACAACTTGCTTGTTAGCCGGTCGTGAGGATATTTTTATCGAAAGCGTCGATAATGCCCCCGCGATGCTTGCTCAGGCTCGGCAAAACCTGGCTGAGGCGCTGGCGGCAGAGCGCTTGCGGCTGGTCGAAAACGATGCACTGTCGCACTTGCTGACACTGCCTGACGCGTCGGTTGACATCGTCGCCAGCGCCTATTCATTACATAATTTTCTGCACGGCTACCGGCAGCGCGTGCTGGAGCAAATATGGCGCGTGCTCAAGCCGGGCGGCCTGTTCGTGAACGGCGACCGCTATGCCATAGATGACGCCGCGGAGCATCTTAAAAACACCCAGCAGGAGGTAGGCGGTTATTTTCGGGTATTTAACGAATTGAATCGTCCCGATCTCCTGGAACAATGGATCGTGCATCTGTTCAGCGATGAATCCGAAGAGCATATCATGCGCCTGCGCCCTGCCCTGGAGACAATGACTGCGATCGGTTTTCAAAACGTCAAATTGCATTTTCGGGACGGCGTCAATGCATTGGTCGGCGCGGTTAAGCCCTGACTTTGGCGCTGCTATACAGGTATAGATAACGACGTTAATAAAGTTCCTTGCGGTACGGCTTGAGAATTTAAATAATTTTGCCTCAAGTCCTTTCGAATCAAAAAGCTATCAGCGGCTTAATAAGTTGTTCATCATCGCCTATCGTATAGCCGTTGTTTTGTGCGGCCAGGTCCTGGGCGAATTTAAAATCGGCGGGGAATTCGGCGTAGATGCGGTATAAAAGATCGCCTTTCTTAACGGGGTTGCCGAGTTTTTTGACTAAATCGACACCGGCTTTTTTCATCATCGGCGCGCCGGCTAGACGGGCGATCTTGGCCATCTGGAAGTTGTCGATGTGGGTGACGAGGCCGTCGTAGGGGGCAATAATTTCCTGGCAAAGATGACCGGGATGCAGGTCGATAGGTTTTGAGCCTTGCGCCTGTATGATGTCGTTCATTTTTACGCAGGCTCTGCCGGATTCGAGGATGTCGCGGGCGATGGCGTAGCCTTGACCGCCTCGGACATCGGGGTCGAATTCAATAATCCTGCCGGCCAGTTGCAGGGATTTCTGGCGCAAATCGGCGGGTGCGTCAGGATCGTTTTGCAAGACCTGCATCACATCTCTGGCTTCCAGCACCGGACCGATGCCTCGGCCTATGGGCTGGCGGCCGTCGGTAATCATGACTTCCAGGTGGATGTTCAGATGATCACCGACAAATTCGAATAATTTACGCAAGGCCAGCGCCTGGCGCATCTGCCGCACTTTCGCGGTCGGGCCGACAGGTATATCAATCAGCAGGTGCGTGGAACCGGCGGCCAGTTTTTTGGACAGGATAGACGCCACCATTTGTCCCTGTGAATCAATGCCCAGCGGTCGTTCGACAGAAATCAGCATATCATCGACCGGCGCGAGTTTCGCCGTTCCGCCCCAGGCCAGACAGCCGCGCAGGTCGCGCACAATCTGGTGTAACTGGTCCGGCGTCAGGTTGACTTCGGCGAGGATTTCCATGGTGTCGGCGGTGCCTGCCGGTGACGTGATGGCGCGGCTGGAGGTTTTCGGTATCAACATGCCGTGCGCGGCAACGATAGGCACGACCAGCATCGAGGTCCGATTGCCGGGAATGCCGCCGATACAATGTTTGTCGGCGACCAGTGATTCATGCCAGTTCATCGACTCACCTGACTTCAGCATGGCGCGGGTCAGGAACAGCAGCTCGTCACGGTCAAGATTGTTTTGCCCGGTCGCCACCAGAAAGGCCGCCATTTCCATTTTTGAATAGCGGCTTTCGACAATATCGTTAGTGATGTCGTTGAAGTCATTCTGATCCAGGCGTTCACCGTTGATTTTGCGGCGTACCGCATCCATCGAGCTGGGTGGTTCTGCATGATTGACGGTGACCAGGCTGCCTTCGGCGACATTGAGCTGTGCGAAGGCCTGTTCCGACAGGCCCAATTCACCTGGCTGAACAATGGCGGCATCATCTACAACGTTTAGAACGGCGAGCACCCTGGAGCCGTTAGCGCAGATCTCGATTTTAGACAGTGCCTGAAAACCTTCCGCCCGGTATAGGCCGCATTCGCGATTAAGATAGGCCACGTTTTCATGATAGGTATCAATGCCGATGCGGCGTACTTGCAAAGTATCGTTGCTCATGGGGTTGCCTATAGTTTGTCTTGCAAATAGCGCCGCAATAAGTCCAGCGATAATAACGCGGCCTGATTTTGTTTGCGCTTGATCGAACCGCCTATCGAATGGCTTGCCTGCTCGAAGCGTTCGCCGTTTAACAAGCCGGTATATACTACAATCGACCGGTTTTTATCATGCAGGGTGTGGCTATCTCCTGTGTAAAGCTGGACCAGGATAATATCGGCGCCGCTGCTTTTTTGCAGATCGACGGCAAGGGCTTTGGTTGTGTTGATTAAGTGGTCATTATCTGCGCTTGGCTGCTGCCCTAATCTTGCTATGTTCTGCTCATAGCTCGCGCTCAACAGCCAGTCTCTGCCGATACACAGGCTGCTTAACATGCCATGACTGGCGGTTTCTATTACCGCCAGCGTATGTTTGCCGCTCATCAGTTTATCGATGACGGAAACCAAGTCGCCGGCCGTTTCGCCCAGTCCGTCAATGGCAAACACAACATTGCCCAACCGCTCGGCCACCTGATTTACCAGCGTGCTCATTGCCGGTTTCGGGTAATCAGCCGGAAACAGCAATTTGGTTTGCACCTCCTCGGGACCTGCGCGAAACCCCAATTGAACCCGGTCAGGGATTACAACGGCGTTGAGTCGTTCCTGAATGGCCGACTCACCGATACCTATGGTTTTGATGGTGACTAATTGTTCGGGTTGTAATGAAAAGCGCTGATGCAGTGTCGGCAGGATTTTTTCCAGGAACAGGTGCTGCATTTCCGACGGTACGCCGGGGATAAAGGCAAATCGGCAGCGTCCGTATTCGACAGCAAAGCCCGGCGCGGTGCCCCATTCATTATCGAGTCGCTCGGCGCCTTTCGGCAGCATGGCCTGTTTGCGGTTGGATTCCGGCATGGCGCGGTTTCGGTTAGTAAAAAACTGCCTGATTTGCGCAAAGGCGATTTCGTCAAAGGTGAGCGGAAGGTCGAAGGCAAGCGCAACGGCTTCAGCCGTCAAGTCATCGCTGGTAGGGCCGAGGCCCCCGGTGCAGATGCAGCAATCGGCGCGCCCAGCAATTTCCCGCAGCAAGCCGACCAAGTCATCCAGCTTGTCGCCCACCGCCGTGTGTCGCGTGACGGTAAAGCCGAGCTGTATGGCTTGTTGCGACAACCAGGCGGCATTGGTGTCGGCGATTTGACCGGTGACGATTTCCTCGCCCTGCGAGAAGATTTCCAGTGTCGGGTTCATGTTAAGGATTCTCTTGATTTAGGTTGTGTGTGGGCAAAGACTGTATTACGCTGGCCGTTTGTCGAATAATTTGTCAAATAATAAGCGTTTTTTTGATTCCATGACTATAGATCAACACTGGTTAACGGGCGTCACCCGAATACCGTCACCCAATTTTGATGAGCGCGCCGATCCTTCGGATATTTCCTTGCTGGTGATTCATTGTATCAGCTTGCCGCCGGGCGAATTCGGCAATCATTATATAGACCGGCTGTTCTGTAATCAGCTTGATCCTGATGAACATCCTTATTTTAAAGAGATTCACCAACTGACCGTTTCCGCGCATTTGCTGATTAAACGCTCCGGCGAGACGTTGCAATATGTGGCTTTCGACAAACGCGCCTGGCATGCCGGCAAGTCCGTTTATGAAGGGCGCGAGCGCTGTAATGACTTTTCTATCGGGATAGAGCTTGAAGGGACCGAGTTTGTTGAATATACCGACGAGCAATACACGCAACTGGCGGCTGTGGTTAATGCGTTGCTGCTTGCCTATCCCGGTTTATCGAAGCAACGGATAACCGGGCACAGCGATATAGCGCCGGGACGCAAGACTGATCCGGGGGATTCGTTTGATTGGCAGCGGCTGTGGGGATTATTGAACCGGGCAGATGCCGTTGAAGAGTGATGATGTTTCCTTTGTGGCGCACGGGGCAACAATGGTTGTTAAAATCAGAAAGCCATTGTCATAGCGAGGCGTTGAAATGTGGGATAGGAACAGCATGCGCTCGAACTACCGGGCTTGAATGTACACATCAATGTACATACAATAAATAGATGAAAATTGAATTTGATCCTGACAAAGCCGCTGCTAATCCCTTGAATCACGAGGGAGTGACGTTTGATGAAGCCAAGGCAGTTCTGCTAGACCCTTACGCACTGACACGAGAGAATGGTGATGCAGACAATGAACATCTCGTTTTATAACGCTGGGCATGGGCGCCTTAGGTCGAATTTTAATTGTGGTTTGGACGCTACGTGAAGACTCTGTGCGTCTAATTTCTGCTTGGAAGGCTAACCAAAACCAAAGAAGGCGTTATGAGCAACAATTCTGATCCCCTGTTTGACCGTTATGCTGAAATGGATTTTAGCGATGCCAAGCCTGTTTCTGAAATCCCTCCATTGGCGCAACTACAAGCCGAACACGGCGGCAAGTCTCGGATAACAATGCGCGTAGACAATGATATTCTGGCGATTTTTAAAGCGCGCGCTGAAATGAGCGGAGGCAATTATCAAACGCTGATGAACGATGCTTTACGGCAGTTTGCCCAAGGCTTAACACTAGCCGATGTTGTGCGGGAAACTATTCGGAAGGAATTACATCAGGTTTGAGCCGGCAGCCCGCATGGAGAGTAACGGAATGCGGGAACATCGGAGTCACGAAAAGCCCGTATTCCGCAAGCTTCATACGGGCTACTGGCATTTTATTGGGTAGAAAGGTTGGGCAACAGCTTTATCGTTGCCCGACATTCGGCCTCCAACAATGCAACAACGAAGACCAAATCAGTAAGCCATTGCCATAGTGAAATGTCGGGTACGAACAGCATGTGCCCGACCCGACTACTTGCTGGCCAGTGCCAACAAGTCGAAGAAAAAATGGATGGTCATCAGAGGATAAGCTGATTCACATCAAAGAGCATTATCCAGCCGCTTATGACGATGATGGGTATGCCGATGGCGGCGAGTCCGGCTTGTAAGATCAGCACACGTGCAGGTTTTGCCCTGTTCTGGAAGCCGCTGGCCGATATAATCAAAATAATGCCTTGAATCAGGGAGACCAGCAAATACCACGCGCCTATAATCCAACGGGTGCTGCTCGCGTATAAAAGGAAAAACACCAGCAAAAAAATCACACCGAGTAGCCACAATAGCCAAAAAGCGATTTTGCAGCCTGTAGAATAAGTTACTGTGTCAACCATAGAATTGCTCCTTTAGTGCGTGTTTTAAAAGCCTACCGAGCGAGTCGTCCCAGCATCAAATTAATTATGGCAAGCTGTGATCGGGTCGGGGTGACGGGATTGCGCCCGCCACCTCTCCCACACCACCGGACATGCGGTTTTCCGCATCCGGCGGTTGAACCCAGCGACTTATCTTGTCGCAAAATCTGACGGAAGCCATAACCCCCAGCGTTTCAACC
>SXGT01232225.1_pt1 | contig 13443 bp, 10 predicted proteins | sample 3176221 | NCBI WGS metagenome assembly SXGT01 (sample SAMN11356862, study PRJNA531348) | freshwater metagenome | isolation source: freshwater sample F1-120 | place: China: Fuxian Lake, Yuxi | collected 2017-12-25
CATCAAGCCGATCCAGCGCATCACCGCGCGCGTGCCGAAGAAGCGCCAGACCATGCTGTTCAGTGCGACGATGCCCAACGAGATCCGTCATCTCGTGGACCAACTGATGCATGATCCTGTACGCGTGGCCGTCACGCCCGAGGCGACCACCGTCGAGAAGATCGCGCAGGAACTCATTCATGTGCCGAGGGCTCACAAGGTTCCCTTGCTCGTTCACCTCCTGCAGGATCCCGCCATGCAGCGCGTGGTGGCGTTCACCAAGACCAAGCATGGCGCCGACCGCGTCCTGAAGCGGCTGCTCGCGCACGGCATCCCCGCGGAGGCCATCCACGGGAACAAGGGGCAGAACTACCGCGTCCGCGCACTGCTCGCCTTTCGCGAGGGGCGCGTGCGCGTGCTCGTGGCGACGGACATCGCCGCGCGCGGGCTCGACATCGACGGCATCACCCATGTTGTGAACATCGACCTGCCGATGGAACCCGAGGCATATGTGCACCGAATCGGGCGCACGGCGCGCGCAGGCGCGAGCGGCGCTTCGATCAGTTTCTGCGATCACGAGGAGCGTGGACTCCTGCGCAGCATCGAGAAGCTCACCCGCAGGCTGATCCCTGTGCGACAGATGCCCGCGGGCATCTCGCTGGCCGAACCGCAGCCGAGTGCTGCGATCCGACCGACGAGAGATTCGACCAAGGTCGATCACACGCGTGGAAAAGGCGGTCGCCACGCACGAGCGAATGCAGCGGCGACCACTCCAACGGTGCCCACTCCAACGGTGCCCACTCCAACGACGGGTCGCTCGCCGCGCTCGTCTGGATGGAACCGACCAACGCGCGGGCGGCGCTGACACCAATACGCTCCGCGGAACAGCGCGCGCTGCACAGAGTTCACTGGCGGCTTTGAACGCATCGAAAGCCGAGATGCTGAATGCCAGTATCAGGTGACTGGCTCATCCGCGCACTCGGTCGGTAGCTCGAGCAGTACGAGTCATTGCAGAGGAACGATCCTCCGCGCACGACGCGTCCGCCTTGCGCGTATGCATCGCGCAGGTCGATGGAGTCCGCAGGTCCACATGGATTGACCACCACTGCAGTCGTCGACGCGCTGCCATCCGCACCCCCGCTCAGCCGAAGCGCATACGCATCGGGGCGGTATCGGTCCGCGCACCACTCCCACACATTGCCCGCCATGTCGCGCAACCCGTAGCCATTCGCGGGGAACGATCCAACTGGTGCAGCCAGCACGAAACCATCCGCACCCGTGTTGCGATGGGGAAAATCCCCTTGCCATGTGTTTGCGCGCGTCGCGTCAACGGGCGCATCGCCCCATGCGTTCAGCGCACCATCGAGACCACCACGCGCCGCGAACTCCCATTCTGCCTCTGTCGGCAAGCGCTTGCCCGCCCACTTCGCGAAGGCGTTGGCGTCCTCGAAAGCAATGTGCACTACTGGATCGTCTTCCTTGCCCACGATCGAACTGTCTGGACCGCGTGGATGGCGCCAGTTCGCACCTTGCACCCAACTCCACCAGCGATCGAACTGCTCGAGGTCGACCTCCTCAGAAGGAGGCGTGAACACGAGCGACCCCGGCAGTAATCGTGACTCGTCAGGGCGCGGCGTGTTCGGCGGCAACTGCAGCTTCAGCTGATCCCAGTCGACAGGCCGTTCCGCCACGGTGACATACCCCGTCGCGCGAGCGAACGCATCGAACTGCGCGTTCGTGACTTCGGTCACATCCATCCAAAAGCCGTCAACACGAACGCGGTGGGGCGGCTGCTCGTCGCCCCGCGCCATCGCGTGGTCGCTGCCCATGGTGAATTCGCCGCCCGGCACCCACACCATCCCCGCAGGAGGCGGCTGCTGTGGTGCACACCCAACACACTGAAGGGCCACGAGCACACCAAGCACCCCGCACCGCACACCGATGCGAATGCGTGCAGCTCGCCGCCGCACCTTCGCATGCGCATCAAGCGGACGGCGCGCCCGCATGCTCACACCGACACGCTCCTCGACATGGCTGCGCGGAGCGCCACGAGTTCCTCCACGCTGAATCGTCCATTGTTGCGGCACGACGCATGCAGATGTGGGGACAATGTCAGCCATCGCGGTGCGTTCACCGCGCGCACACCGCCGCCGGGAATCACCTCGATCGGCTCGCCACCGCGCCGTGCAGCCTCGGTCCGCGTGCGCGCGACATCATGCGCAACCACGGCGATGCGCTCATCAAGTGTCGCCACCGCCGCATCCCAACCCAGCACTCCAGCGGTGATGAAGCGGACGAAACCGAGCATGGTCAGGTCGCGGATGCCGCGTTCACGATCGTTCAGCAGGTCGAAGGTTCGCAGGAACGCGACGACCAAGCCCAGCGATCGCGCATGCTCGATCAGCCGCGCGTTCGCATCGATGTCCACAAAGCCGTCTGGCGTCAGCAACGACACACCCACGGAGTGCGCCCCCGCCTCAGCGGCCGCCTCGATTTCGCGCAGGCAAAGGTCCAGCAACTTCGGCGTGGTGGTGAACGCCGCCACATCGAGCGAACGGCTGCATCCAGCAAACTCAGGACGGATCATCGCTACAACGGTGCACGACGTTCCATCGACCAGTTCGCGGCACTCCCGCACGAGATTCATCTTCGGCGTCCAGCCCTCCGACGACAGATCGCGGCAGACCTCCAGGCGAGTGGCCAGTGGCGCAGCCAATCGCGCAGCTTCCAGCGAATCGATCGGGACTTCAAGCGTCACTGTCGGAAGCGTGGACGACATGAGTCAGAGATTAGGCTGCGACGAGATTCGCGCAGCGCAGGCGCGTGTCGTCACTCAGCCGCGGGAGTCAGGTCCGGCTTCGTGGTCCAGCGCGGCTTCCAACCCGCCTTCTCTACGCGCTTGCGCAGGATCACCGTGTTGTCGAGGTCAAGGTCCGAAGTCCAGATCCACCGCGCCTGCGAGAAGTCATGCTGAAAGAACGGCTCCTTCGGATCGATCCTCTCCTGCGTGTACTCGGTGGCCTGATCCCACGACGAATCGTCGAAATCGACGGCGAACCACTGCTTTGGAATGGGCTCGCTGCGAACCTTCGGGGCCGCAACATCCCGATCGATGGGACCGTGAAAGAAACACTTGGCCTTCCACGAGGCATCGGTGACTGTTCCATCGGCGAAGCGCAGGATGAACCCGCCGTCACCGATCTGCCGACCGTACTCGCAGCCCGTGGCGGGATCGGCGTTGTCCTTGGCAAGCACCGCAATGGTCATTGGATACTCGGGCAAGAGATCGATCGCGACGACATTGTGCGGCAGGAAGTCGATGCTGTCGACCGCCACCTGCTTCCCATTGACGAAGAGCGCGAACCAGTTGTCGGCGTACATCGCGCACTTGATCGTGTCAGACATGGATGGCTTGACAATGCCGTCCTGCGGCGGTGGCTTGCGCCCCGAACGCCCCTGACGACCACCTGCATTGCCGCCTTGCTTGGTCCTGCCCGCCGCTGGCGACGCTTGGTCACCGCTTTGCAGCGGCTGTTCGGTGAGCACAAACGACAACGAAGCGCCGAGCGCAATGACGGCCATGTTCCATGGATTCACTTGGACTCCTTTCGGATGGGTGCGCCAACGCGCGGTGCGAGTTCATAGCGGTCGACCACCGAGTCGTTGGGTTCCGCTGGACCTGCTCCGCCGCCGCCGCGACGGCCGCCGCCGCGCTGTTCGCCTTGACCGCCTGCGCCCGCGTCACCTCCAGCCACTGTTGTCCGCACAAACTCGACACTGGCCGACTGCGGCGCAACAATCACGCGAACATGTCCTGGACTGCCGAACAAAGTGCCGCTTGCGTACCCGTACTGTGTCGCACTGCGGGTATTGCCCGAAAGGTTGCCAGGTTGGGGAACGCATTGGTACTGCACGCCGTCGCGCTGGCTGTGCACATACAGGTGATCGTGGCCGTGGAAGACCGCTTGCACACCGTGCTTCACCAGCAGATCGTGGATCGGCATCGGCCAGCCCGCGCGATGCTCCGCGAAGCCGGGCGATCCATCCGCGTTGAGTCCGCCCCACTCGAAGAAGGGCGAACTCTCCGCGCCGCCGCGCGACTCGCTTCCGCCCACGCCGCCCACAAGATGGTGAATGAACACGAAGCGGTACTTCGCAGTTGATGACTCCAATGACTTCATGAGCCAGTCGTACTGCTCGCGGCCGAGGGTTGCGTTCCAACTCGCATCGGTCGGCTTCAGAGGTTCGTCGCTCGGGCGCTCGGGGCGCTCGCCGCCGCCGCCTTGTCCGCCGCCTTGTCCGCCGCCACGCGCACTACCGCCACCACCCTTGCCGACGCGCCGAGTGGTCGACCAGAACGGATCAAGCACGATGAACTGCGCGTCACCCCAAGTGAACGCGTAGTAGTTCGCGCCGCGGCCATCGTTGAATCCAGTCTTGCCGGTGTACATCGCGCCATCGATCGGAGGCGCGGGGAATCTCGTAGTGCGCTGGCGATACGACCAAGGTCCGATGTCGTCCGCACCCGTACCCGAATCGCCCTTCTCGCCGTCATGATTGCCGAGCACCATGAACAGCGGCGCGCTGTGGCACAGGCGACTGAAGTACCAGCGCTGCGCGTCGTACTGGGGAAGCGTCCGCTGAAAGTCGCGCCCGCGCTTGTCGGTCATGAAGGTGTCGCCGAGATCGACAAACAAGTCGGGCTTTGCCCTGAGCATGTTGGCGAGCGTCTGTTCATACGCGCGCGGATCGACACCCTGATCGAGGTGCGAGTCCGCCTGCACGGTGAAGGTGAACGACTCGCCCGCGCGACGCACAGTGTGGAACGCGGCTTCCTCACCACGGCTGCTGTCGGCGTTGGTCGTCGCACGCCAAACGAAGCGGTATCGATAGCTCTCATCTGGCGCGAGTCCATCCATGAGGAAGTTCACTGGCTCGCCCGGCTTCATCGGCTGTTCGGAAGTCATGCGCTTCTGCGCGTCGCCATCTCGCCAGAACTCGACTTGACCGAGGCGTTCACTCGAAGCCACGATGCTGGCGGTCATCGCATCACGCGTTGGCCGCACCAGAATCACATCGTGATCATGCGCGGGCACATCGGTCTTGAACGAAGTCATGCGTGAGAGCAGTCCACCCTGAGCGTCGCCGCCTTCTCCCTTGCTGCGCTGACCGCCGCCTTGACCGCCGCGACCGCCGCGACCACCCTGCCCCTCGCCTCTTGCTGGTGGCGCATCGTTCGCTCCCTGCTGGCGCGCATAACGAAGATCGATGGTCGCGCTCCCAACCGTCGAATCCTTGATCGCCTGAAGCAAGTCCGCGCGAGTCGCGCCCGAACGAAGACTCGGCGTCTCCGTGAGCGCGTACACAGTCACGGTGTAGACCTTCTCACCGCGCCCTTGTGAACACGGCGGCGCATACTCAGCCCGCCGCGAGACGGTGTTCGCGCCCCATGTGCCGACACTCGCGTCACCCAACGCGATTTTCGTCGTGCTCGCAGGAATGCCCCACACAACCATGTAGACATGCTCGTCGCCGTCGGGCGGCACATGATGCATCACCACCGCGAAGCTCTTGGCAGTGGTCGGCGCTTTCGCCCAGCTCAACGCAGGACTCTTTCCATCGCCGTCGCATGTGCACTGCACATCCAACAGTCCAGCGGCATCCAACGATTGGCACGACACGCTGAACCCATCCCGCGAACGCGGCGCTTCGTCGCGCGGTGGCTTTCCACCTTGTCTGCGCTGACCGCCCTGACCGCCCTGACCACCCTGACCACCCTGACCACCCTGACCACCCTGACCGCCCTGACCGCCCTGACCACCCTGACCACCCTGACCGCCCTGACCGCCCTGACCGCCCTGACCGCGCGCGCGCGGCATATGTTCCTCCACGCGCTTCTCGCCGTCGGGCCCCACGAATTCGAAGACAACCTTTCCGCCGCTCTCAACCTGATAGTTGACGAACGATGTCTTGCCGCCAACTTCGTAGCGCAGCGACCACGCCTTGGGACCTGTCTGCTCGAACCCCGTGATCGACGCGCCTCGCAGCGGCGGCAGCGCGGGTCGCACGCCATTGGCGCGGGGTTGCGGAATCACCTGCGATTCGTTGCCGGTGCCCTCCAGCTGCACCTTGCCGCGAAGTCCCCCGTTGATGTAAGGAAAGGTCTTGGATGAGTGATAGTGGTACGACCGTGTGCCGCCGCTGAGACCTTGTCCGTTCGGCACCTCGCAGAAGTGACCATTGAGTTCGTCAAGCGGCTCATGCGATCCAAGCGGGCACGCCAGATCCTCGCCCTTCTTCGCAGCAGGATCAAACAGCCCATAGACCGCGAAGCCATCGAGCGCAAATGCGATTGGATTTCCTTTGCCAACGATCCGTTCGATTGCCAGTGGTGCGGCGTGATAGTGGTAATCGTCACCGCGTCCGCAGTGCCCGCCGAACTCGTCGAGTTCACCGATCGAATAGCTGTCGCGCCCACCATTGTTGAGTGCGTTGAAGATCGGGATGCCGTTCGCGGCGATCGCAACTGCGCCGCGCATCAGGGCGTTCTTGCAGTAAATCGGTACATCGGCAAGCTCTGGCTTCAGCGGAACCTGCCAGGCATTGGATCCCGTGTACGGTTGCGGCAGCGGCACCTGCTGCTGCCACGAGCGAATGCCCACCATCATCTTCGTCTCAAGCGGAGGATGCGGAAGCCCGTCGGATTCCACGAACAGCCACCGCGCATCGAACCGAGTTGCGACGAACGGAGCGAACGGTGCAAATGTGCGTGCTTGCCATGGCGCATCGGCAACCGTCGCAGCGCTCGGGTCGAGCAAGATCGCGCCGGGCTCGTGCAGCGCTGCGATTGTCGCGGCAAGTTCCGTCGGCCCAAGCGCAGTGCCATGACCCAAGCTCACGCGCGGATCATCGTGGTACCCAGGAGGATGCGCAGTGGCCAGTGCCGTTGCCAACGAAGTTGCGACCAAACTCGCAAACATGAAAGCGCTGCCGATCTTGTGGATCACTGATCGACTCCGTCCTGCTTCGATTTGCCACCACCTTTGCCTCCACCTTGACCTCCGCGCCCACCGCGCTGGCCACCACCCTGGCCACCACCCTGGCCACCACCCTGGCCACCACCCTGACCACCACGGCGCTCGGGCGGCTTGCCCGTGCCCGCCGCAGGGTCCGTGTTCTTCACCGCTCGCTGCGCGTGAACGGCATCGAGGTAGCTGTCCATCTGCTTGACGAGCGCTGCGACGAGATCCGCGTTTGCTGTGGCGAGATCAGTCGACTCCGCGCGATCCTTGCCGATGTCGTACAGCTTGACCGTGCCCGCGTCATCGTTGCGGACGAGTTTCCACTGGTCGCGGTAAATCGCCGTCGCAGGACCGCCGTTGTTGAGGTCGTAATGCGGAAAGTGCACGACCAGATCAGGGAAAGCGCGCTGCACCTGCTCCGTGCCGCCCTTGAGCGCTGGCAACAGCGTGCCACCTTCGATTGCCGGAATCGACGAGAGCGTTGTCGGCTGCTTCACCGGCGCGCCAGCCAAGTCAAGCATCGTTGGAACGAGGTCCATGCCGCTCGCGCGAACATGGCTCACCGAGTCTGCCTTCACACCAGGACCGCGAACGATGAGCGGCACGCGAATGCCTCCTTCGCTCACGCTGCCCTTCGCGCCAACAAATGGTGGGTTCGCCTGCTGGCGACCACCGCCGCCACCGCTCGCCCCGCCACCACCAGCGCCCTGCGCGCCGTGATCAGCGCTGTAGAACACGAATGTTCGATCTGCAATCCCAAGTTCAGCGATCGCCGCGAGCACGCGTCCGACCTGCGCATCAACGAGGTTCGCACCCGCGATTGCGCCCATCGGCTTGCCGCTCACGCCAGGCACCAACGCCTTGGCGGTCGCAAGCGACTCTGGCGTTGCTTCTTCCTCGGCGCCGAAACCGTAATGGGAAATCTGCAGGTAGAACGGCTTGCCCGCCTTCACCTGCTCACGCATGAACGCGATGCCGCGGTCGGTGATCGCAACCGCTTGCGTCGGATTCGGCGCGGTGCCGCGATCAGGACCCTGATTGCTGTTGGCGCCGTCGCACTCGGTGAATCCAAGTTCCGTCGGAGACTTGCGCCCGACATGCCACTTGCCAAAGTGCGCGCTGGTGTATCCAAGATCGCCGAGCAATCCGCCAGTGGTCTTCACGCCCGAGGGAAGATCGACATCGGGCGTGGGCGGAATCATCCGCATCAACTTGTAAGGCGAATCACCGTCCGCGGTCTTTCGGCTCCCTTCCGACTGATAGGTCATGTGCAACTTGGCGGGGCTGATGCCCGTCACGAAACTGGTCCGCGATGGAGTGCACCGTGGGCAGGTCACATAGAAGTCGCTGAAACGCGTTCCTTCCTTGGCGAATGCCTCGAGGTTTGGCGTGAGTCCCGACGGACGCGCGGCGCTCGGCGGTTCACCGTCCATGTCGACCGATGTGCTCGACCATCCTTGCGCCTCAGCTTGAATGAAGACGAAGTTCGGCTTTGCACTCGGGGTCGCTGCACTGCCTCCCTTGATCGAGCCAGCGCCTCCAGACTGCGTCGGAGTCGGCGGCGCGCCAAACAGCGCGAGCGCGATGGATGCGGCAAATGCAATGATGGACGGAACGATGGATGGCATGCGGGTCACTCCTCGATGATTGGACGATCAGCCGTGTGGTGGGCAGCGTGCCCGTAGAACGAATCAGGTTGCGACGACTCGTCGCGGAGTTCGAAGTCGACTGCGCGCGGACCGCCGCGCGCCTGCGGGAGATTGCCGAGCCGCATCGACCGAATCACCAACGATGACGCGTCGTACGCGATCTCGATGTCTCGTGGGCCGCCGCGCGCATCGACACGACGCGTGCCAACGATGCGCGGCCACGGCTGACCCAGCGCAGGCGCTGCAGGAACGATGGCGATGTCGTACGACGCGCCAAGTTCGGCAAGCGCATCGCCGGGATTCAGAAACGGCAGGTCGAACTTGCTGCCAGGCACCGCGCCGCTGAAGCGCCGAAGATCCTTGCTTGTACGAACGGTTCCATCCTCGCGCACGGTCCACGCGCGGTTGCCATCGCAGCCGCTGATCACGCGCCGCCCCTCCGAATCAGTGCGCACGAGCACATACCGATCCGGATCGCGAACGGTCAGGATCGCCCCATCGATCGATGGCTGCTTGCCGCGACCGACCGCCGAGTCAGCATCGGCCGCAACTGGCGCTGCGTCGCGCCGCCGCCTGCCGCCCCCCGCATCGTCCACGGTCACGGCGCGGAGCGTGTAGGTTCGGTCACCTTCGCGTGCGCGCGCGACCAATCGTGCGACGACATCACTGGCACTCGCGGTCGGCGATGTGCGCAGTCCAGTCCACAGCAGGACTCCCGCAACCGCGAGCACCGCTGCTGCGGCACACGCTCGGCGAACGATGCTCCACGCAGCGAGCCGCCGCGCGGTGTTTCGTCCGATGATCGCCGCACTATGCTCACGCGAGAGTGCGTCATGCAACAAGGCGAGTTCAGCGACCTCGCGGGCGAGGGCGGGATCGGTGGCGAGGGCATCACTGAGCAACTCGCTGCCCGACTCGTCGAGTGTGCCATCGAGCATGGCGTGTGCAAGGCTGCGCAGGTGGTGGCGATCGGGATTCACCGCGCGCCTCCTGCTTCAGCAGCGCGGACACGCGATTGAATGCAGTCGCGAAGCAGTTCACGCATCCGCTGCAGGGACTTCGCAACCGTGTTGGGCTTCAGTCCCATCAGTTCAGCAATGCGGGCGGGCTGCAAATCACTTCGGTAGCGCAGTTCGCACACTTCACGCTGCTGCGCGGGCAGCGCTTGGATGCAGTCGGTCAGGTGATCCAGTCGTGCGCGATCCGATGAACGCGAGTCTTCAAACGCTGCGACCAAACTGGCTTGGGCCGCATCGCTCAGCGGCGTTGGCAAGCGTGCGCCGCGGCGTCGCGCATCCGCCGCAGCGCGGCGCGCGATGGTGAGCGCCCAGGGGAGAAATGGTCGCGCGGGGTCGTACGAGCCGAACGACTCGAGCACCGACACCGCTGTGTCCTGCAGCACCTCGTCCCGAAGCGCGGCGCTGCCCACGAGCGCGTGAACGAATGCACTCACGGCGGGCTGTGCGGCCGTCCAGAGGGAAAAGACTTGCTGCGTGCGGTTGTCCACTTATGAGGAATTCCCGCGTCGGTCCGAATCGTGACGGGGATTTCCCCAATTCTCGCCTGATGCAGGCCACTCTGGTTACTGTGAGCGATAAACTGCAATTCTATCACTCATACTTGATGGATAGGATGGTGCCATGCCGACTTGGAACTGGCAATTCCCGCACTGGCCTGAGCTTCGGTTTGATCCCGCGAGCTTGGCGGATGACGGGGTCGCTCTCATCGGTCCACCCCTTATGAGAGTTGGTGCATAGTAGTGGCCCCTTGCGTGCGCGGCGATGCCGCAGCGCAGGCGAGCGAAGCGAGCCGGAGCGGAGGCACCGCCGCGCACGCCGCCGCGAAGGCCGCAGGCGTCATCTTCCCGAGCGCACGGCTGCATCCGGCAAACTCAGGACGGATCATCGCCACAACGGTGCACGGCGTTCCATCGACCAGTTCGCGGCACTCCCGCACGAGATTCATCTTCGGCGTCCAGCCCTCCGACGACAGATCGTGGCAGACCTCCAGGCGAGTGGCCAGTGGCGCAGCCAGACGCGCCGCTTCCACCGAATCGATCGGGACTTCGAGCGTCACTTTCGAAGGCGTGGACGACATCCCTCGGAGATTAGGGTGCGCGAGATTCGCGCATCGCCGGGCGAGTGTGCCATGGGTGCGCTGAGCGCACGGCTGAAGAATTTCGAGAGGGAGAACGCGCGGCTGAAGCGCCGGTGATTGAGTTCGTGATCTGTTCCTGCACAAGTACGCTCGCATCGATGGCGTCGCGTCGCGAAGCAATCAAACACGGCTTCGGAGCCTTGTTGAGTTTGGGTGCACTGCACGCCATGCCTCAGCGGCTCGCATTCGGAGCATTCGCGCGACCGCTGGACGACATCATCCCGCCCGCCGCTCCCCGGCTACGACCCGATCCGATCGTGCGGCTCGCGTCGCTTGGCCCAAGCGAAACTGTCGCGGGTGTTCCCTTTTCGCCGCAGTGGTTTGGCGACATCTATCCCAACGGCGCGCTGCCCTTTCATCAGTGCGAATCATGTGATGCGTTTCCTCCGCCGAGCGAATCCATCGATGTCGCCATCGTCGGCGGCGGGCTCAGCGGACTCTCGTGCGCATACCTCTTGCGAGACAAGGACACCGTGCTCTTCGAGCTGCGTCCGCGACTCGGAGGCAGTGCGATGGGCGAAGCATTCGACGGCCAATCGTGGAGCCTCGGCAGCGCGTACTTCATGCAAGCCGACCGTCGCACGCGATTGCAGTCGTTCTACTCGGAACTTGGCCTGGATCGCATGTGGCGCCAAGACAACGGCAGCTTCCATTTTTCGTACGACGGAGTCATCAGCGACGATCTGCTCGGCCGGGATCCCGATCCCGCATGGCGTCGAGCGCTGGCGCTCTATCAAGATGCGGTGCAGCGCTTCGCGTTGGATGACTATCCAGAACTCCCCTTCGACAAGACACCCAGCGCGAGCGTGGTCGAACTGGATGGGCGCACTTTCCACGAAGATCTCCTCCTTCGTTGCGGTGCACTTCCACCGCGTCTTGAGTATCTCTTGCAGGCCTACTGCTACTCGAGTCTTGGCGTTGGCTTTGATGAGCTGAACGCGGCGGCAGGTTGGAACTTCGTTGCCGCGGAAGAATTCGGGCGAAACGTACTTCCAGCAGGAAACGCGGGATTTTCCGATGCGCTGTGGAACGCCGCGCGCGCAAATCCCGACGGCAGTGCACGCGTACGAGTGCGCGTTGGCACAACCGTCGCGAGCGTGCAACCCACAAAGGACGGCGTCCTGCTCTTCACGCGTCTTCCAGACGGCACGCTTCGCACAACCCACGCGCGACACGTCATCTGCGCGAACGCCAAGCACATCGTTCGACACATGATGCCTTGGCTCGAACGCACCGACCCAGACAAGTTCGAGGCGATGCGCCAGGTTCCGACCGTGGCGTATCTCATCGCGAATGTGATCCTGAAGCGCCCTGTGGAAGACGACTTCTACGACGTCTACCTTGGCGGCGGACGAACATTCCCCCTCGACGGCAACGCGTTCGCGGAGCATCGCGTTGTGACGGATGTCGTCAACGCGGGCTTCGCCGCTGCGTCATCGACACGCGCGCTGACGTTCTACTGGCCGCTGCCGTGGCATACCGCGCGATTCTCGATCATCGGCAACGAAGACTGGCGCGCGTACGCCTCGCTGCTTGCGCCGCAACTCGCAGACACCCTCGCGCAGTTCGGCTTGAGCAACGCGGATGTCGCGCAAGTGCGATGTACGCGTTGGGGTCACGCCATGCCGTACGCCGTTCCCGGCGTGTACTCCTCAGGTCTCCCGGCAGCGCTCCGCAGGCCGATCCACGAGAACATTTGGTTTGCCAATCAAGACAACTGGCTGCTTCCCGCGGTCGAAACGTGCATCGCGGAGGCCATGTGGACGGCCGATCAGGTGCGCGAGGCGCTTGGGTGAATGGCGCGAGCGACTCCTCTCGGCCCATGGGGCGGAGAGGGATTCGAACACCTTTCGGATTGCCGAGGGTTTCGAGGGGTCGGGAGCGAAGCGGCGCAGGAAGCGGCATACGGGTGGCGAGGTGCTGTCCGCGAGGCGGGCGCCACGTGGCGGCTCAGGGGGCGGAAGGCGCAGGGCTAGCAGGCGGGCCGCGGCCGCGGCCACGGGTCCTCCCTGGCGCAGGAAGCATGCTCTTGGCCCGACGGAGGAGCTGCCGGGGGCGATTGAGTTTGTTTCAGGAGGGTGTCACCGGTGTCACCGGTACCGGAACTGGCCGTATGCCGCTCGACTCATCTCTGGACCGAAGCACTGCCGATTCGAAGATTCGGCGGGCAGGCTCACAACGCGGGTTCTTGCCGCGTCACGAACCTGCGAGTGCTCGAGCTTGCTGGATGAGCGGGATTGCGGCGGCGATGTCGTCGACGGAGTTGATCTTGAGGACCACGCCTCCGCTATGCCGAGCATTCCTGAAGTAGGCCCACTCACGCGCATCCTCTGCGATCGCAGGCGGGTTGGACACCACTGCATACTCCTGTGGCAACAGTAGCTGCAGCCGATTCCTGCGCGGCAGCACCTCGAGGAAGAACTCCGAGTCGTAGTAGCAGATTGACTTCCTCTCGGCCATTTCGATGTGACCAGGGAAGTTCTCCGTGATGCGCGCACGAAGCACACCGAAGAGCTGCCTCGCCACGTCTGTCATCTCGACCGAATCCACTTCCCGGCGCTGTGCCCGTCGCTGAAGTTCGGCCCGATCGGCCGCATCGATCATCGCTGCCGTCACGGGCAGTCCGGACCAGGCAC
>SXGT01767185.1_pt1 | contig 13443 bp, 14 predicted proteins | sample 3176221 | NCBI WGS metagenome assembly SXGT01 (sample SAMN11356862, study PRJNA531348) | freshwater metagenome | isolation source: freshwater sample F1-120 | place: China: Fuxian Lake, Yuxi | collected 2017-12-25
CCCCCCCCGCCCCGCTCGCCAATTTGTTCACAGCTTACTCCTCCGCCGCGCGCGTGATGTCCAGCGCGACGAAGTTCAGCAACTCGCGATCGCTCATCTCAGTCAGCAGTGTCTCGCCTTCGCTCTTCGCGCCGAGCACTTGATCGGCCAGCTCCTGCTTGTCCCGAATCATCTGGTCGATGCGCTCTTCGAGTGTGCCTCGGCAGACGAATTTGTGGACCAGTACGTTTCGTTTCTGTCCGATGCGGAAGGCTCGGTCGGTCGCATGGTTTTAGACGGCCGGGTTCCACCAGCGATCGAAGTGGACGACATGCGACGCGGCCGTCAGGTTCAGGCCCGTGCCACCCGCCTTCACGGAAATCACGAAGAATGGCCAGCCGTCTTCTTCCTGAAAGCGACGAACCAAATCCTTCCGTTTGCCAACCGGCACGCCGCCGTGCAGCACGAGTCCCGGTTGGCCGAAGACCTCACCGAGATACTTCGCGAGCGGCTCGCACACCGATTGAAACTGCGTGAAGACCAGCACTTTTTCTTGCCGCTCGGCGATCGGTTCGCAAATCTGAGCGAGCCGCCCGAACTTGCCGCTGTCAGCCGCCGCGAACTCCGGCTGGGCGAGGTACTGCGACGGATGATTGCAGACCTGCTTCAACTTCATGAGCATCGACAAAACCAACCCGCGCCGCTGCATGTCGCCAGCTTCGCCCGATTCACGAGCGTCCTTGGCCTTCTTCAACTGCTTCGCGAGGTCATCGACCAACTGCTCGTACAGCGCGGCTTGTTTCTTGGAGAGGCCGCACTCGGCGCGCATCTCCGTCTTCTCCGGCAGGTCGGGGACGATGTTTGGATCGGTCTTCATTCGCCGCAAAATGTACGGCTGCACGAGCCGTCGCAACGCTCCGTAAGCGTGAGCATCCTGCTGCTTGTTGAGCCGCTTCACGAACTCTTTGAACTGCTTCGCCGAGCCGAGCAGTCCCGGACAGCAGAAATCGAACAGCGACCACAAATCGCCAAGTTGATTCTCGACCGGCGTTCCGGTCAGCACGATTCGCCCCGCCGCGTCGAGCTTCTTGACCGCCTTCGTCTGCGCCGACGAAACATTCTTGATCGCCTGAGCCTCATCCAGCACGACCAGCTTCCAGCGCATCGTCGCGACCCAGTCCGCCTTACGAGCCAGAGTGTAGGTCGTGACGACCAGATCGAAGTCCTTGAGTTCGTCGGCCGGTTTCTTCGCGACGCGATCGAGCTTCTCGGCATCGCATTCCGACCGATGCGCGAAAAAGCACTTGAGCTGCGGGGCAAACCGCGCCAGTTCCTGTTTCCAATTCCCGACAAGAGATGCCGGCACGATCAGCAGACTAGGTATCTCCGTGAGCGGCACGGCGCTAGCCGCCGGTGTTTGCCGAGGACTGGCGGCTAGCGCCGTGCCGCTCAGAACATGGCGACCACGCAACCGCAGCAACAGGTCGATTACCTGAATCGTCTTGCCTAAGCCCATATCATCGGCCAGACACGCGCCCAGTCCCAGCCGCGTCATGAACCACAACCAGCGCACGCCATCTGTTTGATACGGACGCAACGTCGCGTTCAATCCTTCACCCGGCGAGCAGCCGACCACACCGCTCGGATCGCGGAGTTGTTTCAGTGTTTCGCCGAGCCAGTCTCCGGCGGTGATGCCGACCCAATCGGCCGTGACATCGACCGACGTGTCATCGGCATCAAGTTGTGCTCCGGCGAGCAACCGCATCCCCTTCAAGAAGTCGATGCCCCCCGCGTGCTGGCTCTGCAACTGCTGCCAGTGAGACAACGCCTCTTGCAGTTGATCGTGATTTACTTCGACCCACTTGCCACGCAGCAGCAACAGACCGTCCGTGGCAGCGAGCAGTTTCTTGCGTTCGGCGTTGGACAACGGCTCGCCATCGAGTGCCAAATCCACGGAGAAATCCAGCAGACCATCAACACCGATCTGACTCGATCGCTGATCGCCGATCCGTACTTGCACCTGCGGTCGCGGCGGCTTGCGAGCCTTCCACCAATCGGGCACGCGCACGACCAGTCCGCTTTGCTCCATCGTCGGCACGTCGCGCAGAAACCGATACGCCTGCGAGATCGGCCAGGCTTGTGGTTGAAACAACGCCCGCGAAGTGAGCAGTTCCTTCACGACGGCGCTCCCATCCGACGCCGCCCGCACTGGCGCGAGCAACTCCGCGAGCTTGGCCTGATCCCGCTCCCCCGCGTACTGCTTGAGCGCCTGAGCCAACGGCAGATGCTGCACCGCCGCCCGCGCGGACATCCGATGTGAGTAGGTAGCCATGAACGCGAACGGCCGAGACTCGTCCCGTTTGTTCTCGGCCAGATGAAACGTCACTCGGCCGAGCAAATGTTGAAACGGATTGACCGCTCGCAAAAACGCCGGCAACCCGCCCTCCGTCTCCGCGCCGCGCCGCCGCACCAACTCCGCCAACTCGTCCCACAAACGCCGCAGCACCTCTGGCGTGAGATACTCCAACCCACGCATCGGCGGAGCCTCGGAAATCAAAACCGCCAGCGCCAGATCATCCCGAGGTCGCAAAAGCGGCCCCCCGTTCGGCGCGGGTCTCCCGACCCCGCCGCTTTTCTCCTGCGCTCGGCGCGGGTCTCTCGACCCCGTTGCAAACTCCGCCAACCGTTCCTCATCAAGTTGACAGACCGCCTGAAAGAATCGCCGCGCGTCCTCGCGCCAGAACAAGAGATCCGGTGGCAGAGTCTCGGTCACGCGCGGTTCCGCCAGCAGCAATAATCCCTCCGCCGATGATCGCCGAAATGACTCGCACAGCAACTTTGCGGAACCGTCCGTCAAGTCCGAGACCGTCCCGCTGGAGTCTTCGGCTCCGACCGCGATCGGTTCGCACAACAATTGCCCGTGAGGCGAAACACAGATTCTCAGAATCATCGTTGTGGCCACGATCGAATCAGGAAGCAGAGGTCGTTTCAAATGGACTGTGATCCTAGCCGAGTGACCGAGTTGAGTCTTGCGACATGCCGGTTGCGATTGGACTCATTCGCTCCGCGGACTGGTGAAATTGGGCAGTGGAAGGCGTTCCTGTTCGATGCGAAGGTTATCTTGTCGGCAAAGATCGAATGCGAGCAGTTCGGAAGAAGTCAGGTGCGGAGGCGGCTGCTCCAGGACCAGCTTGCTTCCGCCAGAATGAGTACTGTTGCGAAGGAGCCGTCTCAAAAGTCTCCGACCACTTCATGACCAGCGCGGCTGCCGAGTGCTTGCCACGTTGTGAGGTTGATGGTGTCGCTCACGAATTTCACATGGCCATCGACGAACAACGCATGAACTCCCCCGGTGTGGCGGCTACGAGCAGCAACATTGTGCGACACTCGATCCCACCAAAAGTTCGTTCGGTTGCTGTGAGGAAGTCCGCCGCGACAATCGACGTCTCGATCGTTCGGTGTGCGAAGGTGGTTGTACATCGAATGCCCCGGAGCGGCGTACAACCAGCGACTACCGCGACTCAGATTGAGCAATAATCCGGCCGCATGACATTGCGTGGCGTAGTTCGTCAGTTCGGGACCGTTGGTCGAGTTGTCGTTTCCTTGGGTCAGCACAAACCCGGTGACGGGACTGACTCCATCCCAAGTTGCCGGGCCGCCCGGTTCGGATTTGATCGTTTCGCTGATGCAGATCGTGGAGCTGCTGCCGTCGGTCACATCCTCAAACCGCGTACGGGAGTTCTCGAAAAAGACACCGGTCACTCGCACTCCGCCTGGGTTGCGCGGTGAGACGGGGAACGTTGTGCCGGTACACAGCGGGTAGTTGTGAACCGCGCTGTTGATCGTCTGGCCGTTGACGACACTGCTTTGCAAGATCGCGAAGGAATCGCTGGGACAGAGAAAGAACTTGATCGTCTGACTCATGGCCTTGCCGTTGACGGCCAGATTATCCGGGTCCGCGTTGAAGTTGATCTGTTTGAACAGCGACCCCGCGTCGAGATGCGGTAGCAAGTGAGCATAGGCCGAAAAGCAGCGTCCTTGGCCGTCCGTCGAGCTGCGCATCCGACCGGGAGGGAGCGTGCGACACGACTCGTGGTAATTGTTCAGCGCCAAGCCAAGCTGCTTGAGATGATTCCGGCATTCCGTCCGCCGCGCAGCTTCGCGAGCCGCCTGCACCGCCGGCAAAACGAGTGCGACCAAGATCGCGATGATCGCGATCACCACCAACAATTCGATGAGCGTGAAGCCTCGGCGAGACATGTCGGTACCTTTACGCGCGGCAACAACGGCTGTGTGCTCTTTCGGGACACCATCTCTGAGCCTCTCTGGTCGGTCGGGAAGTGTGACACATCATCGCGACCCATCCTTCCGAGATACCAGCGGCCTGCCAAGTCTCCGGCACAATCGCGCGAGCCGCTTTCGCCGGCTTCGCCGGTGACGGCTTTGTCAGGATCAGCTTACCTCCCGCCAGGATCAACACCGATGCCAGCAGCACATGGATCACCGGAACCGAAAACCGACGGCTCCCCAAGTACGAACCCATCGAACCGCCAACGATCACCGCTCCAATCATCGGCCACAAGAACGGCGGCAGAGTAATCCCTTTCTGCATCGCTCCTAGCAGACCAGAAGCCGAGTTCACGAGAATGTAAACTACTGACGCCGCCGCCGCCTGCTTCGTCGTCGACCATCGCAACAGGATCATCAGCGGTGTCAAAAAGATGCCGCCCCCCGTGCCGGTCAGCCCCGCCAGAAATCCGAGCGCTCCGCCGGTGACGAGTGCGATCGGCGTCGCTGGTGGACGAGTTTCTGTCGCAGGCTTCAGTTGCACGAACAATCGCACCGCCGACGCCAACAGAACAATTCCGATCAAAATGTTGAGCGTCCTCGTCGGCAGCGTCAGCTTTCCGCCGTAGTACGCCGCCGGAATCGACGCCAGCGCGAACGGCCAGAACAGCGACCATCGGAAATGGCCGGCTCGCCAAAACTGAACCGAACCAATCGTCGCCACGACGATGTTCAGCACCAGCGCCGTGGGACGGATCATCGGCGACGCAACCCCCAACAGCGCCATCACAGCGATGTACCCGGAGGCTCCCGCGTGGCCGACCGACGAATACAAAAACGCGACGATCAGCACCGCGCAACACAAGGCGATGTCCGCGATCTCCATCACTGCATCTCCAAAACTTTCGCGACGGCAACATGCCGAGCGGCTTCTTCGGAGTTGCCCGATTGACGCAACACCTCGGCGAGGTGCGTGTGTGCCTCGGCCGAATTCGGTTGCAACGAGACCGCGTTGCGGAACGATGAGATCGCCTCGCTCCATTTTCCGAGCGCCGCGCTCGACTGACCTAAGCCGATCCAGCCATCGAACGAACTGGCTTGGTACGACAGTCCGCGCTGCGAGGCCGAGGCTGCCGCTGCATGATCGCTGATATCGCGCAGCGCGTCTGCCAGTCGGAACTGAATCGCGGCCACCCGCGGGCGAAGCCCTGCCGCGCGACGCAAATGCGGGATCGCGTCCGCCGAGCGACCCTGTTCCATGCACAGCTCGCCGAGATTCAGCAGAGCCTCGGCGCTGTCCGGTTCGATCGACAACGCCAATTCGTACTGCTCGGCGGCTTGGTCAAACTCACGCCGCTCGCGAAAGAGGTTTCCCAAATTCAGCCGCGCTTGCCACGACCGCGGCGAGTCGAGCAATGCCGTTTGCAGACAGGCCTCTGCGGCCTCCAAGTCTCCTTGCTGAAGCCGGATGATCCCCAGATACGTTTGCGACTCGGCACAATGCGGATTGGCGGCGACGGCGCGTTCGAAGCAATCGGTCGCGTGGCTCACGTCGCCGAGTGCGTGCCACGCGCTGCCGAGGTTCGTCAGATACTTCGCCGAGTGTTCCTCGATCTCCACCGCTCGATGAAATTGCTTGACGGCGGCTTCGAAGTTGGACTGCTGAAACTCGATGACCCCCAGCAGATGCCACGCTTCCGCCTGCTGCGGATCGGACTTCACGACGTCCACCAATCGCCGCTGAGCCTCGACGAATTGGCCGCTCTGAAAGAGCTTCAACGCCGTGGAAAAAGAATTGGCCGGGGCCACCATCTCTGCAAGCTCCTCAAAAGACACATGCTCGCCAACCTAACCCGAAGCGCCAGCGAGGGCGGGCGCTCCAAATGACGTTGGCATTGGGATACGACGATCGGAGATTCGGTGACGCGTTCGCCCTCGCTGGCGCTTCGGGTTAGTTTTGGTCGCGGCTCTGCCGCTGAGTGACAACGAAAACGCCGCTGACAACTCAGGGTCGTCAGCGGCGTTTTGTAAGTGGCCAATCGTCTGGCGTCACGCGGCTTGATCGGCCTGTGGCAGACGGTCTTGGACCTGCTTGGCCAAGCCCAGCACCTTGAGCACGCGAATCACCATGTAGGTGATGTCGATCTCCCACGGCTTGTGACCGTGGCGAGCGAGTCGCTGGTGAGCGTGATGGTTGTTGTGCCAGCCCTCGCCGTAGCTGATCAACGCGACCCACCACAGATTGCGTGAGCGATCGGTCGTCTCGTAGTTGCGATAGCCCCAGATGTGCGTCGCCGAATTCACGAACCAAGTGCTGTGATATCCCAGCACCATTCGCAGACACAGTCCCATCAGCAAGCACGACCAGCCGAGACCGAAGAAGTGCTCGCCACCAAAATATAGTCCGGCTCCAAACAGGATCGGGAAGACGGGGAAGAAATGGTGGAAGAATCGCTGGACCGGATCCTTGTACATGTCGGGAGCCCAGCGCTTCAGCAACGCTTCCAATTCGCCCGGACCCTCCTTCGGCTTGAACCACAGCATGTGCGACCACCAGAAGCCATCGTTCGGCGAGTGCGGATCACCCTCTTGGTCGGAGAGCACATGGTGCTTGCGGTGAGTCGCCACCCAAAACAGTGGGCTGCCTTCGGCGGCGATCATGCCACACATGGAAAAGAAGTACTTCAGCGGAGTCGGCACGATCATGCTGCCGTGAGTCAACAAGCGGTGATAGCCGAGAGTCACTCCCAGACATGCCGTCACGAAGTGCATGACGACCAGGATCGCCAGGCCGACCCAACTGAGATGCCAGAACGCCGCGACCGCGCCAACGTTCATCAACAACATCCAGGCGACGTTGCCCCAGTTGACGCCGTGTGGGAATCGCTGACGAAAGCTGCTGACCACCGGATGCGAAATCTCTGGTCGAACGCGCTTGGCCTTGGCGACCGGTTCCGTCTCACGAGCGTGTGTCGGCAACCAGCCAACGTGGCTGGTCAAAGGTGAATTCCGCAGCGAGGTCGCGCCATCCGTGCTGACCGGTGCGGTTGAGGTCGAGGTTTCAGAAAGGGCAGAATCGTGATTCACAGCGGAACTCCGATGCAGGAGGGATTTCGGCGGCAACCGAGCCCCGGAACGGTGCGGGATTATAGGACTGCATCGGAATTTCGTGGGTCAGGGAGGGGTCAAACTTCTGTCATACTTCTGTCACCAAAGAGCACCGGCGAGCCGGGAGGCGTCAGCCCCCGGACGAAACCGTCATGTCCGATTAGTCCGGGGGCTAACGCCACCCGGCTCGCCAATTACGACGCCGAACCGTCACCGGACCTGCGACACATAGTTCGCGAACTCGCGAAATGCCGGCGGATATTCCACGACTTCGGGAAGGTCGGGTGATGCCTTCGAAGCGGACGCCTGCAACCACGTCAGGAATTCCGGGCTGAGCGGTTCGAGTTCCGGCAGCACAGCGGGCGGGACGATCTCGGCGAGCGCCGTCGAGAATTCCTCCGCCGAGGCAAATCGCTCGTCAGGATTCTTTGCGAGGGCTTTGGAAATGATCTCCTGCAAGGCTTCCGGGACACCACGAACCAGCTTGGCCAATGGCGGCGGCGCGTGCTCGGCATGTTGCAGCACTTGGCGAACGGGATCGGGATTCGGGAACGGAACCTGGCCGGTCAGGCAGTGATACAGCGTGCAACCCAGGCAATACAGATCGCTGGCCACGTTGGCCGCGTGCGGATCGCGAGCTTGCTCGGCGGGCATGTAGTCGTAGCGGCCGAGCACTTGCGGAGGCTCGCTCGATTTCATCACGTCCAGCGTCAAACGGCCCCAGTCCTGAGCGTCGAGGTAACTCATCGCATCGCGAGCCGCCCCGAATTCCATGATCTTCACGAGGCCATTTTCCGTGACCCACAAGTTCGCGGGGCAGATGTCCCGATGAATGATGAGTTGCGCGTGCAAGTAACTCAATCCGAGTGCGGCTTGTTGAATGAGTTGGCAGGCCTCAATGAATGGCAGCTTGGTGTCTCGTTCGAGCCGTTGTTGCAGCGTGCCGCCGGTCAATTCTTCAAACGCGATAAACGTCACTTCGCCAACACGCCCGACCTGAAACGCCTTCACGACGTGCAGGTGATCGACTTCCAGAGCAATTCGCGTTTCGCGACCCAGCCGAGCCAACCGTTCTCGACTGCGGCCGAGAGCCGCTGGAAAAATCTTCAAACTGACTGGCTGCTGCGATTCGACATGCACGGCGCGAAACACATTTCCCAACCGGCCGGCCAACAGACGCCCCGTGACTCGAAACGGTCCCAGGCGGTACGGGCCAGGAATGCCAGATCGCAGCGCGGCCGCTTGAAATTCGGTGAGTTCTCCAGACTGAGCCAATCCGCGCACGAAGCCAACGCCATCGTCCACGGAACCGCCATCGGCCAACCACTGCCGACGGAGCTGGTCGAATTGCTCGGCCGTGAACAGTTCGCCGTCGATGGCGATGTTTCGAATCGTGTCGATGTGCATTCCGCAATCCTTCTTGGTGGTCATCCCAGGATCGTCTGCTCGCGATCCGGACCGACGCTGATAATTTCAACTTGCGAACACAGCAGTTCGGCAATCGTATCGACGTAACGCCTCGCGTTGGCGGGAAGATCAGCGACTTTGCGAATGTGCGCGATCTCCGATTTCCAACCGGGCAACGTTCGATAGACCGGCTTCACTTGCGCGAGCCGTTCGACGTGACTGGGGAAGTCGGTCGTCCGCTCGCCGTTGATCTCGTAGGCCTCGCAGATTTTCAATTCGTCGAGTCCGCTGAGCACGTCCAGCAGCATGACACTGATGCAATCGACTCCGCTGAGTCGCGCTCCGTACCCGGCGGCGATCGCATCAAACCAGCCGCAACGACGCGGACGACCGGTCACTGTGCCGTACTCATGGCCGACGTCTCGAATGTGCTGGCCGATTTCGTTGTTCAACTCCGTCGGGAACGGGCCGCCGCCGACGCGCGTCGTGTACGCCTTCACGACGCCGATCATCCGAGTGATCGCTCGCTCGGGCACACCGCTGCCGCTGTGAATGCCGCAGCCGGAACTGCTCGATGAGGTAACGAACGGAAACGTGCCGTGATCGAGATCGAGCAAACTTCCTTGAGCGCCTTCAAACAACAGCCGCTTCTTGGCGGCCAGCGCGTGATGCAGAAACGCCGTTGTGTCGCAGATGTACGGCTTCAACCGTTCGGTGTACGCCGAGTACTCGGTGAAGATCGCCTCGGCGTCGAACGGTTTGAATTCGGGGTCGAGCGCGGCGAGCATCCGGTTTTTGAACTCGACGATCTCGGTCAGCCGTCGCTTGAACTGATCTGGGTACAGCATGTCGCCGACACGAATCGCGTGAGTCCGCCCCGCCTTCTCGCGGTAGCACGTCCCGATGCCACGCATCGTCGTGCCGATCTTCTCGTCGTTTTTGCGGGAGTTCTCCAGTACCGCCTCCTCGGCCATGTGGTACGGGAAGATGACGTGAGCTCGATCGCTGACGAGGAACTTTTCTGGTGCAACCTTGCCCCGTCGCGACTCGATCCCGTCCAACTCGCCGAGGAATGCCTTCGGGTTGATGACCACACCCGTCGCGACGACCGACGTGATGCCGTCTCGCAAGATGCCGGCCGGCAGCAGCGAGAGCTTGTACGTCTGCCCGTCGAACTTCACCGTGTGCCCGGCGTTGTTCCCCCCTTGATACCGGACGACGACGTCATGCTCCGACGTCAGGAGATCGACGATCTTCCCCTTGGCCTCGTCCCCCCACTGCAAACCAACGACTGCTGTTGCCGACACGATGATTCCTCAATCCAAACGAAAAATGACTGCGCACAAACGCGAAGAGTGTAATGGCTCAAGGAATGAGAGACAGGGACCAGGGGCCAAGGTCTGCCGATCGGCCAACTGTGGCGTTCTCTAACCCCTGATCCCCAACCCCTAACCCTCTTCACACGCTTGCGGCTCCGCTTGGCCAGCGGCAAGATGACGCCCCGCTTTGACTTGGCAACCCGGCACTTGGCACGAAAGGCAACTCCATGAGCGTTCGGCTGAAACTCTTTGTGATGATGTTTCTGGAATTCTTCATCTGGGGAGCCTGGCTACCGCTGATCTTCGGATACCTCGACAAGGGAGGTTTGAATTTCACTCCGGGCCAACAATCGCTGATCCTGAATGCTTTCCCAGCCGCTGCGATCCTGGCGATGTTCTTCAGCAACCAATTCGCCGACCGTAACTTCGCCGCCGAAAAGTTCTTGGCAGTAAGCCATCTGATCGGCGGGCTGTCGATTATGGGCTGTGCGTTCGTGACCGACTTCTGGTCGTTCTTCATTTTGATGCTCGTTCACTGCATCTTTTATGTGCCGACCATTTCGATCACGAACTCGATCGCCTTCGCCAGCATGAAGGACGCCCAGGAAGAATTCGGCATCGTGCGCATGGGTGGGACGATCGGCTGGATCGCTGCCGCATGGCCGCCGGTGTTCCTTCTGGTCGATTGGAAGAAAGTCGATGCCGCCGGTGCGACGGACCTCGTCGGCAAACTCGGAGCAATCTTCGATTCGCCGCTGACCGGTGAGGCGATGCAGCAAGCGACGTCTTTGACTTATGTGGTTGCCGGCGCGGCGTCATTGTTCCTGGCGGGTTTCAGTCTCACGCTGCCGCACACTCCGCCGAAGCCGGTGGTCGCGGGCGAAGACTCGCTGGCATGGTTGAAGTCCATGAAGCTGCTCGCTCATCCGTTCGTGATGGTGCTGTGGCTGGTGACGCTGGCCGACTCGTTCGTCCACAACTGCTACTTCAACTGGACCGGCCGCTTCCTGCCGACGGTCGGCATCCCCGGCAACTGGGTCACGCCGGTCATGAGCATCGGCCAGATCGCCGAAATCCTGACGATGGCCGGCCTCGGCCTCTGTCTGAAAAAACTTGGATGGCGAACGACGATGATCATCGGCATCCTCGGTCACGCCGCTCGCTTCGCCGTCTTCGCCTTCTGCGGGGCGGAAGAATTCAAGTGGCTCATCGTGCTCGTGCAAGTGCTGCACGGCATCTGCTACGCCTTCTTCTTCGCGACGGTCTATATCTTCGTGGACGAGTATTTTCCCAAGGACATCCGCTCGAGCGCGCAGGGTTTGTTCAACCTGATGATCCTCGGCTTGGGAGCACTCGTCGCCGGCTTCGTTTGTCCGCCGCTGTTTGATGCGTGGACCAAGGAAGGCAAGACGGACTTTCAAGGACTATTCCTGATCCCCTGTTTGTCGGCCGCCGCTGCCGCCGTCGCGTTGGCGTTGTTCTTCCATCCGCCGAAGATCAACGGTGGGCCAAAGGATGAGACGCCGACGGAGGAATAATCCGAATCCCAACAAAAACCTGTGCCACTTGGGGAGGGCGAGGCTCCCGCCGAGCCGGGTCGGAGAGAACGCGTGATTCACGCACCGGCTCGGCGGGAGCCTCGCCCTCCCGAACAAAGGCGCAGATTTCAATTGGAGACCGGATAACGTGCCGCTGGAGCCGTGATAGCCCGTCATTGATCCAACAAAACGGCCCGCCGAATCAGAGGACTCGGCGGGCCGTGTGTTTTGAGAAACGGATTTCTCCGCTCTGCTATTCCAGAATTTTGGCGGTGCTCTCGACAACTTTCGTGACGCCGTCCTTGTCGAGCTTGCCCTTGGCGAAGGCGTGATTGACCACGGCTTTCTGGCCCTTCCAGAGCATGACCGTGACTTCGGCCTCTTCGGCGATCTTGTACTTGTCGGGACCGGCAATGCCGTCGAAGATCGTCAACGGGACGTTGGCCTCTTTGCCAGTCTTGATGCCGGCCTTCTCCGCAAGCTTGTTGAGCTTCGGTTCGTCGGCATCCGCATCATTACTGAGCAGGATGACAAATGAGGCCATTTTCTTGTCGGCGTTCTTGGAGACTTGTTCGTCGATTTGCTTGACCAAACTGGTCAAGTCGTCCGTGATGGATCTGGTGAAGATCGCAACCACCGGACGGCCACCGTACCTTCAGCGATAGCAGAGCGTATTGTCTTTGTTCGGGCCAGTGATGTCGCGCACGTTGAAAAAGCCCGCGGGATCACCGGGTTGCAAACCAGACTTCAGCTCCGCGGCCATCAGGCTCGCCGTTGCGATCAGCAACGTGAGCGCGGGGGCGCAGATTCGTCTCATCTGAGCACTCTCCTTCTTTGAGGAACAAACAACTTCCGGCCGCACGCGCGGTCGGCTCGCACTCTCACAAATTCGCCGGGACGCGCTAGCGGCCGGTTCAAACCGGGGCTAGCGCCCTGCGGCTCGTGGACTCACTTCTTCTCCGCCTTTTCGACTTTCAGCTCTTCCAGTTTCTTGAGGATCGCTTCGGCGTGAGCCGCCGCTTTGACCTCTTTGTCGATGAAGGCAATCTTGCCGTCCTTGCTGACGTAGACCGTCCAGCGCGACGGGGTCTTCTTGTCGCCCACCACGAGACCATACTCGAGGGCGACCTTGCGATCGGGATCGCTCAGCAGCGGGAAGTCGAGCTTCAACTCGTCTGCGAACTCTTTGTTGTACTCCGGCGTATCGCAACTGGCTCCAAAGTAGGCCACGTTGAATTCACGCAGGGCTTTGCCACTCTCACGGAGCGACTTGCATTCGAGCGTTCAGCCACCCGTCTTGGCTTTGGGATACCAAGCCACCACGACCGCCTTCTTGCCTTTGAAGTCCGACAGCTTGTAGGTCTTGCCGTCGGTCCCCTTCATCTCCCAATTGGGAGCGTCATCCCCCACCTTCGGCTCAGCTGCGCCGGCAACCATCGTCACCGCCGCTAGGCCGAGGCTCAGGCAGATCGTCTGAAACCATTTCATCGTTGCGACTCCTTGAAAAGCCAGTTGCGTTTCGCCCGCCACCGCGAGCAGGACAACACGGTAACACGCCCTCCACGACTTCGGCCAGTCCCGAATGCCAATGCAGGGCCAGCCAATTTGTGAAGCTGCGCGGACTGTAGCCCGACCCCTTGTGGGTCGGACGATTCGAGTTGTCATTGGAATCGTCGGTGAATCACGAATCACTCGACCCACGAGGGGTCGGGCTACAGATTGCCTAATCCGACAAACTGGCATGCCCTGATGCCAATGCGACGCACCTGTCGTGAATTTCTCTCTCTCCCTTTGGGAGAGGGCCG
>SXGT01404852.1_pt1 | contig 13442 bp, 13 predicted proteins | sample 3176221 | NCBI WGS metagenome assembly SXGT01 (sample SAMN11356862, study PRJNA531348) | freshwater metagenome | isolation source: freshwater sample F1-120 | place: China: Fuxian Lake, Yuxi | collected 2017-12-25
CTCGCCGTCAAGGGCGGCATGGTGCGCGCGGCCGGCTCGACGGCGGGCGGGCTGCCGTTCGCCGACGCCTGCCGCCGGCTCGGCGCGCAGCCGATCGTCACGATGGGCACGACGCTGCGCGGCAACGGCATGTCGAGCTCGCAGGTCGGCGGCGTGCAGATGGCCGAGGTCGAGGTCGACTGCGAGACGGGCATCGTCCGCGTCGAGCAGATGGTGGCGGTGCAAGACGTCGGCCGGATCATCGACCTGCTCACCACCGAGAGCCAGGTGCGCGGCGCGCTGATCATGGGCGTCTGCGCGGCGCTCTACGAGGAGCGCGTGATGGACCCGACGACGGGCGCGCTGCTCAACCCCGACCTCGAGTTCTACAAGCTCGCCGGCATCGCCGACGTGGGCGAACTCGACGTCCACATGATGCAGACCGAAGAGCACGTGAAGCGCGGCGTGATCGGCATCGGCGAGCCGCCCGCCATCAGCCCGATGGCGGCGATCAGCAACGCGGTGGCGAACGCCATCGGCGCGCGCGTCAAGCGCTGCCCGATGACTCCCGATCGCGTGCTGGCGGCGTTGAAGGCGTGAGCGGAACCGGGAACCGGACCGGGAACAGAGGAGCCAAGCGATGAACGCATTCGAATACGCCCGCCCCGCCACGGTCGCCGAAGCGGTCGGACTGCTCTCCAAGGCCGACGGCGAGACCGCGCCGCTGGCCGGCGGCACCGACCTGCTCTCCTTGATGAAGGACTTCCTCGTCGAGCCGAAGCGCGTGGTCTCGCTGATGGGCATCGCGCCGCTCGCCGAGATCGAGGTGGGCGCGAACGTGCTGCGCATCGGCGCGACGGTGACGCTCGACGCGCTGCTGCAGGCGGGCTTCGTCAACCAGTGGGGCGCCAAGTGGCCGGCGCTCTGGCACGCCGCTGCCGGCATCAAGAGCCCGCAGCTGCGCGCCATGGGGACGGTCGGCGGGGAGCTGCTGCAGCGGCCGCGCTGCTGGTACTTCCGGCGCGGCCACGGCCTGCTGGCGCAGGACGCGAAGGGCGAATCGCTGATCGAGCGCGGCGACCACCGCTACCACGCGATCTTCGGCAACGGCGGCCCCGCCAAGTTCGTCCACGCCTCGAGCCTCGCGCCGGCCTTGATTGCGCTCGGCGCCGAGGCGGAGCTGGTCTCGCCGCGCGGCGTGCGGGCGGTGAAGGTCGAGGAGCTCTATCGCGTGCCGCAGGCCGCGGGAGAGCGCGAGACGACGCTCGCCGCCGACGAACTGATGACGGCGGTGGTGTTGAAGAAGCTGGCGCCGAAGAGCGCCACCTACGAAGTGCGGCCGCGCCAAGGACTCGACTGGCCGTTGGTGGCGGCGTCTGTGGCACTCGAGATCGAAGGCGGCAAGGTGGCTGCGGCGCGCGTCGCGCTCGGCCACGTCGCGCCGACGCCGTGGCCGGTGGCGAGCGATGCGTTGCTCGGCAAGCCGCTCGACGAGGCGGCCAGCGCCACGTTCGCGGCCAGCGCGCTGCAGGGAGCCACCCCGCTCGCGAAGAACGCCTACAAGGTCGAGCTGGCGCGGGTGGCCATCCGGCGCGCCTTCGCCGCGGCGCTGAAGGGGAACTGACCCATGAGCTTCATGAACCTCCGCCCCGCCGCGGGCCATCGCCTCTGCCGCCAGCTGCGCTGCAAGGAGATGTACTACGACTCGCCCGACCAGCTCGAACGGGCGCGCGCCAACCCGGAGCAGACGCTGGCGAACAAGCACTTCTGGTGCTTGAAGACCTTCACGGCGATGGGCCCGGAGAACGAGCCGTGCAACGCCGACGCCTGCTCGCCGCAGCGCCCCTGCTACGAGGCTTGACCCGCGAGGCGTGATCCCCGCGGCGGTTCCGGGCCGATAGAGTCAGCGCCGTGCTCGCTCCGCCCCCACCAAAGAGAGGGCGGCCGCGGAGTCGACGCCGCATCGAGGAGTTCCTGCATGAAGACGCTGCTCGCCCCGCTGTTCGCCCCGCTGCTCGCCTCGCTCTTCGCCCCGCTGCTCGCCGCCGGTGACAGCAGCGCAGCGCCCCTCGCGCCCGCGTGCCGGGTCGAGAGCAAGCTCTGCGGCGACTACCTCGAAGCGCGCACCTGCGACGTCTGGGTCGGCGCCTGCTTCGCGAACTCGGAGACCAACGAGCAGGGACGCCAGGCGACGATGGTCTGGCGCTTCACGGAAGGGAGCTTCAAGGGCGTCGAACTCGCGGGACTCAGCGCCGCGCTGTTCATCACCGCCCGGTCGACGCTCGGCGACCGCTACCACTCGCCGTTGCCGGTGCGCAACGTGCTGCTCGTCGACGAGCGCGCCAGCGACGCTCAGAAGATCGCGCTGCGCGAGTTCGTCGCGCTGCAGACCGGCGAGATCGGCGGCAACGTGATCGAGGAGATCGCCACGCCGATCACCCTGAAGGTCGACTGCTGCGACAAGGAGGGGTGCGCCAAGTTCGAGGCCGGCGAGATCGCGAAGATCGAGACGCGCTGCCTGCACTCCACGGACAAGGTGTGCGGCCACGAGGAGACCTTCTATCCGCCGCTCGTCACGCTCGCGGAGAAGCATGCGGTTTACACGGTCGAGCACAGCGTGAAGGGAACGCTGCTCGGCCTCGCCTGGGTCGACCGCGACTCGCGCAGCTCCTTCCTCGGGAAGTTCGAGCTCGAGACGCCGACCCCGGCGCGCACCGTCCATCCCGACGAAGTGAAGGCGCGCTGAACGACGCCGCGCCGCGCGTTCGCGCCATCGCGCCCGCCACCTCCCCGCCGAGCAGGACGAACTGCGATGCGATCGATCCCCGCCGCCGCGCTCGCGCTGTCGATCGCGACGCTGTCCGCCGCTCCCGCGGTTCCTCTCCCCGCGCCGCAGGACGCGCCGCCGACCGCCCCCGCGGCTGCGCCGGCCGCACCTCCCGCCCGCGCGAAGGGGTTCACCGTCGAGGAGCTCCCCGCTGTCGACGGGAAGAGCAGCGTGCCGAGCGAGGTGAGCGAGCCGTTCGCGAAGCTGCTCGCGATCGAGGGCCTCCGCGTCCTCGCGCCCGACGGGAAAGTGCGCGCCGAGTTCTGGTTCCGTCTCCAGATGCCGTTGCTCGCGAAGGCGGGCGGCGTCAGCAGCGTGCTGCTCGAGCGGCTCGTGCCGGGCTCCTTCGTCGGCATCGTGCGCACGCCTGGCCGCACCAACGACTACCGCGACCAGGAGATCGAGGCGGGCGTCTACGCGCTGCGCTACTACCACCAGCCGAGCGACGCCAACCACCTCGGCACCTCCGACTCGCGCGACTTCTTCCTGCTGACCAGCCTTGCCGAGGAGAAGTCGCCGGCACCGATCGCCGCCAAGGACGACCTGATCCCGCTCGCCGTCGCCGCCTCGCCGAGCGACCACGCCCTCTGCCTCTACGTCGCGCCGGCGACCACGCCGCCGCCATCCGAGGGATTCCAGGGCGGCGCGTGCATCGTGAAGCGCGGCGAGCACGACGAGCAGGCGCTCGAGATCACCTTCGCCGCGAGCGTCGAAGGCACCGAGACGCGCGAGCTCGAACTCCTGCGCCTCGCGATCGTCATCGACGGGCACACCGCGCACTGAGCTATTTGGCGCCGGCCGACGAAGTCGGCCGGACGCGGCCCGACGGGACCGGGGTGAGGAAGCGGGGCGCGAATCCGGCTCGGCTGCTGGAGCCGATGCTGGCGCCGGCCGACGGAGTCGGCCGGACGCGGCCCGTCGGGACCGGGGGGCGGCAGCGGGGCGCGAATCCAGCGCGGCTGCTGGAGTCGATGCGGGCGCCGGCCCACGAAGCCGGCCGGACGCGGCCCGGCGAATCGGGGGGCGTCAGCGCGGGAGCTTCGAGCGGAAGGGGCCGGCGAGCGTGCGCGCCAGCATGCGATGGAACGCGTGCACGCCCATCTCGGCAAGCGGCGCGTAGCGGCCGCCGCGGTAGGCGCGCGAGGCGAGGCCCGCCTGCACCTGCAGCGCGGCGCGTTCGTCCTCGAGTTCGACCTGGACGAGTCCCGAGCCGGCACCGCGATCGTGCAGTTCGGGCCGCTCGACGAACGCGTGGAAGCGGACGCGCGTGCGCGTCGGGCCGATCGGCTCGACGACGTTCAACGACAGACCCCACGGATAGAAGTTCAGCATCGTGGTCGGGAAGAGCCAGAAGTAGATCGCGCCGACGCGACTGCCATGTTCCGGATGGCCGACCGGCAGCGCGAAGACCGGCTCCCCTTCCGCCGCGATGCCGACCTGCAACGTGGCGTGGTCGAACCGCTCGTAGCGGTAGCTCTTCCAATCGAGCCGTGCGGTGAGGCCCGGGTGGATGAAGGGGATGTGGAGCCCTTCGAGGTAGTTCTCGACGTAGAGGCACCAGCTCGCCTCGAACTCGAAGGTGCGCTCGAGCGACGCGTCGACGCGCCAGCGCGCCGGAGCGAACGGAGCGACCCGCGCCTCGACCGGGGCGATCACGTCGCGCCACGCCGCCTCGGGCTCGAGCGCGCCGAACAGGAGCCCGCGCCACTCGGCGACCTCGAAGCGCGGCAGCGCGTCGTCGGCGTCGGGGAACCCTTCGAGCCGTTCGAAGCCGGGCGCGCCGAGGCAGCGGCCATCGAGCGCGAAGCGGCGGCCGTGGTAGGGACAACGCAACGCGGCGCCGCTGCCCGCGCACTCGACCACGAGATGGGCGCGATGGGTGCAGGCGTTCGAGAGCAGCCGCAACCCGCCGTCGTCACCGCGCACCAGCACGAGCGGCTCGCCGACGCTGCCGGGCAGCAGCAGCAGCGGCCGCGCGGAGCCGGGCGCCTCGAGGCCGGCCGCGCTGCCGAGGCAGTGCCAGCCGCGCCGCAGCGGCCCGTCGCACAGCGCCCGCCACCACGCCGGGTCGCGGTAGAGCGCCGCCGGCGGCATGCGCGCCCGCGCGATGTCGGGGTCGATCTCGAGCCGCAACGCGCTCATCCTCGGCTCCGCTTCTGGGCGCGCTTCGGAGTTGGCGTTGGCGTCGGCGCCGCCTCCGCGGCCGGCGGACGCTCGTAACCGAACCACTCCATCCAGTCGTCGACCTCACGCGGCGACAGTGCGCGCCCGCCCGGTCCCTTCGTCGGCGCGGCCCCGCGCGCCGGACCGCTCTCCACCGGCAGCAGCTTCTTCGCGAACGCCGCGACCGACAGCGTCGCGACCCCGAGCCCCGGCGCGCGGTCGCGCAGGTCGCGATCGTCGCTCACCAGCACCGCGCCGCGCAGATCGCGCGCCTTGCGCAACCGCTCGAGCAGCAGCTGGTCGGCGTTCTGCCCGCCGCGCGCGAAGGCCACCTCGATCCGGCGCGGCACGCTCTGCTCGGCACCGACCACGCGTTCGGCCGAATCGAACGCCACGAACGCCGCCATGCCGCTCGCCGCGATCCGCGCCAGCAACTCCGCGCGCCGTTCATGCAGCGACGCTCCCGCGCCGATCGGCGCGCGGTGGATCACGTTGTAGCCGTCGACCCAGTAGCGCATGGCTGCGCAGCCTATCCTCGGCGCCATGAACCGCCCGCTCGACCTCGTGCTGCTCACCGACGACGCCCATGAGCACAGCGCCGTGCCGGCTGCCGCCCCCGCCACCGGCGCCGGCTCCGTCGCCTGGACCCGCCAGCTGCTGCGCGAGGACCAGCTGCTGCTCGACGCCTGCCGCCGCGCCGACCTCGCCACCGAGCGCATCTCCTGGTCGAACCCGCGCTTCGACTGGCGCACCACGCGCGCCGCCTGCTTCCGCTCGACCTGGGACTACTTCCACCGTTTCGCCGAGTTCTCGGCCTGGCTCGAGCGCGCCGCCGCCGCCACCCGCCTGCTGAACGACGCCGCGATCGTGCGCTGGAACATCGACAAGCGCTACCTGCTCGACCTCGAGCGCGCCGGCGTGGCGATCGTGCCGACCGAACTGCTGCCGGTCGGCGGCAGGCTCGATCTGGCCGGCCGGCTCGCCGCCAGCGCCCGGTCCGGGCTGATCGTCAAGCCCGCCGTCTCGGGAGCGGCGCGCGAGACCCATCGCGTCACCGCCGCGAACGTCGCCACGCTGACCCCGCACCTCGGGCAACTCCTCGCGCGCGAGGCGCTGCTGGTGCAGCCGTTCCGCCCGGAGATCGCCGGCGGCGGCGAACTGTCGTTGATCGTCCTCGGCGGCTGCTTCTCGCACGCCGTGCGCAAGCGACCGAAGCCCGGTGACTTCCGCGTCCAGGACGACCACGGCGGCACCGTCAGCGCGCACGCCGCGACCCCCGCCGAGATCGCCTTCGCGCTGCGCGCCGTCGCCGCCGCCCCCGCCCCGCCGCTCTACGCCCGCGTCGACCTGATCGAGCACGCGGGCCGCCTCGAGCTGATGGAGCTCGAACTGATCGAGCCGGAGCTCTTCTTCCGCTTCCGTCCCGAGGCGGCCGACGAGCTTGCAGCGGCGATCGCGGCGAAGCTCCGCGCGTGAGCTCGCGTCACTCCCGCGCCACCGCGCCGGCCGCCGGCCAGTCGCTGTCGCCGATGCGGCGCAGCGTCATCTCGAGGAAGAGCTGCGGCTCGCGGCCGGGGACGATGCGGTGGCCGACTTCGTGCCAGGAGTCGCCGTCGAGGGTGGCGGTGTAGCGGATCGTCATCGGGCCGGCCGGCATCTCCCACGTGAAGCCGGTGGCGGTGCGGGTGACCGGGAACTCGCCGGTGCGCCCCTGCGTCCACGAGCGCATCCGCAGCGCCTTCTGGTCGGGGTCGAACTAGAGGACGCCGAGCGCGTTGAAGCTCACCTTGCCGTCCGCCTCGTAGCCGCGCCCCTCGATGACGCGGACGGTCCCGTCGAGGAACGGGCCGACCCGCTCGGTCTGCGTCAGCACGTGCTTCGAGCCGTCCGGCAGGAGCGTCCACGCCTCGCCGCGCCACTCGCCGTCCATGATGGCGAACGCGTCGAGAGCGGTGCGCTGCGCCGCCATCCGCGGCCCCGCGTCGGGCGCCTGCGGTGCCGGCCGCAGCCAGGCGACGCCCCACGCGCCGCTCGCCAGCAAGCCGCCGAACGCCATCGCCAGCAGGGATCGATTCATCGGTCGCTCTCCGTGCGCACGAACTCGCGGAACCAGTTCTCCTTCAGCGACGTCTCGCGCCGCACCGGCGCGAAGCCGGCTGCGGTGATCTCGGCGACGACGGTCGCCTCGTCGGCGCGTACGTGGCCCATCACGAAGTCGCTCGACTGCCCCTTGATCTTGTGGAAGTCGATCACGACGAGGCGCCCGCCCGGCGCCAGCGCCGCGTGGATCGAGGCGAGCGTCGCCGCCGGATGCTCGAAGTGATGGTAGGTGTCGCACACGAAGACGACGTCGACGCTGCCGGGCGGCAGGTTCGTCGTCGCCTGGTCGCAGCGCAACGTCGTCACGTTGGGCAGGCTGTCGAGCAGCGCCCGCTGGCGGATGTGCTCGAGGAAGAGCGGAGCGATGTCGACCGCGATCACCTTGCCGTGCGGACCGACCGCGAGCGAGAACAAGGCAGCGAACAGCCCCGTCCCGGCACCGACGTCGGCCACGCGATCCCCCGGCTCGAGCCGCACCGCGTCGGCGATGGCGACCCGCCCGGTGAAGATCTCGCGGCTCTCCCGCTCGAACCGCGCGATGAAGGTCGCCACTTCCTTCGCCTCGCGGAACGGATTGTTGATCGCGGCGATGTCGACGAGCGGCTGCCCGTCGGGGCCGAGCTTCGGCGGCGCTGACGCCGTCGTCGCAGCCGGACCGGCTTGCGACGGGGCCTCGGGCGGCGTCGCGCAGCTCGCGACGAGCGCCAACCACGCCGCGCCGACGCCGGATCGGATCGCGAAGCAACTCATGCCTGCGCCGCCCGCGCCGCGGCGCATGCGCGCTTGACGAAGACCGGCACCATCGCGCGGCGCCAGCCGGTGTCGCCGTCGATGTTGGTCAGCGGGACGGTCACCTTGCGCGCGTGCTCGCCGAGGCGGGCGATCAGCGCGGGGTCGTCGGCGCGGCCGCCGCGGGCCTGGTCGGCGACTCCGGCGATGACGCGCGGCACGGCGGCGATCGCACTCACCACGATCGTGGCGTCGTCGATCAGGCCGGTCGCCGCCGTCGTGTAGGCCACCGCGATCGACAGCTTGGGGAAGTCGATCGAGTTGCGCGCACGCAGCTTGGCGTAGCCCGACCAGGTGGTGCCGCTGTCGCCGCCCACGCCACTCGCTGGAGGCAGCCGCGGCGCCGGCACGCGGATCCGCGTGAGCAGCTCGTCCGGCTCGAGGCGCTGGTTCATCACGCCGTCGGGCTTGTAGAACTCCTTGATCGGGACGGTGCGCGGGCCACGGACGCTCTTCAGCTCGAGCGTCGCGCCGAGCGCGCAGAGCATCGTGGCCGTGTCGTTGCTCGCCGCGGCGACGCAGCTCTTGCCGCCCTGCACGACGTGGCAGACGGTGCCGTCCTTCTTCAGGCAGTAGCCGAGCGCCTTGCGCCAGAAGTGGGTCTGGTTGATCCAGACGCAGCGGGTGTCGAGGCAGACGTTGCCGCCGAGCGTCCCCATCGCCCGCTGCGTCGGTCCGGCGACCGCGCGCGCCGCCTGCGCCAGCCCGGGCGCGCGCGCCACCACCAACGGATGGCTCTCGACCTCCTCGAGCGTCGTCATCGCGCCGATCACGAGCGTGCCGTCGTGCTCGCCGCCGCTCTCGATCGCGACACCGCGCAGCTCGGCCACGTCGGAGAGGCCGATCACCACGTCCGGCTCGTAGAGGCCGTGCTTCAGGTTCGGCATCACGTCGGTGCCGCCGGCGATCAGCTTCGCCCCGCGGCCATGCTTCGCCAGCAGCGCGACCGTCTCGTCGACGCTGCCAGGCTTCGCGAAGGCGAACGGTTCGAGCCGCAGCATCAGTGCGCCCTCCCGTTCGTGCCGCCGTTCGCAGCGCCGTTCGCGCCGCCGCGCGGTGAACCAGCGCCGCGCCGCGCCGCCTCGCGCGCCTGCAGCGCCGCGAGCACCCTTGCCGGCGTGAACGGCAGCTTCGTCAGCCAGATGCCGCACGCGTCGTGGATCGCGTTGGCGATCGCCGGGATGGTCGGATGGAGCGGCCCCTCGCCCGCCTCCTTCGCGCCGTACGGCCCCTCCGGATCGAGCGACTCGACGATGCCGGCGTGGAACTCGGGGCAGTCGACCGACGTCGGGATGGTGTAGTCGAGCAGGTTCGGCCGCGCGTGGAGCCCGTAGCGGTTCACGTCATGGTGCTCGAGGAAGACCTCGCCGAAGCCCATGTAGGCGCTGCCCTCGATCTGCCCCTCGACCAGCACCGGCGCCAGCGCGCGGCCGCAATCGTGCGCCGTCCAGACATGCGGCACCGCGACGATCCCGGTCTCCTCATCGACCTCGACCTCCGCGACGCACGCGGTGAACGAATAGGCCGGGCTCGCCCCGATGGTGCCGCCGCGGTAGTCGCCGCCGAGGTTCGGCGTGTTGTAGGAGCCGGTCGAGCCCAGCGTCTCGAGCGCCGCTTCGGCGATCTGGAACGCCTTCGCGCTCGGGATCGCCTTGCCGCGGTCGTCCTTGTCGAAGGCGAAGCCGCCGGCCAGCACGACCCGACCCGGCTCGATCCCCCACTCCTGCGCGACGGCGGCCTGCACCTGCTTGCGCAGCTTGCGCGCCGCGTGGATCGCCGCGTTGCCCACCATGAAGGTGATGCGCGAGCTGTAGGCGCCGAGGTCGACCGGGCAGAGGTCGCTGTCGGCCGCGACCACCCGCACGTCCTCGACCCGCATCCCGAGCTCCTCGGCGACGATGTAGGCCGCCACCGAATTGCTGCCCTGGCCGATGTCGCTGGCGCCGCTGAAGACCGTGACCAGACCGGATCGATCGACCTTGATCTGGATCCCGGCCTGCGGCATGTCGTTCGGGTAGATGCAGTAGTTGGTGCCGCTGATGTACATCGAGCCGGCGACGCCCAACCCGCGCCCGCGCCCGAGCTTCCCGCGCCGCTGCTTCCAGCCGCTCTCCTTCTCCACCAGGTCGAGGCACTGGTCGAAGCCGTTGCTGGTCACGCGCTGGCCGTTGACCGTCGTGGTGTAGGCGCCCTGGAAGTTGCGCCGGCGTACCTCGATCGGGTCGAGCCCCGCCTTCTCGGCGAGCCGATCGAGCTGCACCTCGAGCGCGAAGCGCGGCTGCACCGAGCCATGGCCGCGCTTCGGCCCGCACGGCGGCTTGTTGGTGAAGACGCGCGTCGAGTGGAAGCGGTAGTTCGGGATCTGGTGCGGGCCGGTCAAGAGCTGCCCCGAGTAGTAGGTCGTGACCAGCCCGAAGCTCGAGTAGGCGCCGCCGTCGATCAGGATCTTGCTGTCGACGGCCGTGATCCTCCCGTCCTTGGACAGCCCGGTCTTGAAGCGCATCGCCATCGGGTGGCGGCCGCGGTGGGCGTAGAACTCCTCCTCGCGCGTGTAGAGGAACTTGACCGGCCGGCGCGTCTTCATCGCCAGCTTGGCGGCACAGAACTCGAGGCTGAACGGGTCGCTCTTGCCGCCGAACGCGCCGCCGAGGCAGGGTTGGATCACCCGGATCTGCGGCGCCGGCAGGTCGAGCACCTTGGCCAGCTCGCGATGGACGTAGTGCGGGATCTGCGTCGCCGACCAGAGCGTCAGCACGCCGTCGGAACCGAAGCGCGCCAGCGCCACATGGGTCTCGATCGGCGCGTGGGCGGTGCCGTGGAAGAAGTAGTCGTCCTCGACCACGAAGTCGGACTTGGCGAGCGCGCCATCCGGATCGCCGAACTCGAGCTTCACCTCCTTGGTGATGTTGCCGTGCTTGTTCCCGTCGTGGATCAGCACGTCCTTGCGCGCCAGCGCCTCGGCCGGATCGAACAGCGCCGGCAGCAGCTCGTAGTCGACCTCGATGAGATCGAGCGCACGCTCTGCCGTCTCCTCGTCGACGGCGGCGACGGCGGCGACCGGATCGCCGATGAAGCGCACCTTGTCGACGGCGAGCGCCGTCTCGTCCTGCGTCCACGGGATGACGCCGAACTTGACCGGCATCTCCGCGCCGGTCACCACGCCGAGCACGCCGGGCAGCGCCTCCGCCTTGCTCGTGTCGATCCGCTTGATCCGCGCGTGCGGATGGGGGCTGCGCAGCGTCTTGCCGTGCAGCATCCCCGGCAGCGCGAGGTCGTCGGTGTAGAGCGCCTCGCCGGTCGCCTTGCCGGCGCCGTCGACCTTGCGCATCCGCTTGCCGATCACCTCGAACCGCTCGCCCGGCGCGTCGGGACCGAAGGTGCGGTTCGGCGAGCGCGAGTGGCTCAACGGATCGGCGCGGTCGGCAGGCGGCTTGCCGGGGCTCATCGCTGCGCCTCCAGCAGCGACGCCGGGCCGTCCACATGCGCCGCCTTGCCGGCGCGCACCGCCTTCTCCACCGCCTCGAAGATCTTGGTGTAGCCGGTGCAGCGGCAGAGGTTCGACGCGAGCGCCTCCTTGATCTCGGCGCGCGTCGCGGCGGGCTTGCGGTCGAGGCAGGCGCGCGCGGCGACGATCATCCCGGGCTGGCAGAAGCCGCATTGCAGCGCGCCCGCTTCGTCGAAGGTGCGCTGCAGCACGTCGAGGCCGGCCGGCGTGACCAGCCCCTCGATGGTGGTCACCCGATGGCCGACCGCGTCGGCGGCGAGCGTGATGCACGAGAGACGCGCCTTGCCGTCGAACAGCACGGTGCACGCCCCGCAGTCGCCCTTGTCGCAGCCCTGCTTGCTGCCGGTCAGCAGCAGCCGGTAGCGGAGCACCTCGAGCAGCGTCCAGTGGGCCGGCGACGCCACCTCCACGGTGGAGCCGTTCACGTCGAGGCGCAGGAGCTTGGTCTCGGCGGTCATGCGGGAAGGGAGCCTGCGACGGGAACGCGGCGGCCGGGCCGCACGAAGCCGGCGGATGTTAGCTCGACCTCCGGTACCGCTAAGTTCACCCGCGCCACGGTCGCGACGGCGGATCGAGCCGCGGTCGCACGGCCGAGGCGGCGAAGGAGAGTCCCGACGTGACGTCGCGCACGTACCTGCTGCTGCTGTCGCCCGCCTGCGCGACCGACGAGTCGCCCCCGGCCCCCGCACCGCAGGCCGCGGCCGCGTGGCGCTTCACCGACATCGTCGCCGGCTCCGGCCTCGACGGCTTCCGCCACACCTTCGGCGACGACCGGTTCTCGAAGATCCTGGAGGACACCGGCTCGGGCGTCGCGCTGATCGACTGGGACGGCGACGGCCGGCTCGACGTGTTCCTGATCAACGGCACCTTCGTGCCGGGCCTCACCGATCCAGCGTGGAAGGAGCGGAGCGCCGGCGCGCGCAGCCGCCTCTACCAGAACCTCGGCGGCCTAAAGTTCGTCGACGTGACCGACGTCGCGGGGATCGGCGGCGGCACGTACGGCATGGGCGCCGCGGTCGCCGACTACGACGGCGACGGGGACGAGGACCTCTACCTGCTGAACCGCGGGCCGAACGTGCTGCTCCGCAACGACGTCGCCGCCGACGGCACCCGCCGCTTCACCGACGTGACCGCGGCGGCGGGGGTGGCCGGGCCGGCGCAGCTGAACGGCCAGCCGAAGTGGAGCGTCAACGCCGTCTTCTTCGATGCCGATCGCGACGGCGATTCCGACCTCTACGTGACCAACTACCTCGCCTTCGATCCCGCCTTCAACGACCCGCATCTGCCGAAGGAGTACCCCTACGAGGGGCCCGAGTCCTACTCCGGCCAGCAGTCGCAGCTGTTCCGCAACGACGGCGACGGCAAGTTCACCGACGTCACCGCGGCCGCCGGGCTCGCCTTCCCCGACGGCCGCTCGATGGGAGCGGTGGCGTGCGACTTCGACGGCGACGGCGATCTCGACCTGTTCGAGGCGATCGACTCGAAGCCCGACTTGCTGTGGCGCAACGACGGCACCGGCCGCTTCGCCGAGATCGGCGTCACCGCCGGCGTCGCCTACGACGGCAACGGCGCGCCGATGCCGTCGATGCACGGCACAGTCGGCGATCTCGACGCCGACGGCCGCTTCGATCTCTTCGTGCCGGCGCTCTTCACCTCGGCGCTCTTCCGCAACCTCGGGAACGACGCGGCACCGGGCGCGCCGGGCGATCCCCATTTCGAGGAGTGCGCCGGCAAGGCGGGCGTCCTGCCGCCGCTGATCGGCAAGGGCGCCTGGGGCTCCGGCATGGAGGACTTCGACAAGGACGGCGATCTCGACCTCCTGGTGGTCATGGGCGGCGCGTTCGACCTGAAGGCCGCCGATCCCGACCGGCTGTTCCGCAATGACGGCGCCTTCTCCTTCACCGACGTCTCGGCGACGCTCGGCCCCGACTTCCAGGTCGGCCGGGTCAGTCGCGGCGCCGCCTTCGGCGATCTCGACGAGGACGGCGACGTCGACTACGTGGTCAACGTCAAGGACGTCGGCGCGCCGCCGCGACTGTGGCGCAACGACCTGCCGCGCGCCGACGGCGGCCCGGCGCC
>SXGT01880844.1_pt1 | contig 13442 bp, 3 predicted proteins | sample 3176221 | NCBI WGS metagenome assembly SXGT01 (sample SAMN11356862, study PRJNA531348) | freshwater metagenome | isolation source: freshwater sample F1-120 | place: China: Fuxian Lake, Yuxi | collected 2017-12-25
GATCGCCGCTTCATAGTCGTTTCGCATGTCGATGAGAACGAGATCTTCATTCCTCTCCAGTGCCGCGTGCAGCTCTTCAGGCGTGATGTACGGAGCCGCATCTTTTGCGCTCACCGCCTGTCTGAGGGTTACCACTTCGGGCCGTATGCGTACGAAGAGCTTCTTGAACGGGTGGCCCTCACTCAGGGATTCCTTGAAGACGATGCCTGAGAAGAGAGAGTGTTCGTTCAGTGCATTCTTATACTGTTCGATATGCTCCTTCGTTCCCGAACACGTACCGTTGATGCCTTCGGAACTGATGTAAATGCGCCCTCGGAGGTCTAGGGACTGCGCCAGAGCGCGGTGCTTGATCGTTTCTCCCTCTGGGTCCGGAACATCGATATATTTGTAGTAGAGGAGGACGTGCATAGGGAAATCGTAGCAGAAGCAAGCGGTCTTTGTCTTCGGTGGAAATGCGGCTTTTATGGCTTGCATCCGCACTAATAATATATTAAACTATTACCTCTTTTTGTAAAGTATGCCTCAAGGTACTCCTGGCTCAGAATCGGCTTCGGAAAACGGAGAGCCACATGCTGTTCCCGATAGAGAGAGGGTCTTGGATGCTCACTTTGCAGCGAATACCGATGCTGCAGCTGTAGTGCTGTCCTCGATACAGACGCGGCTCAGTGCGGCGGACGGATCTTCGGTCGATCTTGTTCGTACTGCTTCGGGTGTATTCGAGACAGCGGACCAAATTGCATCGAACAACAGTGTAAACACTGCGGTTGCCGCGAGCGGACTCGGATCATCGGGCGTACAATTTGTGCCTTTGCTCAAGAGTGAGTTCGATGAAGTGCGTGGAAGCCTGCATCGAGTGGTAGAAAATGTGAATGAGCCACTGACGAGAGTTGCTTTAGGGCTCCTCATTCATGACCAGATCAGCTTGGCTCGCAGGAAGATTGCGGAGAATCCGATTCAATTCGATTCAATCATCGACGACATCTTCGAAAGGGTTGATCAGCAGGCGTATTCGCTGCTTTCGAATCTTCCGGTTGTCATCGACGATTACTCGCAGATCGAAGGTTTGCTTCCTGCATTTTTGGAAGTTGCTGCGAAGCACTATGACGATGCCGTGCAACTCGTGATCAAGATGGAGAGGAAGGTGGGTACATCTCTTGGTGTTTTCCAGAAATTTTTACTGAATATACTCGGCACGATCGGCAAGAGGTTCCCTGTTTGGATCGATACGACTGCGCTTGGCAATCGCATCAATGCTTTTCTGAGTTCGAATGATCTTCATCGTGACGACAAACCCTCTTTCGATGCCTACTGTCGTCATCATAGGGAGGAGGAAGGACGATACAAAGGAGCAAAAATTCTCTTCATGACGTATGCGTCTCTGTGGGAGTCCATGATGCCGAGCATTGCGGATAGGAAAATGATGGACTGGCTGTTTGCACGGATCGAAATAGCGCACAAAAAATTATCGGAGACGATCGATTCCATGGATTTCAAGAAGAAAGATAAGCTGAAAGAACTGTGGCAGCAGAATCTTACATACATACGCTCTTCATTCGATGAAGCTCTGAAAGATGCGAAAACCATTGATCTTCCATTGCAGCTTATTTCGATTGCATCCTCAGTCCCTTCACCTGTTTCGTCTTCCGCTCCCTCGACAAAGGAGAGAGATTATTCACTCGCTCTGACAAAGTCTTCCATCATCGCCGGGTGCGATATCGCATTCCTCGAGGTGGAAAGGATCATTCGCCAATCGATTCCGGATCAGAATCGTGCAGGGGAGGTGACGAAGGAACTGCGGGCTTATCTTTTTGGAACGGTCTTGCCGCAGCTTCCGGAGCACATCAATCAGATGAATTTTCCTTCACTAGAGCCTCTAATGGATCTGGCACTCGGCGTCCGCCCGTTTCTTCACGCAGCCGGACTTGAAAAGTATGCCGATAGAGTGCAGGAAAAATCGGGTACAGGAAGCTTGCAAGCATTCGAGCTAATGGGACGTGACACCGAGGCCGCCGTTGCCGAGGCGTGCGCGATGTTTCTGCGTCCTCTCCTGGAGGTCACCGATCGTAAGCTTGAGATCGAAACCATTGATCTGAAGGATTTCCTAAGAATTGCCGCCCGAACGTTCGATGCGATCGGTCCTCATCTGGATTTCAACTCCGTCGACCCGCTCGACCGAGCAATTGCGGACAAACTACGCCAGTCTGGGATACGGAATTTCGTTCAATTGACTCGAGATATTGATCAGTTTCTTCAGCTTTTCCTCAAGGACAATCTTGCACGCATCAATCCGATGATTGCGGCGAAACTTCTGGACGTGTACGACGCTGTTCACCAGGTGCAGATCGAGGAATTCACTTCGATTTTTCCCGAGAACGGCAGGAAAGCAATGCAAGTGTTTTCAGAGAGGAAAACTCAGAGTGCGATCGAGCTGGAGGATGCATTTCCGAAGCAGGAAGACGCGTTGAAGGAAGAGGAAGTTGCACAGAGTCAGACGAGTACGAAAGAAGCAGAGCAATCCCTTCTTTCATCGATCAGTAAGGAGGACCTTAAGGTCATTTGCGACGCGGTGCTGGAGGAGGTTGCTGATGGGCTCAAGCGCTTCTATCCGAACTGGAAAGGCAATCGTGACTACGAATCGACGCTCGAGATTGCGCGTACCTCGGTCAAAGATATTCTTGCCGAGTGCCCCGAGACGCTCGACAGAAATTCCTGGAACAAGATGGAGCATTTGATCGATTCAGCGTTCGATTTTGCTCCTTTCCTCAGCGGTTTGTACGTTTCGCTCTCTGCACAGCAGAAGATTTTGGAAGATGACAATACGGTCAATGTGAGCAGCAGGGGTGCGGAATTGGCCTTCAAAGAGAGCGAGCTCGTCACGCATGCATTTCTCGTTCTCTTGCAAAATCTTCAGGAACGTTTGCGAATTCCGACGATCTCTGCGGATCAGCTTCGACATTTCTTCGCTGAAACAAGGCTCTGCAAGCCGCACGAAGCCGGTTCTCCGGCGCCGTCCGCAACACGCGTGAAACTTGCTCGGTTTGTTTCGAGAATGCTTGCAGCACTTCCGGGGCGCATCGATCGTCTGATGGCACAGAAAATTGCCGACACAATTGCAAGAGCAGAGGAGGTCGATGCCGGTGCGATGCCTGACATGCCTCCCACTCTCCTTCGGACGTTCAATGACGTAGATCAGACGAGGCATGCACTTGATAAGCAGTCACTGGACCATCTTTTTCGGACAGTGATGTTCCTGAATGAAGGGGCCGATGCCAAGAAAAATGCCGAGCAATTGCCGGAAACGAGGTCCATGCCGAGAGCGGAGTTCGAGAGGCTCTGTCACCAGATGGGTGATGAAATTTTTGCGGCACTAAGCGATCGATATACTTTAGACCCGACCGTTTTCGATCCGTATTCCATCAGGAGCAGCGTCGATTTGATCCTGAAGCAGTGCCCCGAAGTCATCACGCAAGAGAACTACGGCGAGCTTTTCGACTTCTTCAACTACTCGATGCCGTATGGAATTTTGCTCCGCAAGGTAGGACTTCATCGAAATCTTCAAAAAAGGATCACACCGATTACCAATGAGGACCCGGACAAGAGATTGCTGTTCTGTGAGGAGCAATTTCAACAGAAGACGCGAGAAATTCTGAACGTCATACAGCAGAAATGCGCCGTGCCGACCATCAGCAAAGAGGTTTTCAAAAAAACTCTCGGTGAATTTGCCCTCACGCAGCCCAGAGCGCAGATGGCGAAGAATCTCGATCGCAATGTCTACAAACTTGCTGATTTCATCAACCTTTTCTTGGCTGATCTCCCGGAGGAGCTCGATCGGAGAACAATGAGCCATTTCATTTCCGTGCTCTACAAGACGGAAATAGTCGGCATCGATTTGATTGCAGAGAACAGAGACGATTTGCATGCGGCACTGAACGAGAAATTGAAGGAAGCTGAGAAGAGAGCTATGACGCAGATCGATGCTCTCCTTCAACCTCCTAAGCTCAAGGAAGAAGCCCCGTCCATGACGAGAACGGAGTTTGAAACACTCTGCACTCAAATCGTCACAGATGTTTTCAAGAAAGTGAAGCCTGCAATTCGCACCATTCCCATTGGGCATCCTTCCCTTCTTAGGGAATTTGCCAACGCTTTTCTCAGGGGCTGTCCTGAAAGAATGTCCCGCGACAATTTCGATGCATTGGATGCGTTGCATGAAGGCGCGGTGCCGTATCCGGCTTTGCTGGAGGCTGCAGGGATACCCGAGGATGTTCGGGAAAAAATCATCGGATTGAAAATCAAGCCCTACGATGCCGGAGCGAAGGAGGTAGCTCAGGCCAGGTTTCTTGAAACGACAATGAGCAGAGCCGCTCAGTTGATTTGGGAGACAGTGATACGGCGTTGCAGAGTCCCCACCATTGGAAAGCTTGATTTTCAAAATGAATTGCCCGTCACATTTACTCTTGCTCGCCCTGCGAGCGAACAGTCGATGGGTCTCGACACGACTTTTCACAGACTTGCACATTTCGCGACCGGCCTTCTCTCTGCCCTTCCGGAACGCATCGATCGAAAGTTGCTTTCCAGACTTCTGGATGTTCTTGCGAATGCCGAGGAAGTGGCGATCGATCTCATGACTGAGGATCCGGAGATGCGCGATACAATGCGTGCTGCATTGCAGGAATCGAAGCAGAAGGCTTTCGTTCAAATGGATGCATTGCTGGAGAGCGCAGGTCCAAGCGAAGTCACTCCGCCTGTTCCAAGAACTGAAATCGAAGCTCTGGTAGCAGATATCAATCGCAGATTAGCGAACTCTTCGCAAAAACTGTCGAAAGGGCAGGATTCCTTGGCTGCGAATAACGGGCTCGTGCAGATTATCCTGAGCCATGTTCTTGCCGAGTGTCCTCAAGAAGTCACGGCGGAAAATTTCCAGAACATGGTCACTCTTCGGTATTCCATTTGCCGCATCCCGGTCGGGTTTCAGGACACGGGAGTGTCCGTCGAGCACCAGCAAGAGATTCTTGGAGGCGATCGGGTGCAGATCGATTACAGTACTGGAAAAGATTTGGAGATCGTCCCCGAGATGACTGCGGAACTCGGCACACTCCATCGCTTGCTCTGCGAGCGTCTCGGCGTTTCAACGATCTCCGCCCATCAATTCCGTTCGGCATTCCACCCCATTCTTTTCGGAGTGCCGGAAGCGGGATCCAATGAATACTACGGACGTCTGTCGCGGTTCGTTTCGAATGTTTTCGCAGGTCTTCCCGAGAGGCTCGATCGCCACATGGTTCAGGACATTGTTTCGGCGATTCGCAGAGCCGACGATCTTTCCAAAAAGTTTTTGCCTCCCGGTCCCGATGAACTCCTTCAGCAGCTCAGGAATACGGAGAAGACACTCAGGGATTTCGATGATACTGTCATCGAGAAGCTCTTTACGGGTGCGGCATCCGGCACACCTGTTCCGTCGAACGCACATGACAAACCTGCAGAAAAAACAATCGAGGATACTTCCGATCCGGAAACCTGGAGCACCGATGCAACACTCAGTCGCGAGGTTTCACAGGATCTTGGAGTCGCTCTTTGGAATTGCCCGCTCTTCACGCGTGATCTGCTCAAGCGAAAAATCGGAGATATTTTCTCAAGTATTTTTGCAGGCGATATCGACAGGAGGCTCGGTATTCTTACCAAGTCGCAGCGCAAAACGGAGCTTCAGGTCGTTGTCCCGCTGAGGGATGCTGCTCAGCGTGTTGTTTCGCATGTCACCCAATCGGGCTCCGTTCAAACATCAGAATCGTACCGAATGCTGATCGGCGGCCTCGGAGCCATCATCAAGAATTGCCGTGGAGCACATCTTCGCATTGCACTCACCGAGTACCTTGCAGAAGCTTTCAATACAACGCTCGACGGACTTGAGAGAATGGTGCTGGATTGGAAGGCAAAGCAGGGGGATGAAGGAAGCGGAAATGGCGATGCAGATGCGGGAAATGAAGCGGCAAGTGCAGAAGAGCAGGATCCCGGTGTGCCAGAGACGCTTCTGAAGCATCGTCAGATTCTGGACGCGTTAATCAACGCCAATGAGGAAGCTGGCAAAGTCCTCGGTGTGGATATCAGGATACGAAAAGACACATCCCTTGCAGCGATTGAGAGCTCATGTCCGGACGTCATTCTCAGTATCTCACATTTCTCCAATATTCTTTACGCAAACGTAGGGCGCCTTGCCTACCTCCGGTCGACGATTCAGGGAGATGATGCGAATGAGCGGTTTACGCGGATTCAGACGATCTTCGAGCGCTCCATGCGATCGCTCGTGCAACACTTCCCCGATGCGCCCGATGCATCCGTTCTGCTGCACTCTCTTGAGTATCTGTCGCAGATAGCGACGCAGTCATCGGCGCAGGTCGATTCGGACATTGTTAGCAGCAAGTGCGACGAAGTATTCTCAGTAAAGATTGGAGGAAAAATCACGAGAGGCATACTTCCGAATGCACTTCCTGTCGCCATCCATGCGATGGAAGAATTCGTCGAGCAGACTCGCTTACTCTTGCAGCAATTCATACATAGTCATCTGTCGCACGGACTCAGGAGTATCGGTGAACTGCACATGCTCACCGAATTCCTTGGCAGTCGGATTCTTCATGGAGCGATTTCATCTGAAGCTAGCAATCAATTGTCGATGCAATTGTCAAAAAGTGATCGCAAGACATTGCTTCGCGAATTCACCGCACGTCTTCTCAACCGCTGGAACAGCATGGCTCATGCCATGTTCGATTCGGTCATGAATCCTCCTAGCGAGCCGGAGGTGGTTGAGGAAGCAATTGATGCTGCGCAGACAGACGAGACATCGTCAGAGACTCAGGATTCTCTTTCGGCTACCGACTCTGATGATGCGGATCGAGACGATGAAGAGACTTCAGTAGATGTCGACAGTATTGCGGAAGTCGCAGAAGAATTCGCAGTCGACGAACCCACCCCCAAGCCTGAGCCGATCGATCCGCTGGCAGAGGCCATCATTGCTTCAGGAAGTACGCATGCCGGCGATCATATTGGCATTCTCTTCGATACTTCACTTTCTATCCATAGCGAGGCGTTATTGCGAGGTATGGTCCACCAGCATTCGATGAAAGATACGGAAGTGATCGCAGCGGAAACAGAACGTGTTTCCGACGTCTGTCACAATGCCATTGCAATTGCGATAGCGGAGATGACACAGGTCGGTCAGATGCCATCTCTCGCCGTTCTCCAGGCGATTGCAGGACGCGCTTTCGATCTTGTGACAACGGCAAGCCATGACGGCTTCGTGCATCTCGGCGCCGAGCAGAGAGATGCTCTCATCAAGGAAGTCTGCGAATCACTCGCAAGACCAGACATCTCGGCAGAAGAGCTTCTGATTGACGTGACAGCGGATACGGAGATTTCGGAGCCTGAGAAGAGCGCGGATGCTTCGGAGATCGCAGACGAGATTCCGCCGACACAGCTGTATAAGAAGGGCATACAAGGTGCAGCAAGGCAGTTTGTCGATCAGAGGGTGCGAGCGGAGAAGCGTTATGAATTGGACCGGGCACTGAAGCAGCTGCAGGTGATCGATGAAGAGAGGCCGAGTCTTGAAGCCGCGATTGCTCAGGCATTCGATCAGTTGCGTCAAAGTGCTGCTGGTGGTGATATCACAGCTTCTGATACACTTGCGAACTTTCAAGCCATACAACGTACGGTTCTCCAGATGCTGCTCTCCAAACTTCCCCTTCGATAATCATGTCCATCTCCATACAGCACGACATCATCCCCATCCTCGATGAGGAACTCCCGAAGCTTCTCAAGCGGTTCGATGCCGAGAGGGAGACGATCAATGCACTCTTAAGCGAGTTCAAGAGAAATTACGGCGAACGTGTCATCGAAGATTTGGGTGAGGGGACGTTCTGTGAGACCGTCCAGCACTGGATCGAAAGCAAAGATCTTTCCCCCGCATTGACGCAAGCACTGCATGAGTTCCGTCTGAAGGTCTTCAGTGCGATGATGACCCACAAAAAATTCACTTTCAAAGTGGAGAGCAACGGCAGCGATCCGACGCTCTCGTCTTCAAGGCCGAGAAACGGTGAACGGAGGAAGAAAAGGACTGAAGCAGAAATCACGGAATCGGTGATGCAGTACGCGCAGCTTGCGGTCTACCTCGGCGATACGGTGGCTCTCGATATTCTTCAGATGGTCGGCGTGCTCGATCCAGGAGAGCGTTCTGCAGGCCTCTCGTGCATCTCCCGTTATCTTGGAGAGTGTGCGAGTACTCCTCCGGATCCGGATGACATTCTCATCAACGTTCTTGGCATGCCTGAGGAGATCCTCCGCAATATGACGGTCTTCGAGAAGATGCACCGATCGATGGTCGAGCACTGCTACCGCATCCTGATGCGCGAAAATGCCGATACGATCGAGAACCAACCGCAAGTGCTCCGGTCGATGGAGAAGCGGATTCGTGAATTGCTTGGGTCTCTCTATAAGAGAGCATTCGGTCGAGACGCAAAAACAATTTCACAGTCTCATACCGATCTTCTCGAGTCGACTGTTCTGCACTTCAAGACCGCTGCCGGCCTCAAAATTCCCGACCACATGGCGCAGACAGCGCTTGACCATAACGGCACCGAGTGGCCGCTTGGGTCCCTCCGTCAGCGTCTTGCACTCACCGATGTGATGAATCCCGACAAGCGGCATGCGTACATCGGTTTCGATGCCGGAGGAGGAAAGACATTCACCCATATCTGGGCGTACGAACTCACGAGGAAGGAGCGGGAGAGAAGTGGAGAGAAAGGGCGCACACGCATGCTTTTCCTCGGGCCGAAGGCTGTGATCGGCGAGATCCCGAATCGCATTCGAGAAGGAGCCGGAACGAAAGAAACGGATTCTCGGTACTATCGGGATCCTGAGACGGCTCCGACCGTGGGTGTGATTCGAGCAGGAATGTCCTCCGATGAGGTTCGTGAGGCCGCGTCGAAAGATATCGTCTTCTGCGCGTACAGCATGTGGAATGTAGAGAAGAAGGAGAAAACGAGAGGGAAGAAGCTCCCCCCGATGCCGGGTGTGAACGTTGCGGATCTGCTCGTTCATCAGGATGAGCCCTTCACCAATCTTTCACTCGATGAGGCGCATCTTCTCCAGGGAGACAGGAATTATACGGGTCACGCGCGGCGCACCATTCAGGAGATCCCAGATCTTTTCTCGAAGGGGCACATCGTCGCAAGTTCTGCGACACCCGCCCCCGGACATTTGGCAGGACTTCGCGTGACACTCGAATTACTGGAGGCCAACGATGCCGAGAGTGCCCATGGACAGAGGCGCATTGCACAACCGAACCAGTGGGCAAGACTTCGACGGATGCTCGGGAAGTTTTGGATGATGGACGAGCCTGAGCAGTGGATGCAGCATGTCGAACGCGTGCAGTACTCTCTTCAGCCGCAGGAAATGGAGTGCATCGAGTGGATCGTGAACGACTCGACGTTGTTGCCCTTGCATAAACTGGCGCTCAGTCAGCTGGCAATCCGCTCTCCGAGGCTTTTAAGCGGCAATCCTAGTATGCCGTGGAGTTCGTTCGATCAGACCACGAAGGAGCTGAGCACCCTTCTGTTCGATGAAGGAAGGTCAACCGTGCTCGTTGCGGAGAATATGTTGTCGGACAAAGTGTTGAGAGTTCCCAAGGAAGAGACCGAATTTTCAAATCCGGAAGATTTTTTCTTCCATGCGTTGCAGGAATGGTGCGCGAAGCAAGAGGTGAAGCTTCACATCATTCATGGTGAGACACCGGAAGACGAGCGCATTGCGACCTACGCAGCGATGAAACGTGCCAAGGAGACCGGAGAGAAGAGTGTGCTGTTCGCCCAGAGCAAGTGCTTAAACCTCGGCATCGACCTGCGGTTCATTCAGGGCATCATCTCTCAGCAGTGGCCGTACAACACGCCGGATCTCTATCAGCTTTTGAAGCGCGCTCTAAGAATGGGGAATACCGATTGCCGCGTGATTGCTCTGTATGCGAAAGATACGGTGGAGCAGGGGATTCTGACGGGTGCCGAACTGAAGTATGCCGACACCCAGCGCTGTCTCCATGGCGTTGCTGTCACAGACAGTCGCTTGGAAGAACTTGCGATGGAGACTGAAAGCAACCTCAGGGATGTCAACATCCGCAGCCGCATCGAATCAGTCGAACAGAAGTGGAAACGATTTTCGAGCGTATTGCATGGTGTCGGAAGATCCGGTTCTCAGGATTTCTGGAACAAACATCAGAATGATTTTCTCGAAATTCTCGACAGGAAAGATTCTTCAGCTGCGGGAGACGCCGATCGCATGGTGACGGGACTGGTCATGACTCTGGAAAAGAACAAGCTTCTTCCGGAGAACGGCAAGTATCTGCAGACGAGCTCGATGGGCCTGGGGGTCAATCGTTTGCTCGAGAAGTACGGTACGGGCAGGAAGCGATCTATTCGCAGCATGGATCCGACGCAAGAAATGCTTGATTACGGATGGTTCGAACTTCCCGAATGCACCGAGACCGATTCGAAGCAGAATATCGTCGGAACACCCAAAGATCTTCAGCACCTTGTGACAAACGGGACGATCGAAGCCGGTTCGCAGGATCTGGTGATCCTGAGCGGACTCGAGCAAACCAAGCATGCCGTCCACGATGGAGAGCTTCATTTCACGGGTCGCGTGCGGGCACTCAGAGGTGCGTCCATGTCTTTGCGTACGGCAAAAGCAGATGGTGACGATACGGGCGGAATTCTCATTATCCCTCTTCCCGATGATGCTTGCAGTGCCCAAGAGATCAAATCCCTGCGTGATCAGCTTGTTGCATTCGGGTTTGAGGTTTTCGATACCTACACGGGAACAGCGGTGTCACGCGACAACGAGGGAGAGCCGGAGAAGGAAATGCATGTCATCACGGCACGCAAAGTGTTCGATTGTGACGTCGATGATCTCAAGAAGATCAAACCGGAGTCACTCTCGCTCACGCAGCTGCAGGGTAGGAAGGCAAAGCGGACTCAGGCCAAGCGGAGGTTGCCGTACGAACTGCCGCATCAGGATTTCAGGATTGGCAAGAGGCAGTTGCAACCGATCCCGGCATCCGGACGTGCCGACAAGCTGGCGTATTTGCAGCGGCTGAAGTTTGCAGTCCAAAGAATCCGCTCTCTTGCTCCTTCTTCGACTGCCATGCTTTCCATCATCGATACGGCGGAGATTCAGCTGCAGCTCGCCGATCTTGGCGTTGTCGATAACCGACATGTGACGAGAGCGAAGACCGAGCAGGAGAAGAGAAAAAAGAAAAAGAAGAAAGCTGCCGATGCCGATACAACGGATGAACATGCTTCTTCGCTCGAGCGTCGTCTTGCGTTCCACTTCACCGGTTCAAAGCATTTCTTTTATCCGTTCGACAAGCAGTGGGATGAGAAATCAGTTTCGGAAGAATGATGTTCTGTCGTAGGATTGGTTCGTGCAAACCTACACGCTCATCACCGGTGCAAGCTCGGGTATCGGTGAGGCTACTGCACGACGTTTTGCGAAAGAGGGAAGGAATCTGATCCTGATTGCACGCAGAGAAGACCGACTCAAAAAACTTTCGTCAGATCTTCAGACATTCGGCATCGAGATCATGGTTCGTGCGCTCGATGTCACTGATGCCGAGGCTTTGGAAAATTTCTTTGCAAGCCTTTCAGCAACCAGCATCGATGTGGTTGTGAACAATGCAGGACTTGCTCTCGGCACCGAACCGTTCGATCGGTATGACTTCAAAGACATTCAAACGATGGTCGATACCAATATCACCGCTTTCATGCGCGTTGCGCATCTCTCGCTTCCGTTTCTGAAGAAGACAAAGGGTCATCTGTTCAATCTCGGGAGCATTGCGGGAACCGAGACGTACGCAGGCGGGACTGTGTACTGCGCAACGAAGCACTTCGTGCATGCGTTCACGAAAGGGCTTCGGAAAGATCTCCTCGGATCCGGTGTTCGCGTCACGACCATCGCCCCCGGGAGAGTGGAAACCGAGTTTTCAGTCGTTCGCCTCAAAGGAGATGATGCGAAAGCGAAGAAAGTCTACGAAGGGTATCGACCCTTGCTCCCTGCCGACATCGCCGATGCCATTTGGTATGTGGCAAGCAGGCCGAAGCATGTGAACATCGAGGAGATGCTGATCATGCCGACGGATCAGGCGGGGCTAGTGGTTCAAGCCGGAAACCTCTGAAAAATGCATGCTGCCCCTTTTTAGTAAAACTTCAGGAAAAGGGAGCGGCATGCTTCCCGCGGTTGACATTTATTTCTTCGGCATCAGCAGTACGATCTCTCGTCCCACAAACTGATCATTCCTTCTGTAGAGAAGCGACAATCGATCCGGTAGCCACCCCGAAACATGCGGCGGCATGACCGTTTTATAGCCACAGGCATCGATCGTTTCCGCTATTTTCTTCAGGGGTATCATCTTCTTCATCGCGTACCAGACGGGAAGGGTCATGACGATGGGAACATTCGGCAGAGAGGCTTTGCAGTTCTTCAGGAAGCCTGCCGCGAGATTGTCACTATCACGCATGAATGTCTCGATTTCTTTGATAGTCGGTCTATCGGACAGTGCGGGTCCAAGAGATCCCTCAGTGACAATGATGTCGGGCACGTGTCTCTTCAAATCAAATGGTTTCGTTGCATCTTGTTTCCAGATGACGCTCTCGGCATCTTTCTTCAGAATTTTGTACGTTTTTCTCGTCCATTCGATGTTCTTCTCGCAACCGTTGACGGCCTTCAGAGAAACGTCTGATGCAAGAATCGTATTTCTGCGAAGCAATACTTCAATCGGAATAACGCCGGTACCACAGAAAGGGTCGAAGACGACGTAGGACTTCAGAGCTTTCTTGGCGTTCTCGTTTGCGAGGTATTCTCCGAGGTTCAGGAGGATCTGTGCCAATTTCGGCGGGAGCAGGCCGACCGTCGTATCGCGCACGGGCTTGCCGATATCGCGCAGGGTGTAGGCCTTCACGTTCTGGGCGGCGACTGTTCGGCCGATCCAGAACAGATGTTTCTCGCGGATGATCGTCAGTTCGCATCCTTTCTTCGGGTCCAAGAGTCCGTCATCGTGCAGCACGATGGGTTTTGCCGATTCTCTTTCGTTGCCGGTGTAACGACTCGGCACTCCTTTCTTCTTGAGGCCGTTCTTGCACGCGCGAAAGAGATCCTTACCCTCTCTCGGAGGAATGCCGACGAGTCGGAGTGAAAAGACCACTTTTCCTTTCACGGTCGAGAGTTCGGTCGCAAGAAGAGCGGGGATGTCGGCGAAGGTAAGAACTCCGTTTCCCGTGACTTGATTTGCAATGAGAATCGTTCCCCCGAGCCGGTTCAAGGTGTCTTGGTTCAATTCTTCCTTTGTCTCAAAGATGCAGTATTGGTTTGCAATCAGATGTTTCTGAGTAAAGTCGGGGAGCAGTGCACTGAGC
>SXGT01312157.1_pt1 | contig 13441 bp, 8 predicted proteins | sample 3176221 | NCBI WGS metagenome assembly SXGT01 (sample SAMN11356862, study PRJNA531348) | freshwater metagenome | isolation source: freshwater sample F1-120 | place: China: Fuxian Lake, Yuxi | collected 2017-12-25
GCCTGCCCGAGGTGACCGCGGCGGTGGCGCTGGCCCGCGGCGCGGTCGCGCGCTGGGGCGAGGCCCGGGTCGGCGACGTGGTCGTCGTCGGTCAGCCTGCGGCGGCGCTGCTCGTCGGCCGCGGGGACATCCTGGTGGCGCTTGACGCCGGGCGCACCGGGGTTACCGTGCTGGCGCCTTACCAGAGGATCGCGATGTCTGCCGACGAACTCGCTGCCGATCTTTCCGTTCCCCTCGTCATCGTCGTTGGCGACGTGACCCTGTCGGCGCGCGCGCTGCTCGAGCTGGCGCCCGGCCAGGTGCTGGCGCTGGGCAAGCAGCTCGGCGCCGACGTCGAGCTGCGTTCGGGCGCGCGGTGCCTGGCGCGCGGCGAGCTGGTCGAGGTCGGCGGCGAGCTAGGCGTGCGAGTCACCGCGCTTGTCGATGCGGCGCTGCCCGTGGTAGCCACACGCGGATAAACCTCATGCCGGTCTACGAGTATCACTGTACGTCGTGCGGGAAGGACTTCGAGTACGAGCACCGCATGAGCGATCCGCGCCGCACGGTGTGCGAGGCGTGCGGCGGCGAGCTCGAGCGCCTCATCTCGCGGACCTCGTTCGCGTTCAAGGGCGGCGGTTGGTACAAGGATCTGTACGCGTCATCGAAGCCGGGAACGGCGGCGGGCGCCGAGGGGGCGGCGCCGGCGGCGAAGAGCGACGCGCCGGCGAGCGGCGGGGGCGGAGAATCGGGTGGTGGCGGCGGAACCTCGGGTGGCGGGGGCGGAGAGTCGGGTGGCGGAAGCGGGCCGACGGGCGGCGGGTCGACGGGTGGCGGGTCGACGGGTGGTGGAAGCGGATCGACCGGCGGTGGAAGCGGATCGACGGGCGGTGGAAGCGGTTCGCCGAGCGGCGGGTCGACGACGAAGGCGGCGAGCTGATGAGCGCGCGGGTCCTGGATGGCAAGGCGCTGGCGGCGCAGGTCAAGCAGGAGGTCGCGGCGCGGGTGACGGCTGTCAAGGCCAAGGGCGTGGCCCCGTGTCTCGCCGTGGTGCTGGTCGGCGACGATCCGGCGTCGGCGGTGTACGTGAAGTCCAAGACCAAGGACGCGCGCGAGTGCGGCATCGAGGCGTTCGATCACCGACTGCCCGCCGACGTCTCGCAGGCGACGTTGCTCGCGCTGGTGGCGAAGCTCGGAGCCGATCCGGCGGTGCACGGCATCCTGGTGCAGCTGCCGCTGCCCAGGCACCTCGACTCCGATCAGGTGATCGAAGCGATCCCGCCGCACAAGGACGTCGACGGGCTCCACCCCGACAACCTCGGCCGCGTCGCGCAGGGCCGGCCGCGCTTCGTCGCGTGCACGCCCCAGGGCTGCATGCGCCTGCTGGCCCTGGCCGGCGTGCAGCTCGCAGGCGCCAACGCGGTGGTGCTCGGCCGCAGCGTCCTGGTGGGCAAGCCGGTCGCGCTGCTCCTCACCAGCGCCAACGCGACGGTGACGCTCTGTCATTCGAAGACCAGGAACCTCGCCGAGGTGGTCGCCAGCGCCGATGTCGTGGTAGCTGCCATCGGCAAGGCCGAGCTGGTGCGCGGTTCGTGGATCAAGCCGGGCGCGGTCGTCATCGACGTCGGCAGCAACCGCATGCCCGACGGCAAGCTCATCGGCGACGTCGAGTTCGCCGCCGCCGCCGAGCGGGCCAGCGCGATCACGCCGGTTCCGGGCGGCGTCGGACCCATGACCCGCGCCTGCCTGCTCGAGAACACGGTCCTGGCTGCAGAGAGATCGTAGGAGGGCAAGGGCAAGGGCAAGGGCAGAACGAGACCGGTCTGGGTTCTGCCCTTGCCCTTGCCCTTGCCCGTGCCCTTGCCGACCTCTTGATCTCTCTCCAGGGGTGGTACATCGCCATCCACTTGTCGGGGCAGGAGATGCCGCGATCGCGCAACGCCTGCCAGGGCGGCGTGAGTTCGATGGTCTTGCCCTCGAGCGCGGCCAGCCGCAGGCGTGCGGTCAGCGCCGGCAGGTTGACGTCGATGGCCTCGAGCTCGCCGGCGGCCTGGGCGAGCAGGCGCGTGGCCTCGTCGGCGCGGCCGCGGGCGCCCGCGATCGCGGCCAGGCGGGCGTGCCCGAGCGCGTTGGCCCAGCCCAGCTTCTCGGACAGCATGGCGCGCGCGGCCTTCTCGGCATCGTCGAGGAGCGCGCGCTCGCCCGTGGCGATGGCGGCGCGGCTGCGTAGATCGAGCATGAAGATCTTGGTGTGCTGGATGCGGAGCAGGAGCGAACGCTCGAGCGCCGGCCAGGCTGTCGAGACTCGGTCCCACCCGGTCGCGGCGTCGCCGCTGTAGAGATCGATCTCGGTGTTGGCCTGCAGCGCCAGCACGTGCTGGATGTGGAAGCCGTCCTGGGTCCAGCCGTCGATGGCGTCGGCGATGCGGGTGCGGGCCTGGTTGGGCTCGTCGCCGGCGAGCGGGATGAGCACGCTGTTGCCGACGCCGACCATGGTCGCGGTGTGGCGATCGTCGTGCCAGCGCGCGACCCGTTCGAGCTCGGATAGCCGGCCCTCGAGCTCGCGCAGATCACCGACGTGCGACACCGCCCAGGCCGCGAACATCTCGCACTGGGCCTGCTCCCAGACCTTGCCCGGGCAGCGCTCGGCGAAGGCGCGGGATCCGCCGTCGAGCAGCACCACCGCGTCCTTGAATCGCCCCAGCAGGAAGGCGTGCATGCCGCGCACGAACTGCAACATGGCGTCGGCCAGGGGCGTGCCCGCGCTGGCGGCGGCGGCGGTGGCGACGGCGAGCGTGCGTTCGGTGCGGGCGAGGCCAGACGAGCCCGCGATGGCCGCGTAGCCGACCTCGAGCGTGGTGGCCATGGCCAGACGCTCGGGATCGCCGAGCCGGCGCGCCTCGAGCAACCCCAGCGCGTGCAAGGTGGCGCCGACGATGCTGTCGACCACCGACAGCGAGGCGCCACATGACAGACACACGTCGGCGCGCAGGCGCCGCCGCTCGATGTCCTCGCCGTCCCTGGCGGCGCGACGTGGCCACGGCACGGCCAGCCGCGCGCGCCGCCACAGGAGCGAGGTCAGGACCTCGCGCCGCGTCGACGGCAGCTTGACGCCGACCTCGGCCAGGACGTCGCGCAGCACCGGCATCGCCTCGTCGATGCGGCCGGCGCGCAGCAGGTGATCGCCGGCGAGGCCGCGCAGCTCGAGCGCCTCGACGCCCTGGCTCTGCTCGGCGGCGCGCAGGTACCACTCGGCGGCGGCCGCGCCCTGACCGGCGTTGGCCAGCGCCACGGCCAGCGCGCGGCAGAGTTGACGGTGGGCCTCGTGCTCGGGCGGCAGGAGCTGGATCGCGACCTCGCACAGGCGTGCCACCCGCCGCGCCGACAGCTCGTGCTGCGAGCCGACCGCCGCATCGATCGCGAATGGTGCCGCGCGCGCCGGCTGGTTGGCGGCCAGCCAGTGGTGGAGGATGAGCCAGGGCTTGGCCCCGCGGCGCTCGAGCACCTCGGCCAGCGTGTGGTGGCGGTGCTGCACCTGCTCGGGCGTGAGCCGGGCGCAGGTCGCGACCCGCACCCGGTCGTGATAGGGCTCGATCATGTCGTTGCGACGCGCGCCGGTGGTGCGGACCAGGCGCAGCGCCTCGAGCGTCTGCACCGCGACCACCAGCTGGGGCCGGGTCAACGCCGCCGCTCGCGCGATGGTGCCCTGATCGACCGCGACGTCGGCGGCGCAGACCAGCTCGAGGACGTCGCGGGTGCCGTCCTCGAGCGTGGCCAGGCGATCCCAGATCACGTTTTCGAAGCTGTCGCGGAGCTCGCCGCCGGCCTGGACCGCGGCCACCATCTGCTCGAGGAAGAGCGGGCTGCCCTGGCAGGCCTCGGCGATCTGCGCCGGGCGATCATCGGCGGCGTCGCCGAGCAGCGAACGCGCCAGAACCGTGCACTCGTCGATCGACAGCGGCGGCAGCGACAGCTCGCGCAGCTCGATGCCCATGCCCGACAGGCCGATCTTGAGCTCGCTGGCCTTCTTGCGGACCGGGCGGATCATGCCGGCCAGGAGCAGCGGCGGCGGCTTCGACGCCAGCACGCCCTCGAAGAGCAACAGCGTGTCGGCGTCGATCCACTGCAGATCGTCGATGACCAGGGCGAGCGGGCCTCGTGCCGCCAGGTTAGAGAGCAGCTCGTGCAGCGCCGCGAAGGCGCGGCGGCGGCGGGCGCGCACGTCGACGCCGGTTGCCGGCTCGGCGGCGGGCGGCGTCACCCGCTCGAACACGCGGAACAGGCGTGACAAGCCCTTCACGTCCGCCGGCAAGAGCGCGGCCCGCTCATCGGCGGGCAGCGACATGAGGTAGCGCGAGATGGCGTCGGCGACCCCGTCGAAGCCGCGGAACGGCACGCTTTCGTGGGCGTGGCAGCGCCCGGAGAACAGGAGCGCGCCGCTGGCCCGCAGTTCCTGGGCGAAGCGACGCATGAGGGTGCTCTTGCCCAGTCCCGACTCGCCGTCGACGAGGATGGCGACCGGCCGGGTGCGGCTGTCGGTGAAGGCGCGGCGTAGCTCGGCCAGCTCGTCGCCGCGGCCCACGAAGGACACCACGGCCGGCGCGGTCACCCGCGGCGCCAGGTCGGTGCCGGCGGCGGGATCGGCGAGCGCGGCGGCGACCGCGGCGGCGGTGGGCCGGCTGGCCGGATCACGATGCAGGAGCTCGAGACAGACTCGATCGAGATCCGCCGGGACGCCGGCGAACATGGTGCCGGGCGAGACCGGATCGAGGGTGCGTTTGCACGTCAGGATCTCGAGCGGGTCGCCGATGAACGGCGGCCGTCCGGTCAGCGCCTCGTAGAGCACGACGCCGAGGCCGTACATGTCGGCAGGCGCGCCGGCCGGCGCGCTCGCGGCCTGCTCGGGCGCCATGTATTCGATCGTGCCCTCGATCGATCCGGCGGCGATGGCGTCACCGGTCTCGGCGACCAACCCGAAGTCGAGCAGTACCACCCGGCCGTTGCGCGCCACCAGGATGTTGGTCGGCTTGACGTCGCGGTGGACCTTGCCGATGGCGTGCAAGGCGGCGAGCGCCTCGGCCACCTGGCGCACCGCCGAGCGCAGCCGGGCCTCGTCGAAGACCACCTCGAGCCGCAGAGTGTCGGCGTCCCACACCGTGCGCTCGCCGGTAGGTTCGAGACCGGTGACGTCGGACATCGTGGTGCGGGTGCGGGTCCGGCGCGGCCAGGCGGCCTGGTTCCAGACGTGGTCGAGGAACTCGACGCCGTCGACCAGCTCCATGGTGAAGAAGCAGGCCTGACCGTCGACGAACAGCTCGCCGAGCCGGACCAGGTTCTCGTGGCGAACGTCGCGCAGGGCGCGGAACTCGGTCTTGAGGCGCAGGACAGCGTCGCCGGTGGGCTTGCGCATCATCTTGAGCGCGACCGGCGTCCGCTGATCGCGATCGAAGGCCTCGTAGACCACACCCATCCCCCCTTCGCCGACCACTCGCTGGAGGCGGAAGCGGCCGTCGGCCAGCGACTGCGCGGGCAGTACGTCCCCCACAGGAAGATTCTGACATGCCGATCACCCCGCGGGGGTGGTGATCGCCGTCGTCGGCCGTCTCAGCGCACCGCGATCGGGCGGCTCAGGCCCCGCACCACGGCGACCTGCAGCTCCTCGAATCCAGGTGGGTTTCCGGTCAGCTCGTCGGCGCCGGCGGCGCGCGCGTGATCGCGCAGCCGCTTGGTCGAAGCCAGGGCGATGGCCGGCACCGGGGTGTTCAGTCCGCGGGCCAGGCGGATCGCGGCCAGGCCGCCTTCGGGATCGCCATCCAGGTCGATCACCGCGAGATCGACGTCGTCGGTGAGGAGCGTCTCTGCGACGCGCGCATCGGCGGCGAGAATGATCTCGGCGCTCGACACGATCGACTTCACCATGCGCGTGAGCGAGGTGCGGTCCTTGCCGTCGTGGGCGTAGATCAGCACCTGCAGGCCCTGGTAGTCGCTGACCAGGCGATCGATCACCGACGAGAGCGTGGCGGTGATGTCGGCGAACTCGACGCCGAGCCCGGCCGGCCCTTCCGGGCTCTCGGGCCCCCGCCGCCAGGCCACCTGCCCGCCGAGGCCCACCGTGCCAGCCCCGGGGATCTCGAACGACAGCTCGAGTGGCGTGCCGATCGGCAGATCGTGCTGGGTCTCGAGAAACAGGCCGCCGCGCGACAGGTTGACCGAATACGCGATCAGGAACGCCGACGCCGAGCGAAACTGGATGGCGACGGCGTAGGGCACGCGCTGATGCTCGCGCTCCATCACGGGCGATCAGTATCGCCGAAGCCGCAGGGCACCGGGGTCGCGGAGGCGAGTTTCGGTGTCGGCTTTCGGTGCCAGCATTCTGGTGTATGTCTGGTCGGTGATCTCACCGGCGGTGCGCAAGGCGGCGATGGATCTGCAGCGCCCGCTCTTGCTTGCGGCGGCCGATCGATTCGCCGGGCTGAGCAAGGTGACCGGGCTGGGGAACGCGCTGCGGGCCGGGTGCGATCGGTTGCTGGCGGCGGCCGCGGGCAATGGCGCGGAGCTGGGGCAGCTGGCCGCGTGGCGGCAGGTGCTGGGCGGATTCGACGCGATGGATCGACAGGGACAGGCGGTGGAGGTGGCGAGGGGGTTGAGGCTGGTGCAGACGCTGGCGGGCGCGCCCACGGCGCAGGTGGTGGCGGCGGTGGAGGCGGTGGAGGAGAAGCGGAAGACCAAGACGGGGAAGAAGACGAAGAGCGCAGAAGGGCAAGGGCACGGGCAAGGGCAAGGGCAAGGGGCAGATGTGCTCGGTGCGCCGGTCACCAGCGTGAAGGGGATCGGGCCCAGTCTGGCGGCGGCGATGGCGGAGAAGGGGATCGAGACGATCGAGGACCTGTTGTGGCTGGTGCCGAGGCGGTGGCTGGATGCGAGGGAGCTCCAGGATCTGGGTGACGCGTTGCAAGAAGCGGCTGAGGGTGAGCGGGTGGCGGCGCGGGCGGTGGTGAAGACGTCGCGGATGATCCGGGCCCGCGGGCGGAGCTGGGGCGAGGTGCGGTTCGGCGCCAGCGCGCTGGGTGCGCCGATCTTGACCGTGCGCTGGTTCAACGTGTGGGGCGGGATCGAGAAGCGGTTCCCGCCCGGGGCCGAGGTGGCGCTGTCGGGTGTGCTCAAGCGGCGGGGCACGGTGTGGGAGATGGCCAACCCCGACGTGCTCGGCATCGACGCTGGCGGCGGCGACGTCTCGGCCTCGGCGCGCATCCTGCCGCGGTATCCCGACATCGCCGGCGTGCCTGCGGGCCGGCTGCGCGCGGCGTGTCAGGCCGCGGTCGCGCGCGCGGTCGGGCACGTCGACGACGGTGTCCCGGCGGCGGTGGCGGCGCGGCAGGGGCTGGGCTCGCTCGATCAGGCGTTGACCGCGCTGCATGCGCCGTCGCTCGAGCTGTCGCAGGACGAGGTCGCGGCGCTCAACGCCAGCACCAGCGTGCACCACAAGCGGCTGGCCTTCGCGGAGCTGTTCGCGCTCGGCGCCGTGGTCGTGCGGCGCCGGCGCGAGCGCCGCGCCGATCACGCCACGCCGTTGCCGCCGTCGCCGTCGCTCGCCGACGACCTGGCCCGGGCGCTGCCGTTCAAGCTGACCGGCGCGCAGCGCCGCGCCATCGCTGACATGAGCGGCGACCTGGCCCTGGCCACGCCCATGAACCGGCTCCTCCAAGGCGACGTCGGCGCCGGCAAGACCGCGGTCGCGTTCGGGGCCGCGCTCCACACCATCCGCGCCGGAGCCCAGGTGGCGGTGATGGCACCCACCGAGATCCTGGCCGAGCAGCACCACGCCACCTTCGCGCGCTGGGCCGAGCAGGTCGGCGTGCGGGTGGCGCTCCTCACCGCGTCGACGCCCCGCGGCGTGCGCCAGTCGATCATCGCCCTCGTCGGCGGCGGCCAGCTCGATCTGGTGATCGGTACCCACGCGCTCCTGGCCGAGTCGGTGGGCTTCGCGCGCCTGGGCCTGGCGGTGATCGACGAGCAGCACCGCTTCGGCGTGGCCCAGCGGGTTCGCCTGCGCGAGAAGGGGGACGGCGCCGGCGCCGGCGGCGCGCCTCACCTGCTGGTCATGACCGCGACGCCCATCCCGCGCACGCTGGCGCTGACCGCCTACGGCGATCTCGACACCACCGTGATCGACGAGCTGCCCCCCGGGCGCGTGCCGGCGATCACCGAGGTCCACGCCGGCGAGCGCGGCCGCGCCGCCGCCTACAAGCGGGTGGTCGAGCGGGTGAACGCCGGCGAACGCGTCTTCGTGGTGTGCCCGCTCATCGAGCCGTCCACCGACGAGAGTCGCCAGGGCTGGGCCGACGCCACCTCGGTCCACGCCGGCCTCGCCGCCCGGCTCGCGCCGCTGCGGATCGGCCTGGTCCATGGCCGGCTGAGCGCGCCCGACCGCGACGCCACCATGTCGGCGTTCGCCCGGGGCGACCTCGACGTGCTGGTCGCGACCACCGTGATCGAGGTCGGAGTCGACGTGCCGGCGGCCACGGTGATGGTGATCGAGGACGCCGATCGCTTCGGCCTGGCTCCGCTCCACCAGCTCCGCGGCCGCATCGGCCGCGGCGGCGGCGCATCGTGGTGCCTGCTCCTCACCCGCGGCGGCCAGTCCGAGGACGGCAAGCGCCGGCTCGAGGTCATCGCCGGATCGACCGACGGCTTTCGCATCGCCGAGGAGGATCTCCTGCTGCGCGGACCCGGCGAGCTGCTCGGCGCTCGCCAGGCCGGCTTGCCACGCCTCCGCTTCGGCGACCTGCGCACCCACACCGAGCTCCTCCTCGCCGCCCGCGCCGAGGCCGAGCGGGTCCTCGACGAGGACCCCACGCTCGAGCGCCCCGAGCACGCCGCCTTGCGGAGGATCCTCGATCGGCGCGTCGCGGCCGCTCTGGCCTTCGGCAGCGAGTCGGGCTGACGTTCGATGGGCGTCGGGATCCGGGTTCGGTTCGGACTCGGGTTCGGGTTCGGGTAGGGACTCGGCCCCGGCCTCGTTCACGCCGCGTCGGCGCCGCGGTAGGCGTCGAGCACCGACGCCGCCCGTTCGGCGATGCGCCGGCGGACGGCGACGAAGCGAGGCTCGCTGGCCAGCGGCGCCAGCAGCGGGCAGTGATCGATCCAGAGCCGGTCGAACAGGCCGTGGTCGGCGGCGGCCTCGAGAGCGTCGAGCGCGCGCTCCGGCCGCGCCGACGCCATCGCCATCTCGGTCGCGATCTGGCCGATGAACAGGCGGCTGCGCAGCGCGGCGGCGTCGTCGCCGACGAAGCCCATCATCCAGCCCCAGTCGACATCCTCGATCACCCGCTCACGCAACAGGCGCAGGAAGATGCCGATGATGCGGTTGCCGCTCTCGGACGCGGTCTCGGCCCAGGCGTCGTTGAGCTGGCCGCGCCACATGCCGAGCCGGGCGGCCAGCACCTGGGCCAGGAGCCGCACCGCCACGTCCTCGTCGGCGAGCGGTCCCGAGAGGGTGCGAGCCATGTCGTCCCAGCGGCCACCCAGGGCGTGCACGCGCGCCACCTCGCACTCGAGCATGGGCGCGTGATCGGGATCGAGGCGGATCGCGTTCTTCAGGCGGGCCAGGCCTTCGTCACCAGCGCCGACCTCGACCAGGATGCGGCCGGCCTGCTCGTGGGCCGAGCTGAGCAGCGGCGTGCGCGCCACCGCCCAGGCCAGATCGGCGACGCCGGCCTCGACCTCGCCGCGGTTGATCCGCGCCATGCCCAGCGCCAGCCGGGCCTCGCCGTGATCGGGCGCCGCTGCGATCGCCTCGAGTGCGGCGGCGTAGGCAAGCTCGCCGCGCGGATCGACGTGGCCCTCGCCCATGAGCCACAGCCGCACCATGGCGTAGGCACGAGCGGCCAGCACCGCCGGTGCGTCCGGAGCGAGCGCGCGCGCCTGATCGAGCAGCTCGACGGCACGGACCAGGTGGGCCCGCCAGAACCGGCGCAGTTCGCCCCTGGCGCGCAAGTACAGCTCGACGGCGCGCGCGTCGGTGGGGCGGCTACTGGCGCGCTCGACGCGGGTCGAGAGCGCGCCGGCGATCTCGCGGGCCAGCTTCTCGCTGGCGTCGAGGATCTCGGCCTCGGTGCAGTCGAGCCGGGCGGCGTGGACCTGGAATCCGTCGCCGACCTGGATGAGTCGAGCGGTGATGCGCAGGCGTTCGCCCTGGCGACGGAGCGAGCCCTCGACCACGACGCCGACGTCGAGGCGCTGCCCGGCCTGCTCGGGCGGCAACGCCTCGAGCGCCTGCACCGCGCCGCGGCTGCGCACCCTGAGGCCGCGCGTCATCGACAGGGTGTCGATCAGATCGTCGAGCATGCCGTCGGCGAGGTAGGCGTCGGCCGGGGCGCAGCGCAGCGGCAGGACGGCGATGGCGGTGACCATCGCGCCTGGCGAGGTGGTGGTGCGGCCCGCGGGCGCGCCCACGCCGCCGAGGGCGCGGGCGACGTCGGCGGCGTTGCGGAAGCGGCGCTCGCGATCGAGCTGAAGCAGGCGCGCGATCACCGCCACCAGCGGCGCCGGCGCGTCAGGCCGGAGCGCGCGCAGGTCGTAGGCCGGCCCCCGGGTCTGGGCCACCGCCACTGCGCCGACGCTGTCGCCGGGGAACGGCCGGACCGAGCCGACCAGCTCGTACAGCATCACGCCGAGCGACCACAGATCGGCGCGGTGATCGACCTCGGAGGCGAGCAGCTGCTCGGGCGCCATGTACCAGGGCGTACCGACGGCGACGCCGCGCTCGGTCTCGCCCGGGCCCGCGCTCGGCCCGCTCGCTGCCCGCGCCACGCCGAAGTCGGTGATGACGGTGCGGCCGTCCATCGCGATCATGACGTTCTCGGGCTTGAGATCGCGGTGGACCACCCCGGCCTCGTGGGCCGCGCCCAGGCCGGCGCAGACGGCGTCGGCGATGGTGAGGATGCGGGTGAAGGGCAGGGCGCCGCGCCGTACCAGCGCCGACAGCGACTCGCCGTCGACCAGCTCCATGACCAGGAAGTGCTCGCCCTCGTGCTCGCCGATGTCGAACATGCGAGCGACGTTCCTGTGGCTGACCCGCCTCGCCAGCTTGACCTCGCGGCGGAAGCGCTCGACCGAGCCGGCCTCGAGCGCGAGCTCGGGCTTGAGGATCTTGAGCGCGACGTGTTCGCCCAGCAGCAGGTCGCGGGCGCGGTAGACCGTGCCCATGCCGCCGGCGCCGAGCCAGTCGACGATGTGGTAGCGGTCGGCGATCAGGCGATCGCCGACCGAGGTCGCGCCCCCCGGCGATAGGAGCTTCGCCGGTTGGGTCTGGTCCTCGCCCGAGCTCATGGCGGCCGGGCCTCGAGCTGGAGCGTGCGGGTCGCGCCGCCCGGCGCGATCAGCTCGAGGGTGCCCGCGCCGATGCGGACCACGCCGGCGCCGACCTGCACCCGGTCGTCGACGAGCACCATCGGCGAGACCAGGCGGAACTCACCGCGGAGCTCGATCACCGCCCGATCGTCGGCTGGCCCGCCCAGCCCGGTGATCGTCGCCGCCAGGCGCGCCCCATCGAACTCGGCCAGGGGATTGGCGTCGGTCGGGATGGCCGCGGCGTCGCCGTCGACGTGCGAAGGGTGGAGGGTGAGACTGAGGTCGGTGGCGCCGTGGAACGTCACCCAGCTCGTGCCCACCTCCCACGCTGGCGTGGCGTCATCGATCAGCACCGCGCGATCGCCCGCCATCCCGACGGCCAGCTTGCGCGCGCCACGGCTCGCGACGGCCACCAGGCGGAGATCCTCGAGGTCGTCCTCGGTCACCGGAACCAGCTCACACGGCGGTCCGTTTTCGTCGATCCCGCCCGCGATCTCGACCAGGCGCACGACGGTGTCGTTCGCGACCCGCTCGAGCCGGACGTCGATGGCCGCACCTGGCGTACACGGCGTGACGCCGCGCAGCTCGCCGCCGGGCTCGAGGGCGCGCAGGAGCGCCAGCACGTCGCCGGCGCGGGCCTGATGGGTGTCCAGCGCCAGCTTCTTGCCCTTCGCTGGCAGCTTGCCGATCGCCGGCTGCGCCGCGGTCCGCACCACGACCACGCCCGCCGCCGGCCGCTCGATCACCATGTCGGTCACCCGAGCGACCTCGGCCATCAGCGCGTCCGCCGAGCCCATCGTGCTCCGCACCGTCACCTTGGCCGGCGGTGCGAGCACGACCACGCTCACCCGCAGCGCTGTGCCGAACAGCCGGTAGAAGTCGTCGGTGCTGGCCCCGACGAAGTCGAGCATCATGCGTGGTCCCTTGCCGCGGAACCGCTTCCCACCCGCCACCTCGAGCGACGGCGCCACGCCGACCAGCGCCGCCAGTGCGCTCGCGCGATCACCGGCGACTCGCCCCGTCACCAGCGCCCGAGTCGACGCCGCGACGAGCTCGAGCGCCGACGGCATCAGCGCCCACCGCACGTGATCCCCGTCGGCGTCCGCCGCCAGCACCACCACCTTGCCCCCCTCGACATTCCCCGGCCACGCCACCAGCGTCGCGACATCCACCCTTCGACTCGCCGGCACCGGCGGCTGCGCCTGCGGTTGTGGTTGCCCCTGCGGTCGCGGCTGCGGTTGCGCCTGCGCCTGCGCCTGCGGTTGCGGTTGCGGTTGCGGCTGCGGCTGCGGCTGCGGCTGCTCCTTCCCGCCACAGCTCGCGATCGTGATCACGGCCGCGATCGCCGCTCTGCGACTCCCCATCCCCGGATGCTACCGCAGCTTCAGAGCAGCTTCTCGAGCAACCGATCGAGGTGATCGAGATCCAGATACCGGATCGTGATCGTCCCCGACTTGCTCACCGCGTCGGTGTCCTCGTCGAGTTGCACCGGCCCGCCCAGCGACTTCGTCAGCCGCTCCTCGAGATCGAGCGCCGCCGCGCTCTTGGCCGGCGGCACCTTCACCACCCGCCGCTTTCCACCGGGCTCGCGCTCGGGCGCGTCCATGCGCTCGCGCACCAGCTTCTCGGTCGCGCGCACGCTCAGCGCCCGGCCGACCGCCATCCGCGCGCAGGTCTCGATCGCCGCCTCGTCGTCGAGCCCGAGCAGCGCGCGGGCGTGGCCCATGGACAGGCGCCGCTCCTCGACCATCACCCGCACCGAGCTGGGCAGCCGCAACAAGCGCAGCGCGTTGGCCACGGTCGAGCGATCCTTGCCGACCCGGCCGGCGATCTGCTCCTGCGACAGCCCGAACTCGTCGACCAGCCGGTGGAACGCTGCCGCCTCCTCGATGGGATTGAGGTCGGCGCGCTGCAGGTTCTCGACCAGCGCGCGCTCGAAGGCCTCGCGGGTGTCGACGTCCTGGATCACCACCGGCACCTGCATCAGCCCGGCTCTCAGCGGGGCAGGGAAGCACGCGGCGATGGGCACCTACAGCTGCACCAGGGTTTCTGGTGGCCTTGGCGGCGGCGCCGGTGGACTCTCGAGCAAGTCCTTCTACATCACCTGCACGCC
>SXGT01875165.1_pt1 | contig 13439 bp, 11 predicted proteins | sample 3176221 | NCBI WGS metagenome assembly SXGT01 (sample SAMN11356862, study PRJNA531348) | freshwater metagenome | isolation source: freshwater sample F1-120 | place: China: Fuxian Lake, Yuxi | collected 2017-12-25
CCTGGCTTCAGCCGCCAGCCTCGCGTCGGCGGCCGCCTTGGCGTCGGCGGCGAGCTTGGCCTCGGCAGTGCGTGCGCGAGCCTCCGCCGCCGCCTGGGCCTGGCGCGCCGCCAACGTCGCGGAAGACTCCTGTGCTGCCATCGGCAGCGAGCCGCCGCCCGCCGAGTTTGGCGCGTTGGCTGGCTCAGCCGCCACACTCGGAGGCGCCCCTGGGTCCGGCGTCGGCGCGGCCATCGGACCGGCTGCCGCTGGGGCGGAGCCTTGGGGGCTGGGCTCGGGCTGCGCGGCAGCGCCGTCGAGCGGGGCCGAGGGCGTGAGCACCACTACCAGCGAGACCATCGCGGCCACCAGGACGGCGGCCGCAGCGCCCAGCCACAGCGGAGAACGCCCGGCAGGCGCAGTGGGCGACGCGACCGCGCTAGGCCGCCGCTGTGGGCCGACGCTGGCGATGGCGCCGGTCTGGCCGCCATCCTGGGGCGCCTCCGTCAGGCCGGCGACCGCGGCCGTGCGTGCCACAGCGTCATGGTCGAGGGCCGCGCCGTCAGCCACGCCCCGCCGGAGAGCGCCCTCTGGCGAGGCCAGCGTCTTCTCCAACTCGATGGCGAGCGCTGCGGTTGACTGCGGCCGCAGCCGCGACTCCTTCTCGAGGCAGCGCAAAACCAAGCGCTCAAGGGCCGGTGGCACCGTCAGCCCAGGCACTCGCTTCGACGGCGGCACCGGCGGGTCGTTGATGTGGCGCACCAGCACATTCATCGGCTGATCACCCTCGAAGGGAACCGTGCCGCAGAGACCCTCGTACATCAGCACGCCGAGGGCGTAGATATCCGACCGCGCGTCGAGCGGCTTGCCGAGGGCCTGCTCGGGCGACATGTAGGCCGGCGTCCCCATGATCATGCCAATTTCGGTCAGCTTCTCGTCACCTTCCCCCGACTCTGCGACCTTGGCCGCGATGCCGAAGTCGAGCACCTTGACGAAGTCCGGCTTGCCCGCCATCGGCAGCAGCATGATGTTCTCGGGCTTCAGGTCGCGGTGGATGATGCCCTGCTCGTGTGCCTCGGTCAGCGAGTGGCAGATCTGCGTCATGATGTGGATCACGCGCGCCGCCGGGAGCCGATCCTCCGCGTCGAGCAAGGCCGCAAGGGTTTGCCCCTCGAGGAATTCCATCGCCAGGTACAGCGCGTGGTCGGTGTGGCTGCCAAAGTCGAACAACCGAATGGTGTTGGCGTGGCGGAGCTTGCTAGCCGCTTTGGCCTCGCGGGCGAACCGCTTGACGTGCTCCTCGCTCTGAATGTGTTCGCTCTTGAGCACCTTGACCGCGACGACCTGGTCCATCGCCAGCTGCACGCCACGATACACGGCGCCAAAGCCGCCGATGCCGATCACGGCGTCGAGGCGATATCGGTCCGCGATCACGGTGCCCGGAGCGTACGTGGCGGCCGCGTTGTTGACTGGGATAGTCGTCGCGCCGTCGTCAGGACAGACGGTCGCCTCGGTGTGGTTGGCGCAGCGGGGACAGATCCGCATCGAGGCTCCGGAGGTGGCGCAGCCTGCAGGCTAGCCAGGCCCGAATGATAGCACGCCGACCGGCGTCGCTCAAACAAACTGCCACCCTGGCGGCGAGGTGTGCACCGGCATGCGGTCCGCCCCGTCTCCCCAACTTGGCCCCCTGGCTCTGGCCGTTGACACTCCGCGACCCCGCGTTACCGTTGCAGGGGGGCACGCCACGGCCGACCGACGGTCGTCAGGCCATGCACGTGAAGACGAGGGACCCATGCCGACTTATGACTACCGCTGCCCCGATTGCGGCGGCACCTTCGAGGTCTTCCAGCGCATCACCGCCGCTGCCGAGGCGACCTGCCCGGCCTGCGGAAGCCAGGGGCCGCGCCGGCTCATCTCGGGCGGGACCTTTCACCTCAAGGGCGGCGGCTGGTACGCCACGGACTACAAGGACACCGGACGCACGGCGAGCGCCCCGAGCCCCAGCAGCGGCGGCGAGGCCGCGCCCGCGGAGGGTGGCTGCGGAGCCCCCGCCTGTGGGACCGGCGTGTGCGCCGGCGCCGCCCCGACCGCCGAGGCGTGAGGCCACGAAGCGAAACGACCGCCCGTCACGCCCTGAGCCGCCTCAGCGCCGAACGGTGGGGTTCGGCAGCTGTCCACGCGGAATCGACACTTGCACCTTGTCGAGGTCGTCCAGCGACATGTCCCACTCGGCCAGGGCGGCCTTTACGGTCAGCAGCGCGTCGCGCTTGCGTTCGTCTGGCGGCTGCGCAGCCGGCGGTGCGGCGCCTGCGCTCGATGGGTTCGGCGCCGCGCTGTTGAGCAAGCCCGCAAGCTTGGTGGTCGCCATCCTCAACTGGCGCACGCCCGCGACGGCGATCTGCTGCTGAAAACGCAGCGCCAGCGGGCTAGACGCCGCCAACAAGCGCCCAAAAACGTCGCGATTCAGCTCGAGCGCGACCGTCTCCACCGTAGCGCGGACCGTCGCCGAGCGCGGTGACCGGTCGACCAACGCCATCTGGCCGACCATCGAACCAGCGCGCAGCGTCGCCAGCGATTTATCCTTGCCGTCTACCGACTTGGCGACGTCAACCTGGCCTCTCGCGATCAAATAGCACGACTGGCCGTGCTGCCCCTCCCGGCAGAGCGGGTCGCCAGCATGGTACAAGCGCGCAGGTGCGACGCTGGCCAGCAGCTTGAGCTCGGCGTTCGAGTAGTCGCGTAGGGCGTCGAGTGAGCGCAGGTCAATGGTCGGCATCGGAGTGCCCTCAGCTGTGCCCCACGGGTCAGCGCTTGATCTTGTCCCAGATGCGGCCAAAGAACGCGCCGGTGTGCTGAGCCTCGGGCAGCGGCGCTTGCAGCATGACCTTCATTTGGGCGAGGTTCATCTGGGTGTTGGGGTTCAGCTCGCTGTCGATGCGCTTGTTGACTTTGCGCAAGCGCCTGGTGATGTCGCTGATGATGGCGCCGACGATGGCGGCCGAAGCCGTCGGCGCCGTCCGCCGCAGGCCGATCAGGTCGGCGCGTGACAACTGCAGGAGGTCGCAGTCGGTGGCAGCGATGACCGAGGCCGAGCGGGGCGCCGGGTCGATCACCGCCATCTCACCGACGACCTCGCCGCTCTCGACCTTGCCGACCGTCGCGCTCTTGCCATTGATGTCGGTGACCTCGACTCGGAGGATTCCCTCGACCACGACCAGCAACGTGTCACCGGTCTCGCCCTGAGCGAACACGCGGTGGCCCGAGCTCACTTGCTGCCGGCGCATCGCCCGCTGAACGATGACGCGATCTGCCGGCGTGAGGCCTCGGAAGAGCTTGATTGTGCCGAGGATCTGCTCTGCGGTCGCGGGTGGCGCATCTGGCTGCATACGAACCCTTGGGCGGTGGAGGCAGGGTCGAAGGTGGAAAAGCGCACCGCCGAGTCTCCTGCACTCAGGAGCCTAGCACAGCGTTGGAGCGACGCCAGATCCACGCGCAGGTCGCCGCGAGCTCGCCGAGCAAGGCCTTGCCGCCGGACCTTATGCCGGTGTCCGTCGCGCGTCTTGCACCCAGCGGCGGGCGCGGCGATCCTGCACGACGTGATCAGCGCCTCACCCCCCTCTGCCCCTGCCTCGCTGTGCATCAGCCTCCTAGCAATTCTCATCGCTTGCGTCGCGACCCTCGGCTGTGGCGAACAGGCCCGCTGTGCCGACGGGGCCTGTCCATTCGCGATGCGCTGTGAAGTCGCCACCGGCCTCTGCGTCGACGTCGTCGCCGAGTCCGCAGGCTCTGGGCCGATCTTCGCCGGCCGCTGGAGCTTGCTCGCACTGGACGGCGCACGCATCGCCAGCGTCGGCTACGACGTAAAGCGCCGCGGCCTGGTGTGGGCAGAGCGCGACGGCAACAACGTCCGCCAGAACCTGCTCGCGGGCCCCGGCGCTGGCGATGATGGCCCCGCTGGCGAGGTGTCGAGCGCCGCGGTTGACAGCAGCGGCAGGGCGCACATGGTCTGGCTGCGGCGAAGCGACGGCAGCGCTTGGTATGGCCGCGTCGATGACGAGGGCGTCGAGCGCGCCGCGCTGCTCTTGCCAGGAGACCTGCGCTTGAGCGAACGCTTCGCCGTGACGACACAGGCCGGAGAACCAGTTCTGGCGTTTGTCGCCACCGGCGGCGGCGGTGTGCGCCTCGGCCGCCGCGCCACCGACGGCGCTTGGTCCGTCGAGTCCGTTCCGCCGCCGGCCGCCACCGCTGCGGGTGGGCCCGGCATCGAGGGTGACCTGGCCATCGTGGCGGACGCCGGCTCAGTCGCGGTCGCCTGGTACGATCCAGTCGGCGGTGACCTCATCGTGGCCTCTCGCGCCGCGATCTGGCAGGTGTCGCGAGTCGCTGGCCGCAATGGCGTGACCGGCGCCGACGAAGGCGACGCGGGCTCGCCCTGCCAGCTGGCACGTGACGCGCTCGGCGGACTCGTGGTGGCGTGGCGGGATCGCAGCCGCAACCGCGTCGAGTGGGCCCGATCGGCCGGCGGTAGCATCGCCCGCGCGACCGTCACCGATGGCTCCTACGTCGATCCGGCGCTCGGCGTCACCCGCCGGCACACCGTCGGTACTGCCCTCGACGCCGTCATGCTGGCCAATGGTCGCCTCGCCATCGCCTGGCAGAACGCCAGCAGCAGCCGCGTTGAGCTCGCCGTGCAGGGCCCCGGCGGCGGGCTGCAGCGCCAGGAGCTGCCGACGAGCGGGCGGACCCAGCTACGCCCTCGCCTGTTGCCCAGGGTCGACGGAGGCTTCTGGCTCGGCTGGCTTGAGCTTGAGCCCGCGCTCGGCGGCGGACGGCTCGTGTTGTGGAACGGCGCAGGCCTGGCGGGCGCGCCGTGACGGGCGAACACCTGCGCGGCCGGCTCGGCGTCGTCGGACACGCTGTCCTCTTGGCCGCATTAGGGTTGGCTTGCGCTGAGGTGGAGCCCCTGGCCGCGCCGCTCCCGGCCGCCATGCAGCAAGACCGCGCAGTTCACGCGGTGCTCGACCACGGCTCGCTCCAGCAATTCGCCAGCGCGGTGCGGGTCAAAGCCGGTAAGATGCAGAGCGTCGCGCTGCCACCTTGGCAAGGCGGCGCCGACGTCGCCAAGGTCGCAGCCGCCAACCTGACCCTGACGCTGGGTGAGGGGACGGTTTCATTTGGCGTCATCCAACAGATCGTGCTGAGTTTTCCGGTGGCGATCTCCGCGCAAGCCCTGGTCGTCCAGGTCGACGGCGCTGCGGCCTGCGCCGTCCAATATGCGCCCACCAGCGCCGTGTTCGCCTTTGGGCTCCGCTTTGGACGCGACGCGCTCGGCGACGTCGATGTCACGCTGTCGCAGCCTCCGGCGCTCTCGATCGCCGCTGGCGCCATCGCCGCCGGGCCCTGTCTCGCCTCCGCCAGCGCCGCCGCGCTGGAGGGCGTCATGACCGCCGCCCTGCGCGATCACCTCAGCGCGCGCGCGGTGGAGCCCGCCATGCAGCTGCTGCGCACCATCGCGCCTCCCAGCTTCGACGCCGACCTCCGCGTCCCGCTGCGCGACGCGGTAGGCGGCGTGGCGGCGATCGCGATCAGCAGCCGCTGGCGCTCCCAGAGCGATGACCACTCCCTGTTGTCCCACAACGGCGCTGTGGCCTCGGCCTCGCTCGACGTCGCCATCGACGCCGAGCGCCACCCTTGCGCCGTGGACGCCGCCCGGCCGCTGGCCGCTGAGACCCCGCTGCCGGTCGCCGCCCCGCCGCGCCCTGAGGCGGCCACCGTCCTGACGCGGGCCTACACCTTTGGTCCTGCCACTGTGGAGCGCGTCGCTTGGGCCCTGCACCGGGCCGGCTTTTTCTGCCGCAGCGCCGTCGCCGGAGTCGAGGCCCGGCTGCCCGCGGGCTGGCCGGCGGTGCTGCCGACCAACGTCGTCGGCCTTGTCGACGTATCGCGGGCATCGGCGGCGTTCTGGCCGGGCCAGGCGCCTTCGGTCAAGGTCATCTCCGCAGGGGACGCCGCCGCGATCGCTGCCCGCTTCCCCAACGCCATGGTGGAGCTCTCGGCGCCTGTCGATGGTGTCGAGCTCGTCGTCTTGCGCATCCGCGGCACCCTGACCGTGCGCTTTGGCCTGCAGCCCGCGATCAACGGCCTCGCGATGAAGGTCCAGGCCGTCGAATCGGAAGGCACCGTCGCTGAGACCTTGCTCGGACCCCTGCCCGACATCGACGTCGACGCCAGCGCCGCCGTGTTGACCGCGGCCGTCGGCGGAATCTTTGACGGTGCTCTGGCATTGCCATCCCTTGGAGAGCATGGCGTCTCCGTCGCCGGCGCCAGGGCCGTCGGCGGCTCGCTGTGGCTCTGGCTCACCGGCGGTGGGCTCTAGGCGGGCCAAGCCGCGGTGCCGAGAGACGGATCGCCCTTGCAAGACCGCCGCCTTTCCAGGTAGGACCAGCGCCCTGCCGATACGTAGCCCGCCGCGAAGATCGACCGCAGGTCCACTGGAGGACGCATGAAGCTCGCAAAGCTCTGGTTCAGCGGCCGGACACAGCCCCGCGACGCAGCCCGCCGCGCCCTCAGGTGCGCTGCGCCAGAGGGTAAAGCGTCTGGCGGAAGGCGCCTGGCCTGCTGGTCAGCGTTGGCGGCGATCACCGGGACCTTGACCTGGATGGCGCCCGCGGCCGAGGCCGCCGCGCGCCCGGCTCGGCAGATGCGAACCGTTTTGGAGTTCGACAGCCGGCTGAAGGACGAGACCGACAAGCCCGTGTCGGGGATCTTTCGCATGACGTTCACGCTGCTCAAGGGCGGAAAGCGCCGCGTCTGGTCCGAGTCGCATTGGGTTGCCGTCGACTACGGTACCTACGCCCTTCAGCTCGGCCGCAAGACGTCGCTGCCCAAAGACCTCGAGCCGCGCGATATGGTGATTCAGGTCGCCATCGACGGCGCCGGGACGATCTTGCGTGAGCCCCTCTCGGGCGAGACGGCCTTGGCCCACGTAGAGGTCGGCGGACCTTCGGGCAAACGCACCGTTCCCTACGCTGACAAGGCAGGCTTCGCCTACGAATCCGAGCACGCCGGCGTCGCCGACCGCATCGGCCCCTACACTGGGTCGCTCTTGGCCGAGACCATCGATAAGCTCGACAAGCGGCGCTCCAAGGTCAAGGTCAGCCGCAACCGCATCAACCTGACGTCGGCAGGTGGCGTCGGTGGCATCCCCTTCGAGCAGGTCTGCCCACCCGGCACCGTCGCTGTCGGTCTGCGCGGCGGCTCCGGCCTCTATATCGACAACGTCCAACTCATCTGCGCCCCGCTGGAGTGACGGTGACGACGTGATTGCGCGCCCTCACGCCTGCTCCGCCGGCTCTCGGCCCGTCCCCGCGCTGCGACCGCTGGAGCGGCTGGCGCTGCTCGCCCTTGGCGCCGCGCTGGCCGGCGCAGGGTGCGCTAGCACTAGCGACATCAGCGGTGTCTGGCGCAGCGAGGCGCTCGCCGCCGGACCTCTGGCCGGTGCCCTTGGCGCCGAGGTGACCCTAGAGCTCACGATCGGGCACTTTGGGCCAGATATCTCGGGCATGATGCGCTTCTACCGCGACTTGGACTTCGAAGATCCGCTCGATCCCACCGCCCCGCACTTCGCCTGCAGCTGCATGCTGTTGCACAAAGGGCGATGGAGTGAGAGCAGACAACGACTCGCCTTCGAGGGCCAAGGCTGCCTCCCGGGCACCAGCGACCAAGCTGCCGCGCTGAGCGCAGCGCTGCTGACGGTCGCGGGCGACGAGCTGGCCGGTACGTGGCAGCGCACCGACGGTACGATCAAGCAGTCGGTGCGCGTGCGTCGTGTCTCCGGTCTGGACGACGCGGAGTTGAGCTGCAACCGCTTCGCCGATCCGGCGTTGGGCAACGTCGCCAATGGTCTCTAAGCCTGCCGCGTCAGCCGCCGGTCCGCAGCGGCCCCTCAGTCCGCCTGACAGCCGCGCGGCTGCCCGCACTAGCGCCACCGCGAGGCGGCGTGCGCCGGCGGTACAGGGCGTGTTGGCGAGGTTTACGATTGGGGTCCTGACCTTGGGGTCGCTCAGTGGCGCGCTTCTGGCCCGTGGATCACTCGCTTGGGCCTCTACAGCCCCGGCGGGACCGGGCGCGCCGAAGCCGCCGGCGTCGAACGTCGACGGGCCGCGCCGCAGGGTCGCCTTGTTGCCGCTGCGCGCGGCGGTCGGCCGGCCAGGCGACCTCTTCGCCCCGGAGCGCCCCGTCCCCTACACCGCGCAGATCGCTGAGCTTGAAGGCCGAATCATCGACCTGCTGCGGGCCCAGCCAGATCTCGACCTGATCGCGCCAGAGGCCATTCGGGTGCGCCTTGAGGCCGATCATTCGGCGCGCACGGCGGCTGGCATCGCCGCCGAACGCTACCGCCTTGGGCTCGAGTACTACCACGGCCTCGCGCCAGTCCGCGCCGCCGAGAGCCTGCGCGCCGCTGCCCGAATCTACCGAGAGACGCTGCAAGATCTGGTGGCTTCCAAGCCCTATGCCGACGCGCTGTTCATGCTCGGCGTCTCGCTGTTCGATGGTGGCGACGCCGTCGGCGCCCACGTCGTCCTCAAAGACGCCTTCGCCCAGGCGCCGACGCGACGCTTTCGGCCTCGCTTTTTTTCACCGCAGGTCGAGGCGGCGTTGTCGGCGGCCATGGTCGACTTCCTCAGCTCTGCCAATTTCTCGCGGCCATTCGGTGACTTGGCGCGCCTGTCCGCCATCGCAACTCGCTTAGACGCCGACGCGCTGCTCAGCGTGGTGCTGGTCGACGCCGGTGACGCCCCGCCTGAGCTCTGGCTGACCGCATTTCGCGCCCGCAGCGGCCAAGTCGAGGCCGAGATCCGGCTGCCACAGACCGCGCTCGACACCGCGCTTGAGCCCTTCGTGTCGCGTTGGTTGTCCTGCCTGCCGCCGCGCGCTAGGCCCACCGCGCTGCGGCCGTCGCCAGCCCTGTCGCTGCGCATCGACTCCTCGGCCTCCTACGCGCTCTACCTGAAGCAGCCGACTCGCCGCGCTTTTCACAGCCTGGGATTCGTCACCGGCGCCAGCGGCGCCCTGCGCCCCGGCTTCGAGTGGCACGCGCGCATCACCATGGACACCAGCCTATCGGACCCGTACCGCGACCTCCTGCGCGCCTTCAACAGCGTCCGCATCGTCGCTGGCGTTGGCTTCGCCTTTGACCGCGGCAGATGGCACCTCGCGCTACACCCCGGCGTCGACATGCGCCTGCTCGGCAGTTTCGTCGCCACGACAGACCCCGACTGCAAGCTCTTTGGTCAGACCCACCGGCTCTGCGATCGCTCGACCATCGCCGACCTCGACTCCGATGTGCTCGTCGGTCCGCACGTCTCCGCCAGCGCCAGCGTCGAGTTCGGCCTGCGCTTCCACTTGCGGCTGGCGACTTCAATCTCGGCCTACATCCTGCCCTTTGACAGCAGCGACGCCCTAAACACGCCCTGGTCGGTGGAGTTTGGCCTCGGCTATCGCTTCTAGAGAGGCGACCCGTGATGACTGGAAGCGTCTCTGGCGTGCTGATTTCGGGGGCCTCGACGACCCCAGGCGAAATAGTGCTCTGCGTGCAGCCCACCCCCAACCAGCGCCGCGCCCAGTTCGGCGCCTACTGCCCAAAACCATGAGCGTCTTTAGCGCCCTGCCGGCAGCGACTCGGCCGCGACGCGACACCCGATGAGGAGCTCGGCCATGGTGACCCCCACTGTCTCGGCCCTACCTTGGCATGGCCGCGCTGCCCGCGCACCCCTCGTCCTCGCCGTCATGGATGGCGTCGGCTTCGGACCTGCGGACGACGGCGACGCCGTTCATCGCGCGCGGAAGCCGCACCTGACGCGGCTGTGGACTCTGTCGCCCACACGCTCCCTGCGAGCGCACGGCACTGCGGTTGGCCTGCCGTCGGACGACGACATGGGCAACAGCGAGGTCGGCCACAACGCCTTGGGAGCCGGTCGCGTCGTTCGGCAGGGCGCCGGTTTGGTGCAAGACGCCATCGCCAACGGCTCGCTCTTCGCCAGCCCGACCTGGGCCGAGCTGCTTGAGGCGCCGATCGCCACACGCGACGCCGCCCGCCCCGCCACCCTGCACCTCTGCGGCCTGCTCTCGGACGGCAATGTCCACGCCCACATCGATCATGTGCACGCCCTCCTTGCCGCCGCCGCCGCCGCCGGTGTCCGCCATCTACGGGTCCACGCTCTGGCCGACGGCCGGGACGTCGAAGATCCGTCGTATGAGCGCTACCTTGAGCGTCTCGATGCTCACCTCGACGCGCTGCGCGCCGCTGGCTGCGACGCAGCGATCGCCTCCGGCGGTGGCCGGATGCTCGTGACCATGGACCGCTACGACGCCGACTGGTCCATCGTCGAACGGGGCTGGCGCGCCCACGTACTCGGCACCGCTGCGCCATTTCCCGACTGGCGCGCCGCGGTGGCCGCGCTGCGCCAGCGGGAGGGCGGACACAGCGACCAGACTCTGCCGGCCTTCACCATCGTCAACGCCGATGGCCCGATCGGTACTGTCCGCGACGGCGACAGCTTCGTGTTCTGGAATTTCCGCGGCGATCGCGCGATTCAGTTCACACGTGCGATGGAGAAGCGCGACTTCACAGAATTTCCTCGCGGTCCCCGCCTCGCGGTTCGCTTCGCCGGCATGATGCAATACGACGGCGACCTCAAGTTGCCTTCACGCTACCTGGTGGCGCCACCCTGCATCGAGGCCACGATGGGCGCCTTCCTGGTCGCCAGCGAGCTGCGCACCCTGGCCGTCAGCGAGACGCAGAAGTTCGGCCACGTCACCTACTTCTGGAATGGCAACCGCAGCGGCACCCTCGACGACCGCCTCGAACGCTACGTCGAGGTGCCCTCCGACCGCATCGCCTTCGACCGCGCGCCGGCGATGAAGGCGTCGCAGATCACAGACATCGCGCTGGAGGCCCTGAACTCGGCGTCGCCACCCGACCTCATCCGCCTCAACTGGGCCAACGGCGACATGGTCGGTCACACTGGCAACCTCGAGGCCACGATCGCCGCCGTCGAGGCCGTCGACGTGGAGGTCGGACGCCTGCGAGCAGCGGTCGAGGCCGTGGGTGGCGTGCTGGTGGTCACCGCTGACCACGGCAACGCTGATGATATGTGGCTGCGCGACAAACGGGGTCAGCCGCTGCGGCTTAGTGATGGGCGGCCCCAGCCCCGCACGGCGCACACGCTGGCCCAAGTGCCGCTCTCGATCGTCGACGCCCGCGACGGCGCTTGCCGCTGGCGCATCGCCGCCGGTCGCCCGGAGGCTGGGCTCGGCAACGTCGCCGCCACCGCATTAGAGCTCATGGGGCTAGAGCCGCCGCCGCACATGGACCCGAGTTTGCTGGAGTGGGACGCACCTGCCACGCAGGCACTCGGCGACTAGCGACGCGACCAGCCACAACGGGGCGCAGCTCTGGGCGCCAGTCTGGACCGGCTTCCGCGCCCTCACGCCAGAGACGTGCCGTTTTTCGGCACTCCCCCGACCAGAGCCACGCCCAAGTCGATGCCCGCGGCGTCAAAGTGCGCCGCCCTCGCGCGCTGACCGCGCTTGGCCTGTCCGCCGCCGAAGCGCGTCCGCCGCCGAGACCTCCAGCGCACAGCGACCACCCCGTCACCTGCCGGCACCAGCGCGGTGGCGGCGCCGAAGGTTTTCCGCCACACTGCCCGCCGCTGTCCGTCGATGTGCCGTCGGCCCGCCTGTGGCGCTGCCCAGCCCGCCATCGCCAACGGCCACACCGACAGCCCCGTGGACAGGCCGGCGCCGGGTCCGCAGGCTGTCGCACACGCACGCCGCAGCGCGCGTCGTAGGGCCCCACCGCTTGGCCGACGCAGCGGCCCCCAAAGGACTAGAGCCACCATGAAATTTCTCGACCACGCCGCCATCTCGGTGCGGGCCGGCCGCGGCGGTCACGGCAGCCGTCACTTTCGCCGTGAAAAACACGTGCCACGCGGCGGCCCGGACGGCGGCGACGGCGGCAAAGGCGGCGATGTCGTCCTGATCGCAAGCGATCGCGCCCGCAGCCTCTACGACTTCCACCTCCATCGACAGTTCCCCGCGGAGGACGGCGAACAGGGAGGCGAGAGCCGCTCCACCGGCCGCTCCGGCGCTGATCTCGAACTCGTCGTCCCACCAGGCACCGCGCTCTTCGACGCCACCACCGACCAGCTCATCGGCGACCTGCTGCGTGACGGCGATCGCCTGGTCGTCGCCCGCGGCGGCAACGGCGGCTGGGGCAACTGGCGGTTTCGCTCAGCCACCCGCCAAGCCCCCGATCGGGCCAACACCGGCCTAGCCGGCGAGGCGCGCTCGCTGCGGCTGGAGCTTAAGCTGCTCGCAGACTGCGCCCTCATCGGCATGCCCAACGCCGGAAAGTCGACCCTAATCCGCGCCGTCTCGGCAAGCCAAGCCGAGGTGGCCGACTACCCATTCACCACCCTCCAGCCCAACCTCGGCGTCGTGCGTCACCGCGGCAGGTCGTTCACAGTCGCCGACGTCCCGGGTCTGATCGAGGGCGCTGCCGAAGGCGCTGGCCTCGGCCATCAGTTCCTCCGCCACGCCGAGCGCTGCCATGTGCTGGTGTACGTGCTCGACCCGACGCAAGAGCCGCCACCAGGCGGACAGCTCGCCTTGCTGCGTCGCGAGCTCGAAGCCTACTCTCCAGAACTGGCCCGACGCCCCTCGATCTTGCTCCTGCATAAGAGCGACGTCCTCGGCCCGGACAAGGCCGCCAAGCTCGCGGCGCTCGCCGCCGAGATGCCCAGCGGCTGCCGAGGTCCCCTCGCCGCATCTGGCGCCACCGGCGAAGGCGTCGCGGCGCTGCTCGACGCCATGCTCGGCTTGCTACCCTCCCTGAGCGCCGCCGCAGCGCCCACTAGCTATGATCCGCTGGCTGACGCCTAAGCACTCGTTCACGATCCCGGGCCGCTCTGCACGAACGAAGCGCGAAGGCCCACCTGCCCGAACCGCGTCCGCTCGATGTCACGCTCGATGTTTGACGGTCACTTCCTCGATGCCTATACTGCCGCCCGCCGCGTCTGTATCTCGTGCCCAGTGCTCGCAGTTGCAGGCGAGGCGATCGACGGGCGGGGGACCGTCGGCGGCCCGGGTGTCACGGCCTCGCTGTCAGCTGGCAAGCTGTCTACAGCGGGGCCCATGGCATCGCGGCTCACGCCCTGCTACAATGGCGAGGCGGTGCGCCGACGGCAAGTCCGTCGGCTCAAGGCAAGAAGCCCACTCAGCGCTGGCCTGATGACGAGGGAGAGCCAATCTATGCAAACTCCGGCCCGGAAGCCACCTAGCCACGCTGACGCGCAACCTCTCGCGATCGTACGTGTCGGAGTGGCCGTGATCTGCGTCGCAGGCGCGATCAGCCCCGCCTTCGCGCAAACGCCGCCAGCGCGCGCCGCCGCAGCGGC
>SXGT01921658.1_pt1 | contig 13439 bp, 10 predicted proteins | sample 3176221 | NCBI WGS metagenome assembly SXGT01 (sample SAMN11356862, study PRJNA531348) | freshwater metagenome | isolation source: freshwater sample F1-120 | place: China: Fuxian Lake, Yuxi | collected 2017-12-25
CAACGACCGTCTATTGTGGCCCTTTTCGGGAACAATATCTACCTTTTCTGGATTCATTTTCCGTCTTTTCAAAGGTTTATTTTTAAGAAACGAGGATATTTATATAGTGAAAAATGAATACCGCGTTCCGTCCAGAAAAATCAGCCAAGGCGAATTTGAGTTTTGCAAATACTTAGAGTTTCTCTATCCCCAATTGGACATGGTACACAACTACTCAAACAACAACGGCCAAATGTTTTTTAAGGAAGCAGTTCCAGACATTTTCATCCCTGAATTAAAATGTGCCATTTTTTTCAATGGCTGTTACTTTCATGGTCATTACGCAGATCCCAAAATATCTGAGTACAGAAACACTTCAGATTTCTCAGCTGAAAACTTTAACATTGTTTTTGATAAAACACCAGATCAAGAATTCTGCATTTCTTCAAAACCAGCCTTGCCTAACACCCTAAATAAACGAATGAATGAAACCTATACGACTTTGCAAACTGATTTTCATGAAAAAATCTCTAAGTTACTTAAAAATAACCCTTTGAGTATCAGCGACGTCAAAGTATTCTGGGAATGCTTTTTCCATCACAGCCTAAAAGGCACAAAACAGTATTCATTATTCAAAAAAACCTTTCAAAAACATCCTCTTGAAAGACTGCTTCCAAGATCAGTTTGCAAAGCTGCATTTGTTCAGCCATTTGCATTATCCTGGAACCAAGAGCAATTTCCTAATGAAATTTTTTATTCCTGTGATATCAATGGTCTTTATTCACACGTTGGAATGAACAAATCCTACAATGTAGGAAAATATCAAATCCTGATTGGAAAACCTTTAACTAAAGTAAAAATAGTTGAGGGACAATTTTTCCTTGAAGACAGAAAGCTTTATGGAGTAATGCAAGTGACAATCCTGCCACCAAAAAGACTTTATTTTCCTTTCCTCAGCGCTCGTGTAAGAGAAAGATCAGTCCTCACACTATGTAAGAAATGCGCAATAAAGTTAATTAGAAAATGCAATCACAAAACTGAGGATAGACAATTTTTTGGATCCTACTTTGTTGAGGAGCTTGAGTTTGCCCTTCAACTGGGATATCAAATCTTAGCAATCCACGAGTGCCATGCTTACTTTGAGCAAAAACCAATCTTTCGAAAATTTGTTTCTATTTTAAATTATAACAAGATCAAAAACTCTGAATATCTTGAAAATACTTCCAGTGACCTAGAAAAGGAACTTTATTGCAAGCTTTTGAATGCCAAAATGAATCTTACAGAACCCTTTTCTTTACAACCAAATGACAAGCCCATTCCTGATAAGAAGTTTCTATTCAAGCAAGCGGCGAACTCATTTTTTGGAAAGTTTCAGCAAAGAAAAGATAAAGTAACGACTTTGATGGTTGGTGACAATGATGAGCTAAGCCAGCTAATAGATAAAAATGCTTCCAAAGTTCAAGCAATCAACTGTTTTGAGGATAGAATTTGCCAAGTATTATTAAAGCCTGAAAATAATGATATTAAGGATTCTTTAAGTCAAAATTGTTATCTGGGTGGACAAATTGTTGCTTATGCCAGGATTTACTTTTACAAACAAATCCAAAAAGTCTTGCAAATGCCTAATAGCAAACTATTCTACTGTGATACTGATAGTATATTTTTCTCCCTCCCGAAAAATGTTGAAAATCCATTGCAAATGTCAGATGCAACTGGTGACTTTAAAAATGTTTATGAAAATGTTTGTAATTTTTATTGTTTAGGACCAAAGAACTATACTGTCTCATACCTTAATAAAAATCATTTGCATATATCTACAAAAGTTAGAGGCTTAAACTTGAACAGCCACAATTTGAATCCCACTTTAGATTATTCAGTTTATGAAAGCTTTTTAAAATCTTTTGCCAAGAATGAACCCCGCAAAGTTAAAATATCCCAAGTCAGGACAAGAACATGCAAGTCCAAGTTATATTCAAAAAAAACAAAGCTAGAGACAGTATCTTTCACAAACAAAATATGTTCCCAAAGGTGTGTTGACCAAAAATCATTGATTCTGAAAACATTTCCATTTGGTTTTTAAAAATAAAGTTTTAAGCTATACCGATTAAAATAAAAATTGAAATATAGTTTTAAAATTTATTAAATTTTATATTGTCCATTACATATTACACAATGTGGACTTCCCCCCCGGGTCGTGACGCAATTGCAGCTGCTTCTGCAGCAGCTGCTGCAGCTGCAGCAGCTTCGGATCGTGTCGTTGTATTCCAAGGTACAGGAACAGGTTTTGTCTTCACCTTGTCTGTCTTAGCAGCAGCTGCTGCAGCCCTCTTGGCTGCTAAATCTAGCTTTTTCTGTAAGGCAGCTTGCCTTTTTTCAGCCGCCTTTTCTCTTGCAATTCTGTTTCGTTGCGCTGAAAATTAAAAAGAATTTTTAAAATAAAGTAGGCTAATAGTATGTATTACAAAAGTGCTTGTATTTACTTCGAGGAGACTCGCTCTCAGGGTCAGCGTTGTCTATTCGGTCGTACAGAGGAGCAGTATCTTCTACTTGATGGACTTCGACTTCGACTTCGACATCGTGCTGACCCGTTGCTACACCTGAAAATTATTTTTGCTTTAACTTTATTCCTAATTTAAATAATTCATTGAAAGCAAGTCTAAATTATGGTATGGAAGGCTGCAGCGCGACCAGATTTGGCAACTTTTAAAAGTTTATTTTACCCTTGAAATTGCTAGTTAGCGATTTTTAGATAAGTTGTACGTGACCCGGCATTGCTTGGGTTTTATTAAACCTCACTGTTATCTTTAAAAATATTAAATCAGTGTAAAAATTAGAGTTGTTATCAAGTTTTGTTCCAATAAGGTCACAGGTAATTTTTGCAAAATGCAAAGTTTAATATTTAACCTTTTCTGGGAATAATGGAAATTTATGGTGACGTCAGCAGCTATGTCATCAGAAAATAAACAAATTCTGGGAAAAACCAAAACAAATAATTTAAAACTCAGTCCTCATAAAATTCTTGTAAAAGTCAGACGTATTGTAAAATTTTTGAAAATGGAACCCCAGCCACGGTATCGCCTCATCGAATCGCAATGGACAACCGACCTAGGACGTCAGGAGGACGGCGAACAGTACAACATCTGTCTTGCTCTGGAACCCTCTAGGACGCCCTACTTAATCTCAATTAGCATCCTCATTCTGAAGGACTGGCAAGAGTTCGAGACCGATGTCGAAAACGTCGCCAACTTTGTCAGTTGCGTCCTTGGGGTTCCAGTTGAAAACCTGAAAAATGTGGTGGCCAGAAAAAACCGGGCCAAACAACGCCTCAAGCTGATAGTTGACTTCAGGGGGCCCTTTCTCTTTAGAGGGCACTGTGGATTCTTCTCTGCAACGAAGAGCAAGATCTTCACCACACACACGGAATACAAAACTTTTATTGGCCGTGTCGAACAACCACAAATAGAGGAATTTTTGACAAAGGAATTGTACGATGGGTACATGATTGACCGCTATGGAGCTCAATAAAATTGCTAAAAATATTTTTTTACTCTTTTTGTTTGTTTATGGTTAATTTGGGATCAAGTACTTTTATTGAAAAAAATTGCTAAGGAATTCTCAAAAGTTGGCAGACAAACAATAGTTTGTGAGAAAAGAGGGTAAACATTTTTCCTTGTACTTTACAAGTACATTTTGTATATCTAATATATTTATTAAAGATAGCAGCCTTCTAAGTTTCCTACCTTCAGCTGCAGCTTCTCCATCAGCAGCATTCAATTCAGCAATATCCTCAAGTACCTGATTGGACGTGTCGACAACAACTTCGAATTGCGATGCGGAATAATTACCTAAATTGTAAAAAAAAACTGTAAATTAAGGCAAAATATAATGAACTGAACTAGCTTTTAAACTGCTCAACTTACCATCTTGCCTGCAGGGTCTGATTGGCCTAAACTCTTTAAGATCTTCTGTTTGTAACAGAATCGACAAAAGCCATTTAAAATGGTTCCAACAGGCGACATTTGTCTTCCAGCTCTTCCAGATCTTCCAGCTGCCAGAGCTAGTAGCTGAGCGGCATTTTTTAATGAGGCAAACAACAGACAGAACCGACACCACAAAACTTACAATTCCAAATACAAGATTCAACACCCCTGAAAAAAGAAATTCCAAACTTTCAATATCAATTGATCTTACAAAACAGGTGCTAAAACTATTAATTTTAATTTACATGAAAAGATACTATTTTCCTCGGGAACAGGAACAGGAACAGGTCCCTCCGTCGATGTCATGCTGCTTGTTGTTGAGGCCGTTGTGGTCATGCTTGTCGTTGTGGAGCTGACCGTTGTCGTGGAGCTGACCGTTGTCGTGGTTGTCATTTTGCCGTCCGCATCAAGCTGCACCAAAAGTTTAAGTTCAAACTTAAAACTTTGTTTAATTAAACAATGACAGAAAACTTACAAAATCATCAGCCAGGCGGTTTTGCGGATAGCAGCGGTATCTCAGACATGGATATCTGGAAAATAAAAATAGATTAAACTATTTTGGTTTACCAATAAATAAACAAAGTTTTAATTTAAATAACATACCTGATTCGTTTGTCCAAAATGCCACACGTGAATATAAGGTCGACATCCAAGCAATCCAACTTATCAAAGATGAAGCACCTTCTTGGAGGCATCGTTGTGTCGCGAAATGGCTTACAATAAGCTCCTGGTTCAATGTGATAACTGCATTTGATACAGAAAATCAGAACAATCAGCCACAATTTTGGCTCCATGACGGCGTTGTAGACTGGTGGTTTACGCATTGAACCTTTGCTGTTAGATTGCCGTTTCGGACTAGAATGGGATGACAAGTATTAATGGTTAGCTATAGGCAGGTTTAAAAACATCAGATCTAAAACTTAACGATATAATTACCAGAATTGGCAGTCGAGGTCGCTTGGTCGCCGCAGCACGAGAGCCGATCAGCTGCTCGATCTCCCGATAGAGTTGCACTTTTAGAACTAGAATGGGAAGCAACTTAGGATCACAAGTGATTAGCTAAGAAGGTTAAAAATTATCAGATCAGAAACTTAAGGTGATATTTACCAGGATTCAACGTCTTATCACTTCACCTGGTCGCCACGCCGCCAATAGCACGAGAGATTTGGCCGTTTTGAACTAGAATGGAATCACTAAAGGTTACTGGTTAGCTAGGCAGGTTTAAAAACAGTAATTTTTACCACGATTCGACGTTTATAACTTCCCCTGGTCGACGTTCCGCCGTTCCGCCGTGCCGCCAATAGCACGAGAGATTTGAACTAGAATGGACTCACTAAAGGTTACTGGTTAGCTAGGCAGGTTTAAAAACATCAGATCAGAAACTTAAGGGAGATTTTATACCTACGATTGGCAGTCCTCTCACTTGGTCGCCGCCAAAAGACTCAAGAGAGTCCGCCGTTATGAACTAACAAATTAGAATGAGATCAGGTTACCCAGGCAGGTTTAAAAACATGAAATCAAAAACTTAAAAAGATTTTGTACCAGGATTTGCAGTCTTTTCAAACTTAACTTTGGTCGATCAGATTTAGAACTTTACTGCGGTCGCCGCTGGACTGACTGGCTTTGGTCTTAATCATTGGATTAACCAGTTTAAACATCAATGGAGGAATGGGGTTAGGCCAAAGCTCGTTTGGGTTTCCTGCTTGGCCTTATGGGTAAATTTAGACATTGGGAATAATTTTATTGTTACTAAGTTATAATTATTTTAAAAAGTTCTAAAAAATTAGAGTTTATTTTTCTATAATCCTGAAATTTAAACATCAAACAGATTGCAGGACTATAGTGTCCCAATTCTGTCAGCCAGGTTATGAAATAATGATTCGGTGCTGTCCGGATTAGGCCAGCGAGGGAGCTGATGACTCAGGGTCTTCACGTTCCCAACTGGAATGGGGGAGGAATGGGGTTAGGCCAAAGCTCGTTTGGGTTTCCTGCTTGGCCTTATGGGTAAATTTAGACATTGGGAATAATTTTATTGTAACTAAGTTATAATTATTTTAAAAAGTTCTAAAAAATTAGAGTTTATTTTTTTCTAATCCTGAAATTTAAACATGAAACAGATTGCAGGACTATGAAGTTCCAATTCTATCAGCCAGGTTATGAAATAATGATTCGGTGCTGTCCGGAGAATTTGAGTACCCAACCTGCTCGAATCCATCTGGCTGGCTGCGCAGCTAGGGCTGGCCCCGGCTTAGGCTTGCCAGTGTCAGCCTGGGCCAATTTTTAAGCCCCATGGCCAAAATCTCGCAATATCTTTCAAAAAAGCTAGGTCATTTTTGTTAATGAACCAAAAAATAGTACATATGACAAGTTTAAAGCTTAATTATTATATCTCGATCTAAGGGCCAGAAAAACTAAGCTCGTGCCCACCTCTAGGCTGAGCTGGTTGGATTCTCAAAACTACTGGAATTATGAGGGCATCCCAAACAAATATCACTCTCGGATTTAAGAATATTAATTTTATTTTAGAAAATGATCTTTTTTTCTTTGGCACACTGACTACGGCAAACCGAATTCTGTGGGTAAGACATTTTATAATTTATTGTTTATTTGCCATGTCTGTAAAGTGGCGTCATGTCTGGAAAGGCGCTTGGCGTCCCTCTGTCATTTCTAGCTGGTGGCGTTGCTACCTTAAAGATATCGATTTTGTGACTGTGGTAGCGTGGCGTCGGCTAGCAGATACCAAGAGCTCCAAGAGAACCATCTGGAGACTAAAATAAATGGAAAACATTACAAAAGAGCAGATATAGCAGCCTGATAAATAGTTTTAAAGCAGAGCTTACTTTTAAATCTTCTGCCAGTGTGTTTAATATACAGAGTTGTTGAAATTCATTTGCATGATGTCGCAAAATTTTTTCCAAAGTGAATAGGTTGCATTTCTTATCAGAAAAATAATTGACTGCAAATTCCAGACTTTTTTCTATACTAAAAGTTTCAGTTTCATAATTATAGTATAATCGGTCTGAAATTATAATCTGAAAAAACTTAAGCTGAACCTCTTCAAATATGAAAGTATGCAGACCAACATTCAGCAAGGTGCTGATAAAGTATATAAAGTCATTGACATTCATTTTCAGAACTTCTTCACTGTTGTTGAACAAAGTCACTTTCTTTTCCAAGTCGTTTGATATTCCTTTTGTCACTTGGCGGTTCCATCTTTGGTTTTCAGTCTGCTTCAAAATGAATGAGACATCCTTCTCAGAAGAGTTCAATGGGACGGGTTTGATAAAAAATTCAAACATGTAGTATACTTCAGTGACAAAATCGGTCAACTTCAGAATGGGAATTTGAATTGACCTCTTCTTTGTAAAGATCTCTTTACTCAAACTACCAACAATGATGTAACCACTGAAAGCACTCACAAAAATATTGTCATAATTGTTTCTCAAGTTTAACGTTATAAAGGAATCGGCAATGTGCCAATCCTTTCCCGCCATCGTTGCACCAGCCACTGAAAAACCAAGGAAATTTTTCGTTGGTTCGCAGTGTAACCTTTCTTTTGGAAATTCAGCTCTTAGTCATCCCGCATTTGTGTGTCTGTGTTGTGGAATATGTTTTGTTATCAATGAGTGAGGAAGACATTTTGAGACTGTGGAGAGACGTGAATTTCGAAGGGTCATTTTCAGGTGTAAAAACTTTTCAAATACTTTTAAAGCTTAACAAAGACATAGACATTTCGGAACGTAAGCTTTACAGTATCTTAAAAAATGACCCACTATTTGTTATGCACCAGCGTGGGAATAAGAAAATAGCTAGGAGATTCTACAATATTAACTACTACGGAGAGTTAGTTCAAAGCGATTTGGCATATATGTTTGAGCATGATTCTTACAAATACTTTGCAGTGACTTACGACTGTTTTAGCGGAAAAGTTTATGCTGAACCATTGAAAGACAAATCGAGTGAAACTGTAAAAAAATGTTTGGTAACATTAATAAACAAATTTCAAACATCCATAACTAAATTTGAGTGTGACCAAGGAACAGAGTTCAGCAAGTTTAAAGTTTATTGTAAAGAAAATGGTATCATTTTTAAATATAAGTACGGCCAAAATAAAGCTAACTTTGCTGAAAACATTATCCACATCTTGAAAAGGCGCCTGTACAAACTAATTCGAGGAACACTTGACAAAAATTGGCCCCCACTTTTAAAGAAAGTGGTTACTGACTACAATAACACGCCCCTTAAGAAAATTGGCTATTTAAAGCCAAATGATGTCTCATCAATTTTTGATTCACAAAAGGTTCAAGATGCTCAAAAGTTGCATAATTTGCAATTAAAAGATGAGCCAAATTATAGAGTTCAACGGGAAAATCAGAACGCCTATGAAAATAGCAAAAGTCCGACTGCAATCAAAAAAGGAGACTATGTTTATGTCAACTTTCTGGAAAACAAATTTGATAAAGGATTTGATTATCAGGTTCATTCATACAAAAACTTTACAAAAGATTGGATTTTTTTAAATTTAACTAAAAATATGTAAGCTGAAATTGCTATGTCTTTAGCTTAAAGGTGCTGATAATTTTTCAGATTTTCAGACAAGGGTATTTTGTTTGTTTGAGGGTGCGAGTCTGCAACTGGCTGATGGTATAGCTTTCCATTAGCTTATAGCTTTCATTTTGTCAGATCTATCAGAAAAATGGTTTGAGGGTGCGGATAATTTAACAGATTTTCAAACAAGCTTTTCTTTTTGGTTTGAGGGTGCATGTCTGTAACTGGCAGACAGACCGTCTGGCTTTCCTATAGCTGCTTTTCATTTTGTGAGACGTTCAGAAAAATGGTATAAAATATTTTGAGGGTGCACATTTTTGACTCTCTCTGTCTGTTTGTCTAGGTCTGTCCCTCCCTTAGCAGCCTACATCCCTTACTTTTGAAAGGAAGAGTTTCATTTGATTTCTAACATACTAGCAGGCTGCTGGTGTTTGCTTGCAGCTCTGAATCTTTTGTAAAGTTTTAAAATTTGATTATTTCTGAAGAGGGGACAAATTTTTCAAGTTGAAGAAGTTCAAGCACAAATTAAGCCAGAGCTATTCAAATTGGTAGATCTTCTAAAGGATCCAGTAAGTGGCTTCTTCTACCAGAACCAGTTGAAGAAAACAATTCCACCGAGAGGAGACCGATATTTTGAAGTTGAAACAGTGTTAAAAACAAAAACCTTGCAGAAAAAAAAGTGGTATTTAGTTAAGTATCTTTTTTATCCATCAAAGTTCAACCAATGGATTCCAGAAGAAAACATGAAATGAAATGACATTATACTCGGAAAAGAAAGTGTTCTTTGCAAGTGGCAACCTGAAAGACGGAAAAGGAACCTTAGAAGGCATATTCCCTGCGTGTTACAATGAGCCAGACATTCCTAAAAGCCAATGGCAAGTAAACATTAGTTATATTTCATTCCTATCGAAGAACAATGTGCCGATAAATAGTTTGGTTTATATTTCAACAAACTTAATCAGAGATTACAAAGTTAATAATTTTGGAGAAGCAGAAATTTGGAACCCTTACATTTTACACCTCCATTTATTGGGAACATTAAACTCGTATTCAATTAGTCAAAATTGGCTACCCATGTCAAGTTTCTCATCAAAAATTGTACTTTATTTTACAGAAATGTCTGAAAATAAACCTTTTGTAGGAGATATTGACATTAAAGCAACCTTGATAATCCAAAGAAAATATTAGTCAATGGCACTGCCAAAAGAAACTCTGAAAGCTTATTTTATTCGAGACAAGGGTTTCTTACAATCTTTATTTGAAGGACCTAATTCTCTAAAAAATCGGAGATTGATATTGTCTGCAAACGAAGGTGAGATAGACACCTTAATTAAATATCTTCACTATCTTGCAAACGGAAAAGTAAGAATTGCAGCACAAAACTTTTTAAATATTCGAAGGTCCAAAAAGTTGAGCTATTTGCAAAGGGAGTTTGAGGCGGAAAAAAGAATATCTATGTTACTGTTAGGCAATGTCACGTGGAAAAGAGAAGTTCTTTTAAAGCTAGCAATTTCTTATCCAGACCTTTTGGCGCCTCTGTTTGTTTTACAAAACCCTAAATCTAAACACTAATTAATGGAATACAGTTTGTTAAAAACGATTGAGTCTCCATTGGGGTATTTCAATCCACTTCAGTCAATGCTTCAAAGTCCCTACCAAAGCACTGATTTTGTCAACCCAGGTATAGGCGGACTTGCAAAACTTTTTGACGTTTATGTTCCCATTCCTTACTATACACCACCATACTGTTCAAACAAAACAACTGATCAGCAAGGCTTTGGTTCAACTTTGGCTGGAGCAACAGCTGCTACAACAAACATAGCTGCTACCAGCTCTGCTAACCCAAACCCTCAGGAAAATGAGCAGCAAATATTTGGATATGGTGAGCCTGATAAACCTACTTATATGACAAAAGAAAAAGAACTTGGTAACAATACTACTAGCCCGGAAGTCAAAGTAACAGATTTCGAGAAACAGTTGAGAAAGATTAATGACAACAAACGAAAACTCATTGGCACTGAAGTATTTGAAGCATTTATGCATCCCTCAGTTAAGACTGCAAAAATAACTTTCAATAACTCTAAAAGGAAAAGCTCTGAACCAGCAGCTGGCAGCTCAGCTAAAGCAACCAAAACGCCAAACCAAAAGATTAGTCAACCATCGCCCAATACAAAAACCACTCTATCAAAGCATAAATTTAGGGTAATCTAAAATGGAAGCTCAAGTCAATGAGGCAAACACCTTTCCTACTCAATCTTATGCCCAAAGTTTTTTTAGAAAACTACCGACCGACAATCGATTCTTACAAAGAAACTATGTACCCATTCCCATGAAATCTTCTTTGAAAGGCAAAACATTAACATTTGTTGCTGATAAATTCCAAGCTGCAAATGTGTATATGATTCAAGACACCTGCCTTGAGGTTCGCATGGTCATAACAAAAGAAAATGGAGAAATGCCACCAAAAACTGCCAAGGTTGCTCCAAGAAACAATGTTTTGCACACCCTGTTTGAAAACTGTCGCTTGTATCTGAACGATGTTCTTTTCAGCACAAACTCCTGTGACTATCACTATAAGAGTTACATCCTTTCACACTTGACTTATCCTATAAATGTGAAGTCATCTCTGTTGCAAGCAAATGGGTGGTGGTCAGATGCACAATCCTTTTTTAATGACTGTGACAATAATGATGGCTTTATTGCTCGAAACAATATGTTTCGAGTTAATGGAGACAGTCAAGGCGAATACAGGAAAAGTGGTGCCAAAATGTTTGGAAAACTGTATCATGACCTGATAGCATGTGAATCAGGTCTACCGCCAAACATAAGCATCAAATTTGAACTAGACTATGCGCCTCCGTCGTTTGTTTTACAATGCCCATCCACTGACAATGAAGCTTATCAGTACAAAATCACTCATGCAGCTCTGTACATTCCGGTTGCCCAGTTGTCGTTATCTGTTTACAGTGAGCTAAGCACCCTCATGGATCGAACTTCTGAAGGATGTGTAGCCATCCATTACCGTAGGCTGGAAGTCAGGCCAGTTTTGATGTCAAAGGGTAATCAGGACCACTATTTTAAACCACTCTTGAATGATGGAGAATGCCCTTGCAAAGTTGTAATTTGCTTTGTAGAAAGCGATGCAAAATCTGGCTCCTACCACAAAAATCCTTATGAATTTAGGCGTTCTTGGAAGTACACACAATCTAAAGCAGAAAGTGAACGAGATGCTGAACGTGTTGCAGAAAAGGAAGACAAAGTTGATAAACAAATTAATAAGCTTGAAAACTTGGAATCAAAGTTGCTATTTACTTTGGAAAACTTTACACAAATGTTTTTTGACAAGCTAAATGGTCATAACGAGGGGACGGGGAGTACCAGCTCAGGAATAGAACGGTTGTCAAGTTATTTAAAAAGCACAGGTTCATCCGAAAAGCACGTCAGCTGCCCTAATTTGCAGGCAGCAACTCAGGCTACACCAACCTTGGCTTCTGCAGCATCCGTTGGTCCAGTCCCTCTACCTGAAGAAAGAAGGCCAAGCTCAGTATGCTCTGATTTTGCAACGGCATCTTCCAACACTGGTTCCTTGGGAAGGAATGTTACAGCTGCAGAAACAGTTGTTCAATATATTAAAGGAATTAACCTGAGCATTAATTCAACACCAATAGATCAGGTTAAAATGCTAAGAGAAAGTCTTGTAAAAATAATACAACTTTGTATTCGTTTTCAAAACTTTTATCATTTTTTTAGATTATTGATGATGAAACTGAGGATGAATGCGTTAATATGTTCTGGAGAGCTTATGCAGAAAATGGCATGTTGAATTCTCTCCACTCCAACAGTTGCAGTTATGATGATTTTCGGTACAAGCCTATCATATTCAAATAAATATCAATATTTTTTCAAAATCCTATCTTTTTTCCAGAAATGGATACTATTTTGCATGCTATGACCTAAGTACAAGTGGAAAATCTGGAACAAACTTTGTCATGCCCTCGGTCAGAGTGGGTCATATTGGATTGGAGTATAAATGAAATTCAGTTATTTAATGTTTCTCATTACTGTAAAAAACCTCTACTTTTTATTTTTAGAGTTCACTTTAACACAGAACTAAGAATGGATTTGACCATGCTAGTCTTTTGTGAATATCCAAGCACTCTCTTCATTCACAAGAACGGGCGGATCTCTACAAGGTATTCAAATCTTATTTTTGTCTTAATTCTAGAAAAATAATTCCCACTTTTTTTAGTTACACCCCTCGCTGAAGTTTGGGAAAAATCTTCACACAGAACACTTACCAGCTCACATTCCTATTTTGAAATCATCAAATTGAAAACTAAATTAGTGAGTTAAAAGCTCTTGTGACAAAGAGACAAAATGTATTTCAATGTAATCTTTTTCTTATCCCTTATTTTAAGGGGTCCGGCTCTTGAAATTGATAAAAACTCATGCCAAAAGAAATTTTCTCTCAAGATCATCTGTGTAGTCTACGGCATCGATAGTCCAGAATGCACCTACGGCTTGTCTTATGATTGTGGCAAAAAGAAGATCATTCGTAATCATCTCTGTCCAATTTGGGTTTGCAAGGTAAGCTATTAATAAAACAATGTTTGAATTAGTTGGATTTTAATTATTGATCTTTTCAGGTCAAAGACGACATTTCTGTAATTGATAGTTCACACAGCATACAACATGAGACTCATGATAATGATGTTGAAGACATAAACACTCAAAAGTCAAACGCAGGAAATGATGGCTATGAAACGGAGATTACAACTGGTGGTCAAAACAAAAATGTTGACGTGACAATCTACAATGAATTTGTTGATGTAAGTTAGCAGCCTACATAGAGGATTTGCAGCAGCCTACATAGAGGATTTGAGGGTGTGAGGGGGGTGGGGAGCTCCCTGCACCCTCAAATCTTCTAAGTTC
>SXGT01783173.1_pt1 | contig 13438 bp, 17 predicted proteins | sample 3176221 | NCBI WGS metagenome assembly SXGT01 (sample SAMN11356862, study PRJNA531348) | freshwater metagenome | isolation source: freshwater sample F1-120 | place: China: Fuxian Lake, Yuxi | collected 2017-12-25
CAGCCGTCAAAGTAATTGGAGGGACGACACGTTCGGAAAGCAAAGACATGCGCATTCTCCTTTCAGATGTTACTGAAATAATAGCCCGGGAAAATCGGCGAGCAAACTTTCAGAAAGATTGGAAAGTTCCGATTGTGATGCGTGGTGAGGTTTTGCGAAGCCGGGCTCATCATCCATGTCATGCGCGCCGTTTTTGAAAGTTGTCACAAGCTGACAACTCAGGCCCTGCACATTGGCTATGGCGCGGCGCGTCCCTATAATCGACCCCGCTCGGTGAAAGGAGCTCCTTCTGTCTACCGCGACTGCGACTGACTATACCGTGCCGGAAATCGGTGGCCGGCAACACTTCCTGTTTCGAAGGCTTCACTCGTTAACAGGTCTGGTGTTCGGTGGGTACATCATCGTCCACCTGCTGATTAACGCGACCATCGCCCAAGGCGGGTCGGTCTATCAGAACCAGGTGGACAAGATTCACTCGTTACCCTTCCTGCCGGTGATTGAGTGGACGTTCATCTACCTGCCGCTGCTCTACCACACTGTCTACGGCATCTGGATCGCCCTGACCGGCATGCCCAACGCGGGCAAATACCGGTACGGCAAGAACTGGGCGTACGTTGCCCAGCGCATCAGTGGCATTGTCATTGTCTTCTTCGCGCTGTTCCACGTGCTTTCACTGAAGTACGGCGTGTTTGGTGACAGCCTTTCGTTCGATCCCGGGAAGGCATTGCCTACCGTCGTGAAACACTTCGACGCCGGCTGGTGGGTCGTGTGGCTCGTCTACCCGATCGGTATCCTGGCATCCTGCTTCCACCTGGCGAACGGTTTCTGGACGGCTGCGATTACCTGGGGGTTGACGATTAGCGCGACCGCCCAGAAACGCTGGGGCGCGGTGTGTGTCGGGTTGTTCATTATCACGTTCGGCGCTGGCATGCTGTCCCTCGTGGCCGGTGCCCGCATGACGCCCGATGAAGCGAATGCAACGCTCGTCGCGGCACATTAACGACTAAGATGTTGGTGGCGATCATGGACTACGAATCGCTCATTCACGAATACGAGATCGGCGGCAACAAGCTCCGCAACGCCATCCAGGGTTTAACGCTGGAAGACATGCTGGCCTACCCCGTACCCGGCACGTGGTCGATCATCGAAATCGTCATCCACCTGATGGACGCCGACCTGATCGCGACCGACCGCATGAAGCGCATCATCGCGATGGACGAACCGGCCATCCCCGCCTGGCACGAATCCGCATTCATCGCCAAACTCTTCCCCGCAGAACAATCGCCAGAAGACGCGGTGACCATCTTCGACCTGAACCGCAAAATGTTCGCCAAAGTGTTGCGGAAATTGCCGCCCGAAGCATTCGAACGCAAAGGCATCCACAGCGAGCGCGGGCCCGTATCCATGGGTGGCCAGCTGAAGCTGTACGTCTGGCATCTGAACCACCATCTGAAATTCATCATCGACAAGCGCGAGAAGCTTGGGAAGTTGATGTGGTGAGGAGAGCGCTATGCGATTTGACATACCAAAGCTTGATCCCGATCAGCTTGATCACGTCGTGTTCTACGAAACCGATTCGCAGTTTTACGAAGTCGTGCGTCGCCTGCTTTACGAAGTACCTACACGGGTAAATTTTGATGGGAGCACGCTCGAGATCATGACGCTTTCTTTCGAACATGAGGCACTAAAGCGATTCATTGGCCGACTCGTTGAGGTCATAATCGAAGAGTTTGACATTGACGCAGTCCCAGGCGGTTCCACGACGATGAAGCTCAGCGGTCATGGAAAGGGACTAGAGGCCGACGAGTGTTATTGGATTCAAAACGAGGCAGCCGTTCGCGATGTGAAGAGTCTCGACCTTTCGATTCATCCACCGCCAGATCTCGTCCTCGAAATCGACATCACCCACGCGGTAGTCGATCGCGAAGCGATCTATGCCGCGATGCGTGTGCCAGAAATGTGGCACTATGATCATCAGTCGAAATTAACAGGATGGGAGCTTGTCGAAGGGAACTGGACTCGCGTGGAACATAGTCGAGCGTTTCCGATGATTCGCTTGAATGACATCAACCCTTTCATTGAGAAGCGGACATCTGTCGGCACGACTACGTTGATTAAAGATTTTCGCAAATGGCTCCGCAGCCTCCCCCGCTAACGAATATTGAAAACGAAGGATCAAAACTGAAATGGCCGTTCCAACTAAAAAGCGTGTGATTGTCGTCGGTGGTGGTCTCGCGGGGCTGGCTTGCACCATCAAATTGGCGGAACTGGGGGTCCCAGTCGATTTGTTCTCGATGGTGCCGGTCAAGCGGTCGCACTCTGTCTGCGCGCAAGGTGGCATCAACGCGTGCAACGAGATCGCCCGCCAGCAGGGGTATAGCGAGTGGATTCACTTCGACGAAACCGCGCTCGGTGGCGACTTCCTCGCCGACCAGCCTCCGGTGGCGGAAATGACTAGTTGGGCGCCGAAGATTATCGACCTGCTCGACCGCATGGGTGTGCCGTTCAACCGCACCCCGGAAGGTCAGCGCGATTTGCGCCTGTTCGGTGGTTCACTCTTCAAGCGCACCTTCTTCGCGGGCGCAACCACCGGCCAGCAGTTGCTGTATGCGTTGGATGAACAAACGCGCCGCTGGGAAGCGGAAGGAAAGGTCAACAAGTTTGAATTCTGGGAATTCCTTTGGCCGGTACTTGAGGATGGCAACTGTGTCGGCATTGTCGCTCAGGACATGCGCACGATGCAGATCAAAGCCTTCCGCGCCGACGCTGTCGTGATGGCGACCGGTGGCAACGGGCTGGTGTTCGGCAAATCGACCATGTCAGTCATCTGCACCGGTGGCGCGCTCTCCCGCTGCTATCAGGCCGGTGCGAAGTTTGGGAACCCGGAGATGATCCAGGTTCACCCGACCGCTATTCCGGGTGAAGACAAGTGCCGGCTGATTTCCGAATCCGCCCGCGGTGAAGGTGGGCGCGTCTGGGTGCCGCGCAAGGCGCAGGACACCCGGCCGCCCAACAGCATTCCCGAAGCAGAACGCTACTACTTCCTTGAAGAGCGTTACCCGAAGTACGGCAACATCGTCCCGCGCGACATCGCAACCCGCGAAATCTTCGAAGTCTGCCAGCAGGGGCTCGGTGTGGGTGGTGGCAACATGGTCTACCTCGACCTGCGCGACAAAGTAAAAGAGATCGGCCGGGAGAAAGTGCTCGGCAAGCTGGAAGGCATTCTCGAGATCTACGAAAAATTCGTCGGCACCGACCCGCTCGACGAGCCGATGAAAATCTTCCCCGCGGTCCACTATTCCATGGGTGGCCTCTGGGCTGGCTTCAAGAAGGACGAAAAGACCGGTGGCCTAAAAGCCGGCGACCCTGCGAACATGATGACCAACATCCCCGGCCTTTACACCATGGGTGAAGCCAGCTTCGCCTACCACGGTGCCAACCGCCTGGGCGCCAACAGCCTGCTGTCGTGCATCTTCGACGGCCTGTTCGGTGGTGGCTGCATTCGCAACTACATCACTGACGCCACCAAGGTCAACGCAGCCGATGTACCACAAAGTACGTTCGATGCAGTCGTGAAGCAGGAGCAGGATCGCCAGACGAAACTCATCAACAGCACCGGCGACGAGAACCCCTACACGCTTTGGCAGGAAATGGGCAAGTGGATGACCGACAACTGCACCGTCGTCCGCCACAACGACAAACTGCAGGCCACCATCGACCGCTGTCAGGAATGGAAGGAACGCTACACACGCGTGAAGCTGTCCGACACCGGCATGTGGACAAACCAGAACCTGTCCTTCGCCCGCGCCACCCGCGACATGATCCTTCAGTCCGAAGCGATCCTAAAGGGCGCACTTCAACGTGACGAAAGCCGTGGCGCCCATTTCAAACCCGCGTTCCCCGACCGCAACGACGCCGACTTCCTGAAAGCGACCATCGCGACTTTCGACCCCGCAACGGGCAGCGCCCAGATCAGCTACCAGGCTGTCGACACCAGCCTCGTCACCCCCCGCGCCCGCACCTACGGCAAGACCGACGCCAAGGCGAACCCCACCAAGGCCCAGGAAGCCAAAGCCGTCGCGGTGTAAAAACATCTCACCGCAGAGACGCAGAGAAGAAAGAAGAGTGAGCCACAGATAGACACAGATGAACACAGATTAAATCAGTAACAAACTGATTGAATCCGTGTTCATCTGTGCCCCATCTGTGGCTGATTTTCTGTTCTGAATTTCTCCGCGTCCTCTGCGTCTCTGCGGTGCTTTTTCACCCGTGTGCCTGCCCCAGCAGGATCGACCCCAGCAGCACTGCGAGCACGATGGCGCTGAAGATGACGTAGACCCAGTCGCGCGCGACCGCGAACGCGACGCCGCTCACCAGCACGCGGAAGATGGGTGTGCCGACGAGGACGATAAGGCCGGACAGACAAATCTGCCTGCCGATGGTTGTGGTGCGTGGGTCACCGTTTGGGCCGATGACGATGAGGTGCCACACCACGCCGACTACGATCAGCACGATGCTGACGACCACGCCCACCGCCAGCAGTTTGCTTAGCAGCAGTTCGGTGCGATGGACGAGTGCATCGCTCGCGATGGCGGGTTTTGTTTCGGATAAATTCATGCCAGCCCCCGCCAGATCATGCGACAGCCGATGATGAACAGCACGATGATGAACGCCCGTGTGAGTGTGTCACCGCGTAATCGCCCGAAGACTTTCGCGCCCAGCTGCGCGCCGCACAACACACCCGCAGCCAACGGGCCTGCGACGAACGGGTCGACTTCCCCGCGCATGAAGTAGACGGTCGCCCCGGCCGCTGCGGTCACACCGATCATGAAGTTGCTGGTCGCGGTCGATGCCTTCATCGGCACACCCATCAGCACGTTCATCATCGGCACTTTCACAATCCCGCCGCCCACACCCAGCAGCCCACTATTCACACCTGCGAGCGTCGCGATCGCCAGCGCGGGTTTCGAGCCACGCACGCGATAGGTCACCTGCTTTTTCTCAGCGGGATCGTAGTAGCTGCCATGCAGGTTCAGTTTGTCCGCCAGCGGATCAATCGCGTGTGGCTGAACGTCGTCCACTGGTTGTTTCTTCAATGTTCGCCGTAGAAGTGTCAGACAGGAGTAAAGCAGAACGACGCCGAAAATGATGTAGAGATATTTCCCCGAGATGAACCCCGCCAGCAGCGCCCCTGCGACCGCGCCGATGCAGGTGCCGATTTCCAGGTACATCCCCAGCCGCAGGTTCGCCACATTGTCGCGCAGATATCGCACCGCTCCACCCGTGCTGGTTGCGACGACCGCGACAATCGCGGCCCCGATCGCGAAGTGAATGTCCTCCGTCTTCGTGTACACCACCGTCGTCAACAACGGCACCGCGATGATCCCGCCACCCAACCCCAACAGCGACCCGAACACACCCGCGCCGATTGCGCCGAAGAAAATCACAAACGTAACGACGATGGGTGACATGGGGGAGAGTGTAAGCGAGAACAGTGGCGCGACACACACTACGCATTGATCGTCATCTTGAGGTACTCCGAAAGACCTCTTGCAACCCTCGCGAATTGAAGAGATCCTTCGGAGTACCTCAGAGGGTGTTAAAGAACGCGGCAGCGTCTGCTCGTACCACGGGCGGCCCGCCCGTGTTTACCTCTTACCAGCGAAAAACAAAGACATGGGCGGGCCGCCTATGGTACGGAAATGCGATCTCTTCCCCATTCTTTAACACCTTCTCAGGATGACGAACGGGTGCATCACATCAACTCACTGCGCAACTCCGCAATCGCCCGCCCACGATCCGGCTTATCAAAAATCGCACTCGCGACCACAAACCAGTCCACACCCGCATCCATCGCCAAGCGGATGTTTTCCGGTTTGATCCCGCCATCAATTTCCAACCGTTGATTTGAGCGAAGCCGCTTCTTCACCGCTTCCGCTTTCTTCAGCACTTCCGGCATAAACTTCTGCCCGCTGAAGCCCGGCACGACGCTCATGATCAGCACATGGTCGACTTCATCAATCACCGGCCAAAGCGAGTTCACATCTGTCGCGGGGTTCAGTGTTACGCCGACGCGCTCCACGCCCAGCTTGCGCAGTTCGCGAACGGTGGCTGCGGGATCGGTCACGGTTTCGACGTGAAACGTCAGCCCATCCGCCCCCGCTTGCACGAACGCGGGCGCATAGCGGACGGGGTCGCTAATCATCAGGTGAACGTCGAGAAACGCGCTCGTCACTTTCCGCACCGCTGCCGTCACACCCGGCCCGAAGCTGATGTTGGGGACGAAATGACCGTCCATCACATCTAGGTGCAGAAAGTCGGCGCCACCTTTGTCGACATCCCGAATTTCATCCGCCAACTTCGCGAAGTCCGCGGACAGGATGGATGGGAGAATTTGCGGGCCGGTGGTGGCGAAGGGGTCGGAGATCATCGCGATAAACCGTATGGCACGCCGGGTGAATTCGCAAACCTAATTTGGTTCGATTGGCTCGTACACCACATACCCCCATAGCTTTCGCGTCGGCTTGTATCGCCGGCCGATCGCCTCGCCCACCGCGGGTCCCCAATGCACATCGGTCAGCCTCGCGTGACCGCCCCATCGGCTGTCGAGCTTCGCGACGCTCAGGATGAAATCAAACTCGCGCGCCTCCACGCGCGAGACGAGATTCCGCTTCGCATCATCATCCATCGCGGTGATCTGTGGCAGCATGAACGAATTTACAATCACCGGCTTCTGCCCCATCAGAATCGGAATGGTCGCATCACACGACAACACCCACGCGCCCGCTGGAATGATCGCCCGCCAGGCATCAACCGATCGGCCATTCGCATTCCCATCTCGCCTCAATGCATCTACCGACCGCCAACCGGCGAGCGTGACGATGCACATCACCAACACCAACACCGCGACACGTTCGAACCGCCAGCCACGAACTGTTTCGACGATGAACTGCGCCCCGACGATGCCCGCCAGCACGATGAGGTCCAGCAGGTGGTTCGCTGCGATCCCCCGATTGCTGAACATCACGGCCGTCGTGCCGATGCAGACCAGCAGCGACACCTGCGACAGTGTCGGCCTTCGCTTCTGCACGCACTTTTGAACGATCGCAATCATCGCCAGCGCGACGATTGGCCACGCGAGACGGGCTGATTCGTCAATGTTCATGATGACCTGCCATAACCCGCGCAGCAGTGTCAGCGGATGCAATAACCCACTCGCAGGTTCACCCGCGGTCGCTAGGTTCGTCCAGTTCTGCAGCAGGCGACCATCACTCGCGAAGTTGAAGCCGACCAGCATCACCACCCCCGCGATCGCGCCAGTTGCGATGAATGTCACCAGCCGTTTGCGGCTGACGAACAGCAGGTAAACCCCAATCGCGAGCGTTGCCCAGATCGCGCTGATCTTCACAAAGAAACTAACAGCACACATCACCCCCGCCAGCGCGATGAACGCGTTCACTTTCGCACTGCCGCGCGCATCATCGCCATCATCGCGTACCGCTCGAACCACGAACACCATCGCCAGCAACTGCACCCCGACCGCCAGTGCGTCTGCGTTGATGCTGAACCCCGCCAACTGCCCGACGCGCGTCAGCATCGGCAGCGTCGCGCCCAGCATCGCCGCTGCGAGTGGCACACCACTCCGCAACAACAGCACGGCTGCGCAAATCATCAACGCTGTCCCCATGCCCGCAGCGATCTTCCCCGCGATGATCGGGTGGTCGATGGCTGAATAAATCCCCGCGTGCAGCAGGATTGGGATCGGGCCGTATCGCGTCCCGCCGAAATAGCTGTCCGCGTACAACGGTGGATAAAGCGTCCCCTGCTTCGCGTACCAGGCCAACCCAATCCATTCACCCGCGACGTGGGACAGAAACGCGCGGTCGGTGAGATGGTAGATCGCGGGGAACAGCCAGGTGAGAACGATTGTGACGAACGCAATCGCGATCAGAAGTCGGCGCTGGGATGCAGAAGGATTGGAGGATTGCTGTTCTGCTCGAAATAACACGATGCACCAACTGCTCACAAAAAACCGCAGGGACAACGCATCGTTGTCCCTGCGGAACGGCTCGCAAGCGAACCGGCTAAATGAAATCACTTCGCGCGACTAATCCAGAATATTCAGCGTACTGAACTCGCCACTTTCCAGGAATTCCAAACTCGCCCCACCGCCGGTGGACACATGGCTGACCTTCTCGCTCAGCCCCATCTGTTCCACCGCAGCCGCGCTATCACCGCCACCAATGATCGTGATCGCGCCCTTGCCGGTCGCATCTGCACACGCCATCGCGACGGCTTTCGTGCCCGCAGCGAACGGTTTCTTTTCGAACACACCCATCGGGCCGTTCCAGATCACCGTCTTCGCTTTGGCGATTTCAGCCGCGTACATCGCTGCGGTCTTCGGGCCGATGTCGAAGCCTTCCTTGTCCGCGGGAATGTTCCCTTCAACAATGCTCGTCACCGCGTCGTCCGTCATCTTGTCGGAAATGACCGTGTCGATCGGCAGCTTGATCTTCCCGTTGGCCTTGGCGAGCAGTTCCTTCGCGAGTTCGACTTTGTCTTTCTCGACCAAGCTCTTGCCGACTTCCTTCCCTTGCGCCAGGAAGAACGTGTAAGCCATCGCGCCACCGATCAACAGCGAGTCCGCCTTGGCGAGAAGGTTTTCGATGACCGCGATTTTGTCCGACACCTTCGCGCCACCCATAATCGCGACGAATGGTTTCACCGGCTTGCTCACTGCGTCGCCGAGGAACTTCAGTTCCTTCCCGATCAGGAACCCGATCACACGCGGCTTGCCGCTCATCGCCGTCGGCACACCAAACGTGCTCGCGTGTTCGCGATGGGCCGTGCCGAACGCATCGTTCACGTACACATCCGCCAGCTTCGCCAACTGCTGCGCGAACGCCGGGTCGTTCTTTTCTTCTTCCTTGTGGAACCGCAGATTCTCCAGCAGCGCCACATCCCCATCGTTCAGCCCTGCGACGGTTTTCTCCACATCCGCCCCAATGCAGTCGCTCGTAAACTGCACCGGTTTGCCCAGCAGCTTCGCCAGGTGAATCGCCGCCGGCTTCAGCGAGAACTTCGCCTCAGGCCCACCCTTCGGCCGACCGAGATGGCTCATCAGAATCAACCGCCCACCGCGATCCAGCACATTCTTAATCGTCGGCAGCGCCTGCACAATCCGCCGATCATCGGTAATCTTGTCCCCATCCAGCGGGACATTGAAATCCACCCGCATCAACACTTTCTTCCCCTTCACATCCACATCCGCGACAGTCTTCTTTGCCATTGTTTTACGCTCCATTTAAGTTGAACCGGCGATGCTACGGGCGGGCGGGGGATAGTCAAGAATCGCGAGGATGCCACGAGCCGGAAGCGTCAGCGACGGACTTCTTCCCCTTCGCGAAATCCGTCGCTCACGCTTACGGCTCAGCGCGCGGTATATTCCACCAGAATCAAATGCAGATTTCGCAACTTAAGCTTGACCTAATCGAATGCACGTTGACGTGTGTGACGACCGCCGATCCGAATCTACCGGAAGAGGCCTTTCGCGTGGATTTCAAAGATGTCGGCAATGTAAAAGTGAGCCGGTATCACGATGCAGACGACGTTTCGCTCGGTGATTTTGAACGATTCAGCATGCGAATGGTTGGCAGTGCAGGTCGCGCTATATTCGAAACCAACACTGGCGATGCGTTCCTGTCATTCGAGGCTTCGAACGAGCCGTTGATCATCCCGATCTCGTGGCGACCGAAGATGTCAGACGTCTTCGAACGAATTGATTAGTTGGGTCCTACAGCCCCAAGATCCGGCTGTGCCGGACGCGAAAACACTCGCCCAATATTGCGTGGCGTCTCGCCTTCCGCGCGATACAATGTCTACATGGGCTTCCCCCGAATTACACACGATCCCGCGATCATGGGCGGCAAGCCCTGCATCCGTGGCCTGCGCGTAACCGTCGGCACCGTCCTCGGCTTACTCGCTGCCGGCCAATCGCGCGAACGAATTCTGGAAGCCTATCCCTATCTCGAATCCGCCGACATCGACGCCGCCCTCGCGTATGCCGCCTGGCGGTTGGAAGAGCGTGAAGAACCATTGGTCATGTCATGAGCCTCCGCATTCTGATCGACATGAACCTGTCGCCTGAATGGATTGAAACACTCGCGCAAGCGAACTTGCAAGCTGTTCACTGGTCGACGGTCGGTAAACCGGGCACACCAGATATCGCGATCATGCAATGGGCGAGGACCAACGGCTACATCGTCTTCACGCATGACCTCGATTTCGGCACCCTTCTCGCGGTGACTCATGCAGATGGTCCGAGTGTTCTGCAAGTTCGCAGCCAGAACGTCCTCCCTCAACACATGGGCTCCCTCGTTCTCTCTGCCCTGCGACAGTACGAAGCCGCGTTGATTTCCGGCGCGCTTGTTGTCGTCGAAGAAAAGAAATCGCGGGTCCGGGTGCTGCCTTTGGATCGGTAATCGATCGCTCAAGTGGAAGCGACACATCATGAACCCCTTCGTCCCATCCCCCGACCGCCAGCACTGCTATTTCCGCCCGACTCATCGGCAGTTTATCTGGCTGATGATATTCGGCGCCACGCTCGGGCTGATCGTTAGCGGTGCCGCGTGGCTGATGGGTGGCAGTGGCTTTTGGTGGTTCGCTTTCCCGGCGGGGGTCGGGTTGCCGTTTGTCGCGATGATGGCGATTCGTGGGCCGATTGCATAGCGGTGGCTTTGTTCCCGGCAAGTTCACTCCTGCATATCGGCGGTTCGCGCCCGCATAACGAAAACACTTCGCGGCATAACGAATCCTCTTGGCCGCATAACGAAAACACTTCGCTACATAACGAATCCTCGTCGCCACATAACGAAAACACTTCGCCGCATAACGAATTCTCTGCGCCGCATAACGAAAACAGTGCGCCACATAACGGATTCCCGTGTATTTGTTATGCAGACAGCACGACGCGTTATGCGAGGGAAGGTATTGAATTGCCGCAGGGGTCGATATCAGGGCGGGAGCATCGTTTTTATCGCACGAGGCGTTGGAGACGGAAAATTTCGTGTTGGTGGCTTAAGGGATATCCGGCCTGTGACGATGAAAATGACATGATGGAATCGTCATTCCAAATCCGACAGCGTAGCCCGATGTCCAACACCGAACGGCAGCGCCAGTTCCGCGAGCGCAACCCCGGCTACTACGGTCGGCTGCACCGCAAGCGCAAGGACGCACTAAAATATGGCACGTACGAAGCGTACCTCGCCGCCGAGGCCGCAGCGGCAGCACAACCCGCCCTGCCGCAGAAACAACCGCTAATGCTCCCCGCCCCGGTGGAACCGCTCATCCTCCCCGGCATCAACACGCCCGCCACCCAGCCACAACGCGAACTGGTCGCAGCGCGACAGGGGCCGTTGGGGGCGTTGTTTGAGTTTTGAATTAGATTCGGGGCTTGGGGTATAGTCGGCACCCCGTAGGTCCGGCTGTGCCGGACGCGAAGCGGCAGATTTCGTCCGGCGAAGCCGGACCTACGATTCTGCAGACCATTCCCATCCATCGAATGAACCAGCCCACGCGCGTGCGTGCAGCCCCCGCCAACTGCTATAATTGCGGCCATGCGATACACGGTTATTTTCGAAGCACAACCCGCAGGCGGCTTCCACGCATCGTGCCCCGCATTGCCCGGCTGTCACTCGGAAGGCGACACGCTCGAATCGGCGACGGAGAACGTTCGCGAAGCGATCGCGGTCTACCTGGAAAGCCTGCAGGCGCATGGGGAGCCGTTACCGGTGAACGCTGCTAGCCATCTTTCATGACATGGGGCTGGCAATCGACGAATTTTCAGCGAAGCTCTGAGCCTGTAGCCCGTCCCTGCAAAAGTTCAATTGAGGTGCAACATGCCTTCACCCGAACCTGAGCATCACCAATACTGGTTCCCTGCAAAGCAATACGGGTGGGGCTGGGGATGGCCAACAGTTTGGCAGGGGAAGGTTGTTATGGGCCTATGGATCGTTGTGCTGTCCATAGGCGGTTCATTTTTAGCATATCACCATTGGCCGGCATTCGCGGTTTTTTCGGTTGCTGTGACAGCGGTCTTCATTGGTGTGTGCTACGCCAAAGGCGAACCGCCGCGATGGCGATAAATCCATCTTTCCAAGCGCCGGAAGCGTCTGCTCGTAGGTTCGGTTGTGCCGAACGCATTCGGCACAGACAGATTTACGCCCTAAACGGGTTGACCAATTCGACATCCCCGATCGTCCTCGGTGATCCCATATCTTCAGTGTAAAGACGCTTTACGCCCGCGGTATGACACGCGCCGAGGATCATGCTGTCCCAGTGGGACAGGCTGAACCTCGCGGATAGATCGATTGCGGTATCGAACGTTTCGAGGGTGGGCAGCGACAAGGGGAAGATGTCGCGAAATGCCAACAGGTGCTGAGCGTATTCGGTGTGGCTCAATCGACCCAGATCACGCCAGCGGCGAATCTGCTGGGTGAATTCACCGAGCACTTGCCAGAGTAGCACCGTCGATTCAGAACCCGTGCGCAGTTGCTGCAGAAGCTGTTGCGCTTTGATCTGCTTCGCTCGCTCGTGGCGATCGATCGAATACAGAAGGACATTGGTATCAACGGCGTTCATGCAATTGGTCGCGATTCAGTTTGTCGTTCTGGGAATCGAACGTCGAGTTGCCCCACAGTTGTTCCAACATTGTCCATGATTGATCGGACTGCGTTGATTGCTTCGCATCCAATGGTTCGACGACGAGGCGCACGCGCGTGCTGTCGGTGATCGCTGGGGGTTGGTCGGGCTTGAAGACGCCGTCTTTGAAGGTGGCGGAGATAATCTTGACCATGGGTAATTCCTGATCGATGCGTGCCTGGAATTCTAGTCGATCGAGGAGGGAAGTATACGAAAATAGGGGATGAATGCGGACCCTCGCGGTCGAAGACACAGGTCTCGGCGTACCGCGACCTGTGGCACCCATGCTCGTGCCCGTTGTCGTTTCCCCCTCTCGCGCATAAGCTTGAGGCATCATGGAAAGTCTGCTTGATTCGTTGAAATACGACGCCAATGGCCTTATCCCGGCGATCATTCAGGACAGCGGCACCGGGGAGGTGTTGATGTTCGCGTTTATGAACCGCGTTTCGTTACAGAAGACGCTGGAGACGGGGAAGACGCACTTCTTTTCGCGCAGCAGGAATAAGCTGTGGCTGAAAGGGGAGAGCAGCGGGCATACGCAGGATGTGCATTCCATCGCGACCGACTGCGATAAAGATGTCGTCCTCATCAAAGTCACCCAACACGGCGCGGCTTGCCATGATGGGTACTATTCGTGCTTCTATCGGCAGAAAGATGGCGATGCGGATGAATGGAAGATTGTGGGGAAGAAGGTGTTTGATCCGGAGACCGTTTATAAGAAATAGTCACTGGTCACTGG
>SXGT01418828.1_pt1 | contig 13433 bp, 12 predicted proteins | sample 3176221 | NCBI WGS metagenome assembly SXGT01 (sample SAMN11356862, study PRJNA531348) | freshwater metagenome | isolation source: freshwater sample F1-120 | place: China: Fuxian Lake, Yuxi | collected 2017-12-25
ACGGCACCATCACGGGCGTGAACGCGACCGTGGGCGCGACCGTCTCGTCGGGTCACCTGCTGCTCTCGATCACCGACTAGCGTTTGCGAGTTGCGAGTTCCGCACCTTGGTGCGCCGTTCTTCGGCGTTTCCCGGTGCGAAACTCGCAACTCGCGAGGGCCAGGGGACTACTCGGCGCGAACGCCCTCGGGGAGTCGCAGGAGATCCTTCGCCACCTCGGCGGAGACGCCGCCGCCGCAGACGTCGAGGTTGTACACACCGGTGCTCAGAGTCGCAGCGCTTCCGAGGAGCACCACCCGGTTCGCCCCGACTGCTTCAATGTCAGACATCACGAAGTTGTAGAGACACGTGCCATTGGACAGGTACATCGGCGAGCCTGACGCGGCAGCCAAGGGCCCCCCGGCCAGCGCATCCGCGAATCCGAGCCCGGTCGCAACGAACGCATTCTCCGCGACGCCGAAGTTGCCGATGCTCACGAGCACGGCCGTCGCGAAACGATCGAAGCCGGCATACCGCACATAGTTGTCCGCGCCCACGAGCGAGATCACGCTCGACTCGATCCCCGTGCTCACCGTCGCGGCGCTTCCCACCAGGTGGATGACCTCCACCTCGAGGCCCGTGAGCAGATTGCGGGTAGTCGTATCGAGGGATGCGGCGGTGCCGGGCACGAGGATGATCGGCGCACCGCGGACGCCCGCGGCGGGCACCGCTGCGAGGGCGTCCGGGAAGTTGAGTCCCGTCGCGATGAACGCGTGCTCAGATGCGTCATCGCCCCAGGCGTCAGCCACGATCATCCGTGACGTCGCGAAGCGATCTGCACCGCCGATTCGATCTACGTCCGCGGAGAACTCTTCCAGCGCGGACTTGACCCCTGCACTCACGGACGGCGTGCCGCCGACGACGACGATCCGATCCGGTTGCAGCCGTTCGAGCTCCTCCGCGACCACCTCGGGAATCGACGTCGGGGTCACCAGGAGCAGGCCGCCTCCGAGATAGCTCGCGGCGGGACCTGCGGCGAGGGCATCCGGATAGTTGAGTCCGTTCGCGATGTAGATGACCGGAACGTCGGGGTCCTCTCCGGGGAACAACTCCCGGGACACAGCGACGGCGGTCGCGAACCGGTCGGGGCCGGCGAGGCGCAGCCGATCGTAGGTACGGGGAGAGAGGAGCGCCAGTGCGAGCACTTGCGAAGGTCCAGGAACGACCGTGATTACAGTCCGGCCGGGCCAATACCGCGAATCATTCCAGTACTCGTTCGAGTACTGGCCGTCGAGGGCGCGGTAGCCCACTGAGTAGTTTCCCGACGGCAGGCTGTTGAAGCTGTAGTTGCCCTCGATGCCCCCCGTCGAGGCGGTTCGGACGAACTCCCATCCCTCCGTTCCCTCCCTGTAGAGGTCGGCAACGAGATTGATCGTGCTCGCCGAGTTGGACGAGGGGGTCCCGGCTCGAAGGGTTCCCGTGATGCCACCGAGCTGCGTCGTGTGGATGACGTTGCCGGAAGATGTCTGGCCGGAGGCGACCGTGATGATGTCAGTCGACCCGTCACTCCAGCAGGTGTCCTCCCAGTTCTGCCAGTTCTGCAGGCACACTCGGTAGGAGCCGGCTTCGTAGAGCTCGATGTAGTAGTTGCCGTCGGACTGAATGGCCGTCGAGACGCTCGTCGAATCAGGATCAGTGGGAGTGCCGACGAACGAGGCGACCACAGCGCCGCTGAAGCCGCCGATCTGGCCCTCGACGACAATGCTGCCCTCGATCGCAGTCGAAGCGGCCAGCGCCGGTACGGGGACGAGGAGGCTCCCGGCGAGGGCTAGCACGAGGGCAACGACGATGGCACGGAGTCGATTCACGATCGCGAGCGTAACAGAGCCGAGGGGCCCTCAACTAGTGGCTAGTTGACGATGTGCATCGCGCGCGCCGCATCCGTGATGCTGCCCGTCAGGGAGGGGTAGACCGAGAACGCGAGGGCGAGCTGATCGACCGTGAGTCGGTGCTCCACGGCGAGCGCGACGGGCATGATGAGCTCCGAGGCGTGGGGGGCCACGACGACGCCGCCGATGACCGTGCCGGAGCCGGTCCGGGCGAACAGCTTCACGAAGCCGTCCTTGATGCCCATCATCTTCGCGCGCGGGTTGGAGGCGAGCGGGAGCTTGTAGATGTCGCCCTGCGCGATGCCGTCCTCGATCTGCTTCTGCGACCAACCGACGGTGGCGATCTCGGGCTGGGTGAAGATGTTCGACGTCACGTTGCGCAGTTCGGTGGGGTTCACGGCATCCCCCATGGCGTGGAAGACGGCGGTGCGCCCCTGCATGGATGCCACGGACGCCAGCGGCAGGAAGTCGGAGCAGTCGCCCGCCGCGTAGATCGACGGCATCGAGGTCCGGGCGACGCGGTTCACGCGGATGTGACCGGACTCGGTGAGCTGCACGCCCGCCTCCTCGAGCCCGATCCCCTCGGTGTTGGGCAGTGACCCCACGGCCATGAGGCAGTGGGAGCCCTCGACGGTGCGACCGTCCGAGAGGGTCGCCACGACGCCGGTCTTCGTGCGCTTGACGGACTCCGCGCGGGACTTCGAGAGCACCGTCATCCCGTTGCGCTTGAAGACGTCCTCGATGACGCGCGCCGCATCCGCGTCCTCACCCGGGAGGACCTGGTCGCGCGACGAGATGAGCGTGACCTCCGAGCCGAGGGCCCGGTAGGCCGAGGCGAACTCGGCGCCCGTCACACCGGAGCCGACCACGATCAGGTGCTCGGGGGTCTCGGCGAGGGAGTAGAGCTGGGTCCACGTGAGGATCCGCTCGCCGTCGGGTTTCGCGGAGGGCAGGATGCGCGGCCGCGCGCCCACCGACACGACGATGGTGTCGGCCTCGCACTCGTCGAAGTCGACGCCCGCCTTGCCCTTGCCGGTGGACACGACGACGCGGTTCGGTCCGTCCAGGCGCCCCTCGCCGGTGATGATCTTCACGCCGGCCTTGATGAGCTGGGACTTCATGTCCTCCGACTGCTGGCGCGCGAGCCGCAGGAGTCGGGCGTTGACGGCGGCGAGGTTGACGGTCACCTCCGGGCGCACCGCCCGCCCCGCCTCGGTGCGGCTGAAGAACTGCACGCCGAGATCGGCGGCCTCGCGAACGGCATTGGTGGCCTCGGCGGTCGCGATGAGCGTCTTCGACGGCACCACGTCGGTGAGCACGGCCGAGCCGCCCACTCCCTCGCGCTCGACGAGCGTCACATCGGCGCCGAGTTGAGCGCCGGCGAGCGCCGCCTCGTAGCCGCCCGGGCCTCCTCCGACGATGGCGATGCGCTGCGTCCGCTCGAATTCATAGGCCATGCCTCAATTGTGGCCCCGCTCGAGAGGGCGACCAAACCGCGAGCGCGGAAGCAGGCTCCTAGACGTCCAGATAGTCGCCGGAGGGGGTGATGAGGGATGACACGACGTCGCCCTCGAAGAACACCGCGATGTACGCCGTCCCCGGCTGGCCGGGGAACACGAGCGAGTCGAACTCCGGAACCGATCGGGGCTCGAGACCGAGCGTCTCCGGCCGGCCGAGGTCGAACGGGCTGGCCGCGAGCACCTCGGCGCGCGAGGAACCGACGCCGATCCCCTGGGTCGACGTGATCGGGATGCCCGCCACGGTGGCTGCACGGACGATCACTCGCGCCGTACCGAAGGCCTCGACGAGCGTCAGCTCTGGCCACTCGTACGTGGTGCCCAGCTTGAACTGCTCGACCGGCTCGGGGGTGGAACCGAGGAGACCGCCGAGGAGCGCGAGCACGGCATCCGGATCGCTGAACGGGGCCGAGACCATCTCGGAATCGAACTGGTCCCGGACGGAGATTCCGTCGAGGGACAGGAGCGCCTGGGTCGCGATCGGCGCCTCGGGCGTCGGCGTCGCGGTGGTCGTCGGCGTCGGTGCCGCGGTCGCGCTCGACGTCGGTGCGGGGGCCGGGGTCCCGGTCGCGCACCCGGCGAGGACGAGCACCGCGATCGCGATGGAAGCGGCGGCCGCACCCGACAGATAGCGAGGGAACATCACGACCTGATTCTGGCAGAGTTCCAAGGATTAGAGTGGGGGAATGTCGCTGCAGACCACTCCACACCCCCTCGACGACCCGTCGGCAGACCCGTTCGAGATCGCCCGAATCGCGGCCGCCGAACTCGCCGATCGCACCGGCGTCGAGCACCACGACATCGCCCTCACCCTCGGTTCCGGGTGGGCGAAGGCGGCCGACCTCATCGGCGAGACGACCGCCACCATTCCGGCCTCCGAGATCACCGGGTTCTCCAAGCCCGCGCTCGAAGGCCACGTGGGAACCCTCCGCTCCGTCCTGCTCCCGAGCGGCAAGCGAGCCCTCGTCATCGGCGCGCGGACCCACTACTACGAGGGGCACGGGGTAAGGCGGGTCGTGCACTCGGTGCGAACCGCGGCGGCGGCCGGGGCATCCACCATGATCCTCACCAACGGCGCCGGCGGCATCAAGGAGGCGTGGCGCGGGGGCGCAGCGGTGCTGATCAGCGACCACATCAACCTCACGGGCGACTCACCGCTCGAGGGCGCGACGTTCATCGACCTCACCGACCTGTACTCGGAGCGCCTGCGCGAGATCGCGCGCTCGGTCGACCCGACGCTCGACGAGGGCGTGTACTGCCAGTTCCGCGGCCCCCAGTACGAGACTCCCGCCGAAGTGCAGATGGCCAAGACGATCGGCGGCCACCTGGTCGGGATGTCGACGGCTCTCGAGGCGATCGCCGCCCGACAGGCGGGCATGGAGATCCTCGGAATGTCGCTCGTGACCAACCTCGCCGCCGGGATCAGCGCCACCCCCCTCAGCCACCAGGAGGTCATCGAGGCGGGCCGCGAGGCGGAGGAGCGCATCAGCACCCTGCTGGCCAAGATCGTGGGCACCCTGTGACCGCGGCGGCCGACCCCTACGAGGCCGAGAAGGCCTGGGCCGCGCAGGACCCGGACGCCCACACGAAAGAGCAGCTCGAGTCGGCGATCGCGGCAGCCGAGGCCGGAGTCGCCGGGGCGCAGGCCTCTCTCGCGGAGTGGTTCGGGGGTCGACTCGAGTTCGGCACCGCCGGACTGCGCGGCGAGCTCGGCCCCGGCCCCAACCGGATGAATCGCGTGCTCGTGAGCCAGGCGGCGGGCGGGCTCGCCGCCTACCTGCTCTCCCGCGAGCCGAGCCCCAGCATCGTCATCGGCTACGACGGGCGGGTGAACTCCGAGGTCTTCGCCCGCGACACCGCTGTCATCATGGCCGGCGCCGGCGTTCGGACCACCCTCCTCCCCCGACACCTGCCGACGCCGGTGCTCGCATTCGCCGTCCGGCACTTCGGCGCGAGCGCGGGCGTGATGGTCACGGCCTCCCACAACCCGGCCCGGGACAACGGCTACAAGGTGTACCTGGGCGGAGAGGACCGGGGCTCGCAGATCGTGCCGCCCGCCGACGGCGACATCGCGCGCGCCATCCACCAGGTCGCCCTCGCGCCCATCGACGAACTCCCGCGGTCCACCGACTTCGTCGTCGCGGATGACTCGGTCGTCGACGAGTACGTGCGGCGCACCGCATCCCTCGGCTCCGTTCCCGCACCGCTCACGTTCGCGTACACGCCCATGCACGGCGTCGGCTGGGAGACGGCCCACGCGGTCTTCGAGGCCGCCGGACTCGGGACCCCCGCGGTCGTCACCGAACAGCTCGAGCCGGATGCCGCGTTCCCCACGGTCGCGTTCCCCAACCCCGAGGACCCCGGCGCGATGGACCTCCTCCTCGCCAAGGCCGCGGAGGTCGATGCCGACCTCGCGATCGCGAACGACCCCGACGCCGACCGGCTCGCGGTCGCCATCCCGACGGCGAGCGGCTGGCGCCGCTTGAGCGGCAACGAGGTCGGGTGGGTGCTGGGGTGGCGCGCTGCGGAGCGCGCCGGCGTCGAAGGGGTGCTCGGGGCATCCATCGTCTCGTCGCCCGCGCTGCGGGAGGTGGCCCGTCACTATCGCCTCGACTACCGCGACACGCTCACCGGATTCAAGTGGATCTCCCGGGTTCCCGGCCTGAGCTACGGGTACGAGGAGGCACTCGGCTATCTCGTCGACCCGGCCAAGGTGCTCGACAAGGACGGCATCTCGGCCGCCGTCGACTTCCTCTCCCTCGCCTCCGAGCTCAAGGCAGCCGGGTCGAGCATCGAGCAGCACCTGATCGCGTTCGCGGAGAAGTTCGGCGGATTCGCCTCCGGCCAGATCTCGCTCCGTGTCGATGACCTCGCCGACATCGGTCGCATGATGGCCGGCCTGAGAGCGGCACCGCCCGCGGTGATCGGCCCCCACGCGGTCGGGTCGATCGACGACTTCATCGACGGGTTCGAGGAGTACCCGCCGGGCGACATCCTGCGCGTGCACCTCGAGAACGGCGCGCGCGTGATCATCCGGCCGAGCGGGACCGAGCCCAAGCTCAAGGTCTACATCGACGCGTCATCGACCGAGGGAGACGGCGCGGCGAGGATCGCGGCGGCGGAGAAGGTCGTCTCGGAACTGGATGCGGGGATGCGGGCGCTGCTGGGGTAGGGCGCTACTCTCCGAGCGCCCGCTCGAGCTTCTCCGTGAGTTCGGCGGTGTCGAAGTAGTTCTCCACGACGATGACGTCGGCGAAGGTCTTGCCGATGGCCTCCACGAACTCGGCCGACGTGAGGATGACCTGGGCGTCCGCGGCGATCTCGGCGACGGTCGTGATGTCGGCGGCGACGACGTTGGCCTGGATGCCCAGTTTGCGCAGCACCCGCTCCGCATTGACCTTCAGGATGCCGGAACTCCCGATGCCGGCGCCGCAGATGGTCACGATCTTCACGGCGCCACGCCCATGATCCGCTGGACGTCGGCGACCGAGGTCGCGGCGGTCAGGTCGGCGATCGCCGAGGAGTCGTTGAACACGTTCGCCACCGCGGCGACGGCCGCCAGGTGCTCGTCCGGTTTCGCAACCGCCAGGCCGAGGACCACGCTGACCGGGTCGTTGTGGGGATGCCCGAAGTACACCGGCTCGCGCAGCGTGACGATCGAGATCCCGTCGCTGATGACCTCGGGACCGGGTCGGGCGTGCGCGAGCGCGAGACCGGGAGCGATCACGACGTAGGGCCCGTGCTCGTCGATCATCCGGATCATCTCGCGGGCGTACTCGGGGCGGGCAGCACCGCTCGCCGCGAGCGCGTCGGCGGCGAGGGTCACAGCGGCGCGCCAGTCGGCGGCCTCCGCGGCGACGACGATGGCGCTCTCCGGGAGCGGGGGAAGGGTCATCCGGTCACGCCTCGTCGAAGCCGAGCGTGATCCGATCGGCCAGCTCTTCGCGGTCCTCGATCGGCAGGAACGACGCCGCGGCGGCATTGAGCTGGAACACGGCGAGATCGGTGAGGTCGTAGTCGAACGTCTCCGCGAGGAGCGAGAGCTCGCGGCTCAGGGAGGTGGCGCTCATGAGCCGGTTATCGGTGTTGACGGTCACGCGGAACCCGAGCTGGTAGAGCAGGTCGAACGGGTGGTCGACGAGCTCGTCGCCCCACTGCTCGATCGCGCCGGTCTGGAGATTCGACGACGGGGACAGCTCGAGGGCGATCTCCCGATCCTTGATCCACTGCGCGAGCGGCCCCAGGGTGACGTAGGTGTTCTCGTCGTCCTCGCGCTCGGTGTGCACGTCCTCGGCGAGCCGCACCCCGTGGCCGAGTCGCAGCGCGCGGCCGTCGAAGAGCGCGCCGCGGATGCTCTCCAGCCCGTCGGCCTCGCCGGCGTGGACGGTCGCGGGGATGAAGTGCTTCGCCAGGTAGTCGAACGCGTCGCGCAGGTTCCCCGCTGGGAAGCCGGCCTCGGCGCCCGCGATGTCGAACCCGACCACGCCACGGCCGTAGTGCCGGCCTGCGAGTTCCGCAATCTCGAGACCACGGTCGGCGTGCCGCATCGCGCTGACGAGCTGGCCGACACGGATGCTGTGACCCGAGTTCCGGGCATCCTCGACGCCCTGGTCCAGGCCCTCCTGCACCGCTTCGACGGCGTGGTCGAGCGAGAGGCCGCGTGCGAGGTGCTGCTCGGGCGCCCAGCGGATCTCCCCGTAGATGACCCCGTCGGCCGCGAGATCCTGCACGAACTCGCGAGCGACGCGGATGAGCCCCTCGCGGGTCTGCATCACGCCGGTCGTGATGTCGAAGGTCTTCAGGTACTCCACGAGCGACCCGGAATCGCTCTTCTCGGCGAACCACTCGCCGAGGCCGACCGCGTCGGTCGCAGGGAGCTCGAGGCCGATATCGCTCGCCAGTTCGATGATCGTCTGGGGGCGCAGACCGCCGTCGAGATGGTCGTGGAGGGAGACTTTGGGAAGCGCCGTGATACTCGCCCCACCCCCGGGCATCAGATACTCAGCAACAGCGGCGTTCATGGCTCCAATCTACCGGGGATCACCCTGCAAAAGTCGTGAGATTGCTGATGCGGTCTCGGTCGCCCGAGCGATCACCTGCTCCGCCGGGATTCCGCTGAAGGTCGTCGCGACGTACGGCACCGTGAGGGCTGCGACGGTGCCGGAGGCGTCGCGCACGGGGACGACGACATCGGTGATTCCGGGCTGCAGGGCATCCGGCCGGACCGTCGCCTCGCCCGTGGTCAGCACGGCGCCGGTGGCGGTCGACTCGACGTCGAAGAGCGCGCCGACGCGCACGCGGTAGCCGAAGTCGGCGGGGCTCTCGACCTGGGCGATGATCCGCACGCGACCGGCGTCGAGGACGCTCAGGTTGCACGACTGGCGGACCGCCTCCGCGAGGTCGCGCATCGGGGCGGTCGCGACGGCGATGAGCCCCCGCAGGGGCGGGTGCCGGTGGGCGAGGTCGAAGAGCTTCATCGAGAACGAGTACAGCCCGGACTGCCGATCGCGCACCACGTACCCGCGTCGCTCGAGCGTCGCCAGCACCCGGAAGATCTGGCCCACGCTGCGCCCCACGGCGTCGGCGATCTCGGACTGGCTGAGGCCGCCCGGCTCGTCGGCGAGGAGCTCGAGGATGTCCAGCCCCTTGTCGAGGGCGGGGGCCGAGTACTCCGGGGCGTCGGACATCAGCGGTGCGCGGCCATGGCGGCGAGCATCCGGCGGGCGATCTCCCTGTCGATGTCGTCGGGGACCGGCTGGGCGCCGGGGGTGAGGCTGCCGGGATCGGTGGCGACGCGCTCGAGCGAGAGCGACTGGAGCAGGAAGCCGAGGTCCATCGACTCGAGCGAATTGCCCTTCGGCTCGCGACCGGCGAGGTTGAACATCCGGCCGTCGGCGATCAGGATGACGTGCCGCCCGTCCGGCAGGTCGATTCGCTCGATCGCTTCGTCGAGCTGCGTTTCTCCGGAGGAGTAGGCGCGCAGCCCCGCGACGTCGATCTCCCAGGGGAAGTGGCCGCAGTTGGCGAGGACCGCGCCGTCGGCGACCCTCCGGAAAAACGAATCGGTGAGGATGCCCGGGTGGCCGGTCGCCGTGATGAAGACCTCGCCCCACTCCGCGAGGTCGTCGAGTGAGCCCACCCGGAAGCCGTCCATCGCCGCCTCGAACGCCTTCAGCTCGTCGATCTCCACGACGGCGACCTTGCCGCCGAGGGCGCGCAGGTAGTGGGCCACGCCGCTGCCGCACCAGCCGTAGCCGGCCACGACGAACCGCCGCCCCGGGATCATCAGGTTCGTGATGCGCATGAAGCTCTCGACGACCGACTGGCCGACCGCGTGACGGTTCTCGCCGATCGCCTTCAGGCGGCTGTCGTTGATGACGATCACCGGGAACGGGATGCGGCCCTCGAGCTCGTCACGGAGACGCAGTCCGCCCGAAGTGGTCTCCTCGGTGCCGCCGATGATCGGCCACGGGTCGGCGGCGCTCATGCTGGTCGAGCTTGTCGAGACCCCCGCCGCGAGGGCGGCGAGGTCGGCGCCGTTGTCGAGGAGGATGTCGGGGCGCGCGGCGGCCACGGCGGCGACATTCGCGTGGTGCTGCTCGAGCGAGTCATCCCGCGTGCCGTGCACGGTCATCCCCTGGCCCCGGAGGAACGCGACGATGTCGTCCTGGGTGGACCCGTGGTTGCCGGTGGCCACGATCTCCGCGCCGCCCGCGGCGAGGGTCTCGAGCAGTACGGCGGTCTTCGGCTCGAGGTGGAGGGACATGCCGATGCGGTGGCCCGCGAAGGGGCGGGACGCCGCGAACTCCTGCCTCGTGCGCGCGAGCAGGGGCATCCGGGAGCGAATCCATTCGACGCGAGCGGCGCCGCGGGAGCTGAGGTCTGACATGCCAGCACTCTACACATATGAATGCCATTTTCATATATGTCTGGATGCAGTAGGCTCCCTCCATGGCTCGAAAGATCATCCTCGACTGCGACCCCGGCCACGACGACGCGATCGCGCTCCTCCTCGCGTGGGGCAGCCCCGCGATCGACCTCGTCGGCGTCACGACCGTCGCGGGAAACCAGACCATCGAGAAAGTCACCCGCAACGCGCTCTCCGTCGCCCGCGTCGCGGGCATCACCGGAGTCCCGTTCGCGCAGGGTGCGCACCGGCCGCTCGTACGGCAGGTCGAGGTCGCGGAGTCCATCCACGGCGAATCCGGCCTCGACGGGCCGGTCCTGCCGGAGCCCGCCATCGAGCTCGACCCGCGGCACGCCGTCGATCTCATCATCGACCTCGTCATGGCCTCCGAGCCCGGCGAGATCACGCTCGTGCCCACGGGAGCGCTCACGAACATCGCCCTCGCCGTGCGGAAAGAGCCCCGGATCGCGTCGCGCGTGCGGGAGGTCGTGCTCATGGGCGGCGGGGTCAACGTCGGCAACTGGTCGGCGACGAGCGAGTTCAACATCGTCATCGACCCGGAGGCGGCCCACATCGTGTTCAACGAGTCGTGGCCGCTCACGATGGTGGGGCTCGACCTCACCCATGAGGCGCTCGCGACTCCCGAGGTGGCGGCGTCGATCGCCGCAGTGGACACGGCGCCGGCGCGGTTCGTCGGCGAACTGCTCGAGTTCTTCGGCGAGACCTACAAGGATCAGCAGGGGTTCGAGCATCCCCCCGTGCACGACCCGTGCGCTGTCGCGTACGTCATCGATCCGACCGTGATGGAGACGGTGCGGGTGCCCCTCGACGTCGAGCTGGCCGGCACCCTCACGCTCGGGATGACCGTGGCCGACTTCCGCGCCCCGGCGCCCGCCGATTGCACGACCCAGGTGGCCCGCAACCTCGACCACCCCAAGTTCTGGGCGCTCGTCACCGACGCCCTGACGCGAATCGGCGACCCCGACTAGCGCGGGCGGCCCGTCCCGGGCCCTCCAACGAGGTGCGGTGATCACCCCTCTGGCGCGCCCTTGTCGGGGTGATCGCCGCACCTCATCCTGTGGATAGGGATATCCGGGGTGGGGAAAGGCGGAGCAGTGCGGGTCACGCGGGCAGAATTCCGGGATGCCTGCCAGAACCCCACTGCCGGATGATCTGCCCGAGCGCTTCCGCGTCGGGGATGCGCTCGACCTGGGGGCGAGCCAGCGACGGCTGTGGGGTCAGGACCTCGAGCGCCCGTTCTGGGGAGTTCGGGCCCCTGCTGGTTCGTGCGTCGACATCGAAGGGCTCGCCCGCGCCTACGCCGCACGGATGCAACCACACGCCTTCTTTTCTCATCTCACGGCCGCCGCGCTCTGGGGCCTGCCGCTCCCCTCCGACAGGGAGTCGTCGCTCCACGTCTCAGTCCCGCACCCCCGACGAGCGCCGGAAGGTGCCGGCATCCGTGGTCACCGCCTCCGGATCACCTCGTACGACGTACTACTCCGGGAAGGTCTGCGTCGGACGTCCATCGAGCGTACGCTCCTCGACCTTGCGGGCTATCTCGACGACGACGCGCTCCTCGCCGCGATCGACAACGCCCGATGGTGGAGGCGGAGCGGTGCGACGCGCACGACGATCGACGCACTCGAGCAGGCGATGAGCAGATTCGAAGGGCGAAGGGGGCTCGGCCGGGCCCGCGAGCTCATCACCTTTTCGACAGATCGAGCGGATGCCCCGCCTGAGTCGGTGTTCAGGCGGCGGTTCCACCTGGCAGGGTTCCCGCCCGCGGAGCCGAACCGCAATATCTACGGCCGGAACGGGCGATTCCTCGCAATGCCGGACCTCCAGTTCGGGGAGTACCGAATGGCGTTCGACTACGAATGCGACCACCACCGCACAGACAAGCGACAGTGGCGGAAGGACCTCCGGCGCGCGCCTCAGCTCGAGGATGAGGGGTGGCACTACACGCGCATCTCCGGCGACGATCTGGCCGAGCCGGGCTACTTGATAGCCCGAACTCATCGCATCCTGCTATCTCGAGGCTGGCGCCCTGACGCCCGAGGTGCGGCTTTCGTCCCTTCAAGCGCGACACGAAGGGCTGATCGCCGCACCTGAAGGGGCTAGTCGATGCGGGCGGCGATGAGGGGGGTCGGTGCCGGGGGCTCGGAGCCCAGGGCGTAGGCGCCCTGCAGCGCCTCGAGGGCGCGCTCGAAACGGGCGGGCTCGTCCGTGTGCATCGTGAAGAGGGGCTGCCCCTTGCTCACGGCGTCGCCCGGCTTCGCGTGCAGGTCGATGCCCGCAGCGTGGTGCACCGGGTCCTCCTTGCGCGCGCGGCCGGCCCCCAGTCGCCAGGCCGCGATGCCGAACGGCAGGGCCTCCTGGTGGACGAGGATGCCGTCCGCCTCCGCGACGACGGTGTGCGACTCCTTCGCGGTCGGGAGCGGAGCATCCGGGTCACCGCCCTGGGCGGCGATCATCCGGCGCCAGGTGTCCATGGCCCGACCATCGGCGAGGGCCGCCTCGACGTCGGCGTCCGGTTGACCGGCGAGCGCGAGCATCTCGCGGGCGAGCGCGATCGTGAGCTCGACGACGTCGGCGGGCCCACCGCCGGCGAGCACCTCCACCGACTCCCGCACCTCGTTCGCGTTGCCGATCGCATGACCGAGCGGCACGTTCATGTTCGTGAGGAGTGCGACGGTGTTGACCCCGGCATCCTTGCCGAGCTGCACCATCGTCTCCGCGAGCTCGCGACTCCGCGCCGGATCCTGCATGAACGCGCCCGATCCGAACTTCACGTCGAGGACGAGGGATGCGGTGCCCTCCGCGATCTTCTTCGACATGATCGAGGACGCGATGAGCGGAATCGCCTCCACAGTGCCGGTGATGTCGCGCAGCGCGTAGAGCTTGCCGTCGGCCGGGGCGAGCCCCGCACCGGCAGCGCACACGACCGCCCCCACCTCGCGCAGCTGGGCGTAGAACTCCTCGTTGGACAGCTTGGCCCGCCAGCCGGGGATGCTCTCGAGCTTGTCGAGTGTTCCCCCCGTGTGACCGAGTCCGCGACCCGAGAGCTGGGGCACCGCGACCCCGAAGGATGCCACGAGCGGAGCGAGAGGCAACGTGATCATGTCGCCCACTCCCCCG
>SXGT01252374.1_pt1 | contig 13432 bp, 14 predicted proteins | sample 3176221 | NCBI WGS metagenome assembly SXGT01 (sample SAMN11356862, study PRJNA531348) | freshwater metagenome | isolation source: freshwater sample F1-120 | place: China: Fuxian Lake, Yuxi | collected 2017-12-25
CCAGCAACCGGCGAGGCGGTCGAACACCTGGCGGGCGTCGCGCTCGGGGCCGTAGCGCCGGTCGGGGGCCACCGCGCCGAGCTTCTCCTCGTCGGGCACGCGACGCTGCAACCACTCGGGCATGCCCTTCTCGGCCACGCGGCGGGTGATGGCCGGCACGCCGGCCTTGCGGAAGTACTTCTGGGCGAGGATGTCGACCGCGACCTGGCTCCAGCCCCCGGGCACCTGCACGTCGTCTGCCTCGAAAACCAAGGATCCATCAGGGTTGCGGATCTCGGAGCGGCGGCCAACCCAGGAAAAAGCGTCGTAGGGCGTGGAGGGAAGGAGGGAAGAAGGAGAGGTGAAACGGCGGGAAATTTGCATGGGGTATTGACTCCGCAAGAGCTGGGGGCCGACCGCGAGCGAGAGCGCACGGCCCCCACCCGTGCCGCGATCGTATGGGACCGCCATTTGCAGGTCAAGGGGTCAGACCACAAGATGTTGTGGGTCGATCACACTTAGACACACTACATAATGTGTCCACAGGTTATCCACAGACTTATTCGGCCTTCTCCACAGGCGGGGCCGCCTTCGAGCCCGCCGACACGTCGATCGGCAGCTCGATCGTGCCCACCTCGCCACCGGGGTCGGTGGCCTTGATCTTCACCGTGAAGTTGCCGGCGGCATCGGTTTCGCTGCCCTTCCAGTGCAAGGCACCGCGTGCGTCGATCGACATCATCGGCGGGGCGCCCTCGAGCGACCACGTGATGCTGTCGCCATCGGGATCCTTGGCCGAGAGCCGGAAGCCCTCGATGGTCCTGATCCGCGCCGGGTCGGTCTCGAACTGCGGCGGCGCGTTGGCGATCTCGACCGGCACCATGGAGAGCGTCTTCTCCAGCACCCCGTCGCTGGCGGTGAGGGTCACGCTGACCGTCTGCCCGCGCCGGTAGGCGGATAGGTCGAGTTCATCGCCGCGTACCGCCACTTTCTCGCCATCCACCTCCCAACGGTACTCGAGGTCGAGGGCTTGTCCATCGGGATCGCTGGCCTTGGCCTTCACCACCATGGTGTCGAGCACGGTGGGCTGACCGGGCGACACGTCGAAGCGCTCAATCACCGGTGCGCGGTTGTTTCCCGCGGGCGCCTCCGCGACCTCATCCTCTGCCGGCACCTCCACCTCGGGGCCCGCTCGAGGAACGTGGCGCTTAGCTCCGCCCTTCCGCTCGGCGGCCGGCGCCGCCTCCTCCGTGCCGCACCCGAGCACCAGCACCAGCACCAGCATCATTGCCTCTCGCGAATGCGTGAGTATATGCGCCGCTGGAGCCTGCGCTTGAAGCTCACCGTGCTCGATCGGCAAGACATGCGCTGGCGGCTCCAGCTCGAGTTGTCGCCCACCCTGCCGGTTCGCGGCCTCACCGTCGGGCTCGTCGGCGAAGACGGTCGTCCGCTCGGCCCGGCCGTCGTGGCTCAGCCAGCGGCGGGCGGCCTCGTCGAGGTGAGCGTGCGCGGCCCCTGCACGCTCCCACCCGGCACTGTGGCGCGGGTCACGCTCGACATCGAGGGTGAGCCGGCCGTCACCCACGAGCTGGTGGTGGACCGGCGCCGGGGTCTGCACGCATGGCTGCACGCCGACGGGGCGCTTCCGGTCGAGTCGGTCGGCGAGCTACAGGCCTTGTCCAACTCGGAGATGCGTAAACTTGCCCGGGCGTGGTGCTGGCTCGGTGCGCCGGAGCCCGCGGTCCCCGATTGCGGCTGCCCGCCCGACGCCATGATCGACCTGCTCCGCGACTGCGGGGTCGACGTCGATGACATCAGCCCAGAGCTGGCCGAGCAGCTCCGTGGGAGCGGCAACTAGGCTCTCTCGGCGCGCGCCTTCATCTTCCGGAGGAGGTTCTGCACCGCGTCGATCGCCAGCCACCGGCGCACCCAGCTCGGGACGGTCACCTCGTGGCGACTCCGCGAGTAGTAGGTGAGCAAGCTCTTGCTACCCATCTCGTCGATCTTGAAGTAGCCGTCGCAGAGCGTGAGGTCGTTGGGCTGCGCCGGGTCGAGGGTGTAGGCGCAGGTGTTGTCATTGCAGGTCCAGTGGTTCGTGAAGCGCACGTCGAAACCGAACACTTCCATGTCGACCGCCACGTACCACTCGTAGGGGCTCACCCGCCGGTACTCCTCGATGCCCCGGAGCGTGCCGTTCTCGGGGATGCGCGCCTGCAAGTCGAGTACGTCGCCCCACAGCGGCGACGAGGGCTTGTCGACGAGCACGTAGCCGGTCGAGATGGTGTCGGCGCCGCTGGTGTCGGCGTGGACCACCACGTTGCCCGCGCGCAGTTCGGCCCACTCGGTCTCGGTGAGCGGATCAGCGGCGAGGGCAAGCGCGGCGAGGACGAGCACCAGTCGCAGCATAGGCCACAGCGGGCCGCCCGTCACCGACCCGCTTGACAGATGTCACTGAGCGGGCAGGCCGGGCAGATCGCGTCGTCGCGACGACCAAGGCACTCGCCGCTGATGCCGAGGTGGGCCAGGGCGAAGTCGTAGCGAAGCGGATCGGCGGCGTCGAGCCGGGCGAGCGCGCGTGTGAGCTCCACGGCGGCCGCCCACCCCGGCGTGGCCCGCGACACCAGACCCAGGAGCCGCGAGATGCGAAACACGTGGGTGTCGAGGGGGATCACCAGCGAGGCCGGCGAGAAGCTCCGCCAGAGGCCGAGGTCGGGCTCCTCCACGCGCACCATCCAGCGCAAGTAGAGGCACCAGCGCTTCATCGCGGAGCCGTCGCGGGGCGAGGGCAAGAAACGCCGAAAGCTCGCGCGCGCCGGTGACCAAGCGCGGAGCTGGTCGATCGCCACCGTGAGCCGTTCCGTCGTGTCGCGACCGACGAACAGGCGCTCGAATCCCCCTTCGCGGGTGGCGCGCCCAGCGAGCGCGCAGAGATCCGCGATGTCTTCTGAGGGGTGCCAGCGATAATAGAGTCCGCGGATCGCCCGGAAGTCGCCCCGAGTGACGAAGTCTGCCGGTCGCCCCTCGGCCGCCTCGAAGATGCGCTCGAGCACCGCGCCAAAGAGCTCCACCCGGCCGAAGGCGAGCATCGCGCCCAGAAAGGCCGCCACCTCCTGGTCGGCCCGGGCCGAGAAGCGGCGGGCGAACCGCAGCGGGTCGCGCGCGAGCCGGGACTCGATCGGTGTGTTCCTCACAAGCGCATCGAGACGCTCGCGCAGCAAGATGTCGCGACCGAGCGACTCGCTATGCAGCCCGTCGCCTGCGCAGGAAGAACGGCAGCAGCACCAGTGACAGGGGAGCGAAGGCAGGCACGGCGCTGCAGCCGCCCTCGGCCTCGCCGCCGAAGCTGGTCTCCGCGACCACGATCTCCACGAAGTCGGGCGCGGAGTCGGCGTAGCCGTCGTTCACCGTGAGCTCGAAGCGGAAGGTGCCCGGCGCCTCGACGGTGAAGGAGGGCTCCGCGCTGTCGCCGCCTTTGATGCCCACCTCGGGCCCCCCGGCCTGGCGCCAGGTGTAGCCGAGGTCGGCGCCCTCGGGATCGTAGGAGGCCGTGCCGTTGAGCGCCACGGTGTCGCCCACCTCGGCGAGCAAACCGAGGCCGGCGTCGGCCACCGGGGGTTCGTTGGCCCCGGTGTCGGCCAGGGCGAGCGGCAACAGGAGCGCGTGCATGGGCGCCCGCGGCTAACACGCCTACCGGTCGGCGTGATAGCGGCGTCCCAAGGCGGAACCGATGGGCTTTTTCGAGCGACTGTGGAACCTGGTCAAGGGCGCCTTCGGCGGTGCCGTCACGAGCGCCGAGGTCAACAACCCCGAGGCCGTCTACGAGACCGCGATCGACGAGCGCCTCAAGCGCCACCGCGAACTGAAAAAGGCCGTGGGCAACATCGTGTACCTCCGCAACAAGCTCGAGGCCGAGCTCGAGACCAAGACCAAGGAACTCGCCGAGATCAACGCGCAGATCCCGGTGGCACTCGAAGCCGGCGACGACGAGGTCACGCTGGTGCTCCTCCAGAAGAAGAACGAGCTGGAGAAAGCCATCGCGGAGGTCACCGCCGACCAGGCCAAGATGGCTGGCCAGGCTGAAGACGCGAAGAAGGCGCTCGTCTCCTTCCAGGGCGAGATCGAGAAGCTCAAGCGCGAGCGCGACGAGATGCTGGCGAAGAAGTCCACGGCTGAGGCCCGAATCAAGATCCAGGAGTCGCTCGACGGCATGAGCACCGACGCCGACATCAAGGCGCTGGAGAACGTGCGCGAGCACATTGGCAAGCTGGCCGCACAAGCCGACGTGGGCGCCGAGATCAAGAACGACTCGCTCGACGCGCGCCTTGCCGACATCCGGAAGAAGACCGGCGACGTCACCGCCAAGTCGCAGCTCGAAGAGCTCAAGAAGTTGCACGCGGCGAAGCACGCGAGCGCTGTCGCCGAGGGCGCAGCTGGCGGCGCCGCCGGTGGTTCCAAGAAGACGATCTAGCTCTCCGCGATGCGCCCCCTCCTCTCCCGCCTGCGTGATCGGGTCGCGACGCGCCTCGCCGCCTCGCCGCCGGGCATCGCCCTGCACGTGGCGGTGCTGCTCCTCGCGATGGCCGGCTACCTGACGCACTTCACGATCGCCTTCTCGATCTCCCAGCCCTGGTACATCGAGGACTCGGCGATCAGCTTCGCCTACGCCAAGCACTGGGTCGAAGGCGACGGGCTCGTGCCCTACGTCGGTGGCGAGCGGGTGGAGGGCTACTCCAACGCGCTCTGGACCTTCCTCATCGGCATCGCCTACGCGCTCGGTGTCTCGCCGTGGACCTCGTCGAAGGTGCTGGGCGCCCTCTTCGGGTGCGTGGCGCAAGGCTTTTCCTGGGGCCTCGCCCGCCGCATGTTGCCCGACGGGCAGAAGGGCTACGCGCTGCTCGCGCCCATCCTGCTCGCCGGCAGCACGCAGTTCACGCTCTGGAACGCCTCGGGCCTCGAGAACGGCCTCTTCTGCATGCTCCTCGCCGCTGGCCTCTACGGCCTGGTCGTGGAGGTGGCGGACGACCGCGCCGTCCCGTGGAGCGCGCTCGCCTTCTTCGGCCTGTCCATGACGCGGCCCGACGGGCTCGCCTATCTGGGCATCGGTCTCATCGGCCGCACGCTCGGGACGCTCGGCCGTCGGCAGTGGAAGGCGTGGATCTTCTGGGTGCTCGCGGCGGGCGTGCCCTGGCTCGCCTACAACTTCTGGCGCTACGAGTACTTTGCCTGGGAGTGGCCCAACACCTGGTACGCGAAAAAGAAGAACTTCAAGCCATTTGATTGGAGCAACAACTACGGCTACAAGCAGATGCGCGAGTACTTCACGAAGTACTGGATCATCTACTTCGCCCCGGCCATCGCGCTCGCGGTTGGGGGCGTGGCCCGTTGGCGACGTTTCGCGGTGGCCGCGCTCTTGGTGCCCTTCGCCGTCGCCATCCTCTGGGACGGCAAGTTCGGCAGCCTGCTCCCTGCCACCGTGAAACTCACATGGTGGAATCAGCACTACAACGAGGTTCGAGTGTGGACGCTGGGTGGCGTCGCGGCCCTACTCGGCCTCGTGAGCCTCGGGCAGCCCGGCTGGATCGCCCGGGGCTTGCTCTGGTGTTGCTACACCTTCGGCCTGTTCTACACGGTGCTCGCCACCGGCGACTGGATGAAGGGCTTACGCTGGTACAACCTTACCTCTGTTCCTCAGTTCACCCTCCTGGCCGTGGGCATCGGCATGCTGGCCGAGCTGCTCCCGCTGGCTCAGCGCGCCGTCGCGAGGGTTCCCGTGCGTGCAGTCTACGCCACGGTGATGGCGAGCCTCCTGGTGGGCGCGTCCATCCCTCGCTCCATCGAGTTCGTGCGCAAGCCAGAAACCGCCCCGCGCGACGTGCACAAGCGCGTGAACTTCATGGGCTGGGTGCAGTCGCGACTTGACCTCGACCGGGTCACCCTCTTCGACGTCGATATGGGTGCGCACACCTGGTACACCGACTGGTGGATTGCCGATATTGCTGGCCTGATCGACGTGCCGATGGCCCAGCACGAGTATGAGAAGCCCTTCATGAAGGAGTACCTCTTCGAGGAGGTGCGTCCCGACTTCGCCCACGTGCACGGGAGCTGGGCGCGCACCATCAAGATCAGCGCGCACCCCGAGTGGAAAGACCAGTACGTCGAGATTCCCGGCTACCCCACCGGTCGCACCGCGTTGCACGTGGGCAACCACGTGCGGAAAGACCACTTGGCCGTGGAGACGGCCCCCGGGAGCAGCGAACGCCTGGTTCGTTTCGGCGACCAGGTGCACCTCGAAACCTGGAACCTCCCCGCGCCCATCGTGGCGCCCGGCGGGCAGCTCTTCGTCGACACGCTCTGGCGCGCCAAGAAGCGAGACAGCGGCCTGCGCGTGCTGCTCTTCCTGGTGGGCGAGAAGGGTCTGGCCTGGTCGGGGGAGGTGTCGCCTGGCTACGACTGGTACCGCGCCGAGCGCTGGGAGCCCTGGGAGTACGTGAAGGGCCGTTGGAGCATCCAGATCCCCGAGTCCGTCCCCCGGGGCGACTACCGCCTCGGCGTGGTGCTTCTCGACGAGAAAGCGGGTGTGGTCCTCCCCTTCCTGGGCGAGGGCGCCGGTGCCGAGAAGATCTGGATGGAAGACGATGCGCCCATCGAAGTGGTCATCGACGCGGCCGTCACCTCGCCGCCGGTCTACATGACCGGCGAGTACCTGCTCCCCGGCACCGTGCAGCTGGTGAGCCCCGACGAGGCGCGAGGCGCCGCCGAGGCCGCCCTCGACGCCGGTCGCGACGCGGCCAGGCGGGGCGAATGTGACGACGCGCTGGTGGCCTGGAAGAACGCCCGGCGCCACGTGGCCAACAACCGGAAGTGGCAAGACAGCCAGCGCGACGCCGCCCTGACCACGATCGTGGGCTGCTACGTCGACCGCGCCACGAACTCCGGCGACGACCTCGGCAGCGCCTTGCTGCTCCGCGCCGCGCGATTCATCTCCCCTCGCGACGAGCGGGTGGCGGAGGCTGGAGCGCCCGTGGGCAAGCGTCTCGAGGCCAAAGGCGACGAGGCCGCTATGCAAAAGGACTGGGACGAGGCGTACATCCACTACCGCGCCGCCCTGGCCGCCGACCCCACCCGCGCGTGGGCACGTCGCAAGGCAGAAGACACGCGCGATCGCCGCCTCAAGATCCGCCGCTACGACCCCAAGTCGAAGGGCGAGGTGCTCGACCCCGACGAGGCGCCACTCCCCCGGCCCTTCTACGAGCGCTGGCTGGCTAGCGGCCCCGCGTGATGCGATAGTCGTCGCCGCCGGCCTCGACGAACTTCACGCTCTCGGCGAGGCGGCTCCACACCCGCTCGCCCAGCACCTCGGGCAGGGTGGCCACGGTGCCCGTCGAGAGTGAGTCGTTGTCGCGGCGCGCACGCGGCGCACGCGGCGGGAAGTTCGACGTGGCGAGGATCGGCCCGGGGTGCGCGTTGTAGCGACGCGTGATGAGCTGATCCAGCACGTCCTTCTCCCAGTCGGTGCCTCGCCCCTTGCCGAGCTCGTCGATGGCCAGAACCGGCACGCGCACCAGCGGGGCCACGAGTCGCGCCTCGCTGTGATTGTGCTCGAAGCCCTCGCGAATCGCCGCGAGCAAGTGGGTGAACTCCACGAAACGCGTCGGCACGCCGTGCCGGAAGACCAGCTCGCGGATCACGGCGGCCATGAGGTGGGTCTTGCCTCGCCCCGGGGGGCCGAAGATCACCAGCCCCTGCATGTCGCCACCGGGGCGGTAGCCGTCGAGCCAGCCGCGAACCGCCGCCCAGGTGGGGCGCGCCAGCTCGGCCCGGAAGTTCTCCATGGTGCAGGCCGCGTGTCGCGCGGGGATGGCGGCCTCGTTGTAGGTCTTGGCGCGGTCGGGCAGGCGCTGGCAACGACACCGGCCCACCCTCGACACGCCGTCGAGCGTGAAGGCGCGTCGTCCCGTGCCGTTGCAGTGCGGACAGGCACCGCTGTCGAGCACGCGTGCACGGGACAGCCCGCCTTCTTCCTCGATGGCCCAGCCCTCAGTCCACTCCACAGGCAAACTCCTCCCAGATCCGGGTGGCGGTGAGCCCGGGGTAACGCCGCCGCAGCGCGTCGCGCGCCCAGGCCTCGCAGATGGAGCCCCAGTCGCCCTCGGCGTATAGCTCCCGGTTGTCGGCCAGCGCCTCGCCAGCGGCGGCCAGCCAGGCTTCGCGATCCACCAGATCGAAGGCCTCGTCATAGAAACGTCGCCCGATCATGCAAGCTTTCTCGGCTCTGGACTCCGGATCGCCCCCGGGCAGCGCGCGGGCCTCAGCCATCGCCCGGGCGTAGAGCGACGCCACCAGATCGGGCACCGGGGGCCCATCGGTCGCGACCGGCTGGCGCTCGACAAGCCGGCGCGGCGCGAGGCTGGGGCGGCGGGCCTGTTTGGCCACCTCTCCCCGGCAAGACGCCAGCGACAAGGGCGCCCGGACCTTGCTCGCGATGCGCTTGCGCACCACCACGTCGATCGCGCGCACGATCGCGCCGAGGCGCACCCCGCCCGAGAGCCAGCCGTGCAAGAGTCGCGTGTCGGCGCCCGAGAGGAAGGGAGCCCCGCCGCGCGTGCTCACGAGGTAGGCCCGGACCGCCTCGGCATCCGCCGCGAAGGGACCGAAATCCGAATCAGAGCCCGCGCTGCCCAGGGGCTCGTCGTCGACGTCGTTGCTCACACCACCCGCCTCGGGCGCGCGCCCGCGCTGCGCCCCTCGTGGGCCCGTATTATCCTCCGCGGCCCCTCCGCGAGTGCTCATGCGCCTCCTCTCTCGCCTTGCCCTCTGCACGTTTGCCTTCGGCCTCGCCGTGCCCGCCTGGGCCGCCGACAAGAAGAAGGACAAGGACGAGGACGACGAGGAGGTTGAGGTCGAGCCCGAGCTCAATGTCGACGAGGACGACTTCAAGGAAGAGGGCGACGACGAGGCGCCGCCTCAGCGCATCGAGGAAGACGACAAGCCCGAAGAAGAGGGCGACGAGCTCGACTTCGACGACGACAGCGACGATACGGACGACCTCAAGTTCACCGAGGACGACGATCAGCAGTCCGTCCAACCGCGCCAGCCCGGCGAGGACACGGCCCAGCTCTACCGCGACGCGCAGAAGAAAACGAAAGACATGTCGCCCGACGAGGAGCAGCTCTTCTGGGAGGACTACCTCCGGAAGTATCCGAAGTCCCTGTTCGCCGACCGCGTCGAGAAGCGGATGGACGAGCTCTCGATCCTGATGTTCGGCGAGCGCGTGGAAGGGAGCGACAAGGGCGCGCGCGGCCTCGACGCCGTGCAGCAGGAGCTCAATCTCACGATGCCGCTGAAGATGTCGCCGGTCGACACGCGCACCCACGTGGCCGTCGGTGCCGAGGTGGGCTTCCCCAGCTACGCGAGCGGCCAGCTCGACGTGGAGTACGCCTTCCTCCGGCAGGCGAGCGCTCACCTCAACATCGAGCGCGACTTTGCCGGCGCCGCGATTAGCCCCGGCGCCCGCTACGCGATCATCAAGTCCGCGCGCACCGGCACCGTGCTCAGCGGCGGCCTCGACCTCAAGATCAACGCCTCGCCCACGTTCGTCGCCTTCCGCCCCACCATCGGCTTCGGGCAGAAGCTCCGCATCATGGAGGGCCTCGACCTGCAAGCCAGCTTCTCGGTCGACGCGGAAACGCGGGAGGACAGCGACCTCCGGTGGAACTGGGCGTTCATGGCGGGCCTCCGTCCCAACGAGATCGTGAGCGTTTTCTGGGAGTGGGACTGGGACGCCAAGTACCTGTCCAACCCCGACGTGAAGACCTTCACCTTCTTCACCACCAACTTCGGCCTGAAGTTCCGCGCCAAGAAGCCCACGGACGAGCAGGGTAATGGTCGCATCGATGTGGGCCTGGGGGCGAGCTTCCCCTACGCCACCAACTACTGGGGCTTCTACAACGGCAGCGTCAACTTCCTCGGGGACTTCTACTTCTAGGGGGTAGGATTCTCACCGTGCGCCGCGCCCTGCCGCTCCTGCTCATCGCCTGCTCCGACTACGGGCTCGAGGAGCACAAGGAGGTGCCCGAGGTGGGCGAGGGCGACATCGCCACCGACCCCTGGGCACTCGACCTCAGCGGCGTGTGTGACGAGTCGCGACGCGAGATCCTCGTGTACAACGAGGGCGACGGTACCCTCACCCTCACCGGGCTGCGCCTTGAGGGCGAGGGCTGGTCGATCGACTCGGCGCCCGCGCTTCCCCTGGAACTCGGAGAGGGGGAGAGCACGCTGGTGGCGGTGATCGGCACCGTCGGCAGCGCCACGCTCACCATCGAGAGCAACGACCCCGACGAGCCCGAGCTGGCGGTGCCGCTCTCGGCCACGGCCAACACACCGCCCTCGGTGAGCATCTCGGGGCCGAGCCCGAGCGAGGTGGTGGCCGAGGGGGCCGACCTGGTGCTCTCGGGGATGGCCGTCGACAGCGAGGATGCCGAAGAAACCCTGTCCGTCACGTGGTCGTCGAGCCTGTCGGGCAAGATCCTGTCCACCGCGCCGCTCCCGGATGGCACCACCACCTACACCTGGCCGGCCGCCGACCGTGGCACCGGGCTCCAGGACCTCACGCTCACCACCACCGACGCCTGCGGCGAGAGCGCCAGCACCACGGTGAGCTTCTGCCAGGACGGCGCCTACAGTTACGACGCGCTCTCGCTCTCGGCCTGGCACTACGAGGGCGTGGCCACGTACGACACGACCAACAACTGGCTGCAGCTCACGCCCGCTACCACCAACGCCGTCGGCACCGCGTTCGAGACCAGCACCCCGGTCAACGCCGACAACGTCGACATCGAGTTCTACGTGTACATCGGCGACGGCACGGGTGCCGACGGCATCAGCCTCACCGCGCTCGACGCCGCGCGCTACACGACCTTCCTCGGAGGCAGCGGCTGCGGCATTGGCTACGGCGGCTCGGCTGACTGCACGGCGGGGCCCGCGCTTCCAGGCTGGTCGCTCGAGATCGACACCTACTACAACGGCGGCGTCGACCCGACGGAGGCCGATCACCTCGCCTTCACCTTTGACGGCGACGTCGATGGTTTCTCGGCCTGGGCCGAGCTGCCCGAGATGGAAGACTCCGGCTGGCATCTCGTGTCGGTCACGGTCATCGCGCCCCACGTGACGGTCGCCGTCGACGGCACCACCTACATCGACCAGGACCTGTCGGGGAACTTCGGCTTCTCCGGCTACGTGGGCTTCACCGCGGGAACTGGCGGGGAAACGAACGCGCACCTGATCGATGAGCTGGTGGTGACCGACTACGAGTGCGACTAGCTCCCGCCGCCGAAGCGTCCCCCGCGACCCCAGCCACGCCCCGGGGGCGATGAGCCCGACTCGCTCCGCCCGGCGCCCGAGCCTCCGCCGGAACCACCACCGGAGCCGCTCCCCGACGACGAACTCGACGACGAGTCCGAGGAGGACGACGACGACGAACTCGACGACGAGTCCGAGGAGGACGACGACGAACTCGACGACGAGTCCGAAGAGGACGACGACGAGTCAGACGATGACGAGTCAGACGATGACGAGTCAGACGATGACGACGACGATGACGATGACGAGTCAGACGACGACGACTCGCTCCCCGTGCCGCTCGACGATGAATCCGACGACGAACTCGACGACGAATCACCTCCAGAACCACTGGACGACGAGCTCGAGGAGGAGCCGCCGCTGCTGTAGCTCCCGCCGCTCCCATCGCAAGCATCTGTCGTGCTGGGCGTGCCGGTGCCGAGCTGGTACACCATCTCGATCTCGGCGTTGCCATCCACGTTCGAGGCCCCGACCACGCAGAAGCTCGGCTTGCCCTCCTCGTCGGTCGTCGCGATCACCCTGTAGGTGTCGTAGAGCGCGCCGTCGGGCTGCCATCCAAGCCGCGCCCAGTCATCCCCGGCGTCGCTCGGCCAGGCCACCTGCCCCCGGTCGCTGCCGTCCGCCGCGAGGCTGCGCGGCGCCTCGTCCACCTCGATCACCTCGTCGAGCGAGGCGATGGCGAAAACCTCGAGGCTGGCCAGCGCACTTACGCTGGGCGCCACCTCCGCTCGCTTGGCGGCGTAGGCCGCCTCGCTGAATTGGTTCACCGCGATCGCGGCGAGGATCCCGGTGAGCGTCACCGCGATCATCAGCTCGATCAGCGAGAAGCCAGTTGTGGCCGAGGTGCATTGACGGGAAGTGCGCATGGAAACCTCCACTCAGGCGAGCAACGAGGGGGCGCCGAGCAGCGCACGGAGCGCCGACTCGTCGAGGAGAGACTGGACGAAAAGCTCAGTACCCACGGCAAGACAACCGGCGTGGGTCACATTGACGGCGCGCACCAGCCCGGCCACCGGGCGCATGGTGCCGCCCCGCATGACGAGCATGCCGCTCAGCCGGTCGTTCAACGCGACCGGCAACTCGATACGCGGACCGAGCACGCGGAGACCGGTGCGGGACAGGTTCTCGAGGGGCAGTTCCTGCCCCGAGCCTCCCTCGCGCACGAAGCGGACGCGACCATGCTGGGCCGCCGACCAGCGCGAGGCCTCGCGCAGCTCAAGCGTCTCGACGGCGGTCGGTGCGCACAGGTGGAGTTCCAGACCCCGGTGGGCGAGCACGGAGGCGCAGAAACCGGCGCGCCGCGCGACCGTCACCACCTCCACTCGGAGCGACTGCCCCGGCGACAGCGGCAAGAGCGGCTTGCGGCCCGCCCCCAGTCGCAAGGTGATTCCGCCCGCCCGCGCCTCGATGACTTGCGCCGCCGCGCACAGCTCCCCGCCACTCACCGAGGTGCCATGGCGAGCCTGGACCAGGTTCGCCAGGAGGGCCGAGATGGCGAGCGGGTGATGGAGCCAGAGACTGCGCGGCATCGGGGTGATCGGGCTCATCGGATCCCGACCCGCCCGGCGCGAGAGCTAGCCGCTGCACCGGCGCAGGAGCGCGCGGGCCCGGGCGTCGTGCCCGTTGGACGACATCGCCTCCCTCGCCGCCTTCTGCGCGAGGGCAAACATGCCGGCATCGGCCAGCGCCTCGCCGTAGGCCAGCAGAATCTCGTGGTCGCCCGGTGACAGTTGATGCGCTCGCCGCAGATGACCGGCAACCTCGGCGGCGGGTCGGCCCTCTGACAGCGCCGACCTTGCCACCTGGACGTGCGCACGCGCGACGCCGGTGCCCGCCGCGACCGCCTCGCGGTACAGGCGCAGGGCGCGGCGGCTGTCGTCCTGCGCCTCGGCCTCGGCGGCCTCGTGGGCGAGCGCGTCGGCATGGCTGACGTGGTTGGCCACCGTCAGGACCTGGAGTAATACCGAATCGACGTGATCACCCCCCAACTCGGTGGTCCTCGGGCCACCAGTGGTACCTGGTCAGCGCCTGGACCTCGGCCGGGTTGTTCTCGAGATACGCGCACCGCTCGTCGATCCTTGACTCGAGAAGGTCCATC
>SXGT01634639.1_pt1 | contig 13432 bp, 11 predicted proteins | sample 3176221 | NCBI WGS metagenome assembly SXGT01 (sample SAMN11356862, study PRJNA531348) | freshwater metagenome | isolation source: freshwater sample F1-120 | place: China: Fuxian Lake, Yuxi | collected 2017-12-25
CACGCCGAGGACGACATCGGCGCTGCGCTGGTCGAGCTGACACGAGAGCCGCCCGCGGGCGACATGAAATTGAAAGAGACAATGGCAGGGCGGAAGACGCATGCTCTCGATGTCCGCGACGTTCCACGCACTGACGATCAGGCGGCGCGACGTCGGGTCGCGCCGGATCTGCTCGATGACCCCGCTGATTTGGTCGATGGTCCCGCCGCGCCCGTCCGGCCACGCCCGCCACTGGCGGCCGTAGACCGGTCCGAGCTCGCCCGTGGCGTCGGCCCAGTCGTCCCAGATCTTGACCCCGTTGTGGTTGAGCCAGGCGATGTTGGTCTCGCCGCGCAGGAACCACAGCAACTCGTAGACGATCGAGCGCAGATGGAGCCGCTTGGTCGTGAGGCACGGGAAACCCTCGGCGAGGTCCCAGCGCATCTGGTGGCCGAAGACGCTCAGGGTCCCGGTGCCGGTCCGATCCTCGCGCTGGGAACCGTGGTCGAGGATGCGTTGCAGCAATTCGAGGTAGGGCTGCACCGGCCGGAGGCTAGCCCGACCGGGCGCGGACGGCCAGACACGGGTGGGGCCTTGGTCGATGACTCGTGGCGTCATTTGACGGTCCGTTCGTCCACGTGGGCTTGCATTTCAGCCCCAGAGTCGCCATGGCAAGGGTCAGCGCTTGGCGCAGAGGGAGGCCCGATCGCGGCCGGAGCGAGGCTCGGCGCCCGCGGCGGCCGGGGTGGTCGGGCTGACCGCGACGGGCGGGCAGATGGAGGGGAACCGCGTGGCTCATTGGCCGCGCGGGTGAGGAGAAGAGGAGGCTACGAACCATGAAGCATTTTGGAATGAGAGCGACTGCGATGTGGGTTGGGGCGGGCTCGGCAGCGGTGGTGTTGCTGGCTGCGGTTCCGGCGGCGCGGGCCGATGTCGTCGAGGCCGAAGAGGTCATCGTCGGTGAGGAGATCATCGAGCCGGTGTGTGTCGAGTGCCCGGACAAGAACAGCGGGCGCGTGAACCTGAGCACCGGGATCGACATCACCAACGCCTACTTCTTCCGCGGCATCCTGCAGGAGCGCAACGGCTTCATCTGGCAGCCCTATGCGGAACTGGATTTCAACCTGCACCAGGGGGACGACCCCTTCACCAGCTGGGAGCTGGCGCTCGGGATCTGGAACAGCGTGCAGAGCGAGCAGACCCTCGCCGAGCCGAACCATCCGGCCGAGTGGTATGAGCTTGACGCCTATGCCGGCCTCGCGACCAACGTCTACGGCCCCCTCGGCGCGGGCGTGACGTACATCGCCTACACCTACCCCAACGGTTCCTACGCGACGGTGCAGGAGATCGACGCGACCCTCGAACTCGACGACAGCGAACTTCTCGGGGCTTTCTCGCTCCAGCCCTCGGCGACCTTTGCGTTCGAGGTCGACGGCAGCAACTCGCTCAGCGGCGACGAGTCGATCTACGCCGAGCTTGACGTCGAGCCGTCCTACACCTTCATGCAGGACAGCGACTACCCCGTGACGCTCTCGGCTCCATTGAGTCTCGGTCTGAGCCTCTCGGACTACTACAAGCCGGCTGGCGGCAGCGACGACACCTTCGGTTTCCTGTCCTTCGGCATGGGGGTCGGCGTGCCACTCGGCTTCGTGCCGGAGAACTACGGCACCTGGGGCGTCGCGCTGGGCGTCAACGGCCTCTACCTGAACGACAACCTCGCGGCGGTGAACGAAGGCGACAATCTCTACCCGGTCGGCACCTTCTCGCTCACGCTCGACTACTGAGAAGCTCGAGGCATCTACCCGCTGAACGGCGGGATGGGGGCCGCCGCGCGAGAGCGCGGCGGCCCCTTCTGCGTCTGGCTCCTGCGGACTCGTCTCATCCCGCTAGAGATCACCGCGACTCGTGCGGACCAGCGGGTTTGCACGCTCGCGCGCCCAGTCCGAGCCTTGACCGCGAGCGGACGGCTGGCGTATGCCACTAGAGACATTTGATCTGCCAATTTGCTCGGGTCTCCTCCCGAGTCGGGAAGCTTGCCACCGGAGAAACCTCGATGATCTGCGCTGCCCTTGTCGTGCCCGCACCCTTCGCACGTCTCCGCTGCGACTCCTCGATCGCGAGTCGCCGTGCGCTCGTCGCGATCTTGTCGGTGGTGGGGATTGGGTCCATGACCATGTCGGCTCGTGCAGACGAGGCGCCGCCGCCCTGGCAACGAACCGAGACGCGTGCCGATTGCGCCGATTATTCGAGCCTGCGCAGCCCCTTCTTCGGCGAGACGCACACCCACACGGCCTACTCCTCGGATGCCGTGGTCGGTGGCACCGTCGCCGGGCCGCGCGAGGCCTACCGCTTCGCCAAGGGCGAGGCGATGGCGCTGCCGACCGCCTACGGGGTCTTCGGACGGACCACGCAGCTCCGGCGACCGCTCGATTTCGCTGTGGTGACCGACCACGCCGAGCAGTTCGGCGAGATGCCTCTCTGCCTCGAAGCGGACTCGGCGGGCTACGCCTCGACGGTGTGCTCGGACGTGCGCGACCAGCTCGCCTCGACCCTGCCGACCACGCCAGCGATCGTGGTGCCCAATGCCTTCATCAACCTCCTCTCGCCATACATGAATTCGGCGACGCCCGCGCGCTTCAGCTGGTGCGGTGCGGGTGGCACGGACTGCCTTGCCCGCTCCTCGATCATCTGGGACGACACCCAGGCCGCGGCGGAGGAGCACTACGACCGCACCGATGCCTGCACGTTCACGAGCTTCGTCGGCTACGAGTGGACGGGGACCCCGAACGGCTTCAACATCCACCGCAACATCGTTTTTCGAAACGAGGCCGTGCCAGCGCTGCCCATCACCTATCTCGAGGAGACGACCGTGCAGGGCCTCTGGGGTCAGCTCGATACGCAGTGCACGGATGCCGGCACGGGCTGCGATGCCCTCACGATCCCGCACAATTCGAATGCGAGCGGCGGGCTGATCTTCACGCCGGCCAATGCCGACGGTAGCGCGCTCACCGCCGCCGACGCGGCCCGCCGGGCCCATATCGAGCCGCTCGTCGAGCTGATCAACCACAAGGGTGAATCCGAGTGCCAGCCCGGCAACGGTACGACCGACGAACTCTGTGCTTTCGAGAAGTCCTGGCGGCCACAGCTCTTCAGCCTGCTCCCTCTCCGCAACCCGGTGGCGTTCAACAATCGGAACTTCATCCGCAATGTTTTGAAGGAGGGGCTCGCGGAGGAGGAGCGGATGGGCATCAACCCCTTCCGCCTTGGCTTCGTCGGCGGCACCGACACCCACAACGCCACACCGGGCGCGGTCAATGAGCAGGACTGGGGCACGGCCGGACACGCCGGGCTGCGCGACCGGCAGCCTAATTTTATCCTTACGCAGTACGCGCCGAGCGGGATCCCGACCAACCCGAGCGGGCTGGCGGTGCTCTGGGCCGAGGAAAACTCGCGTGATTCGCTCTTCGAGGCCATGCGTCGGCGCGAGGCCTACACCACCAGTGGCCCCCGGCCGATCGTTCGCTTCTTTGCCGGTGAGCTCGCCGACGTCGCGTGCGGTTCCGCTACCTTTGTAGAGGACGGCTACCGGGGCGGCGTCCCGATGGGTGGCGAGATCGGCCCCGAGAGCGGTGGCAGGAGTCCGAAGTTCGCGTTGCTGGCGCTGCGCGACGTCGAGGAGGGCAGCCCGCTACAGCACATCCAGATGATCAAGGGCTGGGTCGATGACGACGGCGCCGTGCAGGAGAAGGTCTTCGAGGTCACGGGTGACCCGGACAACGGCGCTACGGTCGATACCGATACCTGCACGCCGTCGGGCGATGGCTTCGACTCGTTGTGCGCGGTCTGGACCGATCCCGAATTCGATCGTCACCAGCGCGCCTTCTACTACGCTCGCGTGCTCGAGAACCCGTCGTGTCGCTGGAGCACGTACGTTTGCAACGCAGCCGGCATCGACTGCGCCAACGCCGCGAGCGTGCCTGCCGACTTCGCGCAATGCTGCAACAGCGCGTGGCCCAAGGCGATCCAGGAACGCGCCTGGACCTCGCCTGTCTGGTACCGGCCCGAGGCCATCGGCAAGGTGAATGCCAAAATACTGCCGGCCCGGGGTCAACTCAATCTGAAGGTCGTTCTCGGTGAGTTGCCGGCCGGCATCACTCCCGACAGCGACGACATCGTGGTGCGGCTTGCCGACGATGGCGCAATCTGGGAGGCGACGATTCCAGCGGGGACTCTCGACGCACTCTCCGCCACCCGATGGCTCCACCTCGACGAAGCCGCGACCAACGCCGGCATCAAGAAAGCGCTCTTTGTCCGCAATGCCTCTGGTCAGGCGACATTGACTCTTCAGGCGATGGGCCTCGATCTCGGCTCGGCAGACCTCGTCGAGCATATGCTGACGCTCGAGGTGTCGGTCGGCGACGCCTGGACGTCCAGGCATACGCGTCGCTGGGCGAGCGATGGCAAGAAGCTCTTCTGGCCGCCGCCGCGGCGCAAACCGGCGTGAGGCGAGACGGAACCGGCGCGATCGCGGTGGGGTGGAAGGGGCCGGGGCGCTTGATGCGGGCCCCGGCCCTTCGCTTCCTCGCGATCGGCGGCGTCATCTTCGGACTGGTGGCCCTCCGGGATCGCACCACCGGGCCCGAACTTGCGCTCCCGGAGCCGCTCGTCCTGCGAGTTGGAGATGTCCTTGCACTTCGAGCCCGCTGGCGGCGCGACCTTGGGGTCGATCTCCGCGGGGCAAGCCTTGCTGCGGCGGTCGAGCGTTATGTCGATGAGGAGCTTCTCTTCCGCGAAGCCCGGCGTCTCGGGCTGCATCGGCTCGACACCGCAGTGCGTGCCCGCCTCCTTGACAACATGGAATTTGTCGCGGGCGAGGGGGACGCGGCGCAGCCCGGGCAGATGGTCGAGGAGGCGCATGCCCTCGGCCTCGACGAGCAGGATCCCGTGGTCCGTCGCACACTGGTCGAGAAGATGAAGCTGCTCGCCGGCAAGCCGCGGGCCGAACGTCCGCCGACCGACGACGAGCTGCGCGCGTTCCATGCAGAGCACGGCGATCGCTGGATGCAGCCGGCGCGCATCCGTTTCGCGCAAGTCTTCCTCAGCCGGGAACGTCACGGCAAGGATCTCGAGCGGGCGGCGCGAGACCTGGCGCTCGTTGTCGCGGGGCCGGCGGCTTGGCAGCGCGACGCTCTGGTTCAGGGCGATGCCTTTCCCCTGGGTACCGCTGCGACCGAGATCGATCAGGCGCGCGTGCGCCAGCGCTTCGGCCCCGAGTTCGCTCATGCGGTGTTTGCACTTGCACCGGGTCGCTGGCAGGGACCGGTCCCATCGAGTTACGGCCTGCATTTCGTATGGATCGAGGAGCGGACACCGGGTGCTCTGCAACCTTTCGCGACGGTTCGGGTGCAGGTCGAGCAGGCTCTCGCCGAGCAGCGCACACGGCACCATCTGGCCCGGGCACTCACCCGACTACGGCGTCTGTATGCGGTCCGGATCGAGCTGCCCGCGGAGCCGGCAAGCGCTCCTTCCACTGCCGGCGCTGCGGAAGGAGGCGCGTCGTGAGGTGGCGTGCAGCGGGAAGAGGTGCATGGTGAAGCAACGTCCGGTCGGCGCTCGCGTGGCGGATGCGTTGTGTCGCGGAGTGACCGGGCTTGTCCTATTCTTTGCGCTGTTCGGCGCAAACCTGGCGCGGGCGCATCCCCTCTCCCCACCTCTGCTCGAGCTGGTCGAGACCGACGACGGGGCGTGGCGCGTGCGCTGGAAGACCTCGACCGTGCGCGTTCCGGGGGCCACCGAGCGCCCGATCCTGCCGCCCGATTGCACAGCCGGCGAAGGGGTCGAGGAGATGGGCGAGGGCAGCGTCACGCTACGTTTCATGCTGCACTGCCCGGGCGGGCTGATCGGCCGACGCATCGGCGTGTCCGGGCTCGAAACGGTCGGGGTCGATGCGTTGGTCCGCGTGAGTTTCGCAGATGGGCGTCTCGTGCAGAACATCGTCCGCCCGGCTGCGCCGGAGATCGTCGTGCCGGCGCGCCCGCAGCGCTGGTCGGTTCTCCGTGACTACGCTCGACTCGGCATCGAGCACATCATGAGCGGGCCCGATCACCTGCTCTTCGTGCTTGGCCTGGTCCTCCTGGCTGCAACGCCCGCAGCACTGCTCGCCACGGTCACGGCTTTCACGCTTGGCCACAGCATTACGCTGGCGCTGGCCGTGCTCGAGAAAGTGCGCTTGCCGCAGGGCCCGGTCGAGGTCGCGATCGCCGGCAGTGTCTTCTTCCTCGCGGTCGAGCTGGCGCGACCGGTGGAGAGTCGTGGTGAGATAGGCCGCCGGCCGTGGTGGATGGCGTTTGCCTTTGGCCTGCTGCACGGGCTCGGCTTCGCGGGTGCCCTGCGCGAGGCCGGTCTGCCGGCTGGCGAGATCCCGCTCGCGCTGGCCGCGTTCAACGTCGGCATCGAGGCCGGACAGCTCGCCTTCGTCGGCGTCGTGGTTGCGGCCGGTGCGCTGATCGCGCGCTTGCCACTGACCTTGCCGGCGTGGACCCGGTCGGTCCCCGTCTACCTGATCGGCTCGCTCGCCGCGTTCTGGCTCTTCGAACGCGTCGCCGCGCTCTAGGCACGCACCGAGGGGCGACCCGCACGAGCCCCCCGTTTTCCTCCCGCCCCTTGAACGCGTTGCCGCGCTCCAGGCACGCGCCTCGCCCTCCTGGTAGGGCGTTTGCGTGGATCCGGCCGAGTTTCCGGCGCACCTCGAGCCTTTCCTGTGCGCACAGAGCGGGGCTGCGCGTGCGCGCGTCGGCGGATTTCGCTCCCTGACGGGTGGCGCGACGCGGCGCGCCTTTGCCTGTGATCTCGACCTGACCTGGTCCGATGGACGGGTCCTGCGGCACGAGGCGGTACTGATCGTCTTCCGGCCGGCGGGCCAGCAGGCCCTGGCGGCACGTTCCGAGTTCGCCTTGCTCGAAGCCGTCAAGGCCGCGGGCGTGCCGGTGCCGTGCCCGCTCTTCGTCGGCGAGGAGGCCCTGGGCCGTCCCTTTTACCTGGTTGAGCGTATCGCCGGTGAGGCCATCGGGCGGCGCATCGTGCGCGACGAACGTTTCGTCGCGGCACGCGCGGCGCTGCCCGCCCAGCTCGGTGCGGCACTGGCCGCAATCCACGCGACGCCGATCGCCGGACCGGCGCTCGCCGTCCTGCCCGGGGCAGGCGAGAGCGGTGATCCGGTCGAGCGCGCGCTCGCCGACATCGAGGCCCTCTACCGGCAGATCGCGGTCGAGGCGCATCCCGGCTTCGAGCTGGCGCTGCGCTGGCTCGGGAAGCATCGGCCCGCAGGTTCGGCCCGAACGCTTGTCCATGGCGATTTTCGCATCGGCAATGTGATGGTGGGCGAGGAGGGGCTGCGGGCGGTGCTTGACTGGGAACTCGCGCACATGGGCGATCCGCTCGAGGATCTCGGCTGGCTCTGTGGGCGCTCGTGGCGCTTCGGCCGGATCGATCTGGCCTGCGGCGGCGTCGGTACGCGCGAGGCGCTGGTCGAAGCGTACGAGCAGGCCACGGGCCGAGCCGTCGATCGTGCGGCCCTGCACTTCTGGGAGGTCTTCGGCAATCTGCGCTGGGGCGTGTTCACGCTGGTGCAGTTGCGGGCCTTTATCGAGGGGATTTCGCGCGACGTCGAACTCGCGATGATCGGCCGCCGCACCGCCGAGACCGAGTGGGAGCTGCTCCGGTTGATCGGTGCGCGGGGAGGGGGCTGATGCACGACCGTCCAAACGCGACCGAGATCCTCGAAGCGGTGGCGAGGCTCCTCGCCGACGAGCTGGTGCCGGCGACGACGGGGCGGCTCCAGTTCGTTACCCGCGTGGCCGCCAACGCCGTGCGTCTCGTGGCGCGCGAGATCGCACAGGGCGACGGGCCGGCGCGCGCCGAGTGGCAGGGACTCGACACCTTGCTCGGTTCGCTCGAACTCCCGGCGGACACAGCCGAGCTCGGGCCTGCACTCGTCGAGCGAAACCACGAACTGGCCCGCGCGCTCAGAGAGGGGGCGTTCGACGAGCCCGCGGCCTTCGCGCGGGTGACGCACCACCTCCGCCATGCCGTCGCGGCCAAGCTCGCGGTGAGCGATCCGGCCATGATCGAAGACACGAGCGATTGAGGGACGAGACTTCCGCGCTCGACCGTGGAAACGCCAGCGCGCACGCGAGGTGGCGGGGGTGGGATGACGTTGGTAGCGTGACGCCGCACAGCGCCCCACCCGAGGGCTCGGAGGACGACATGGCTGGACTCCTGGAAATCAGTGACGCGACGTTCGAGGCAGAGGTTCTGAAGTCCGACGTGCCGGTCTTGATCGATTTCTGGGCGCCGTGGTGTGGGCCGTGCCGGGCGATCGCGCCGGTGGTCGAGGAACTCGCACTCGAGAACGCGGGCCGCCTCAAGGTCGTCAAGTTGAACGTCGATGACAATCCGCAGACGCCGGCGCGCTACGGCGTCCGCGGCATCCCGAACCTGATCCTCTTCAAGGGGGGCGTGGTGCAGGAACAGATCGTCGGCGCCGTACCCAAGTCGCGGCTCGGCCAGGCAATCGCCGCAGTCGTGGCCTGAACCCCGGTCCGCCCCGCCGAGCAGGCCGCACCAGCGCTCGCCGGCCGGCCCGGGTCAGAGCCGCGGCAGGCGTTCGCGTGACAGGCGGCGCATGTTGACGTTGAGGACGAGGCCCACGCCGAGCATCAACGTCACCAGTGAGGATCCGCCATAGCTCACGAAGGGGAGCGTGATCCCGACGACCGGGAAGAGTCCGGTGATCATGCCCAGATTGATCGTCGCCTGCCAGAAGATGTTGGCCAGCACGCCGAACGCGAGCAATGTCCCGAAGCGCTCCTTGGCCCGGTGCACCACCACGAGTCCCCGCAGGATCAAGGCGAGGTAGAGCCCGACCACCACCGCCGCGCCGACGAAGCCCCATTCCTCGGAAAGCACTGAAAAAACGAAATCCGTGTGTTGCTCGGGCAGGAAATCGAGCCGTGTCTGGGTTCCTGACAAGTATCCCTTGCCCAGGAAGCCGCCCGAGCCAATCGCGATCTTGGATTGGATGACGTGATAGCCGGCCCCGAGCGGGTCGGATTCAGGATCGAGGAATGTCAGGATCCGTTTCTGTTGGTAGGTCTTGAGCTGGCCGAAGAGGATCGGGGCGATCGGCACGAATGCGGCGACGCCGACGCCGATGATCCCGAGCGTGCCGCGACTGAGCCCGGCCATGCACGTCACGCTGACGGCGACGAGACCGAGCACTCCGGCCGTGCCGAGATCGGGTTGGACCAGGATCAGCGCGGCAGGGGTCGCGGTCCACAGGATGGGCCATCCGAGATCGCGCAGCCGCAGGCCCTCGGGACGTTCGCGATGGTGGTAGTAGCGGGCGAGCAGCACGACGAGTGCAAGCTTCACGGTCTCGGACGGTTGCAGGCGAAGCGGTCCGGCGCCGATCCAGCGCCGCGAGCCGCCACCGACCTGGCCGACGAGCAGAACCGCTCCGAGCAGAGCGACGCTGAGGCCATAGATCAGCGGCGCCCAACGCTCGAGCTTGCGGTAGTCGAACGCCGTCATGCCGAGCGCGGCAAGCAAGCCGATCGTGGCAAATCCGATCTGCCGCAGAGCGAAGCCGGAGCCACCGGCCACGGGGTCGAAGGTTGCACTGTAGACCGTGAGTGAGCCGATGCCGGTGATCGCCAGCGTCGCCAGCAGAAGGCCGACATCGAAGCGGGCGAGCAGTCTCGGATCGAAGATCGGCCGCACGGCTCAGCCCTCGGCGTTCGGCGGGGCCGTGATCGCTCCGGCCCGGACCAGCTCCGTGCCCGACAGAATTCCGCCCGTGCCGGCGAGCTGGTAGTCGCGCCCGCGCGTAGATGCGAACCAGAAGTCGGCGAGGTCGCGGGCGATGGGGGCCGCGGTTGCGCCGCCGCCGGTGCCGGCGTGTTCGATCAGCACGGCGATCGCGATCTCGGGATCTTCCACCGGAGCGAAGGCGACGAACCACGCGTGATCGCGCAGGTGGCGCGGCAGGTCGGCGGTCTTGATGCGGTTCTGGCCCATGCGGAAGACCTGGACAGTGCCGGTCTTGCCGCCGACCTCGACGCTGGGCAGATGCGCGTTGCGGCCGGTGCCACGCGGCGATTCGACGACATCCCGCAGGGCCTCGCGGAGCTGGTGCAGCGTCGTCGGCCGGAGCCCCAGGTCGGTGTCGATCTCGGGCGCGAAAGCATCGACCGTCTCGCCACCCGGCGACTCGACGCGATCGACCAGGTGCGGCCGGTAAAGCGCGCCGCCGGCGATCGCTCCGATCACCCGCGCCATCTGGATGGGGGTCGTCAGCAGGGCGCCCTGGCCGATCGCGACCGACAAGGTTTCGCCGGGGTACCAGCGCTCGTTGAAGCGGCGCTTCTTCCACGCCGTGTCAGGCACAAGCCCCGCTTTCTCGTGATCGAGTCCGGCTTCGGGCAGCCGCCCGAGGCCGAAGCGGCGCGCGTACTCGGCGAGCGTGTCGATGCCGAGCCGGTGGCCGACTTGATAAAAATAGACGTCGCACGAGCCCACCAGAGCGTCGTGCATGTCCACCGAGCCGTGGCCACCGGGCCGCCAGCAGCGGTAGCTGCGGTTGCCGAAGCGCCACGCGCCACCACAGAAGATGCGCGTGAAGGGTGTCACCACCCCCTCTTCGAGAGCGGCCGCGGCAGTCACGACCTTGAAGGTCGAGCCCGGCGGGTATTGCCCCTGCACCGTGCGGTTCTGGAGCGGTTGCAGAACGTCGCCGGTGAGCCCCTTCCAGTCCGATGAGCTGATGCCGCGCGCGAATGCGTTGGGGTCGTAGCCCGGTGCGCTCGCCAGAGCGAGCACGCCGCCGGTGCGCGGGTCGAGCGCGACGAGCGCACCCTCTCTTCCCTCGAGGAGCTGTTCGGCGAAGGCCTGTAGCCGGCCATCGATCGTCAGGACCAAATTGCGACCGGGTTGCGGTGCTTTCTCGGAAATCACGCGCAGCCGCCGGCCGAGCGCATCGACCTCGATCTGCTGGGCTCCCGGCCGGCCGCGCAGCCATTCCTCGAAGGAGCGCTCGAGGCCACTCTTCCCGACCAGGTCTCCCATGCGATAGCTGTGGTCGCGTTCCAGGGTGCCGGGATCGACCTGACCGACGTATCCGAGCAGGTGTGATCCGAGCGAGCCGCGCGTGTAGGTGCGGATCGGTCCGGTGGCGAGCCGCACGCCCGGCAGCTCGGACTCGAGAACCTCGAGCCGGACGACGGTGTCCCAGTCCACGTCGCGCCGCACGGGAACGGGTTCGTGGCGTGGCTGGCGGCGTGCGGCGCGCGCAAATTCAGCCTTGTCGGGCAGGTCGCCGTCGATGATGTCGCCGAGTCGGGCGAGCGTCGCGGCCAGGTCGGGCGTGTCCTCGGGGACGATCTGGACGTCGAACGCCGGTCGGTTCTCCACCAGCGGCTCACCGCGCCGGTCGAGGACCAACCCGCGCGTCGCCGGCAGGCGCTCGAGACGGATCCGGTTGTTCTCGGAGAGTGAGCGCCAGCTCTCCATCTGGCCGATCTGCAACACCCAGAGCCGCGTCAGGATCGCGGCGAACAGGACCACGACCACGGCGGCCGCAGCGAAGATGCGGCGGCGTGGGGATTCTGGTATTTCAGGGTCGTTCAGCAGCACGGGCGGCTCGGCGCGCTCCGGCGCGCAAGTAGCGATCGAGAAGGGGATAGAGAAAGGGCGCTGCAAGGAGGGCCAGCACGGCCTCGGTGCTGAGCGTTCCGGCCAACACCGGCCACGGTACACGGCCGGGGGTGGCGAGCGCGAACCACGTCGCCACCACGATGCTCTTCACGCCGAGTCCGGCGCCGGCGATGGCCAGCCGGGTGATCGGGTTCTCGATCCACATCCGCTGCGCGAGGAGTCCGACCGTGGCGAAGACCAGCGTCATCGCGAAGCAATAGAGTCCGGGCGGCGAGCCCGAAAAAGCGTCGAGCAGATAGCCGAGCAGAAAGGCACCGACGGCACCGGCCGCGCTGCGGTAGTGCAGTCCCAGGTAGACCACGAGCAGGGTCATCACGTCGGGCGGCGCGGAGAGAATGCCGAGCCGGCCGGCGAGCGAGGTCTGGAGCAGCACCGCCAGAATGCTGCCCAGCGAGAAAGCGACCAGCGGACGGGTCATGGCGCCGTCTCGGCCACGGCAGGGGCCACCGGGCGCGTGCCCGTGTCGTCGACCCGGAGCGATCCGGTCTCCGAGAGGGGCGAGGGCACGACCAGGACCTCTTCGAGGTGCGAGAAGTCGGCGGCGGGCGCGATCTCGGCCCCGATGAAGAGGCCGCGGTCCTCCTCGACCAGTGCCGTCACCGTGCCGATCGGGAGGCCGCGCGGGAACACGCCGTCGCGCCCCGAGGTGACGATCCGGTCGCCGACCTGCAGATCCTCGCGACGGCGGACATATTTGAGCCGGCAGCCTGCGCTCGAGCCGCCCTCGACGATGCCGCGCGCGCGCGAGCGTTGCACCAGCGCCTCGATCCCCGTCGACGGATCCTCCAGCAGGAGGACGCGCGCCGCGTGCGCGCTCGAGGCGACCACCCGCCCGACCACGCCATCGGGTGCGATCACGCCCATGCCCGCGATGATCCCGTCGGCGCTTCCCTTGCCCAGCGTGGCCGTCCGAAACAGGCCCGAGGCGTCGGCACCGGTGATGCGCGCCACGACCGGCTGCCCCGGGAGGATCTCACGCAGATCGAGCAGAGCCCGCAGCCGCTCGTTCTCGGCACCGAAGGAACGATGGCGATCGAGATCGCGTTCCAGCCGGCGCAGCTCGAGCCGCAGCCAATCTCGCTCCTGACGCGCTTCGATCAGATCGACGTAGGCGCTCCAGCCCGCGCCGAGTCGGCCGGAGAGGGCGCGCGTGGCGCGGGCGAACGGCGACACGACGTCGAGCAGAACGAACGAGAGCGGATCGATGCGACGTGGTCCGCGCGTGTTCGCGACCAGCAGGCCCGCCGAAATCGCCAGCAGGAGCAGCGTCGTCAGCGGCTCCGAGTGCCGTCTCAACCAGCTCACGAGGACAGGGCCCGGCCGCTATTCGATCGTGACGTCCTTGAGGAGGCTCAGCTCGTCAAGCACCTTGCCTGCGCCCATCACCACCGCGACCAGCGGGTCCGGGCCGACCATCACCGGCAGCCCGGTCTCCTCGCGCAGGAGCTGGTCGAGGTTGCGCAGCAGCGCGCCCCCGCCCGCGAGCACGATGCCCTTGTCGACGATGTCGGAGGCGAGTTCCGGCGGACAGCGCTCGAGTCCGATCTTGACCGCCTCGACGATCTGGTTGATCGGCTCGATCAGCGAATCGCGGATCTCCTCGTCGGAGATCTCGACCGTCTTGGGCACGCCGTTGATCAGGTCGCGGCCCTTGATCTGCATGGTCTGGATCTCGTCCGAG
>SXGT01840605.1_pt1 | contig 13432 bp, 10 predicted proteins | sample 3176221 | NCBI WGS metagenome assembly SXGT01 (sample SAMN11356862, study PRJNA531348) | freshwater metagenome | isolation source: freshwater sample F1-120 | place: China: Fuxian Lake, Yuxi | collected 2017-12-25
GATCGAGCGAAGACGAAGCCCTGAGCGACATTAACGTCACGCCGCTGGTGGACGTGGTGCTGGTGCTGCTGATTGTGTTCATGATCACCGCCCCCGCGGTCGTCGGCTCGGCCCCGGTACAGGTCGATTTACCCGGCACTTCGGCGATTGCCGCCGTGATGGAACAACGCGACGCGCTGCCGCTTAAAGTCTTCGTCAAACAAGAGGCGGGCGAGGCCAAGGTTTACCTGGGTGAACAAGCGGTGTCGCTCGACGGCTTCACGGGTTTCTTGCAAACATTGAACCTGGACAAAGAATCAAGCGTGCAAATCTCTGCCGACAAGGTCTTGCCCTATCGGGATGTGATCCGTGTCATGGACAGCCTCAGCACGGTCGGCATCAGCAAGTTGTCTTTGGAAACCAAACAAGCGGCGCCGGCTCCCTGAGAGTTCGTGGTCGAATCGAGAACGAGGCAGTGCATGGCGGCGAAAGCAGGCGGATCGAGCGAAGACGAAGCCCTGAGCGACATTAACGTCACGCCGCTGGTGGACGTGGTGCTGGTGCTGCTGATTGTGTTTATGATCACCGTGCCTGCGATGGTGGCGTCGAGCCCCGTGGACGTGAAGGTGCCCCAGACCACGGCGATTGCTCCGGAAATTGCCGAGGGAGAAACCCTGCCGCTGACGATTTTCGTCAAGAAAGATGAGGGTCTTACCAAGGTGTTCCTGGGTGAGCAGGCGGTTACTCTGGACAGTTTCACCGCGTACTTGCAGTCGTTGAGCAATATCGACAAAGAAGCGTCGGTGCGAATCGCCGCCGACGAGGGATTGCCCTACGGTGACGTCGTAAGCGTCATGGACAGCCTCAGTTCCGTTGGAATTCATAAGCTATCGCTGGAAACCAAGCACGTCGAATAGCTCGTCCCGCCCACCTTACTCGTTTCCCGCCAAGAGGTTTTGCTATGTCAAAGCGTACTCGCCGGCAGTTTCTGGAAGACTCAATGTTGGTTACCGCGGCCGCCGCGGCCGCGACCTGGAATGCGAATCCGGCAAATCGGTTGTTTGCCGAGGAACCGCTGGCGGCGGCCGGTCCGAACGACAAGCTCAGCGTTTGCTGCGTGGGCGTGAGGGGGCGCGGCGGCGATCATATTGCAAACTTTGTTAATCGGAAGGACTGCGAGATCACTTGGATCGTCGATGCCGACGAAAATATCGGCAAGGCGCGGGCGGCGGATATCGCGAAGCAGCAAGGTCGTGAGCCCCAGGTGGCGACCGACATGCGGCAGGCATTCGACGATAAAGAGCTCGATATCGTCACCATTGCCACGCCCAACCACTGGCACGCCCTGGCGGCGATTTGGGCGATGCAGGCGGGCAAAGATGTGTATGTCGAAAAACCCGTCAGCCATAACGTCAGCGAAGGCCGGCGGATCGTGGAGGTTGCCCGCAAGTATGGCAAGATCTGCCAGACGGGCACGCAAAGCCGCAGCATGCAGGGAGTGCGCGATGGCATTCAGTTGATTCACGATGGCGGGATCGGCGAAGTGCAGATGGCCCGCGGGTTGTGCTACAAGCGGCGGCCGTCGATCGGTCCCAAGGGCGAGTATCCCGTGCCGGCTGGCGTGAACTATGACTTGTGGCTGGGACCCGCGCCGATGGCGCCGCTGACGCGCCAACAATTTCACTACGATTGGCACTGGCAATTCCCGTATGGCAACGGCGATCTGGGAAACCAGGGCATTCACCAGATGGATATTGCCCGATGGGGCCTGAAGGTCAATCAGCTTGCCAAGAGCGCTTGGAGCTTCGGCGGGCGAATCGGCTACGAAGACGCGGGCGAAACGCCTAACACGCAAGTCTGCCTCTTCGACTATGGAGACGGCAAGTCGCTGGTGTTCGAAGTCCGCGGTCTGGAAACGCAGCCGTACATGGGGGCCGGCGTGGGCAACATCTTCCACGGCAGCGACGGCTATGCGGTGATGCCCGGCTACAGTGACACAATCATCTTCGACCGCGCCGGCAACAAGGTCCGGGAGTTTCACGGCGGGGGGGACCCCTATGGCAATTTTGTGGACGCGGTCCGCAGCCGCAAGAGCGAAGATTTGCGGGCCGACATTCTGGAAGGACATCTGTCGAGTGCGCTGTGCCACCTGGGCAATATCTCGTACCTGCAAGCGACGGACGAAATTTCAATCGCCGATCTCAAGCAGGTTGCCGAGAAAGCCAGCCCGGCACTTCTTGCGCACGATCTGCTGAGCCGCATTGAATCGCACGTGGCCGACAACAAGCTCGATCCCAAGACGACGAAATTCAAGTTTGGCCCATCGTTGCCGTTTGATCCCCAGGCGGAAAAGTTCGTGAACAACTCCGCGGCCGATGCGCTGTTGACCCGGGCTTACCGAGCTCCGTTTGTGGTGCCGGCGAGCGATTCGATCTAAACCTGGGAATGAGGGACCGGTGCCCGACGGTTTTGAGATTCTCTATGAGGATGGGCCGGTGCTGGTGGTCCACAAGCCGGCCGGCGTGGCCACGCAGGCGCCGCCGCAATTTGATAGTTTGGAACTACGCCTGCGGCGGTTTCTTGCGGAGCGGGCAGGTACGGACTGGGCTTACCTGGGTGTTCCGCATCGACTTGACCGGCCGGTATCGGGTGCGATCATCTTCGCCACAAAGCGCCGGGCGGCAGTTAAGGTGTCGCGGCAATTCGAACGACGTACCATCGAAAAAACCTATTGGGCGATCGTCGAGGGAGACGTCGAGCCGGCCGAGGGGACCTGGCGAGACCATCTCGGGAAAGTCTACGGCCAGCCACGTGCAAGGATCGTCGAGGCCACCCATCCCGGAGCGCGGGAGGCGGTCCTGCATTACCGCGCGCTGCGGCGTGGCGCATGGGGCACGCTGCTGGAAATCCGCCTGGAAACCGGTCGCACTCATCAAATTCGCGTGCAGGCCAGCGCGCGCGGCCGGATCCTGCTTGGAGACGAACTCTACGGTTCGACGATCGCCTTCGGGCCGGCAACCGAGGACGCACGGAGGCGTTCGATCGCACTGCACGCTCGGTCAATCGCGTTCAATCACCCGGTACATGGCGAGCGCGTGGCCGTTGAGGCGCCGTTGCCAAAGGAATGGAGCGCGTTCGAAGGCGTCGTACCCATTCTGCAGTTCTAAACGTCCATCAACGGATCGCCCGAACCCGTAACCGTTCACGGGTCGGGGACTGGCTCATTCTCCCGGCGAATTCACGAGAGGTGCATCGTTCTGTCAGGAGGTTGTCCCACGTGTGTCCCGGGAAAATGTGCCTGTCCCCCTGTCTTGGCCCTCAACGTTTCCTCGCACCAACCCGAGATTGACCCGCGTCATTCTTGCGAAATAGGTCCACCATCCGCCAGGCAGGTTTCCCAGACGGCGGTTTGGCCAAAACATTCGTCGACTTCGATTCGCACGCGGATGGGCTGCACCTGGGTCTCCGCGGCAATTCGGGCCAACAGCTTGTTGCCCAGGTACTCCGCGACCAGCTCGCTTGTGGTGTTGGATACGGGCAGAAGCACGCAGTCGCCGAGCGGGAAAATCCAGCGGCGATCTGCGAATGTGGCGAGCACCTCGCGGTCGTCGTGGGTCACGCGAATCCGCGGGTGCGTGGTCGGCAGCATCATCCGATGATCCAGTTCCGTGATGAGCGATTTCATCGCGTCGCGCAGCCAGACGAAATCAATCACATACTGATTGGCGTCGAGCAGGCCGGCAACCTCGGCGGCCACGCGATAGTTATGCCCGTGCAACCGCTCGCAGCTGTCGAGGTTGAACGTGATGAAATGCCCGGCGCTGAATACCAGGAAGTCTTTTTCAACGCGTACGTGGAAGGTGGGCATGACAGCTGTCCCCCTCTCTTGGCCCGTAAACGGTTACCTATTGGGAATGATTCGCCAATCGGAACGGCGGCTTTATTATGCCGTCGCGGAGGCAGGCGAACAAACCGGCGGCCACCAAATCCGCCGTGGTGCCAGGGTTGCGGTGGTGATGATCGCAGCGCAGCCAAAAATCAAAGTCGGCGAGTGTTTCGCCGTACCGCGCGTCGCCCGGTTGACCGCTGGCCAAGACGCCCGCCGCGCGGGCGGAGACCTGGCAGGCCAGTTCAATGTCGCGTTTGCGGGCAATCAAGCTGTCGGGTTCAGCCGAGAGCATTTGCAGGAAAGTATGCACCACGGCGTCGCAAACGGACAGTTGCTGCTCGTGTATCGCAAAGGTCAGCCACGGAACGACTTGGGTAAGCACATTGGGAAAGCCTTCGGCATACTGGCGGGCCACCAGATCACGACCTGCAGCCAGGCGCATGGCTGCAAGCAGGCATTGCGGCGACGTTTCGTGGAGATCCGCCTTTTCGACACGACCGAGGCCGCCCGGTTGAGCAAGGCGAATCGCGGCATAGACGTCTCGCGCGTCGTCGGCGGTCAGCGCCGCCAACACGGTTTGCACGCCTGTTGTCAGTGGTTGCTCTCGAGGAACCTTGGCCAAGGGGGCGAACAGCAGGACCATTCCCAGATTTGAATTCGTGCCGACAAGTCGCTGCGTGGCCGCCATGGATGAGCGTACGAGTTGGCCAAGGGACAATGTAAGGGCGCGATCAAAGCTGGGCTGAATTGCGACGGCACTGACCATGAAATCGGGATACGAAAGATCGGCAAAATCAGCGCCGCGGTGGACATTACCGGGCTTGGGCGCCGTGGCTTCGATGATCGAAGCCAGGGCAACGCATTGGCCAGGCGTGAGGTCTGGAGCTTCCGATGGGTCCACGGCCGGCGAACCTCGCTAGAGGGAAGAAACTGGGACGGGGTGCTTTTGCAGAAACTGAGCGACGAGCGGGATGATCTCTTCGTAGGCGTCTTCAATCACGTAATGGCCGGCGTCGTTCAGGCGATGCACTTCCGCCTTGGGGAAGTGATCCAGAAATCGCTCCAAGAACTGCGGCTTAAAGCACCAATCTCGCATCCCCCAGATGAACATCCAAGGCTGGGCTTTAAGTAACGACAGCCGCGACTCGATGTCGGCGAGTGTCTGATAACTCGGCGCTTCTGGCGACATGGGAATGTCTTCCACAAAGCGATAAATGGCCTGCCGATTCCCCCAGGAGTTGTAGGGCGCCACAAGACCGCTGCGTACGGCGGAAGTCATGCGATCTGGCTTGTTCACGGCCATGCGGATGGCCGCTTTCGCAAAGACATTCATGCCTTGAACTGCGATCCGGCCCAAGACAGGCGTGCGACACACGCGAATCCGCCAGGGCATCCAGGTTGAGCGAAATGCGGCCGTGTTGAACATCACGAAGCGCGCAAACCGGTCGGGCAGCGCGGTTGCCACGCCCAGACCAATCGGGCCGCCCCAGTCGTGGCTGAGCAGGGTGATCTGGCGCAGGTCCAACTCGCTGACCAGCCGCTTTAAGTTCTCGATGTGCTGCGAAAGTCGGTAGGCATAATGACGCGGTTTATCGCTCAGACCACATCCGATATGATCGGGCACAATCAGCCGGTACTGGCCACGCAGGCCGAGCACCAGATTGCGCCAGTAAAAAGACCAGGTTGGATTGCCATGAACCAGAAGCAGCACATCGCCCAGGCCTTCGTCGAGGTAATGGTAGCGGTGGCCGTCGAGTCGCAGTTCACGCGATGCAAAAGGGTACAGCGCTCGCCAAGGTTCGGCGTCAGGCATAATCTCGTACGAACGGGCGGATCGCGATTTGCGAGTCTCCACAAATATACCGTCCATGCTTGCGAGTCGGTAGTCGTCGGCCGGGGGCCATGATTAAGATAGACGGATGCTCGCACGTTTCCAGGCGTTGCCCGGGAACGTGCTGCCATGCGGATTCTGCCTGCCGGATTGCGAGGCAGAGCCTCGCGTGCCGCGCGGTCCCTGACGGCGCCTGGGACCCAAGGGAACTACCATGAACGCTTCCAGCGATGCAAATACCTTCCAACCCGAGCATTTTATCAACCGCGAATTGAGCTGGCTGGAGTTTAACGCGCGTGTGCTGGAAGAGGCTGAAGATCCGACCAATCCGCTGCTTGAGCGGCTCAAATTCCTGGCGATCTTCAGTGCCAACCTGGACGAGTTTTTTATGGTCCGCGTCTCCGGAGTGCGCGAGCAGGCATTTGGCGATGGCGCTCCGCAGGACTATGCTCCCGATGGGTTGCGCGCAATCACCCAGTTGCAGCGCGTCGCCTCGCGCACGCAGGAGTTGGTCGCCCAGCAGTATCGCTTGTGGAACGAAAAGGTGCGACCCCAGCTTGCGCAGGAGGGGCTCGTCCTGCTGGGACACAACCAGTTGAATGACGCCCAGCGGGCGACTCTGGAAAAGTTCTTCCATGAGCGGGCGTTTCCAATCCTCACGCCCATGGCGATCGACCCCAGCCATCCCAGCCCGTTGTTTCACAATCGGCAATTGTACCTGGCGGCGATGCTGCGACGCACAAGCGGCCTGGGGCCGAAACAGCTCTTTGCGGTTGTGCAGTTACCGCAGATGTTGCCCCGCTTTGTGCCGGTCGGGCAGGGGGACCCATTGCAGTTCATCCTGCTCGAGGAGGTCATCGCGGCCCGGTTGCCAGAATTATTTGGCGGCTTCGAGATTCTGGATTGGACGACCTTTCGTATCACACGAGATAGCGACATTGAGATGCTGGAGCAGGAATCGGACGACATGCTGCGGCTGATCGAGGACCGCATCAAGGCCCGCCAGCGCGGCGATGCGGTGCGGTTGGAAGTCGCCGTGGGCGCCAACGAAGAGCTGGTGCGGCGGCTGGTGGACGAGGAATCGCTGCGCGACCCCTTGGAAAAATCACCCGAGGTCTACGGCGAAGTCTACCGCATCCCTGGCCCGGTTGATTTGACGGCGCTGATGGAGTTGGTGCAAGTGCCCGACCGTCATTTGCTGCGAGATCCCCCCTTCTCGCCGCAGCCGCCGCGCGGGATCCGCTGGCGTCGCGGAGAAGAACTGTTTGAGGCCATCGCCCGGCGAGACCTGCTGTTGCATCATCCCTTCGATGCATTCGATCCGGTCGTGGATTTCGTGACCACCGCGGCGAAAGATCCCAAGGTGCTGGCCATCAAGCAGACGCTGTATCGCACGAGCGGCGATTCGCCCGTCACGCGGGCGCTCATGCAGGCGGCGGAGAACGGCAAACACGTTACCGCCTTGGTGGAACTCAAGGCACGGTTTGATGAAGAGCGCAATGTGGGTTGGGCGCGGACGATGGAACGCGCCGGCGTCCACGTGGTGTTTGGTTTTCTCGACCTGAAGACGCACTGCAAGCTGTCGCTCGTCGTGCGCCAGGAAGGAGCGACACTGCGCCGCTACGTTCACTTGGGCACCGGCAATTACAACCCCAACACGGCTTTGGTGTACACCGATTTTGGTCTGTTCACCGCCAACGAGGACGTGGCGGAAGACGCCTCCGCCCTGTTCAACTTGCTCACCGGCTATTCGCAGGGACACCCCTGGAGAAAGCTGGTCGTGGCGCCGGAAGACCTGCATCGCCGGACCCTGGAACTCATCGAAGAGCAGATCCAGCGGGCACGGTCCGGTCGGCCCTCGCGCATCTTCTCCAAGCTCAACGCGCTGGTTGATCATCGCGTGATCGAGGCGCTGTACCGTGCAAGCCAGGCGGGCGTGCCCATTGAGCTGGTCGTGCGCGGCGTGTGCTGCCTGCGGCCGGGATTGCCGGGCATCTCCGAGAATATCCGGGTGACAAGCATCGTCGATCGGTTCTTGGAGCACAGCCGGCTTTTCGTATTCAGTCCCGACGACGAGGCGCAGATCTTCTTTTCCAGCGCCGACTGGATGCCGCGAAACTTTTATCGCCGCGTGGAGGTGATGTTTCCGGTCGAGGCGCCAGAACTGAAACAACGCGTACTGCAAGAAATCCTGCCGATTTACCAACGTGACAACGTCAAGGCCCGGGAGCTCAAGCCCGATGGCTCGTATGTGCGCGCCGATCCGAACGGCGAATCTCTGCATCGCAGCCAGGCGGAACTGCTCGCGCTGCGGCCCGGCGCGGAACCCGGCGCATTGCCTGCCTCCCTTGCGGAAGCCCTGGCGACCATGCCGGGCCAAATCGCGACCAACGGGCAGGGATAATCCAGGGGGGTGCTGCAGGTCCAGGGGGCGGGTAGGGGAAAGCTTAATTCCCCGGCGAATCTGGGAGAGGCGTGCCCTCCGATTGGGAGGTTGTCCAACGTGGTTTCCGGGAAAATATGGCTGTCCCCTCGATTTGCCGTCCCCTCGATTTGCCCGTGAACGGTTACCCGCACCGCAAGGCCCGGAGATGGGCCTTTCCGGGGCTGCGAGGCTCGTTTTCCGAAGTCCTTGGGGAGCTTGCGGATTTTTTTCAGCCACTTGACGCCCCCAGCGGTGGTCGATATATTGGGGTAACAAGTGCACCCGTCGCGGGTGGACTGCGTGTTTTTCGCCTAATGAACTCAAAAAAAGCCGTGTGCCATTCGCGTGACTTCGTCGCGCGCGCGGCCTCTATCACGACGACCTCTTTCGTCGCGTACGGCTTGAGAAATCTTTGAGTTGCTCGAAACGGCGACCACCCACCGCAATCGCGTTTGATTTTTTTGGCGCTCGTTGGAATTGCACTGGCGTGCTGTCGTGGCAAGTGCGTTGGCCGTTTCGATGTTGGTTTGTGAGGCAGCACCGCTGGGACGCTGTGCTTTCCAGTTCCGCATCCATGGTTCATTCACGACGGCCTACGAGGAATATATGAAAAACATCGCGTATCGAAATTCTCGCCAACTGCCAAGGGCGCTATCGGCCTTAGTTTGCGCAGTTCTGCTGGCTTGCATCGCACCATCGATGGCTGCGGCTGCCATCACATCACCGTCCGTGGTCGTTCGCATCGACGGCAGTGGTCCGCTCGACATCCCCTTCACCGTGAATGAAGTGAGACCTGGTATATTCGAATTCAAATATGAACCAAGTCAATCTGGTGAAGGCAATTTTACGATCATCGAGGGTCTGACCAATTTCTCTTTGAACGCGACCCTGGATTCCGATCCTTCGATCTCCTACGGAATCGCGGTCACCGACTTTGGCACGCCGTCGACCTTTAGCTTCACGTTCTCCGTGCCAATCGTTCCGATCGGATTTCCCAACGTGGTTTCCACTTCGATCGCTGGCGCCATGGTCGATCTGACCGGCGACGGTGTATCCGTTGCGCCTGTTGGTGTCAGTGCCTTTTTGCAAGTCGCCGAGCTAGGCGCTCCATCGCAGTCTTTTGGCGACGTCGGACCCGCCGTCAGCTATCCCGCCGGCGCGCAAGGCGCCCTGTACACCTACGGCGCCTTCGCGACGGGCCCTGCGAGTGGTCCTGGCCCTGGCCCCTGGACGTCATTATCGCTGAGGCTTGACTTCACCGCTTCCGGAAATGGCGATGTTGTGGTTCTGGCCGGTTTCGCCAGCATCGTACCCGAACCCACCAGCGGAAGCCTGCTATTCCTTGGCGTTCTCGGCCTGTTGGCCAGTACGCGGCATCGGCAATATCGGCCGAGGGGTGGGTCAAACGTCTAGCAAAGCCGGCTCCTGGCCAGCGCTCGCCCCCCGCCCCCCTTGCAGGTGAATCGCCCTGGGCATTCCGCCAGGACAATTGACAGCCGGTTTTGGCGGATTACAATAAACGGCCATAAGGGATGAGGCAGGGCCTGAGGGACATCGCAGGACCGGTAGGAGTAGAGTTACGGCGGACAAGCTTTGGCGAAGGGACTCCGGCTTTGACGTTTCAACGGGACGCAGGCAATTCACCTGGACGTAGGCAATTGGGGAGGCAACGCCAATGATTCGCGCTCGAATCCGCTCACTTTTCTTTGCTGTGCTGCGTTTGCGCGCAAGCAGGCTCCGTCAGTTGATCCATCTTGTGATCGGCGACGTTCGGTTCTTCTCTCTTCCACAGTTGTTGCCAGCGGTGGTGGTTGCTGTCGGCCTGTTTGGCCGCGTGGCGCTGGCCGTCGACGGCAATTGGGACGTGAATGCCGCCGGCAACTGGAGCACAGCGAATAACTGGACCAGCAAGCCGAGCGTTCCCGGCGGCGCCGCTTCGACTGTCGGCCTGACTAACAACATCAATAGCGCCCGGATCGTCACGATCGACACCACGTCGCGCACGGTGGGCATCCTGAACATCGGGGACACCAACAACAATAATTCCTTCACGCTGGCCGCCAGCGGCGGTGCGAGCCTGATCTTCAACAACAGCAGCGCAAATGCCCAGCTCAATCAGGTCAGCGGCAGCAACGGTGACACGGTTAGTGCCCCGATCTCATTAAGCGACAATTTGGTGGTGGCTAACGCGGACAACAGTCTCCTGACCATTTCTGGGCCGGTCACCAGCAGCGGCACAAAGAATCTTACTCTGAACGCCAATAGCACCGGCGGCATCACGCTTTCGACGGGCGGCGTCAATATCACCGGCACAATCACCAACTCCGGTAGCGCCGCCGGCATATCAACTATCAGCGGGGTGATCGGTACGAACGTAACCAATGTGATTCAGAACAGCGCCACATCACAACTCACTCTCAGCGGCGCCAACACCTTCACGGGCCTCACCTCGATTACTGCCGGCAAGCTGCTCTATGGCGCCAGCAACGTCATTTCCACCGGCGGTGTCACCGTGAATGGTGCAACCGCGATTCTAGACCTGGCAAATAACCAGTCGGATTCGGTTGGAACGGTGACACTCGATGGCAGCGGCAGCATCAACGGCACGGGCACGTCGGCGCTGACGAGCACTGGCTTTGAAATGAAGTCAGGCTCCGTCGGCGCGATTCTCGCCGGTAGCGGCATCGCACTCAATAAGACGACCGCGGGCACGGTCACCCTGTCGGGCGTCAATACCTATACGGGCGCCACTACGATTACCGCCGGCAACCTGGTGGTGAACGGCTCAATCGCCTCGGGAAGCACGGTTGGTGTGGCCACCGCGGGGACATTGAGCGGGATTGGCACGATCAACGGCAATGCAACGCTCAACGGCAACGGCATTTTCAACTTCACGAACCCGGGCAAGATATCCGGCACGCTGGGCGCGACCGGCGGCAACTGGAACGGCAACGGCAGCGTCACGGGTTTGACGACCGCCAGCAGCGGCACATTCACGATCGGCACCGGAGCGAATTTCACCGCGGACGGCAACCTGGATGTCACCGGCGGCAGCATTGCGGCAGGCAACTCGGCTTCGACCATCACCGGTAGTGTGAATTACACGAGCGGCACCAGCAGTAGCTTTGCAGGCGTCATCGCCGGAGCGGGAAAGACCCTAACTCTGAATAACGCAGCGGCGACCTTGACGCTCGGGGGCATTAACTCTTATACCGGCGTCACAACAATCACCGCCGGGGATTTAGAGGTCAACGGTTCCATCGCAGCCGGCAGTACTCTGAATATTGCGACGGGTGGCACGCTGAGCGGAAACGGTACGATCAATGGCAACGTAACTCTGACCGGCAATGGCGTGATCGATCTCAAAAATCCGGCAACGATTGGCGGAACGCTCGCTGTGACCGGCGGAAATTGGAATGGACACGGCAGCGTGGCGGGCTTGGTTACTTCCAGCAGCGGCACGTTCACGATTGGAGCCGGCGGCCATCTCACGGCGGACGGCGGCGTGAACGTCACCGGCGGCACGATCGTCCTCGCCGCCCCATCGTCCAAGATCAAGGGCAACGTCAACTACACCAGTAGCTCGAACAGCACGCTTGGCGGTATCGTCGAAGGTTCGGGCAGTACGCTAACGCTGAATAATGCCGCAGCCGTTTTGACACTCAACGGCACTAACACTTACACCGGCGCCACCACGATCAACGCTGGTACACTGTCGCTCGAAAGCGGCGGATCGCTCACGAGTGCCGTCTCGGTCCTGGTCGGCACGCTGACCGGCGCGGGCAGCACGACCGGCGCCGTCACGATTGGCAATGGCTCGGGCGGCAACGATGCGTTCATCTCGCCGGGTAACAGTCCCGGGACTATCACGACTTCCAGCGCGCTCAGCCTGTTGTTGGATGCGACCTATAGCTTCGAATTGAATAGCGGACTGCTGACCGCGGACATGATCGTAGCCAATGGTGTGTCCATCGATGGAGCCACGTTTTCGATCACCGACCTCGGCGCCGCCACCCTCTCGCCGGGCACGTTCTTTACGGCGATCGACAACACGTCTGGCGGGGCAATCACCGGCACGCTCTTCACCAATCTCCCCCAGGGCGGCACGATCACTGCCGGAGCGAATACCTTCCTGGCGAATTATTCCGGGGGAAACGGCAACGATCTTGTGCTGATGGTGGTGCCTGAGCCTGGCTCGTCTTTCCTGTTGTTAATCGGTTCTTTTGCCATTGGCTTCGTTTGGCGCTTACGGCGACGGACAGCTCGATCACGACTTTACTAAGATTGCCGTAGCCGCTCGGCGAAGCGATCGATGCTGTTTCAAACCTTGATCCGGCGGCCTCGGTAACGCAATGCCGCTCCCAGCCCGACCAACGAAAGCAACGCACCCGACGGTTCCGGCACGATCACCGGGGAAATCACAAAAAAGCTCTCCGCTCCTCCCTTGGTGTCGGCAATTGCCTGTTCGGATACGATCTCCATGCCGAGGCGATTCGTGGCGACACTAAAGAATGACGCGGCGGCCGCGGCATTGGTGAACGCCACGTCGAACTTCCAGCCCGATGCTCCATTGCCGGAGCCGGCCAGATCAAGTCCCAGTCCAGCTTCAGGCGCGTCATAGGTCTCGCGAAACAACTCCACCCCGTCCTCATTCTGAAAAATGAGGGCGAAGTCGAAGAGCGTCAAGACGGGCGTCGAGTCGCCACCTTCGTTAATGTTGAAGATTACTGTCAGGGTATTTTCATTGATTCCTTCCGCCAGCATAGCGGCGACCGTCTGCGTCAGACTTTGTGAGGTGGCGTCGTCGGTCAAATCGTCCGCGTTGCCATCCCACAGCACCGAGCCAAACTCCGTGGTGTTATTTCCTTTTTGTTGAACCGACAACACGGTAAGTCTGTTTCCGAAACCGGTTCCGCCCTCGTTAACTTGAGTATTTGTGAAAATCACGTTCGCATTCGTCGCACGGGACATCGTGCCAAAGCAAGTCATCATTCCTACCATCGCGAAGCCAAAATTAGCTGCATGTCTCATAGCCGAAATCTCCTGGTCGGCTCCCAGCAAAACTAGGACGCCGAAAAATGGGGGGGGGTAAATCACACGAGAGAAACACCCACCGCACGCTCGGAGAACGATGAAACTTGCAAAGCACCAATCTGCTCATCAACAACACGGACGGACTATTTGCCCTGAAAGCAAAAAATCGCCGGCGGCACCACTTAGCATAGGACTCTGCAAGCGACTCGCGAGAGCGCGGCGTTGCAGTTCATGAGCATCCTTTGAGATTTATGCTGAGTGCGAGTGAAATCCA
>SXGT01713521.1_pt1 | contig 13430 bp, 10 predicted proteins | sample 3176221 | NCBI WGS metagenome assembly SXGT01 (sample SAMN11356862, study PRJNA531348) | freshwater metagenome | isolation source: freshwater sample F1-120 | place: China: Fuxian Lake, Yuxi | collected 2017-12-25
GGCGGCGCGGATGCGGCAGGGACGACCGCGGTCGCGAGCGGCGTCGGCGGCGCGGGCGGCGCGGGCGGCATGGCGCCGATGATCGCGCCCGATTTTCTGCTCACGGATCTGAACACGAATTCACCCCGCTACCAGGAGGCCGTGTCCCCGCGCGACTACCTGAAGCGCGTCTCCGGCTGGTATTTCGGGCACAGCACGTGAGGCTACTGCAGTGCCCAGTTTGGGCACTTGAACCAGCTGCAAGACGAGCTCGACGCCATGGGCCTGCCCGTCGAGGTGCGCATCCTCGGCGTGAACGACGCCGGGCTCGAGGCCGGCAACCCGAGCATCACCGCGGGCCGGGATCTCCCGTGGCTGCAGGACACGACGACAGATCTCGTGTGGAAGAGCTGGAAGGTGGAGTTTCGCGACGTCGTGATCCTCGATGATGAGAACTTCCCGCTCGCGGTCTTTAACCTCACGACGGGCGACCTCGCGAGCCCGACGAACTACGAAGCGCTGAAGAAGCTCTTCGTCGACGCGGCGCAGTAGCTTGCCAAGCGCCCGCGTCGCGGCGCAGTAGCTTGCCAAGCGCCCGCGTCGCGGCGCAGTAGCTTGCGCTACCAGTCGATCGTCGCGGTCGGCGTGGCGCCCTTCGTCGGCAGCTTCACGAACAGCGTCCTCGTCGCGGCGTCGTAGCTGAAGCCGCTCGCGACCTCGTCGAGCGCCGCGACGCTCGCGACCTCGTCGAGCGCAGCGCCAGCGGCCGAGATCCCGGCAGGCGCATCGGCAAGGACGAGCTCGAACACCGCGCCGAGCGCGAGCTCGGCCCCCGGCTCGAACGACAGCGTGCTCGTCGTGTCGTTCGACGATTGCGCCACGCGGCCGCCGTCGAAGAGCGCAAATTCGCCGCTCGTGCGCGCGACGGCCCGCACGAACACGAGCCCCGCGCTCGTCGCGTAAGAGTCGACGCGCGTGGGCTCGGTCGTGGGCGAGAGCGTGTCGATGGTCGGGCGCAAGAGCGGCACGAGCCCGCCCGCGCGCAAGAAGAGCGGCAGGCGGCCGAGCGGCGCAGGGACGAGCTGCTCGCCCTCGGTGAAGCGCTCGCCCGTGAACCAGTGCACCCACTCGCCCGCAGGGATTACGACCGTGCGCGAGGTCTTGCCGCGCTCCACGACCGGCGCGACCAACAGCTCGTCGCCCAGCACATAGGTGTCGTTCGGGTGCACCCCGAGCTCGGGGTGCGCGAGCCCGAGCGCGCGCATGATGGGGCGGCCGTCTTCGGCGAGGCGGGTCGCGTAGCTCCACAGATACGGAAAGAGCCGCAGGTGAAGCCGCGTGTACTCGCGGTAGCGGTCGAGCATCGCGTCGTCGAAGCCGTTCTTCGCCGTCGGAATCCAGGCCAGATCGTTGCAGCTCGTGCCGATCTGCATTGTGCTCGACAGCGCGGTCTGCTCGAACCAGCGGGAGAAGAGCTCGTTGTCGGGCGGGCAGTGCCGATAGCCGCCGGTGTCCGCGCCGTAGAACTGAAAGCCGCTCGGCGCGAGGGACAGGGCCGCGACGAGCGATGCGGGCAAGCCTCCCGTGGCGCCGTAGGGCTTGCCGTCCTCGGCCGTCATCGCCTCGCCGCGCTTGGCGAAGGTCGCGTCGAGATCGCCCGGCCAGAGGACCGTTCCGTTCCGTTGATCGCCGTAGGCGCCGGTGCGGCACAACAAGAAGCCGCCGCTCTCGGGGACGAGCGGCGCATAGGTCGCGTGGTAATTGAGCGGGAATTCCTGGTGTTGCGTGCGCTCGTCGCTGCCGTCGGCGAACTTCCACGGGATGCGGATCCCCGTCGGCGAGAGCACGACGTCCTCGCCGTAGTCGAGCTTGTAGCCCTCGACGCCGAGCTCGCGGTAGGCCTCGAGCTGCTCTCGCCACCACAGGACCGCCTCGGGATTCGTGAGATCGAGGAGGGTGCCCCAGCCGTTGAGCGGGATCCCGGTCGTCGGCGGGTAGAAGCCCGATGCCGTGGCCTCGTCGCGCAGCGCTTGGGTCGCGGGGTCTTTCGAGTCGAGGTAGGGCGTGTGCCACAGCGCCGTGCGAAAGCCGAGCGCGTGCATCTTCGCGATCATCGCCGCCGCATCGGCGTACTTGGCGGCGTCGAAGTCGAAGGAGTTGACGCCGGTGGCGTAGGGCCGGTCGATCCAGTAGCCGGTGGTCGCGAGATCGAGCGTGCGGATCGCCTCGAGATCGGCCTCGACCTCGGCCTGCCCGCTGGTCTCGTCGCGCCACACCCACGGGCCGAGCGCCCAGCGCGCGGGGAGCTTCGGGAAGCCGGTCGTCTCGTAATAGCGGCGGGTGACGTCGAGCGGGTGGTCCGCGGCGTAGAGGTGAAACGCGAGCCCCTCTGCCGACGCCGTGCCAGTGCCGACCGTGGCCTCGACGCGGCGCGCGTCCTCGGTCGCGACGGCGAAGGCGCTCGGTAAGCGCGAGCGCACGAAGAGGCCCCAGCCGCGCGTGCCGATGACGAGCGGCACGGGGACGTGCGCGTCGTTGTTCGTGCTCTCGATGGCGCTGTCGAGCTCGAGCTGCATCGCGCGCACGTGACCGCGTTGGTTCACGTCGTCGAGCTGCTCGCCGAGCCCGTAAAAGCCCTCGGTCGCCGAGCCGAGCAGGCCGACCTGAATAAACGCGACGTGCTCGGCGCCGGCCTTCGGCGTGAGCGAGAGCTCGAAGCTGCCCTCGCTCGACGCGCGAAGCGCGAGCACCGCGACGACGCCGCGCGGGTAGTGGAGCTCGAGGGCGAGCTCGCCCTCCTCCGCGTCCACGAACCTCGCGCTCTCGGGGGCCACGAACACCGGCGCCTCCGGGAGCTTGAACGCTGGCGCCGGCGCGTAGAGGCGGTAGGGATCGTAGTTGACATTATCGAAGAGCTCGGGGACGAGGCCGAGACGGAGGCCGCTCGCGTCGAGGCGGGCGAGCTCGTCGTCGACGTTCGTCAGCACGATGCTCGGGTGCTCGTCGACGAAGAGGCGGTAGTCTCCGGCCGTGAGCGTGCCGCGCGGAAAGTCGCGCACGGGAGCGTCCGTGCAGCCCGCGGCGACGGCGAGCACGAGCACGAGGGGGAGAGGGCGCGCGCTCGGGGGCTTGCTCGTCAGTCGATCCATGGATTGCGATTGCCTTGGGCTTCGGCGATGAAGGCGTTGCGCCGCCGCTCGCGGTCGTCGGGCGGATCTTTGCCGTGCCAATCCTCGAACATGGCGCGCGTCGCGTCGTCGAAAATCGCGAGGTCCGGGTAAGCGGCGTCGAGGTAGAGCGAGGCGCGCGCGATCTCGCCGCGGACCTCGGCGCGCGGCTCGACCTGGCGATCGAGCACCTCGAAGTCGCACGCCCCGAAGGCGCGCTCCTCGCCCTCGATGAGCGCCATCGCGCGATCGCCGCGGGCCTGGTTCAGCGCGCCGATCGCAGGATAGAGGTTGTGCATGTCGCCCTCGACGCGCCGGAAGCGCTCCGACGTCTTGCGAGCGCAGCGGCGACCTCGGTACTTCGTGCCGCGCTTCTCGCAGCTCGCGTGCCCGTCCCGCCACGCCGCGAGCGCGCCGCCGAAGCGCGCCGCCGGGACGACGTGCTCCCACTCGAGGCCGGTGCGCGAGCTTGCGTCTCTCGGGAAGCAGCAGCTCGTCCAGTCGATGCGCCAGGCGGAGAACGCGCAGCCGGCGTAGAGCGTGTGCCAGGTGCCCTCGTCGTAGAGCTTACGTAAGTGCTTCTTGGCGGCGGCGAACTCGTGGGGCGTGCGCGGCGGCTCGACGCTTCGTCGCGCGGGGCCGCTCGCCGCGTGACCTCGCTCACCGGACGCCGCGGGCCATGCGCCGTCTTCGGCGCGCCGGGGTGGGCCGAGCGGCGCCGTCGAAGCGGCGGAAGAGCGGTTCGCAGGCCGGCCGCAGGCGACTAGGCTCAAGCCGAGGGCGATGATTGCCGTTCTCCACATCGCCTGGATCGCCTGGATTTGGCCGCGGCCCTAGCTACGGTATTACAATTCCGACACTACCAACGAGGCGCCTCCCGCGTGGGGGCCGCCGTTCGCTATGGCGCGCGAGCCACAATACCTGATCGAGTACGCTGCCGAGTACACCAAGCTCGGCCACACGGCGTTCGGCGTTGCCTATCGCGGCGCGGTCTTGATCGGGGCGGGCATGTGCGCGAAGGTCGTCGAGCGGCCGTTCTCTTGGCGGCGACGCACCCTCGGCGCGGTCGAGCTCGAAGAGCTGGCGCGGGTCGCGAGCATCCTGGACCGCGTGTGGCGCATCCGAAAAAATCCTGGGGCGCAGCGCGGCGGCAACATCATGGCCGGGCAGAGCGCCGACAACGACATCGTCTTGCCGGAGTACACGGTCTCGACGCAGCACTGCGCCTTCTCGTTCGACGCCTCGGGCTTGTCGATCATGGACAGCGGCTCGCTCAACGGCACCAAGATCGACGGCGTGCTCCTCGAGCCGCTCGTGGCGACGCGCATCAAAGACAAGGCCGAGTTGACGCTCGGGCGCATCCGCTTCGAGTACTTGATGAACCCGAGCTTCGTCGACCTCATCAAGACCGTCGCCGAGAAGCACTAGGAGACAGGTGTCGAACGCGCCTGTTTTACTCCCTCCACCCGCGAAGCGCGCGCAGCGGGGGGAGGGAGAAGTGACACCTCCGCTTGCCGATTGACACCAGTCTCCTAGGAGTCCCGAGGCTGCGGCCCGAGCGGCGCTACGGCGCCTTGACCTCGCGGATGCGCATGCGGCTCTTGGCGAGGGCGTAGGCGGCCTCGATCTCGCGCTTCCGCTCGCCCCAGACGTTCTTCGCTTCCTCGGGATCGGCGCGCAGATCGAACAGCTCTTTCTGGGCATCGCGCGACACGATGAGCTTCAAATCCCCGTGAATGAGCGCGCGCCGCGCCTCGTTGTAGGGGCCGCCGGGCATGTCGACGACGATGTCGCGCTCGGGCAGCGTGGCCTCTCGCGGCGCGGCCGCGTCACTCACCAGCGACGTGCCCGAGACGAAGTCGTGCGAGTCGGGCGAAGCCTCTCCGGAGCCCGGCGGTCGCGGCAAGCGCAAGAGCTCGAGCAGCGTCGGCACGAGGTCGATCGCGCTGCGCCGCACCGAGACCCGCTTCGGCTCGAGGCCGGGGACGTAGATCAGGAGCGGCACGCGCACCAGCACCTCCCACAGCTCGAAGCCGTGGCGGTGCATCCCGTGCTCCCCGAAGGCTTCGCCGTGATCGCTCGTGACGACGATGCTCGTCTTGCCAGCCCACGGGGCCCTCTCGACGTGCGCGAGCAGCCGGCCGATTTGCTCGTCGGTGTAGCGGACCTCGTGATCGTAGCGATCGCGTGCGCTCGCGCCGAACGTCGGCGTGCCCTCGTGGGTCAGGTAGTCGGCGTGCGGATCGAGGTAGTGCACCCACAGGAAGAAGCGCTCGCGTCCGCCGCGCCGTTCGAGGAGGCGAATGGCGGCGTCGGTGAGCTTGTCGCTCGTCGTCGTCGCGTCGGTGGCCCAGGTCGCGCCCTCGGGCGGGGCGGCGCTGAGGTCGACCTCGTCGAAGCCGCGCTCGAGGCCGCCGAACGCCCCGAAATACCGGTGCCCGTGCGCGCTCATCGTAACGAGGCCCGCCTTCTTGATGCGCTCGGCGACGAAGGTGTCTTCGGGACCGAACTTGTTGAAGTGGCCCCAGTTGCGGGAGGTCTCGCTGCCGTACTTGCCGATGAGCATCGGGCCGACGCTCTTGCCCGTGTACGACGCGAGGGCGTAGGCGCGCTCGAAGACCGTCGATTTTCGCGCGAGCGCGTCGAGGTTGGGGCTGACGGGACGCGCGTTGCCCGCGAAGCCGAGGTCGTAGCGGAGCGTGTCGACGGTGATGAGGAGGACGTTGCCGTCTTTCGGCACGCGATCTTCGGGCGCCTTGGGCGTGCTGCTCGCGGCTTCTGGCGCCGCCATCCCGGCGAGCGAGAGATCGCTGCCCGTGCAGTCCTCGTCGACGCCGTTGCCGGGGAAGTCGTCGGCGCTCGGGCCGATGCGCGCGTCGCGGTCGTCGCAGTCGCCACCGCCGAACCAGCGGCTCGCGCCGTCGCGATCGCGGTCGCCGAGTCGCAAGAGCAGCTTGAGCGGCGCCTTGGCCACGGGCGCGCTGCGCTCGATCGTGCGCGCGACGTCGGGCACGGCATCGAGGCGTCGCCCCGCGAGCGTCGTGACGACGAGCGTCGCGAGCGCAAGCAACCAGGCTTGATACGAGCGCAGCCACGCGAACAGCGGAGGCGCGACGTAGATGGCGAGCGCCCAGGCGGCGAGGACTGCGGGCGCGCGGAGATCGAGCTCCTCGCGCTTGAGCACGCCGTAAATCCCGAGGAGGCCGCCAATGCCTGACGGTGTGCCGCTCGCGACGCCGTAGGCCAGGGTTGCGAGGACGAGACCGAGCGCGATGGCGAGCGTGGCCACGGGATCGACCGCCCCGGGCCACTTCGTGCGCCAGGTGGCGAGCGCCCGGCGCAGGGGCGGGGTGAGGGCGAGGACGACGAGCGCGACCACGATGCCGAGCGCGAGCGCCAGGATCGCGAGCGCCGAGCCGATGACCTTCGGGGGCTCGCTTCGAGCGAGGAGCATTCGGCCGAGCTGCGCCGCGAGGGTGGCCCACGCGAACACCCCGAGCGCCGCGAGCGGGACGAAGGCGGCGAAGTCCGCGGGGCGGCCGACGGCGAGATCCCGCAGCCGATCGAGCAAGCGCCCGAGGCCGGGCTCGACGCGCGGGTGAACGAGCCAGCTCGCGATGCCGAGGGCGATCCCCAGCGCGACGGCGAACGGGCCGATGGCGCCGCCGACGCCGAGCGCCACGGTGCCGAACGCGAGGCCCTCTTTACTGCGCGAGGCCCAGCCCGCGTCGAGCAGCGCGACGAGCACGCCGACGAGCACGGCGACTCCGACCCCGAGCGAGATCCGGCGACGCAGCTCGCCGGTGCGGCGCCATCGCTGGCCGAGCGTGCGACGTGGCGCCCGAGAGCTCGTGCCTCGATTCATGTTCGTCTTCCCACCGAGCGACGCGCATGCGCTCGCGAGCGTCCCAAGTCAAGGAAGCGCCAGCTTTACCGTGCTCTTCCGATGGGCGCGAGCGTCGTCGAGCTTGCCGTCGTCGAGCTTGCCGTCGTCGAGCTTGCCGTCGTCGAGCTTGCCGTCGTCGAGCTTGCCGTCGTCGAGCTTGCCGTCGTCGAGCTTGCGGGCGGCTTCTCGGCGGCGCGCTGCGCGAGCGGATGGGCGCGATCGTAGACGGCGATGAGTCCCTCGATCGAGGTGTGGGTGTAGCGCTGAGTCACGCTGAGGCTGGCGTGGCCGAGCAGCTCGTGGATGCTGCGCAGATCCGCGCCGCCGTCGAGCAGGTGCGTGGCGCAGCTGTGGCGCAGCGCGTGAGGATGCAGATCGGGGCGACCTGCCGCGAGGATTCCATAGCGCTTCACGAGCTCTTGCACGCGCCGCACGCCGATGCGCTGTCCGCGGCTCGAGAGAAACACGGCGTGGCGCGCCTCGAGGCTGGGCGCCTCGGCTTCGAGCTCGCTGCGGCGCGCGAGGTACGACTTGAGCGCCCGCACCGCGTGCGAGCCGAGCGGAACGACGCGCTCCTTGTTGCCTTTACCGAGCACGCGCGCGGTCCCGAGGCCGCCCGCCTCGAGCTCGAGCCGCCCGAGCTCGAGCCCGACGAGCTCCGAGACGCGCAGCCCGCCGGCGTAGAGCGTCTCGAGGATCGCCCGGTCGCGCAGCCCCTCGGCGTCGTCCGCGGCGGGCGTCGTCACGACCTCGCCCATGGTCTCGGCATCGAGAAATACCGGGAGCTTCCGCGGCGCCTTGGGCGCTACGAGCGCGGCGGCCGGGTTCACGGCGACCCTGCCGCGGCGCATCAGGTGGCGGAAAAGGGCGCGCACCGAGGCGATCTTCCGCGCGATCGTCGTGGCGGTCGCGTCGTGCGAGAGGCCGGCGAGCCACGCCCGCAAGAGCGGCAGCGTCACGTCGCCGACGGCGGGGTCGCGGTCGAGGCGCGCGGCAACGAACGCCCCGAGCTGCTCGAGATCGCGCGTATACGCCGACACCGTGTGCCGCGAGGCCCGGCGCTCGCCCTCGAGGTACGTCGCGAGCTCGCCCGTCGCGAGCGCGAGCGTGAGGGTGGCGGTGGTCACGGTCTGAAGCGTAAAAGCGCCGAAAAAAATGGCCAATTACCGCTACTGCGCCGAGAAGGGCCCATCTACGTCGTTGCCTTCGTCGCTGCGATGCTCACGCACACGAGTTCGCTGCGCTTCTCGCTCCTCGTCGCCTAGTAGCTGAACCCTCCTCGGCGCAGCAGTGGGTGCTCGTGGACCGATTGAGGAATGAGCCTTTCGGCTCGGTCGTGCTACGGGCGCCGCCAGCTCGAGCGACGCTCAAATCGTCAGGGCGCGCTCACCATGAAATAGTGCATGGCGTGAAAACCGGCGAAGGGGTTCGTGAGGAGGTAGTCGGGCTGCTTGTCGCCGTTGATGTCGCCAGCGGACTTGAAGCGGAGATACTGGGTGATGCCGATGCCCCCGGCCACGGCAATGGCGGGCAGCGGAAGGTCAATGCATTCGTCGAAGGCGATCGCGTCGTCGTCGCGCGAGCGCGCGAGGAAGGCCCCCCGGCGCTCGGGCACCGCGAACGCCATGAGCTCGGCTCGCCCGTCGCCGTCGATGTCATGGATCCGTGGGGCTTTCGTGGTCGCTTGACCGAGCAATGAGGCGTCGATGTCCGCCACGAACACGGCGCCTTCGCTCGTCGGCGCCATGCGCTTCCATTGGCCTTTGATCGTCTGCACGACGAGCTCGTCCTTGCCATCGCAGTCGAGGTCGCCCGCCGCGAGCGCGTCGTCGGTCGCGAGCCCGGTGTAGCAGTGCCCCTCGCCCGGCGGGAAATTCCCTTTCCCGTCGCCAGGGCGGAAGAAGTTGCAGATCGTCGTGCGCACGAGCAAGTCCGCGTGGCCGTCCCCGTTGCCGTCGAGCACGACGATTTCGGAGCGCTGCTCTTGGTCGATGATCGAGATCTCGAACCCCCGCGGCACCGTTTGTCGATAGAGCCAAATTTCGCCGCGGTCTTGCGCGGGGATGGCAAGGTCGAGGTTGCCGTCCTCGTCGAAGTCACCGTGCACCACGAAGCCTGACGGGCGTCCGCCGGGGTAGACGACCTGCACCAGGCTCTCGAGCGTCGGGCCTCCCCAGAAGATCGCGATCTTGTTGCTGTATTGGTAGCCGACGACGGTGTCGGCGAAGCCGTCTCGGTCGAGGTCGACGATGTCGGCCGAGAGCGCCTCCCGCATGAACGAGCCCACGATCCATTGCGTGAAGCGGCGTCTCTCGCAGCCCGGCGCGCCACGGTCGACGTGCTCCACCGCGCAGCTGCCGCCGCCAACGCCAGCGCCCGCGGTCGAGCTGCTCCCGCCGCCACCCGTGCCGGCCTCGGTGGTCGAGCCACTCCCGTCGCCGTCGAGCTTGAGCGGCACGTCGGGGACGCAGGCGGCGACGAGCGCGGCGAGGCCCGCAGCGAGCCCCGCGGCGAGGCCATGCGTTCGCGCTGGCGGCATTCGCTCACTTGGTTCCGGCCGCGCGGCGCGGCGATGGGCGATGGGCATGCGAGCCTTCAGCCGTCGGCTCCTTGGTCTGCCAAAGCGAGAGGGACGCCAGGTGCGCTGCTCTTCGCCGATGCAAAGCGCCGCCGCAAGGTGGCCACGGCGGCACGCAAGAGCCTGCGGGCATGCTCGGCGTCGTCGAGCTGGTTCTCGGCCGCGATCGCCGTGAAGGAAGCGCCCTCGATCCAGGAGGTGAGCGCGGAGTGCTGTTCGACCGGCAGCTCGCGAGCGGCGTACTCGAGCAGCTCGCGCGCCGTCTGGGCCGCCGTGATCGGCGGACGGATCCCCAGCTCATCGATGAGCGGCGAGCTCACGAACTCGTTGAACAGCCGCTTGATGCTCGGCAGCCCCGAGGGGCCGACGCCGCGCTCGCGCCGCACCTGATCGCGCACCGCATTGGCGACCACGATGCGGAGCCAGTCGCCGAACGTCTTGTCCTCGTTGCGCTCCTGCCACGACGGGTAGCGACTGAGCCCCGCGCCATCTCTTCGCGCGAGCTTCTCGACGAGGGCGAGCACGACGGCGTGTGCGCCATCGACGTCGACTCCGTTCGTCTTGAATGCGCGGCAAGCATGTACGAGCGGCAAGAGGTGCGGGGCGAGCGCGTCCATGAGCTCCCGGCAGGCGCGCTCGTTGCCGCCGGCGGCTCGGTGGGCGAGCGCCTCGAGCGGAGCTCCGTCGAGGTTCGGCGGACCTCTTCGTGAGGCCGCCCGCGCGTCATCGCGATCGTCGATGCCCATCCCCGTCGAATCGACCTCCGGCCCGCGAACTCGCCAGCCGTCGCCGCGCACTATCCCACGGATCCTTTCGCCACCCTAGAACCGAAGCCGGAACGACGCGCTCATCGGGCCGAGCAGGAGCGCCGTCGAGCTCGGACGCGGCTCGATGACGAGCAGGCTCGCCCCCACACCCGCCGATGCGAGCCCGACGCCGAGCGCCATGAACGCGCCCGTTTGCAACAGCGACGCCGAGGCGAGGAGGTCCCGCTGCTCGGCTCCCGAGCACGCCGGATCGTCGGTGCAGCTCACGAGCTCGCCGCCCTTCGCAAGCGTCCCGATGCCGAGGCCGGCCGCGACCAAGAGCCCGGCGCCACCCACGATCGCGAGCCCGAGCCCGGCGCGAAGCTGCAGCGACGGCGCGGGCTCGCCAAGCTCCGCGAGAGCAAGGCCTGCGACGTGCGGCCCGCCGAGCGACGCAGGCCCGAGGCCCGCAGGATGCGCCACCTCCGGATGGACCGCGGGCGTGAGCACGATGGCCACCGCGTAGGACTCTCCCGCTTGGGCGGTGACGGTGGCCAGGAACGGCTCGAACCCGTCCGCTTCGGCGGAGATCTCATGCTCGCCGACGTCGATGAGGAGCGGCTCGCCGACGAGCGCCACCGCGCGACCGCCGACCTTGACGACGAACGTCGCCGGTGGATCTACCGCGTAGATCCAGAGCCTCGGGACGCGCGGCTCGAGCTCGGCGAGCTTCTTCTTCGCGAACTCGTCGAGCAGCGTGCGCCTTCGCTCGCCGACGGTGATCTCGCGGTTGAGCGTGATGGCCTGCTTGTAGCCAAACCAGGCTTGGGCGAGCTTGCCGTCCCGCTCGCGGCAGCTCGCGACGCGGATCTGCGTGGTCGCCGCCGGATCGAACTTCATGCTGGCGTCGAAGCGCTCGCACGCCGCCGGCCAATCGTTGCTGTCGCTCAGCTCGACGCCGCGCGCATAGAGCGCCTCGGCCTGCACCCGATCGTATTCGTCTTGAGCGAGCGCGACGCCGCCCAGGACCGTCGAGCACAGCAAGACGAACGCGGCCGGCAAGCGTTGGCGTGTGCGCATCACCGGAATCTCAAGGCGTCTTCGATGGTCTCGCCCGCCCCGGCCGCAGCCGGCGACACGGCGGCGACGGCGGGCGACGCGGTCGCGGCAGCGTTCACGGTCTTCGACGCTGCGCCCCGCGGCCGAGGCTTGCGGTGGCTCGGTGCTCGGCTCACGACGGCGCGAGGTGCCGCGTCAGCCGCCGGGGCCGAGGCCTCCGGATCACGACGCTCAGTTGTGAAGGCAGGCGCGTCCGCGGCGCTCGGCACCGGCTCGCTCCTCGCTGCCGCGACCGGCTCGCTCCTCGCTGCCGCGACCGGCTCGCTCCTCGCTGCCGCGACCGGCTCGCTCTTCGCTGCCGCGACCGCCTCGCTCGACGCCGCGAGCGTGGCGTCGTGCTGCACGATGTCGGGTCCCGGCGTGCGGGCGCTGACGGCGAGGTACCCTAGGGAGGCCAGCGCGAGCGCGGCCGCGCCGAGCGCGAGACGACGACGCGCGCCGTCCAACGCCGAGCGCGGGACACGAGTCGGCATGGGGAAATCTCCCGACAGCATCACCTCCGTCACCGGCGAGGACAGCGCGACCATGGCCGGCGCGGCGTCGCCAGGATGCTCGTCGACGTCACCTGCTTCGAGCCCGAGCGTCGTGCCCGAGGACTCGCCCTCGAGCGCGATGGCCGGCCGCGGCACCGCGCGATCCTTCCGCGCGGAGGCCGGCGCGCCTGGCTCCGAGGTCGCCCGGTCGAGCTCGATCCCGAGCGTGCTCGCGAGCTCGACCACGAGGCACCCTGCGCTCGGGAAGCGCTCGCTCGGGACATGCGCGGTGGCCTTGGCGAACCACGCGTCGAACGCGGCGGGGAGCACGACGCCTCGGCGCCGCGCCCGCAGGACCGCGGACTCGGACCGCGCTTCGCTCGCGATCTTGAAGAGCAGCGAAAAGACGCCCGCCGCGCCTCGCGACTCATCGTAAAAAAACGGTCGCCCCGTGAGCAGCTCGAACGCGATGTGCCCGAGCGCGTAGAGGTCGGCGCTCGCCGAGATCGAGCCATCTCCGGTGATCTGCTCCGGTGCCATGTACATCGGCGTGCCGAGGTTGCGCGTCGTCTCCGCGAGGGTGCTCTCGGCGACGAGCTTCGCGATCCCAAAATCGAGGATCTTCAGCCGCGCCGCCCCCGTGTCGGTGCGCGCCACGAACAGGTTCGAGGGCTTGAGATCTCGGTGCACGATGCCGGCGTCGTGCGTGCAATCGAGCGCCAGCGACGCCTGGTGGAGTAGCTCGACCGCCTCGCCTGGCTCGAGTCGCCCGCGGCGCTGGAGGAGAGCCAGGAGATCCTCGCCGCTCAGGAATTCCATGACGATGAACGGCAGCCCGGTCGCGGCATCGACGCCGGAGTCGAGCACGTCGACGACGTGGTCGCTGTGCACGGTGGCCGTCACCGTGGCCTCGAGCCGAAATCGCGACCGCATGTCGGGGTCGCGGACGAGCGCGGGGAGCATCGTCTTCAGGGCCCGACGCCTGCCGGTGTCCATGTGCAGCACCGCGTAGAGCGCGCCCATGCCGCCCGAGGCGATCTTCTTCAGTACGCGGTACCGCCCATTGAACAGGGTGCCGCGTGCCAGCTCGACCGTCGCGCGCGCGCCGTCATCCGCGACGTCCGATCCCTCCCCTGTTGTCGACTGCACGCGTCCGCTTGATATCACGGCCCCGTCGCACGCTGGAAGCGGCTCCGCGCGCGGCTCCGCTCACGGCTGTGCTGCTCGCCCCGCTCGCCCCGCTCGCCCCGCTCGCCGAGCTGCACCTTCGGCAGCTCCACGGTCACGATGATTTTTTGCAGCCCGCGCCACACCTCGGCGGTGAGCGCCGGGTGGCCCTTGCGGAGGGCCGCGGTGACGGCTCCGACCACCGCGCCGTCGCTCGTCGCGGGCGTGCCGCCGACCTTCGTCACGACATCGCCGTCGCGCAGGCCGACGCCAATCATTCCGACGCCGGCGAGCGCGAGCCCGCGAGGTCGCCAC
>SXGT01475681.1_pt1 | contig 13428 bp, 5 predicted proteins | sample 3176221 | NCBI WGS metagenome assembly SXGT01 (sample SAMN11356862, study PRJNA531348) | freshwater metagenome | isolation source: freshwater sample F1-120 | place: China: Fuxian Lake, Yuxi | collected 2017-12-25
CCTGTAGTGCAAAACCCCTATACTACCTATAATGTAGCTACGGGCGCAAAGAGTTTTAAACCAGATACATCTTACGATGTACAAGCTGAAGTAGCTAAAATTAAAGCTATCGTAGACTATGAGAATGCAATACGTGATGCTTCTAGGAATAAGAATCTTATCGCACAGTTAAAACATGCAAAAGACTTATTAGATATAGAGCAAAAACTTGTCAGGGATATAGAAGTAATACGTCAGAGGGTATCTAGTGGGTTTATAACTAAATCTCAAGGTATTGAAGAACAACGTAGAGCACTTGGTGCTTATGGGGATGCGATAAGGAATCTTCCATCCTTAAACCAGCATATAGCAGAACATAAGAATTTATTTATACATGTTGGGGAAATAATAGGAGCATATAGAGTACTTAATCTTGTAATCAATACTGTCAGTAATGCTATTCAATCTATACCAAAAATAGGTATAGAACTTGAGTCTACTATTGCCTCTCTTACTGCAACGATGGGAGCTTTTGAAACAGGCGGCTCTAGTGCAGGTATGGTCGCGTCGATGCGGGCACTTAATGAGGAAGCTTCACGTACAGGTATTAATATTGCAACACTTAGGGAAAATTTTAGAGGATTTCAAGCGTCTACTTCTCTTGCAGGTGAATCTTTAAATGCTACCTGGAATATCTTTACAAACCTTAATACTACTATTACAGGTTTGCATTTATCTGCCGACAAAGCTAAAGGTATCTTCAATGCACTGGCACAAATATTTAATAAGAACAAAGTGCAAAGTGAAGAGCTTGTTAAGCAGTTAGGTAACTTACTCCCAGGGGCATTTGCTAGTTTTGCTAAAGCAAATGAACACCTATTTGGCTCAAGTCAAGACCTTATCGCACAGATGCGTAAAGGTACTGTTTTTGCGCATGAAACAGTAGAGAACTTTGCTAACTTCTTGGCACAACGATTTGCGCCCGCGTTTGCACTAGCACAACAAGGGCTTAATGCTAATATAGGTAGAATGCAGACCAGCTTTATTGCACTAGGCGAAGCAATATACGAAGTATCTAGCGGCCCTATGTTGACGTTTGTTAAAGGTGTTACAAGTATAAATGAATCTCTGATTGAGGCTATTAAAGGTACAACAGAATTTGGTAAATCTTTAAATGAGGCTTTTAACACTGGGGTAAATATAACTCTAAGTTTAACTGCTGGTTATTTAACAACTATAGCCCTTAGATCGCGAGCAGCTCTGGCGGTATTTACTGGTGCAAAAGCTGCTGCGGTATCTATAGGGGAAATAGGTATAGCAGCTTCCTTAGTAGCTGGAAGAGTTAAGTTACTGGAAGCTGCATTAAGTTTTCTAAAATCTCCAGCATTGCTAGGCGTGTCTGCTATTGTAGCTGGCTTAACATCGATAGGACTTAAAGCTAAGGAAGCCGCAGACAGAGTACAAGAAAGTAGAGATAGGATAAATGACACTTTGCAAGCTGTCTATACTAAAATTAATGTAGAAACTATTAAACCCATAGAATTACAGATAGACGAAGATGCTAATGTAAAAAAAGTAGTTGCTTCTATTAAAGATGCAAAAGCTGAGATAACTAGGTTGCAGAAATTAGACGCTGAAGGTACTAGAGTAACTGATGTAGATGGGCAACGTCGCAGAGTTATTGAATTAATTCAAGAGCAACAAGTTGCATTAGATAGGCTACAGACTAAATACAAAGATGTACGGCTTGAAGCAGAACGTAGTATTAAAATCAATGTAGATAGTTCGGAAGCATTAGATAGATTAGATAAAATACGAGAAAGAGCTAAAGAACTACATCTAGAAGCTTCCGGGGATAAAGTAGGTCTTGCTGAGTTTCGCTTTGATAAAGCTAATTTAGACTCTTTAAAAGCTTTACAAGTTGAAGTAGATAACTCTAAAACTAAGATAGAAGAGTGGCAAAAAATTGTAAATAAAGGTCTGGTTGCTTCAGGTGTAGATGAAAATGAACTCAATAAATGGGATGAAGCTACTAGAGGTCTTGACTTATATAAGAAAAACTTAGAAGCTGTAAAACAACTAGAAGAAGCTAGAGCAAACACTATACGCAATGCAGAGGATAAACAAACCTCCCAAATTGAGTCGGAGTTCACTAAGGAAGATAGACTTTTTAAACAACAACAAGATCAAGCAACTAAAGTACTTGAGTCTAAAAAACAAACGATAGCAGAAATTGCTGAAAGAGAAAAGCTTGGGTTAGAAGCTCAGATGGAAGCAGTAAGGCATAGATATGCTATGGAAGAAATATCTATCTATGAATTTACAGCTAAAAAAGCTGAACTAGAGAGGCAAGCTAAAGATATAGCTATTACAGCTATACAAGATGAAATTGAAGCTGTTAAAGAAAAATTAGCGGTGTATAAAGAAATACCTGCTGAAGTTGCTAACGCGAAGAAAATACTAAAGGAATTTGCTAGTGAACAATCTAGCCCTGATATAGATATAAGTATTACTGCCGAGAATTTTGAATATCTACAAAAACTTGTTAAAGATTATGACAACTCTTTAAAGGGTACTAATACAAGGCTAGATGAGATACGTAAAACTGAAGTAGAAATAAACCAATTAGAAACCCGCAAGATTAATATACAAAATAATTACTCTGCTCAAGTTAATGAGAACCTTAGAACAATACATAAAGCTCATACGGACTTACAAAACTCCATAGCTATAACTACACAAGCATACCTTGAACAATTAGGCGTTATAGATGAAATAGCTATAAGAGAAGCTATCACAGCTAGATATGCTGGTGAGATAAAACAACTAAGTAATATTACACCAGATAGTCCTGACTACGGTGCTGCACAACAACGTCTTAAAATTATAGAAGCTCAAAAAGAGATAGAGATACAAGATAAAGTTGTATCTATGCACAGGGAACAAGAAGACGCAATAAGAGATGTTACTAAAGCTTACCAAAACATGGGCCTAACTGCTAGTGACGCGTTAAACCTACAACTTCAAGGGTTTGGGCAACTAGTTACTATATTTGATGAGTATGGCCGCAGACAACAACAATTTCAAGATAGGCAAATAGAATTTACCAGAGGTCAAGAAGATATAGGACGCAAGATAAGTGATATAATGGCTAGTGTTGGGCCAGAAGGTGCTACAGAGGCTCAGATAGAAGCATTGAATAACTATAATGACCAATACATGGCATTAGCTAAAGAAAGAAAGAAAGCTCAAATAGAAGAAACCGCCGATAAGATAGGTGATTTTAGAAAGGTAGCTGGTGTATCTAAAACTTTCTTTGCAGAAAATACTAAAGCAAGGCAAACTTTACATAACGTAGAAATGACCCTTGGTGCAGTAGAGACTGCAACTAAGTTAGCCTCTCTTGCTATAGATGGAGCCAAAGCGATACTTACTCAAGGTCAAGGCGACCCTTATACTGCATTTGCTCGTATCGCAGCTATGACTGCCCTTGTTGCTGGTATTATTGCTGGGGTAGGTGGAGCTGCGACTAAGTCTGGAACAAGTAATAGCAGCACACCTTTAAGTAAAGGAACAGGTACTACTTTAGGAGAACCTGATAAAGTATCTACTGATTTACAAGATACCCTTGAACTCTTAGCTGACGTAAACTATAGAAGTTATAGGGAGCTTAGAAAACTTAATGAAAAGTTTGGTTCTGTAAGTAATGGTATTTATAGACTGGCATTGTTGTCTGCAAATGAAAGATTACTTAATGCAAGTACTATCAAGGAAGGAACTTTCTCTAACGTACCTAAGATAAGCACAAAAGACACAATGAAGGCGGGCGCTATGAATCTAGCTTTCCCACCTGATTGGCAATTTATACTAGCTGGTATAATGAAGATACAAGAGAAAGACCCTATTTCTCAGTTTATCCTTAAAGGTATCTTTGGTAAAACCACTATTAAAATTATTGATTCTGGGATACAAATAGCAGAAACAACTATTGCAGCTTTGGCGCGTGGCGAAGAGTTACTAATTCAACAATATGCTACGATAGAACGTAGTAAAAAATCTTGGTTTGGTAAATCTAAGAAAATATTTGACTCTTTTCAAGATGCTAATGCTCTTGCTAAAGAAACTTTTACTACCATCTATGATGGTATGTATGAAAGCATACTTGGTTTAGCGCGCCTTGTTAGTGTAAGTTCTATTAAGGCCGCGTATGGGTATACTTTCCCAGAGCTTAAAATATCTTTTAAAGATAAGAATGCAGAAGAGATACAAAAAACTATACAAGGTGTAATTTCTACACAATTAAATTTATTCTCCGAAGCTGTCTTTGGTATATTTAATGACTTAAGACAACTTGGGGAAGGTATGTTCCAAACAGTATCTAGGATTATTATTCAACGGACGCTTGTAAAAGATGCCTTAGATAAATTAGATATTGAAATACCTAAAAATAATGTACAAGCTATTTACTTTACTAACGCTCTTGTAGAACTTAGTTCAACTACAGGCACCGCTACAGAAAAACTTAAAAAGTTTATCAATGCTGAGAATGAGTTCTATAAGAACTTTGTGTCCAAGGAGCAACAACGGTTAGATACTGTAGAAGCAGTAGGCCGCGCATTAGCTGGTGTATTTGAGAATGCCAAAAGTAAAGCGCAAAGAGACAAGAGCCTACAACTAAAATCACAGGAAGCATTAGTCGCAGAACTTACTGATACACTTACAACTACACTTAAACGTAATGTAGGTATAGTAGCTAATCAAGAGATACTACAAGCGCAGGATGCTTTAGCAAAAGAACAATCTAAACTTGCGCGAATTAAAGATAATCCGGCTGCCAGTTTACAAGATATATTCTTAGATGCCTTTAAAGCCTCTGGTGACTTTGGTGATGCTCTTGTTAAGGTTAAACAAGAACTTGCTTTAAATGGTAAAGTAGGTAAAAGTACATACACCCAGATAAGTGCATTAAATGACTTGTATAAAGAATATCAAAGTATTCTCGAAGATATACAAAAACCTATTAAAGATCAGATAACTGCGCTACAAGATTCTATAGACACTAGAACTAAAGAGCAATTACTTATAGCACTCGGCGCGTCTAAGGATATTAATGAACAGAAAGCCCTAGCGGATAAAGTAAGAAAACTCTTACTTGATAAGTATAATGCAGAAATGAATGCTATTAAAACTATAACTAACGCATATAAACAGCTTGGTGATATAGTTAAAAATCTACTTCTAGGTGACTTATCAGTACTTGGACCTAAAGCTAAACTGGATGAAGCAAGAAAACAGTATGAAGATACCCTTGCTGCAACTAGAGACCCTGATAAAGTTAAAGCTGCCGAAGCAGCAACTAAGCTTGGTTCTATCGCACAGGCATACTTACAACAAGCTAAAACATACTATAGCTCTACTACTGCATATAATGACATATTTAGAAGTGTTACAGATACATTGCAAGGTTTGGCGAATACTACTGTAGATACAACACAAAGTAGTACTGATATTATTACAGAAGAAATAAAGGCTTCTACAAATGCTACTATAGAACAACTGAAAGCACTTCAAACTGTATTAGCAGCCGCATTAAGTGAAACTCTTAAAGTAACTATCGTAGATGAGAAAATTAAAACAGATAAAGAGTCCGTACTATCTGACCTCTTTACTAAGTTTGCAGAAGCATCCCCTGAGGACAGACCTAAAATAGAGAAACAAATAGAAGCATACAGAACAGGATTCAAAAAAGATAGTTATGCTGGGGGAGAAGAAGCCCTTGCATTACAACAAGAAAGACAATACCTTAAAGACTCTATTGCAGATAAACAAAAACGTAAAACCAAAGCTAAAGAAAATGGTAACTTTGAAAAAGCTGAAGACTTACAGGATGATATACTTACTATGAAAGCAAGACTTGAAGCTGTTAAAGCTAAACTTGCAACTATAGGGTTTAAAGCTTCTGGCGGAAATGCCTCTGGCCCAACTGTAGTGGGGGAAAGAGGGATAGAATTTGTAAATCTACCTGCCGGCAGTAATGTAAGTAGTAACTCACAGACAAATAGTATCATTGCCCTGGCAAATAGACAAGTTATAGCTGAGCTAAGAAGTATGAATAAAGAACTTCGTTCTTTAAATGAACGTATGTTTGACATAGAACGCAAAACAAGATTAAGTAAAAACGAAAGGGCGTTTATATGATCTATATCGCTGAGATAACACTGAAGGATAATACAGGAGCTAACAACACTTTATATTTTTCTGAAAAAGGTTTCACTATTGAAAATAGAACATACCTTGGTCGGATAAGTGCTACTGCTTATGTAGGACAAAGTATCTCTATAGACCAAACCATAGGGGGAATTTTCTCAGCAACTGTGGGGGAAGTAGTTTTACAAAATGTAGATAGAGATTTAGATTTTTTAACAACCTATTACCCTGAAGGAGGTCTAATATCATTACGATTATATGATGAAGGAACTCCTTTATCTACGGCTAACTTGGTTTTTACAAAATTCATAGAACAATTTGTTTTTACTAAGGATAATATATCTATACGAGTAACAGACAGTATTACACTGCTAGACGCTCCTTTGCAAAAAATAAAGTACCTAGGTACAGCTATTGGGCCAATAGGTTTAGAAGGTGCGTCTGACCTTAAAGACAGAGAAAAACCTTTACTTTTCGGCAGAGTTAGTAATATAGAACCTGTGCTTGTTAATGCTAGTAAGTTAGTTTTTCAAATATGTCATAATACGTTAGATTTAATTTCAACAGTGTTAACTGATGGGGCATATCTAACGAGGGCATCCCTCGATACATCATCTTTGATTGGTTTTTTAGACGATATAAATGTCCCTCCTAGTGGACAATATACTTTTTACAGCGGTGCAGAAGGATCTTTTATTAGATTAGGATTTTTACTATCAGGTAGTAAAATCACTTGTAGCGCCCAAGATAAAATATCCCCGTTGGATAATACTGCTGGACAGGTTATCAAACGTATATTAGAATATTTCAATAACCCAGATATTTCTATAGAACAACTTGATATTACAACCTTAGATAACATAACAGCAAACTCTGTAGGGATTTATATAAATTCTTCCGATACTGTAAGTAGCATTATTACTACGATTGTTACTTCAATAGGGGCTTATGCAGGCATAGATAATAATAATAAATTTCGTATATATTATTTTGGGGATTTAACGGCGCCAGTTTTAGCTGATATACCTAATGTGACAGAGTTTACAAAATACGGGATTACATCGATAGAAATTAATAATGCTAACTATAACGGTAAATCCTTGCCAGTAAATACAGTAAAACTCTTCTATGATAGAAATTACAGTGTAGCTGATAAAGCTACCTTAGCTGGGATGGTGCAAGAAGAATATATAAACAGAGCGGAATGGCTCTCAACAGAATATAGAACGGCAATAGCTACTGGGTTTTCTCCAGTAAAAGGAGCGCAAACACTTGAATATAATACTTGTTTAATAGGGCAAGTTGCGGCCAAGTATGAAGTTAATAGAATGGTAGATTTATTAAGTGTTAAACGCTATACCTTAATTTGTACTGTTACAATCCCTGAAATCGTATTAAGAACATTAACACCATGTTGTTTAGTTAAACTTCAATATGCAAGATATAACTTGTCAAACGATAAAATTTATGTTATTTTAGGAATCGAAACAGATTATAAATTGGAAACGGCGACTTTAACTCTTTGGGGGCCATTGTTTACTAATACGGAAAGTAACGAGGGGGAAACTTTATATGATAGTAACGGATTACCTATAATAACACTAGGATAAGACTTAACATAACATGAACCTTTATAAACACTCTAATCATGGACACTTAAAGATAGCTGAAGTTGCGCCAGAAGGTTATGTGTTGGTTTCCCTTACTGGGTTAGGGACAAGTCCCGCAACTGTAGAACCTATTTATAGGAACCTTGAAACCACTTCTCCAGGTGTGTGGCACCCACACTTATACTATGATGGAGTAGCCGAACAAGAAAATCCCACAAATGGATTTAGTAACGCCATTATATACGCTTACAAGCGTTCAAATACACAGCTTACAGATACACCAGGGGCAATAACCTACAATTTTAGCACTGCAAGTATTACCTCCACTTTATCAAATGGGTGGAGTAAAGCTATAGGAGATACTGTAGGCTCAGATACTCTTTACGTTAGTATTATACACGCCTCTTCCCAGTCTGTTACAGCTTCTTATTTATCTACAGATTGGCAAATACCTACTATTCTGTATCAAGCTACCCAGGATGTTGTAACAATATTACTATCGAACCAATCCCATGCTATACCCACAGATAATGCAGGAAATGGGGGAAATTATACTGGGTCTGGGACAGATGTGAGAGTTTACGAAGGTACAACAGAGTTGGCTTATGACGGTGTAGGGGCATCAAATGGAACTTGGACTGCTTCCTTAATGGGAACATATATAACCCCTGGAAGTAAAGTGGATGCAGGAAACTATTTAACTATCTCAGAACATTCTAATATGGGAGCAGATATAGCTTCCGTAAGCATAACAGTATCCGGTAAACGTATTAATGGGGCCAGCTTTACATTGCCTGCAACAATACAATCACTTACAAAAAGTAAAGCTGGCGCAAATGGTATTGGCGGAGGCCCTACAGTAAGTATTACATCTTCCAGACCTACTAGCTTTACAGCTACAGATACTAAACTAGATTCCAACCAAAGTAATATAATACTTACAGCTACAGTAAATAATTTAGTTTCCCCTACAATCAGTTGGACATTTCAAGGTTTTCAGATCAACCCTATAGACAGTGGAACAACCGTACAAACTATTACAGCCGAACAATTTGGTGTAACAAGTTCAGCAAAAGTAACTGTAACTGTTAATAGTCTTTATGTAGATACTGTAACTATAGTTAGATTAGAAAAGTCAACAGCGCAACCCGGCGCAACTAGAAATGTATTTATGGGTGATTGGGAAATAAATATAAATTACTTAGTTGGTGATATTGTTGTAGATTCCTCTGGATACGGATGGACTTGTATTACAAATCACACATCAAACAGTATTGATACTACTCCTGTATACCCAATTACAAGTAACAGCCTATGGACATTATATACTGTTAAAGGAGAGAGAGGACAGGGTAGTTTAGAAGCTTATTCATTTTTACGTTCCTATACCCTCCCGGCAACACCAACAGGCGGGAATTATAACAATCCAATTGCAATAGGTTGGTATGATGGAATCCCTGTTGGTAATGACCCTGTGTATATGTCTAAACGTACATTCACATCGGACAGCTTGCCTCCACAAGATAGTACTTGGTCTACCCCCACGCTTTTTGCTAAAGATGGGGAAACTTATATAACAACAATAGAATCTACCAATGGGACAGCGTTTAAAGTAAACCAAGATTCAACTACAACCCTAATAGCACGAATTTTTAAAAATGGGGTAGAAGTAACTAATTTTTTCCACCCCAACCAGTTTTCCTGGAGAAGGGTATCTATGATAAACCCTCCTGTACCAAATGATGATGCTAGCTGGAACACACTTTACTCTTCTGGCTATAAACAAATAGTAGTAAGTGTAGATGATGTGGATTCAAATGCTACATTTTTTTGCGATATAATCAATCTTTAATAGGACACCTTATGGCTACTTTAGTTTCAACTGGTCAAATAACCATTGTAGACAACAATGACGCTAAACCAATAACAGCTTATATAACTGCAAATACATCCTTACAACAAGTTTATACGCTTGAGGAATCTACAGAGTCGTTCAACCCTAATTGGGTTACAACCCCTTTAGTGCTTACAGCTAAAGTTTACGTAGGTTCCGTATCGGATGTAGTTTCACAACTTACTAACCGTAAATGGTCTACTGATTTAGTAACTTCTGTTGGGTCAGGTACAACACTTACAGTAAATACTAATTTTCTGACAACGGCCTCCCCGAATAGAACTTATTATTTTGAAGGAGACTACACTGACCCAGCAACAGGTTTAACTACTCATGTCTTAGCTCAAATATCCTTAAATCAGGTTCAAACGGGATCTAATGCTGTTTATGTAATAGTACGTGGGACAGTAGCTATCCAAGAAGCAGAGGGGACAACTAAAAATGCTGTTGCTATTACGGCAGATTTGGTTAGGGTTAGCGGTATAGATACGATAGGGATAACATACAAATGGTTTGAGGGAAATACAAATACTCATATAAGTACTTCGATTTCAGGATACGCTACTAAGTATGGGTTAAAAACAACAGCCGCCGGGGTCACTCCTACAGGGTCAAATGCTGAATTAGGGGTTAATGTGCCAGCAGCTAACATGAGTTCAACTCGAAATACCCTTGTTATAGGGGAAGCTGCTGTACAAGATATAGCTATCTTCCGAGTAGAAGTTATTGATGCGGCAAGTATAATTAGATCAGCTTATTTTACAATCTATGATGTAAGTGACCCCTACGATACAAAAATTAACTCCAGTACTGGGGATAAACTACAGAATGGGCAAGGTAGTACTGTCCTCTCTCCAGTAGTTTATAATGGATCTTCTCAAGTGCTTAATTTAAGTAATTGGTACTTTTATTGGTTTCTTTATAATAAAGACGGAAATAGAACAGCCTTTGTAGATGCAAATAAAACAGCTTTATCAGGGGGGCGTTCTATAACTTCTAATACTATAGGATCAACAGCACTAATTAACTTTAGTGGCCCTGCTATAACCTGGGCTACTGGAGACTTAGTAAAAGTTATTACACCTAGTGGGGGAGAAAGAGTATATGAAGTTTCAACATCTGGGGCTTTCGCCGCTGTTACTATAAAAATCCCTGCCGCAAATACATGGCTTAATTTTTCTACCTTCCCGGCTCCACTAGCAACTAATGACTTAGTTGGGGGCGTTTTATTTGCTTGCACAGCACAAGGCAAAAGAGGCACAGCGATCACTGGTAGTACTGGGATGCCTAGTGATGTGGTTCTTGTAGCTAATGCATCTATCACAGTTACCGCAGATGATATAGACACTAAAGGCCGCATTATATGCGAGTCAAATAGGCCATAACATGACTACTCTAGTATCAACTGGGCAAATAACAATCATTGATAACAATGACGGATTAAGTGTATATACTGCAACCATATATAAAACTTCCACAACACAACCTTCTACCCCTGTAGGCGGAAGTTTTAATTTTAAAACAGCTATACTGACGCCACCAACTGGATGGGAAATTACCATACCGACTGTAACATCTACCCCTGTATGGGCATGTAATTATACATTTACTACCACTGATATAGAATATTCAGTGGTAGCTTTAACCTGGACAGTACCTAGAATCTTTGCAGTAACTGGAACAGGACGCGAGACAAAGTATATTTTCAGTTCATCTGAAACTGCCCCCATGTTACCAACAAATTCTAGTACTACCGGTTGGGATACAATAGCCAATTCTAATACTGTTTGGATGAGCTACCAAATAAATATACTAGATTCTTTCGGGACTGTAACTACCTATGGAGCATGGCAACCGCCTATTAGGATAAAAGGGGAAAAAGGGGATAATGCTGGTTCGGGGGTGAATATATGTCACCCTTGGTATTCTTCTTTTGAGCAGGGAATATTGCCCCCAATAGTTTCAGCTAATGGCACAGTTGTTCTAGATAGCGGTTCTGCTTATTTTGGCACAACTTCTTTAAAACTGACGGCATCTGCAGCAGATAATTATTGTTATTTTGGCGCAAGTACGAATAGCTATAACGTATATATAACCCCAGGAAAGAAGTGGATACTATCAGCGTATGTAAAAGCTACTATCGCAAATGCAACTGCGCAATTTCAATTAATTACTTCTGATACAGTTCATCATTCCTATACAGTGCTTACATCTGCTACTGCGAATACCTGGGAATTATTATCCGTAGTAATTGATCTTACGGCGAACGCTGCTAAAAGTTGCGTACTTAGGGTAGATAATGATGCTGGTTCTGGGATATCTATGTGGTTCGATGGTATTATGCTAGAAGAGCAAGTAGGGGCTTTATCTACCCCTTCGTCTTATTCGCAACCAGCCGGGGTAGGTAATACAGGTACTTCAGTTTTTAGAGCATATGTAGTTACAACTAGCGCTTCTCCACCATCTACTCCTGGAAATACTGCCAATGGAACACCTCCTGGAGGCTATACTTCTACCCCTACAGTGCTTACAACAGGTCAATTCCTATACCAAACAGATGGTACAATGGCCGCGGGCACTACAACTACAATATGGAGCGCTCCCTATTTAAGTAATTTAAAAGTGGGAACTTTAGAAGCCATAACCGCTAATACAGGGAATTTAACTGTTAGCGGTAATTTAACTGCCGGAAACCCTGTTAGAAGTGGTACTACTATGACTTCTGGGGCAGGTGCGCTTATAGAGGCTTCTGGCGCATTTGTATTAGGAACTCCTGAAACTAATATATTTTACAATGGCAGCGGCGGTATAACAATAAATGGTGAGTTAATCACTACTAACAATATAGCTGCTGAAGCTATAACTTATACCTTTCCATATTTTGTAGCACTAAATGCAAATATTACTACGACCGCCGATGCTATTATAGGAACTTATACACTTTCTAATGTATGGGGAACAGGGCAAGTATTTATACAAAGTAGGGCAGAAATATATGACATAGCTGCAAACACTAACCCTAATTTAGTAAAATGTAGAGTAGAGGTTCTTTTAAATGGTTCTGTCTGGACTACTTCTGCTGTCGATACTGTATTTATTCCGGGCTATGGAACGCTTAGAAATGATACTATAGGTGTATTAAAGACATATGCCCATCTCACATCTCAGATAGGTGATACTATTGCACTTAGATTACGTGGCAATTGTGATTCTGCCTTTAAGGTAATTGTCTCGAATTTTCATAATTTTTTAACTTTATACAAAAAGTGATATAAACAATGGCATTAAACTTAACTAAACTAGCGCATTATGAGAAACTATCGCCAACAGTAGGGCTAATTAGAGTATTTAATAGTGGGAAAATGTATGAACTATATAGTTCATATGAAAGTGTTGTGGTAGCCCAATGGAAAAATAAAACTACGATTGAACTTAAAGGGGCCAAAGGTAAGTTCACTAAAGAAACTATAGTAGAAATTATAAAACTATTAGAATCCCTTGGGGCTACTACTATTTTAGCTACTAGGGCACATCCTCATAAACTCCCAGCCCCTTTTATTATAGACACTGTTACTGAAAATATTATTAAGTATAGATGGGCCTTATCCAAATCCACCAACACCAAATAAGGCTCTTCTTGAGCCACATGCGAATGTACGATACTTGTGGTAAATACACCGCCTGCGGATGTATTAAACCTTAAAGGAGTTACACGCATTACTTCTATGGTTGCTATAA
>SXGT01658249.1_pt1 | contig 13428 bp, 4 predicted proteins | sample 3176221 | NCBI WGS metagenome assembly SXGT01 (sample SAMN11356862, study PRJNA531348) | freshwater metagenome | isolation source: freshwater sample F1-120 | place: China: Fuxian Lake, Yuxi | collected 2017-12-25
GCTTGGTGATGGCGTTCAAAAACCTCAAGCCTTGCCCTTCCTGAAGTCGCTGAACCACCGAAATTCACCAGAAATCAGATGCTCGCCATGGCCATTCAACTCTCAACTGTTTTCTCCAATGACTTTGTCACAGCCGTGGGGCGTTGGATGAAAGCTCGGAAAACAGCTTGCCCCGGAATTGTTGGCTCCATACTTTGAACTCGTCCGGCGGCTTGACAGCAATTCGGATTCTGATTCATTCAGCCGCAGTGCCTCAGAAGCGCGCTTAGCTCAGTGGTAGAGCATTACCTTCACACGGTAGGGGTCGCAGGTTCGAAACCTGCAGCGCGCACCATCTTTCCCCGGGATTTTGATGATGCGCCTGAATCTCACACACTTTCCGCACAGAATCCGGCCAACCGGAAGCGTGAATTGAAGTTTCCATTCATCGTCACACATCGCCACGCTAAGGCGAAAATCTACGCCAAGTCCGACCGTTACCCGTACTACCGGGTTACATGCCGGGCAGAGGGAAAGCGCGTCGTCCGCTCGTTCAGCAAGTTCGGCGAGGCCCGCCAGCACGCCGATCGAATCCTTCGGCAGATCGCCTCCGGCAACGACGGCTCAACAGCCATGTCGCCGCAAGAGTTGCGCGCTTTCAAATTCGCCGGTGGAAAGCTCGAAGCGCTTCGCGACCACTTGAACAGTCACAAGCCTGACCGCGCCGCGCCGGACGTCGCCCTGTCACTCAAAGACGCCATCACAGAATTTGCGGAAGCGAAGCGCGCCCTTGGCTCCGTTCAACTCATTGAAGCGGTCAGAGGTTATCTCACCACAGTTGCCCGGATTGGCCGTCATGGCAGCACCCCGCCACGGCCAGCTGCGTTCCACCGCCACCCGAGGAAGTCCCGGCCTGCCTTGCGGAATGGGAAAAGTTCTTGCACGACCGCGCCCTGCCGCCGCTGGCGCAGGCGGCACTGGCGCATTACCAGTTCGAGGCCATCCATCCGTTCCACGATGGCAATGGCCGCGTGGGACGGCTGCTCATCACGCTGTTCCTGATCGAACGGCGGATTCTGCCCACGCCGATGCTGTATCTGAGCGCGTTCTTCGAGGCGACACGGCGTGATTATTACGACGGCCTGCGCGGCGTGAGCGAGCGCGGGGCGTGGAGCGACTGGCTGGTTAATTTTCTCAACGGCGTGGCGCGGCAGAGCGAGGACGCCCTGAGCCGCGCCGGGCGCATCAACGAGCTGCTGACCGGGTGGCGAGTGAAGGCGGCTTGCGGCCCGACGAAGACGCCGGTGTTGCTGCTCGATTTGGTGGCCGCGAATCCGGTTCTGACGATCAAGAGGGCGGTGGAGAAATTTGGAGTGCCCTTCACCACCGCCCAGCGCGGATTGGAGCGGCTGGAAGCGCTGGAGATCGTGAAGGAAATCAGCGAAGCCCAACGGGACCGGGTTTACTGCGCGGAAGCCATCCTGAGAATCCTGGAGGAACCGGCCAACCTGGTCCCGAAGCAAACGGCGCAAGGCGGTTGACTCATCCGTTGACTTACACTTGACCAATCCACGGAGCGCTTAGATGACCAGAAGGATTGCCAGACCAACCGCCAACGCCAACGACAACGGCAAGCGCCACGCCACGCAGCAATCGCTGAATAGCGTGGTCAAATCCATCTGCGACATCACGCGCCGTTCAAACGTGGGCGGCGGTGGAATGCCGCCCTCCCGGGCATTTCTTGGAACGTCGTGCGTACGGATCGGAGGTCCGCTACTTTCCGGACGGGAATACGGAAGAATCGCGTAGGCTTTGTCTTGCCCCGCCTTGTGTTCGACACCGAACTCCCACCGTGCAAATGCAGATCGATCACTCAGTGTTAAGCGTCATAGATCTCTTGCAAACTGATAAGCACAGGACTCTCCGCTAAGAATGCGGCCCCACACACAATGCGCAAACGGTCACCATCTGTATTGGTAAGAACTGATCCATACTGACCCTGTGAAATATGAACTCTGACATTCGCGTCCCACCAAGAACTTTGAAATTGAACCGAGTCACAGCTCTTGCAATACAGGTAGATCCCAGCCAGCGAGCCGTCGCGATAAAAACGCACGAGCATCTGGCTGTGACTCGTTGAATACGCCCAAGCTTGCCCTCGCAGACCATGACACTGTGCAAGCAACTGCGGGGAATCGCTCTCAATCCGTAACCATTTGGAAGGCCACATAGCGGTATGACACCTAACAGGCTAGTGATTACGCTTTAGGTGAAGCCTGGCTGACTCGATTGCGTTTCTTGCGTGAGCGGGACTTTGCTGATCCACGTACGTCTGTGCATCCGTCAGCAGGGCAAAGGCGGCGGACGTGGAGGCGTCGTTGAGCGGAGTGGTTGAAGCCAGGCTGCGGCGTACCTGTTCGTGAGCTTCCGTGACGGATGATTCGAGACTTTGCGCGCCCATGCCAGTGCGCTTCCACCAGTTCACCACCCGGCCAATCCAAAAGGCGGCGCACGCCAATGCCACCACGCAGAAGACCGTCGTCAAAATGTCCTCGTGACGGAGGGAAATCCGGTAGTCGCGCGCGGTGAACACGAAGATTCCCGGCACCGGGACGATGAAGAACCAGATCAAAACGAAGTACGAAAGCAGGAAGGATCTGGCGAACGCGGAGACGAAACGGTTCTGCGCGAAGCGTGACTTGGTAAGGATGTCAACGGGTCGCCGAAGTGCTGGAGCGGTGTCTTCAAGGATTGTACGCATGACAAGCTCATGAGCCGCTACCGGAACTGCATTCTGCCGGAGTGCAGCTTCGATCTTCGCGCGATCACCCTGGGCGTCGCTCGCAAACTGAGCAGCAAGCTTCCCGGCAATATCCTGAGCGACTCCGGTATTGGTGAGCAGCGTCTGGAAACGACGACGAGCGGCTTTAACTCCGCGCTGAACCAGACTGAATCTCAGCGCCCGGTACAGCAGCAATGCGATGACGATGATCATGGCCAGGACGGAGAGGCCAGCCAGCCAGCCACCTCGCCCGAACATCACGGAGAGACCGGTGAGCAGTGCCAGCGTTGCTCCCCACCCGAACATTTTGGCGAGTGCGATTGAAAGCCCGATGCGCTTGCCTGGCTTCGGCGTCATCAGGAAGGGACCGACGAAGATGCTCACGCTGAAAAGCAGCGACGGGAGCAGCAGCAGGACGTTGAGCATGTCGAGATTCGACAGAGCCACGACGTTGAGGAGAATCGCCACAAGACCAACGACCCAGATGATGGTTCTCAGATTTATGAAGGTGGGGAACGTGTCGAGCGGACGGTCTTCACGCGGACCGGCACTCGTCCGGAACGCCATGTTCACGCCCCTGGCATCTTCGGGAGACGCGCCGGACACGGAGAATTCGAGGCTTTGCCGCACCAGTTGACCGAGCGTGTGGAGGACGAGCTGCGGGCCAAAGAGGATGATGTCCCTGACGCGGCAATAGAGCCAGCGACTCAGGCCCGCAACAAATCCGCCCACAATAAATCCTCCCAGGACGATGGCTGGTCCAAAAATCAGCCCCGCGGGGAACACCCACAACATCAAGCCTGCGAAACCGCCTCCGACAAGCGCCGAAGCGCGGCTGAAACCGGAACCTTCAAGGTACACGTTGAGACCGTGAATGGTGAGAATCTGGTTCATGACGAAACCGAAATTCCACAAGACGACGAGGATTTCGATGAAGGGAGTCACGTCCAGCATGATCGCCAGCGGCATCAGGAGAATGTTCAAGAGAGCAAACGGCGCGGTGAGGAAGTTGCGACCGCTGTTCGAGCGGACTTCCTTTGCGAAGACGGATGCCGGACCGAAATCATTGATCTGCTGCATCAACGGATCGTGCATCATTTGCAGGAAGCCGCCCGACCAGCGCGGGAATGAGGCGAGCCATTCGGCGTGACTCCATGTTTCCCGAATCTTGTGCCATATCGCGCGGGAAAGGAGGAATTTCACCCGCCGCCCGAGCGCCATCGCGTTGTGAGCTGTTTGTGAAACGGCCCATGTGTCCTCCGAAATCCCCACCGCATGAGGCGTGAAACCGATAAGTCCTTCCACCCGCACGGCGAACGACGACCCGCGGCGCATCCGTGAAGTCAGAGGCATCTTCGGCGTGGTGGGATCCAGCATGGCGCGCTGGGTCCGGCCGTAGTAACAGGCGAGCAGATTCCCCCACCCTGTTCCCACCATTTCGCTGCCGCGACCACCGAGCCAGGTCATCAGCCCCTTGAGGAACGATCTGTGCCCCTCCTCGACCATCTGCGACGCCTGACCGAGCGGCGTGAGCGTGTTCGTGGTACCACGACCAGGGATGACGATGATGACATCGGGATCGTTAAGGGCAGTACGCAAGTCGATCATCAACGCGTCGAGATCATGCACGTTCGCGTTGCGGTCGAGGACGAGCATCGTGGTCAGCCGCATCGCTTCCTCATACGCCAGATCCATCCCGGTCAGCCCGCCTGCCTTGAATCCGAATGGCGTCCAGTTTTGGATGCTGTAGGCGCGGCAGCCGGGCGCAAGCTGTTTGAGCAGCCGGGCAAGCTTGTTGCGATGAGCGAGTTCGCCCTTGTCGTAAGGAGTCTGACTGGGCCGATTGTTGTCGTTGTTGTCGTACTTGTTCTGAACGAGGTAAAAGGCGGTGTCAGCCGCGAGGCCTTCGCTGGCGAGACGGGCGGCAATGTCCACAAGCGTGATGGCTGTGTCCTGGGCGTGACCCGCCGTTGACATCATCGTGACGAGCCAACGGCGCAAGTGCCAGGCGGTGATGAGTTCTTCGCGAGCTTCGGTGCTTTCCACCTGAATGTGAAGACCGAGGCTTGAATCGAAAACCGGCTTCTCATCATTCACGCAAATCTGGCATGGATGCCAGAGGGTCACTTCAGCCTTTTTCTCGGATTCGTACAGCCGGGTGAACCATCGCTCGAGAGTCTTGTCATCCGGTCGCCCTGCGAGGCCAAAGAGCAGTTCAACTCCCGATGAATCGAGGCGGTCGCGGAGGATGGTCCAACGGGACATGAGCAGGGCCGGAGTGAGCTTGAGATGCGACAGGTCATCTCCACTCATGTAAACAACGCCCAGGTTCGAAGCGGGAGGAGCCTTGATCTCTGTCTGATCGGGTCCGGCAGCGGTCTGGCTGGTAACGGACGCCATCTTGGTGCCCACGACCGCGGATTTTGCATCTGACGACTGTGGACGATTCCGCCGGAACCAGCTTACCAGCGGGGATTCAAACCAGATGAGCACGAGCCCGATGGCAGCCACAGCGTAGCTGATCGTGGAAGACACCTGCCATTGAGATCCGTTGATCTTGTCCAGGCACACGAGCCCGACCTGCACGGCCGCAAACATGATGAAGAGGGCTTTGATGGGAAACGTCGCCGCGAACGAGGCGAGTCCCGTGAATGCCAGAAAGAGACCGTAACGCAGGAGATACATCGTGTTCCAGAACACGAACCCGCCAAGAACCAGCTTCCAGTTCGCCGCCGTGAGATACTTCTCCGTGAACCAAAGCGGGAACATTTCCTGACACAGATACGCGCCGACAAATGCGAAGATGGCCGCGAAGACAAAATAGAAGACGACCGTCTGTATCGTGCTGGCCCGGTCGCCGGATGGAGCGGAGGGCTGCGTGTGGTACTTGATCGAGAGCCACAGTGGAGAAGCCGGCCGGGTCGCGGTGATGTTCAGTTTATGGATGAATTGCAGGAGGCCGCGAAATACCGGGGCTGTTGCGCTGTGGTCCTGGAGCCATTTACTGATGAACCCGGCCGCAAGTGGGAGAACGATGGCTCCCACTTCCGCGAATGCGATCATTGCGAAGATGCCCTTCACCGTCAGGAAAGTCGCGAAGCTCGGTGGTTCGAGACGCAGAAGAGTGATTCCGAGAATCGTAAATCCAACCGCGCGAAACGCCCACGCGGCGCGGTCGTACATGTTTGGATCCCAGCGGCGACCTTTGCGGAGGCCGGGCATGACATCGTGCGTCCGCGCAAAAAGGCCTGTGATGGTGCGGTCCAGCATCATGGTCGAATTCTGGATCCGTGGAAGCATGGGGGCGGTAAACCGATAAACCCTGGCGATATGACCGAGAATGGTGCATGCGGTCCCCGCGATCAGAGGCAAGCCCCAGATGAGGGATGTCGGGCTTCCGATGAGTTGTCGAAAAAGTTCCCACAGGTAGGCAACGATCGGATTCTCCCCGACTCTTTGATTGTACCAAACAAGTGCTCCAATTCCCATGATCCCGAAATGGGGAAGCATCTTGGCCATCTCGATGATGTACGGATGAATCGGCCACGGTTGCTCCCGGCGCTTGAAGGTCTTGTACTTCTCGACGAAGCCAGTCAGGTGGGAAATGGGAATCCTCAGTTTGAGCGAGGCGTCCATCAGAACCTTTTCCAGCGTGGCGCCTGGTTTTTGAATGACGAGGAGATCCATCGCCTGGGGATTGGCCGGGCAATTGAACATTACCCTGGCATCGAAGGCGCGAGCGCGCTCCCGTACACCCAGCGCGGTAAGAAGCCGCGTAATCTCGCCGTGAAGACGGGCCTTATCGTCGTGAAGGACGGCGTTGTTGAACTGGTCCACGAGGACGAGAAGCCCCCAGTAGAATTCGGCGAAGAACATGACCAGGCGGGACCAGATGTGATTGCTGTCCTCGTGCTCGGTCAGAATGTCGGCGCGCTCGAAGCCGTCCTTGGCCCCGGCCTTGATCACCCATCGCATGTAAATCCCAACAATGCTGGCAAACTCATCCATGCCATTGAGCCAGGGGTCCGATTCGTCCTCGGCAATTCGAATGTCATCCTCAGCCCAATCATTCTCCTGGCGGCGCCATTCGATGGCCAGTTTGTAGATGGCACGGAGCTGCATGAGGAAATTGTGTTCGACCGGCGCGTTGGAAAAGCGCGTATTCTCCGAACCGGAAGGAGTCTGCACGCCGAGCACGCGTTTGGCCCATCGCTCCTCGGCGCGTTGCATCGAGGGCTCGGGCATCATGGGTGTGGTTCCAACCGAAACATCCGCCTTCCCACGCAGTCCACGAAAACGCCACCAGAAGATCGCCGTGCCGAGAATCACAAGATAAAACAGCGCCGTAACGGTCACGAAGACGGCCAGGTCTGTGACAGCCATGCCTGACCACGAGCGATCAAGGTCATCATCAGGCGTCGCTGTCCGGACGGGGTTGATGGCGGTCGTTTGGATCGCAGGTCGAAACAGCTCCGCCGGCACGGCAAACGAGACCGGCCAGTTGGTTCGGGCGGCATCCGGGAAAAGCCAGGAGCCGTTGCCGACATTGACAGGGACAGTGGGCGTTGTAGCTGTGATTGCCACAGGCCAGCCGTCCGGCCTTGACTGGGCCGCAAGTTGCTGACGTGCGAATGACGCCGCTGGCAAATGGTCAAGCACCGCCGCCACACGCGCGAAATGCGCGGTCAAGGCGGGCGAAATCACATCCGGACGATCCAGTGCGATTGCTTCGTCGAGCCCCCAGATGCCGCTGATGGTGACACCGTGAGTTCTGGCGAGATTGTCCAGCCAGTGGCGTGTGGACTCCCGGGGAATCCCAATCGCGTCGGCGGCAAGGAGGAAATCAAGCCATCCCGCTGCGGAAGTGGAACGCTCCGGCGTGAGCGCGGTGGTCTTGCCGTGAACATCCTGAATTTCGAAAATACCCGATGGAACGACTCCGGTGCGGGTGACCTCCGGCAGCAGGTTCGCGCGCAGCCACGCTTCCGAATCGAGGGCGGCGTCGTGGATCCTTTGAGTCCAGTTCGTATCCTGTGGCCAGAGCGCCGCGCGAATTGCCGGAGTGTCGAGTTCTCGAAACAGCAGGCAGGCACGGGCATTCCAGCGGGTGGAGAATTGAGCGCCCTCCGGCCACAACCTGGTTCCGAGGAAATCCCAGTCATTCAAAGCGCGTTGAGTGGTGACTCCGCGCGGCATTCGATTGGTGGATTGAAACCGGTCCAAAACGATCAGCACCAGGTTGCGCCCCAGCGTCAAAACATCGGCATCTCCAGTTTTCAGCCCCACGATGAATGATGCCTCGGCGATGGAAAGTTGAGCCTCGATGTTCTGATGGGAAGCTGGAGCCCGCGCCAGGAGCGGATCCTTGGTGCGCGCGGCTCGAGTGTAGCCATCGTATGAATCGTGCAAAGGCTGTGGCTGAGATCCAAGAAGGGACTTCTGCATGTAAGGCTGCAGAAGGGCACGAGCCAGATTGTCCTCTCCGAGCGCCACCGATAGACCGATGAGTTCCGCTTCGGCGCTGGTGTTCACGAAGTTTCCTGACTCAGGATCGAAGGAAGTGGGCAACAGCCCGGTCCCTGGGGCCGGTCGCCCGCTGTCCTTGTCGGGTGAGTGGGGAAAGCTATTGACGTGAAATCCGAGCAGGTTTGTGCGCAACGCCGGGAGGTTCAAAGGAAGCGGCGCAGCGGCTGCCGGATTCATGTTCATCCAAGGGACGCGGCGCGCATGGAGCAGTGATTGCGCGAGTGAAGGCAAACTTGCGATCCGGACGGCCTGCGTCGAAGCGTTGTGCAATTCACCATAATCGAAGGAACGCCTCCGCTCCGTATCTTCAGGCGCTACAAGTCGAAGAAGGGCGCCTTCACCGGCAAGGCGGTAGCTGTTCGCATCAATTCGATTTCTGAGCGCAGGGAACAGTCCATCCCTCGCCACTTGCAGCCGCACGGAGTAATCGTAGCCGTAGGCTGCGAATCCGGGACTGTTTTCATCCGCGAGATTTCGGGCATTGAAAACGTCGTAACGAGGAATCTTGAAACCGTTGACGACGGTGTACACCTGGGCATCGCCCCAGCTCGGCATGGCGTAATGCTCAATGAAACGACCGTCTCGCCTGGAGATGGCGTAGAGAGGCGTGGGAGCATCCGCGTCCGAGCTATCCGAGAACACCACGACTGGATGACGACGGCCTTGTGTCTGGACATGCCCGTGCGCGAACGGAAGTCCATTGAATTTGGCGATGAAATTCTCGTTCAGTCCTGCAAGAGCGTCGATGGATGTCCCCTCGCGTTCCAAAGCCCGGAAGGTCGCAAGCTGTTCCAGTTTCGAAAACGACGGCAACCCTTCGACAACGGGCATCGCGCTGGAAATAAAGGGGACACCACGGTTGAGCCGCTGGAGAGCTGAGACGCCCAGCGTTTGGGGAGACGGCACACTGAGAAGAATTGAGCCGCCCACAATCCGCCGGATGTCGAGCCCTGCTCTGTCCAGATCGTGAACAGAGATGATCAGCGGCTCATTTCCTGGAGCGACGGAGGGAGACAATGTGACGGATGTTCCCTGCTCCGGCTGGACTGAATCCGGCAGCCATCGAGTCGCCCCGCGTTGCGCGGGCCAGAAGTTTACATGACGGGAAGCAACAACGGGCGTGCCGTTCGTGACCATTACCGAGGTTCCGCCAGCATCCGCAAAGGTAAGCGCCAGTTGCGATCGGTTGATCGATGAAATGCGCAGCACGAGGAAATCACTGCCTGAGAAATCCTGCTGACCGCCAAGGTCAATCGGGAGTGTTTGAGATCCTGCCGCAAGGTTGTGGAGCTTGAGAGAGCCGACAGGGAGATCGGTCAATTGAAACACCATCTTGGAGCCAGGCCTTCCCGAGGCGGTGGACTTGGCAGCGCGAGAAACGGCGAGCCGACCTTGAGCGTCGTAAAACGTTTCTGAATCGAAGGAGCGAGTGCCATCGGGCTTGGATTCCGTAGTCGTCCAACTGGTCCAGACATTAGTCACACCTGGCATGTATGGATTCAATTCGCGCACTGCCGGGAAATGGCTGGTTCGGAAAAACGACTTGGGAACATTGAGAGGATCGAGTTCTTCGGCGCTGGCCTTGATGCCCGCGATCTCCGTGGGAAACTCGCGGCCCGATTCATTGACAGCGAAGGCGCGGGTTCCGGCGGCGGGCGGAGCGTTGGTGTAAACCAGCATCCTGCCGCCGGTTTGTGTGTCCGGCTGTTCGATCAGCCAGCCGCGCTCAAAACGCTGGCGAAACCGCTTCGTCGGATTTGCGACACTGAGCGCCTGCCGCAAAGCAACGTCAGAGTATGTTTTGTCACCCAGATTGGGGATGCGCGCGATGCGTTCATCGATCAGATTTCCGCCGGCATCGAACGTCTTGAACGATATCTTGTGAGAAAACAACCCGCGCAGATCGATGCCCGCCAAACGCATCAAAGTCTCGTTACCCGCTGGTGTTGATCCCGTTGCTTGATCAGCGATGACAGTATGCAGGGTCAGGACGTTGGAAACCGGCCTTCCGCTCAACTCCGTCGTCACGCCATGGCGACCGTGCGGATCGATTCCGTAAGCTGGCTGGTTTAGCGGATCGGCAATGTCGAAGTAGGTCTTCTCCTCGCCGGTATCACTGAAGAAAGTGATATCCGTCCCCCGCACCATGGCCTTGGTTTCAGCCAGGGAACTGTTACCCCACGGAGTCAAACGTTCCACGCGCAGGACATCATACGGGATTCCTGCCTCGATGCCAGCAGGTTGCATGGCGACCCGTTCCTTCGGCAGACCGGAGCGACTGTAACGTTCCGTCGTCTGTGAGATCGCGGTGCCGTCATACCAAACCGTGGTTCGCAATTGATCGCCACTTTCAAGGGTAACAAGAGCTGGGCGTCCCAGCGGTTCGCCGAGAGTAAAAATCTCCACTTTTGGAAGTCCCCAGGCAGGGACAACGCGCACGGGCAACTGCCAGGAGCCATCAGGCTGACGCGCTTCCGCCTGGAGAACACGCGAAAGCCGGAGTCGTCCATTCTGAAAGGTTTCAGCCCGGAACGGGCGCTCGGAATCTCCGTCGAACGTTACGGCAGTGTGGAGCGCAAGGTTGGGAAGATTCTTGAGCTGGTTTGTAACGGTGCGGCCCTCGGCGTCCATGATGGCCCGGAAGAGATCGTGCGGCTGGCCATCCAGAAATGTCTGGACGCGAAAATTGAGGGCGCCGCCCTGCCATTGAAAGTCATCCTCCACCCGATGAACGAGGCTGAACCCCGTTCCTCCAGCGCCGCGGCGTTGAATTCTGACTCCGGTTTGCCGGCCGTCAGCGTCGTAAACCGGGCGGGCCTCGAATACGTCCGCGCTTCGATTGGAGATAAGTTTCCCAAAACTGCTTAACGTGCTTTCTTCGACGCGATTGGTGATGCCGGGACGGAACAAGAAAGTGCGGGTGCCGCTCCAGGTTAGTCCGTCAGGCGCGAGTTGAAACTCCTGTCGCGCGAGCTCTTCGCCCGTGGATCGGCTGGTCGTCACCGCAGCGAGGTTCCTCCCATCGCGATCATAAGTGGTGACGGTGCGCCGAGCTGTGCTTTCAGACACCACGGGTGCTTCCCAGCGAAGATCCCATGTGTGGCGCAGACTCTTGCCGGTGTAATCGGTTTCATCAGCGATCAGTTGGCGGGTGGCAGGATCGAACGATACGGTCTTCTGGGTGGCGAGCAGCGCAGCTCCCGGAAGGCTCTCAGTGCGACTCCCCACCGGTACGAGGCCGAAGTGGAAATCGTCACGGTATTCGGGCGAGGTAGCCACCGTGAAAGAACGCGTGCCATCGAATGCATCCACAAATTCCTCCCGGATGATCCGTCCATCGTAAGTGTTATCCAACAGCAGAGACTTCGTCGTTTGCCTGAGCAGATCCCTGCGAACCACGGGAAGAGTGAAACGATTGGACCGCAGATCCGAGAGGGTGGTGAGTGCGGCTTCGGGAATCTGGTTGGTGAGCGAAAACCTTGAGTTGCCGAGGATCGGATTGACAAGCTTTTCGAGCAATGGCCGTTGCCAATCCGCGTTATTGCGCCCGTTATTGCTCGTTGCGGCGGAGGCAAGGATTCCAAAAGGTGAGTATCGGGATTCCGTGACAAACTGATCGTCCGCTGTCGCGATGGGAAGCGGGAACAGGCCGAACAACTCTCTGCGAGTCTGTCCAGTGACATGGTCGAACAGGATCTTGGTAATCGTCGGCAGGTAGGGATCGAGTGATGCTGTTGCCGGCGCGGTGGCCCAGGTTTCCACCGTACGGGTCTGCTGGAGGAGAAGTCCTTTGGCTGGCGCATCCAACGTTCCCGCATTGTGCCAGATGCGGCTGGCGATTTCCCGTCCGTCAGCGTCGTATTCGAGCTCCATGATCCGGCGACCGGTCACGGTTCCCAGCCAGCTTCCGTTCAAGTAACGAAGTCGCTCGCGCACGCCGCTGAGAAGATTGGTCCGGTCGCGGATCAGAGTGGTGTCGATGGGAAACTCGATGGTAACGAAGACCTGTTGAGGTTGGTTGCCATCCACGACGCCAAGATTCAATCGAGTGGCTGCGAATCGATTTCGATCGAGCCGGGCACGATCCACGACAGGGAGTCGTTCAATCTGGTCGAGCACGGCATCGACGGTGATCGAGCGAGACGCTTCGAGTTGCGATCCGACCTCGAAGTTTCCGTTGATTTGACGAACCTCATTGAGCAACACCACTCCCCTGCCCCCCGGAGCAACCCCCGTGCGCCGGAGCGCCTCGATCTCACGCCCAGTTTCAGAAGCGATGATGGTTCGCCGGATGTCGGCCAGGCTCGGAATGTGGGTCATTCTCGTGACCCGGCGCTGGCCGTTCACTCGATGCTCGAAACGAAAGGTGCTGTAATAGGCATCGACTCCCAGGAGGCAATCCCGTTCGCGGGCGGGAATGCCACGCGATTCAAGAAGAGAGATCGCCTGCGCTGCTTCACCATTGGCGCGACCTGGCGAGGTGATGCCCCAGGCTTCGCGGCGAAATTGACGGCGCGTTTCGAGCAGCGCTCCGAGGAGCGGCGAAAAGAGTTCCTCGACTGAGTTTGTGCCCGGAAGAATCCTCGCCTCAAAATCCACGCCCTTTAGCGCGGATCGGTCTTCCGCTTCCTCCAACTGCTCAATGACTGCACCTTCTTCAAGCGCGCGCTCATACAGGCGGAAACGTTCACGTTCACGTTCTATGGCCTGAGATTGCTCGGCGTAAGCTTTGAGCCCGTAGATGACAAGCGTGGGCCGTCCCGTGGTCAGCATGCGTTCGCCCGCGTGCGCAAAGACCGGCAGGTTGCTGTCGCGCCACCCGCCGCTGCCGTCCGGAATTTGAACGAACCCGAGAGGCCACATCCGATGCGCCCGGATCGCGGCTTCCATTTCCTCGCGAGTCTTGAAATGCTCGACGATGTGAGGCCCGTCTATGCCATAGGCGTAATCCTCGTTGTAAGCATTGAGGTCGTCGCGAATGAGCCCCCTCTTGTAAAAAAGGGTTCTTCGGGAATTACCTGGTTGTTTTTCACTGGCTAGTTTGAAAGGAGTGAGGAAGGAAGACAGAGAATCTTTTAGAATGGAATCCAGGATGGGCAAGTCTGGGCGAGGTGGAGCATCGTGTGCGGGAGGTGGCTGTA
>SXGT01781708.1_pt1 | contig 13428 bp, 12 predicted proteins | sample 3176221 | NCBI WGS metagenome assembly SXGT01 (sample SAMN11356862, study PRJNA531348) | freshwater metagenome | isolation source: freshwater sample F1-120 | place: China: Fuxian Lake, Yuxi | collected 2017-12-25
CGGACAGCGAGATGATGACGTCCAGGCTCTTGTTCAGGATGCGCGGAAAGGGGTGGGCCGGGTCCAGGCCGATGGGGCTCAGGATCGGCAGCAGTTCTTCCTCGAAGAACTTCTTGAGCCAAGCTTGCTGCGACGGGTTCCACCCGCCCCGGCGGATGAAGCGGATGCCCTGTTCCTCCATTAAGGGCAGGATGACTTGGTTGAGCACCCGGTATTGCTCCGCGACCAGATCATGGGCGCGGGCGCCGATGGTGGCCAGGGCTTCCTGGGGCGTCATATTGTCCGGATCGGTGCGAACCGCGCCCAGTTCCGCGCGTTGGATCAGGCCGGCGGCGCGAACCTCGAAGAACTCGTCCAGGTTGGAGCAAGAAATGCACAGGAAATTGAGGCGCTCCAACAGCGGAACGCGGTCGTCCTTGGCCTGCTCCAGCACCCGCCGGTTGAATTCCAAGAGGCTCAGTTCCTGGTTGATATACCAGCGCCCATCGGCCAGATCGACCGATTCGCCCGTCTCGGTGTCCGCCCGCCCGCTCTCGTCGGTCGCGCCCTGGTTGTGCTGCATCTCGATGGACTCGGCGTTTTTCTCCATGTCGCCGATCATGTATTTGGCCGCGCGGATCATGCGCGTGGCCTTGGTTTTGTTGAATCCGGGTATTTTAACCAGTTGTTCGACATGGGCATTGGCCAGTTCCTCGACCGAGAATATGCCATGCTCGGCGAGGCTGGCCCGCGTGGATTTACTGATGCCTTTTACGTTGTTGATAATCAAGAGGGGCTCCGCGGTTTGCTTATTTCTTTATTCTGTAATCATAACCCAGGGCGCGGAATGGTTGTGGACAGATAACCCGGTTAGGCGGAACCGGGCGGGTAAAACGGCTCGTCGAGCAGATCATGGTGGGGCAACCGTACCCTAGCTGGTGCTATCTAGGGCTTCGAGGGTGCCGGCCAACTCAGCGCCACCTCGAATCCGAGCGCCGAGAGCTTCAATCGAACATATCTAACTGCCGGTTGCCGCGTTTGGGCGGGCCGAACAGATCGAGATTCATGGGTATCTCGCTTTGATATCCAAGCCGCCGGCGGGTATTCGCGAAGCGCTGGCGAATCATATCCGCGAATACCCCCGTTCCCTCCATGCGTTCACCGAAAGCCGAAACATTTTCCCGCCCGCCCCGCGACTGGCGAACCAAGCTCATGACATGCGCCGCGCGATCCGGATAATGGGCTTCCAGCCACTCGACGAACAAGCCTTTCACCTCCATGGGCAGGCGAAGAAACACGTGGGAAGCCGTCTTCGCGCCGGCCCTCCAGGCGGCTTCCAACACTTTTTCCAGGTCTTGGTCGGTGAGCGCGGGAATGATGGGCGCGACGATCACGCCGGCGGGAATGCCCGCTTGGCTCAATGCGCGCAGGATTTCCACGCGCCGTTTCGGCGCGGCGGCCTTGGGTTCCAGGCGGCGGGCGATTTCCGGTTCCAGGGTGGCGATGGAAATCATGACCCGAACCAGATTCTTCTCCGCCATGGCGGCCAGCAATTCGATATCCCTTTCGATCAGGCTTCCCTTGGTGGTAATCATCACCGGATGGTTGAATTCGGCGAGAACCTCCAGAATTCCGCGCGTGACCTGCCACTTTTGTTCGAGGGGCTGATAGGGATCGGTGTTTGCTCCCAGAGCCAGCGGCGCCGGCCGATAACCGGGTTTCCCGAGTTCCTTGCGCAATAATTCAGCGGCATTTTCCTTGACTATGATTTTGGTCTCGAAATCCAAACCGGGAGACAGGCCGACATAGGCGTGGCTGGGACGGGCGTAGCAAAAAATACAACCATGCTGGCAGCCGCGGGCGAAATTGACCGAACGGTCGAAAGGAATATCCGGGGAATCGTTGTAGCTCACGATGGATTTGGCTGTTTCCACGGAAATTGCGGTTTTCGGAGGCTTGGCCCCGTCCCATTCGGGGTCGATTTGAGATGATTCGCTGGAATGGGTATGTTCGAGAAATCGGGAATCGGGGTTTGATCTGGCCCCATGCCCGCTCAGAGGTGTTTTGCTGGTTTGGCGCATGGCTTATGTCGGGTAAATCCGAATTCAGGTCGGGAACGATGCTTGGCCTTGCCGTCTACGGAAAATGCAGTTGCAGCAGGGCCACGTCGTCGTCGAACTCCGCGCGTCCCTGCATTGCGCGCATGGCCGCGACCGTCTCGCGGATTTTTTCCCCTCGGTTCCGTTCCGGTTCGGCCAGAACCCGGACGAAATCCTCCAGTTCCACCGTACCGCCATCGGGGCGGCCGATTTCGTAGATGCCGTCGCTGAATACATAAAGCCGGGCGTCTTTCGGCAAGCTGGCCTCGCCGGATTCGAACGCAGCCATGGGCAGCGCGCCTATCGGCATGGAACGGCTACGCAGCAAGGCCGGTTCGGCGCCGCCCAGCAGCACCGCCGGAGGATGGCCGGCGCTGGCGTAGCGCAGGCTTCGGGTCGGCAAGTGCGCGACACCGTACCACAGGGTGAAATACAGGTTGTTGTGCTTTTCCATGGGGAACAGCGCGTTCAGCGCGGCCAGAACCAAGCTCGGCTGGCGGAAGTCCACGTCCGGCAGCGCGCGGCCCATGAGCGCGTTCATCACGCTGGCCGAAAGCAGGGCCGAACCGACGCCGTGGTCGCAAACATCCAGCAGGAACACCGCGAAATGCTCGGCGTCGATCGCGAAATAGCCGAAGGCGTCGCCGCCCAGCGAACCGCAGGGCAGGAATTCCCCAGCCGTCCGGAGTTCCGCGCCCGTCAACGGCGGCGGCAGCAAGGAACGGACATAGGCGGCGGCCTCGGCCAGTTCGGCGGCGAGCGCCCGCTGGCTGCGTTCCAGGGCGGCGAAGGCTTCGTTGCGCTGAAGCAGGGCGATGTAGGCGTTGGAGTGATAACGGATGCGCGCGACCAGTTCGATGCGGTCGGGGAGTTTCACCAGATAGTCGTTGGCGCCGATACGGAAGGATTCCGCCTTGACCTCGGGTTCCTCCTTGCTGGAAAGCACGATCAACGGCACCTGGGTGGTAGTGGACCGAGCGCGGAAAGCCTTGGCCAGGGTCAGCCCGTCCATGTCCGGCATCACCAAATCCTGGAGGATCAGAGTCGGCCGCAGCTTATCCGCGAGTTCCAGGGCTAGCGTGGGATCGCAGGTGTAGTGGAAGTCGATATCGATTTCGCTAGCCAACATGCGTTTCACCGCTTCGCAGACGATGCGCTGATCGTCGATCAGCAGCACCACGATACGGTGTTCGGGCAGACGGGGGGTTGAGGTTTGGGTGGCCAGGCTCATGTTGGTTATTTCATGACTAATTCAACCAGTTTGACAAACGCCGGATTGAACAGGGCCAATCCGAAAACCGCGATGCCGATCAACACCTTCAACAACAGCGCGTTTTGTTTAATTTCCGTGCGGAGTTCGCTTAGTTCGGCGCGGAGTTGATTGTTCTCGGCGCGCACGAACTCCTTGGTGGCCAATTCGGAGCGCAATTCGTTGTACAACTCCGACTTGATGGTTTCCTTCTTGGCGGCGATGCGTTCGTCGGCTTTTTCGTCGATGGCTTGGATGGAAGCTTCGATAGCCTTGGCGAAAATTTCCGCTTTTTCTCGATCCTGATTGAAGGCCGTCTCTAGTAGAGCGAAAGCGTCGCGCGGTAGCGAATACGCCATGTGCTTAACCTCGGTTATGGATTCCGTCTCGATGATACCGCTGAAAGTGTCCAGTAGGCATGGGAATTCGCTTGCGTATCCGCCTGGATTCAGGACGAGACCGGCGCTGCCAACAGCCGCGCCCGTTCCACCAGCCGGCCGGCGATGGCGGCCAGCGGCAGCACGTCGCTGGCACCGTCCAGTTCCGCCGCCGCCTTGGGCATGCCGAATACCACGCTGCTAGCTTCGTCCTGGGCGATGGTGTGAAAACCCGCCTTCCGCAAGGCCAGCAATCCGGCCGCGCCATCCCGGCCCATGCCGGTCAGCAATACGCCGCAACCGCGTATTTCCGGATGGCGGGCGACGCTCTGGAAAAACACGTCCACCGAGGGCCGGCAGGCCAGTTCCCGGGGTTCGGGCGTGAAGCTCAAGCCCAGGCTATCGTCTAGGATCAGATGCTCGGCAGCCGCGGCTAGCCAGACCTGTCCCGCCCGCAAGCGGGCCGCGCCCGAGAAAGCCGTGACGCGCAGTGGCGAAACGCGGTCCAGCCAGCCGGCCAGCCCCTCCATGAGCGGGGGATCCAGATGCTGGACGATCACCACGGCGGCCGGAAAATCCGCCGGCAAGCGTTCCAGCAATGTCGCCAGCGCCTTAGGCCCGCCGGTCGAGGCGCCGATGGCCACCAGGGGGGGCGGGTATTCCGGCGCCTCCGCTTCGGCGAGGCGAATGGCCGCGCGGTTGCGGGAACGCGGCGTCTGGCCGGCCAGGGTTCTCAGGGTGTCGATCCGGCGCAGCAGGTCGGCGCCGCCAACCAGGTTTCCGCTGGCGTCCAGGCCAGGTAGATTCGCGGCGTCTAGGGCGCCGCTGTCCAGGGCTTGGTAAATCTTTCCGTAATCTTCCGCGAGGCTGGCGCTGACTAGCAGGATCGGGCAAGGCCGTTCGGCCATGATGCGCCGCGTGGCCTCGACCCCGTCGGCGGGCGGCAGGCCGAGGCCCATCAGCAGCAAATCGGGAGGCTGGCTACGGCAGAGGTCCAGGGCTGCCGGGCCGTTGTCCGCGACCCAGCGGAGAACTAGGTCCGGCGCCTCGGCCAGGGCGCGCCTCAGGGCTTCCGCCGCCGCCGGGGAATCGATGGCGATAGCGATGTTCATGGCTCCTCCGCCGCTCCGATCAGATCGCGCACTCCGTCGATCAGGCTGGAATCGTGGAAGGAACTCTTGGTCAGATAATAATCGGCGCCGGCCTCCATGCCGCGCAGGCGGTCTTCGGGGCGGTCCTTGTACGACACGATAATCACCGGCAGGGCACCGAGGCGCGGGTCAGCCTTGACGCGGCGCACCAGCTCGATGCCGTTCATGCGGGGCATGTCCACGTCGGTGACGACCAGATCGTAGGCGCGCAGCCGCAACGCGTTCCAGCCTTCCACGCCGTCCACCGCCACATCCACCTCATAGCCGCGATTCTCCAATAGTTTCCGTTCCAGTTCCCGCACGGTGAGGGAATCGTCCACCACTAGCACCCGCTTGGCGGGCCGGGCAGGGGCCGAGGCTAGCTGGCGGCGCGGCCGCCGCGCGAGTCCCGCCAGCCGATCCGCCGAGCGCAGCAAGTCGTCCACGTCCAGAATCAGGACCGGGATGCCTTGTTCATCCACGGCGGCGGCGCCCAGATTGGGCACCTTGCCCAGGCGCGGGTCCAGGGGGCGCGCCACCAGTTCGCATTCGCCGAGTAGGGCATCGACTTCCAGCGCGTAACGCTGCCCGCCCGATCCGATCAGAACCAGGGATATTTCCCCTTCCGGCAGGGCGGAATCCACCAAGTCCAGTATCGCCCGCGCCGAGACCAGGGCGATGTTGCCGTCTTCCCCGGAAAAATAATAGTGTCCGCCCAGGCATTGTAATTCCCGCGCGGGCAGGCGCAGGGCGCGGTCGATGCCCGCCAGGGGCAGGGCGTAGGGTTCGCCGCCGATACCCACCCGCAGGACGCGCTGCACCGAGCGGGTGGCCGGCAAGGCCAGCTCGAAGCGGCTGCCGGCCCCCGGTTCCGAACTCACCCGCAACGAGCCCCCGAAGCCATGCACCATGGTTTGCACCACGTCCAGGCCGACCCCCCGCCCGGAGATTTCGGTCACCGCGTCGCGGGTGGTCAGTCCCGGCAGAAACAGGAAGTCGTAGAGTTCCCCCGCCGCCATCCCGGCGGCCATGTCGTCGGTCACCAAGCCGCGCCGGACGATGCGCTCGCGCAAGGATTCCAGGTCTATGCCGCGCCCGTCGTCTTCCACGGAAATCACCAGGCGGCCACCGCGGTGGCGGGCTTCCAGCCGTATCCGGCCCTCGGCGGATTTGCCGGCGGCCAGCCGTTCTTCCGGCGCTTCCAGCCCGTGGTCCAGGGCGTTGCGCAGCAGGTGGTTGAGCGGCGCGTCCAGTTTTTCCAGGATGTCGCGGTCCACCCGCGTGGTTGGCCCGACGATGTCCAGGCGTGCCCGCTTGCCGAGTTGGCGGGCCAGATCGCGCACCAGCCGGGGAAACCCCTGGGTTCCATCGGCGAACGGCCTCATGCGCCCGCTCAGCACGGTGCGGTAAAGCCGCTCCGCCAGATAAAGGCTACGGGTGGACGATTCGCGCAAGGCCGCGTCGCGAGCGTCCAAGGCCCCATCCAGTTCGCGAAGCAGCGCCTTGGCGGCGGCCCTATCCCGGTCCAGCGCCTCGTCCAGCCGGTGGCGCAGTTTTTTCAGGTTTTGCGCGGCGCGCGCCAGGGGTTCCAGCCGTTGGGCTTCCAGTAGGGTTTCGGCCGCGTAGCCTAGGAGGTGGGACAGGGTTTCCGCCGTGACCTTGACGGCCCGATCCGCGGAGACGGCATCGTCCGCCGCCGGGGCGGATTCCGCGGGCGCGGTTTCTGGCGGCGGCGGGGGAGGCGGAATTTCCGGCCGCGCCTCGGTGGGCGGCGCTTCCAACAAGCCTCCGATCCGCTCGGACCAGGTTTCCGCTTCGTCCGCGTGGCGTTCCAGCCAGCCGGCCAGCTCACCGTCGCCGACCGCGCTCATGGCCACCATCCAGTCCACCGCCTTAAGCAGGGTGTCGATGGCCTCCGCGTCTAGGGACACCCGTGCCTCGCCCATCGCCACGAAGACATCCTCCATGCGATGGGCGATGCGCTCGGCGGGCGGCAATTCGACTACGCGGGCCGCCCCCTTGATCGAATGCGCGGCGCGCATCAGCGGTTCGGTGCCCTCGGACTTGGCTTCCCCGCGTTCCAGGGCCAACAAGCCATCGGTAAGCGCCGCCGCGTGCGCCGCCATTTCCTCTCGGAACAATTCCATCAGGAAAGCGTCCGGAGCGTTCATCGCAGCGCCTCGCCGAACCGATCCGCCAGCCGCTCGGGGTCCAGCAGGCCGACGCGCAGCCCATCCAGGTCGAATAAGGCGACGACGGGGTAGGCCGGCGCCTTGCCCAGATTGGCCGGCAAGGATTCCAGCCGGGAGCGCGGCTGGCGGGCGATGCCCCGCACCTCGTCGGCGGGAAACACCCAGCGTTGCCCCCGGACCTTGATAGCCAGCAGCCGCGGGAAGGCTCGGCTGGCGCCGGTCGTCGCCGTTTCGCCGCCGTGGGGATCAAGCAGGTGCTCCAGGGTGAAGCACAGTTGCAGTTCGCCGCGGGTGTTGACCAGGCCCAGGAAGTCGCGGTTGCTCCGGTGCGGCACCTTGCGCACCGGCACCGGGGCCAGGGTTTCGTCTAGGCAGCCGGATGGCAGCGCCAGCCAATGGCCGGCCACGCGGAATACCATCAGGTTCAGGCTATCCGGGTCCGGCGCGGGAGGAATTTCCGCCAGCCGCCGGCTCCACTCGGCCCGATAATCTTCCGGCATGGGCCGGTCCAGCAGGCGCCGCCCGGCCAGATGGTAGACGGGGCAGGACCGGCAATGGATGTGCCGCGCCAGTTCCCCGCAGCTTCGGTCGCCGTGGATGCCGATGCGTTTCCAGCACTCGCTGTCGGCCAGGGCTTGCCGGGTCGCGCTCATGGCGGGATCGAACCGCTTTGCCGCAGGCGTTGCCGCAGCCGCTCGGCTTCCGCCGGGTTGCCGCGCCGTTCCTGCAATAGGGCGAGATGGGCGAGGCTTTCGGCATGGCCGGGAGCCAGGTAAAGCGCGCGGCGCACATGGGTGGCGGCCTGGTCCCGCTGGCCTTGGATATCGTGGAGGATGCCGAGCAGGGCGTGCAGGTCGGGATCGAGGGGAGATTTCGCCAACTCGCTTTCCAGCAGCCGCATGGCTTCTTGATAGGCGCCGCGGTCGGCCAATTCGCGGGCGGCGCGAACGCCCGCGCTCCGGCCTTCCTCCGATGGAAGATGGGATTCGAGGCGGTTTTCGGGAGCGATCGCCTGGCTTTGCAAAAGCGGTGCTGGGGGAATCGGATGCCGGAATCCGCGCGGCGGCTCGGAGATTCGCTGTTGGCCCATCGCGGGGAGCGAGTCCGGAACCCGCCGCCAGGCGAACGCGCCGCTTGCGCCGTGGTGGCCGAAACCGGCTTCGGCTGGGGGCGTTTCGGCGTGGCCGAGAAACAACAGGCCGTCCTCGGCCAGTATCTCGGCCAGGAACCGGCACAGGCGAACCCGGCCGGCGGCGCTCATGTAGATCATCATGTTGCGGCAGAAAATCGCCTCGAAAGGCCCGCGCTCGCGCAGCCATCCAGCATCCAGGGCATTGCCCCGGAAAAATTCCACCATGCCGCGCGGGGCGTCCGCCACCCGGAACCGGCCGGGTCCGTCCGGAACCAGGTATTCGGGCCAGTTTTCCAGGGCCAGGCCACGCAAGGCGCGCGGGCCGTAACGGCCTAGGCGGGCGGTGTCCAGGGCCGGCCGGCTCAAGTCCACCGCGGTGATGAGGCCAGCCGAGCCGATCCCCGCGCCATGCAGGGTAATGGCGATGGACCAGGCTTCCTCGCCGCGGGCGCAGGGCAGGCACAGAACCCGCGAGGGCCGGCCGGCGAGGCGCGCGGCCAAGGCTTGTTCGCGCAAGGCATCGAACGCGCCCCGCTCGCGGAAGAACCAGGTCTCCCCCACCAGCAACCGTTCCAGCAAGGCTTGCCGTTCTTCCTCGTCGCGGCGCCAAAGTTCGAGATAATCTCCGGCCCGCGCGAGGCCGGTCGCCAGTTCGCGTGCCCGAGAGGCCGCGGCCAAGGCGCCCGGCCCGAAGGTTTCGGCATCCAGGCCGAACCCCCGGTCCAGCCAGTCGCGCAATTCCCGTTGGCCGGCCTCGGTCATGGCGGTTCCGTGCCGGGATCGGCCAGGGCGCGCAGTTCCGGCGTCAGCAGCGCCTGCCAGCGCACCCTTTGGGCCAAGCCTTCCTCGTCCTCGAACATCGCCGGCTCCAGCCAATCCCGGCCGGCCGGGCGGGCGAGTTCCGACAGCTGGTGTTCGGTGTCCAAATTCGCCGTGTCCGTGACTTTCTCGGCCAAGAGGCCCAACCAGCCGTCTCGTCCGCCCACCAGAATCACCCGGCTGCTCAGGGCCGGGACGCAGGGGGCACCTCCCGATAATCGCATGAGGTCCAGCACGGGCACCAGTTTCCCTTCGAGGCGCAGCAGGCCGGCCAGTCCCTCGACGCCGGGAGGCGCCGGTTCCAACTCCGGGACCGGCAGAATCCGATCCACGTCCCGGGCGTCCAGGGCGTAGCGTCGAGCGCCTAGCTTGAACAAGAGCAGCAGCATGGGTTAGGCGGAGGGCGGCGGCAGCCGCTTGGCCAGGGAAACCCGGTTGCGGCCGCCTGCGCGAATATAGGCACAGGAATCCATGTAACTACGCACCAGATGGATGCCCAATCCGCCGATAGCCCGTTCCTCCAAGCCACCCGTCAAGTCCGGCGTGGGTTGGCCGAAGGGATCGAAAGCGTCGCCGTCGTCCTCGATTCGAATCCAGATTTCCGAAGGCGTCGTGTCCAGGGTGATGTCGATGTGGCCCTCCCGGCCGTCGGGGTAGCCGTAGTCGATAGCGTTGACGACGAGTTCTTCCAGCGCGAGGTTGATTTGCAAGATCAGATCGGGAGGCCAGCCGTGGCTTTCCGCGAAGCATTCCACCGCTTCGGCTAGCGGCTCTAGTTCCGCCGTGGCGCTGGACAGGCTGAAACTCAGCCGCCTATCGGCGGCATCCGCGGTCCTTGCGTATTGCCCGCCGGCCTGTGTGTTAGACATGGTTCGCGCTTCGTCGTGGGGGAAGGGTAGTTGGCCGTGGCGCCATGGACTTGAAAATACGATTGGCGATTGTCTCCCGAGCCGAAGCGAGGGCACAATGTCGCCATTAGCCGCGTCGGGTGGAAGCCACTCCCGCCTTTCTTCAACAGTAAAACCATAATAACGCCATCATGCAAGAATTCACCGATCCGGCCTTGGCCAAGCTTTTCGTGGGCATCAAGGGATTCCAGCAGCGTTTTTATCAGCGGGAACCCAGCCAGATGCGGGATTTGGTCGAGCACGGCCAGCACCCGGCGGTGCTGCTCATCGCGTGCAGCGATTCCCGCGTGGACCCGGCGCTGCTGACCGCCGCCGCGCCGGGGGAGTTGTTCGTGGTGCGTAATGTCGCCAACCTGGTGCCGCCTTATAGCCTGGACGGCAAGTACGACGGCGCGCGCTCGGCCATCGAGTACGCGGTGCGCGATCTCAAGGTCAGGCATATCGTGGTGTTGGGCCACGCCCATTGCGGCGGCATCAAGGCCTTGCTAGGCGCTTTCGCCGGCCAGCCGGTGCAACGCGATTTCATAGGGGGCTGGGTGTCCATCGCCATGGATGCTTGCTGTAACTACATTCTGAAACCGCTATCCGAAGCCGGCGACGGCGAAGGCGAGGAAGTGCGGGAACTGGACATCGACAGCCTGCGCGAGCATCAGCATCTGGTGGAACGCGCCGCGATCCGCGGTTCCATCGCCAATCTGGCCACCTATCCCTGGCTCCGGGAACGCATGGACGCCGGCGAACTAAGCCTGCACGGCTGGTGGTTCGATCTGGAAACCGGCGATTTGTGGACCACCGACGCCGGCAACACCTGCTTCCTGCCCGTGCTCGATTAAGCCGCGGTTCCCAGATGCGCAAGCCGGACAACATCGTTTACTGGCTCGGCGACCGGCCGCCGCGCCGGCTTGCCCTGGTGCTGGCCTTGCAGCAAATGTCCTTCCTGGCGGTCTACCTGGTCATTTCCCCGCTGTTCGGCCGCGTCCTGAATTTGAGCCACGAACAATCCTTGCAATTGATTTCGGCCACCCTCCTGGCTTCCGGCATCGGTGTCGCCCTACAAGCAGCCAGGGTTTGGGGAATAGGCTCGGGCCTGTTCTGCCCGGTGCAGGCCACTTCGTCCACCTTTTCCGCCCTGATGGTGGCCAAGACCAACGGCGGCTTGGGCGCCGTGTTCGGCACGGTCTTCCTGCTGGGTTTGGCGCAGATGGCTTTCGCCCAGCTGTTCGTGCGCATGAGGGGCGTGTTCACCGTGCAGGTGGCGGGTGTCGCGGTGATGCTGATCGGGCTGGGGCTGGGCTCCAACGGCGTGAGGCTGCTGCTGGAAGCGGGAACCGGCCAGGCTCCGGAGCCGCGCGATGGCCTGCTGTTCCTGCTGACCCTGGGCACCATGATTGCCTGCAACGTGTGGTCTTCGGGTTATGCGCGGCTGTTTTCGGCTTTTCTGGGACTGTCCGCCGGTTTTTTCGGCGCCTGGTTCATGGGCGGGATTTCGGAAGCCGAGTGGGAGATATTTCACCGCGCCCCCCTGTTCTATCTGCCCCGGCCCATGAACATCGGCTGGAGCCTCGATTACCGGGCCATCCCGGCCGCCGTGGTGACCGGCATGTTTCTCGCGCTGCACGGCTTCGGCGCGCTGGTGGCGGCGCAGCGCTTCAACGACGCCGACTGGAAGCGCCCGGACGCGCGCTTGCTCAAGCAAGGCGTGCTGGCGGAGGGCCTGACCAATGTGCTCAATTCCTTCCTCAACGGCCTGCCGCTCACCTCCAGCGGCGGCGCCGTGGGCCTGGCGGCGGCCACCGGCTGCACCAGCCGCCATCTGGCGTTCTGGCTGTCCGGCATCATGATCCTGCTGGCCTTCATGCCCAAGGCCATCGTGTTCTGGGATATTCTGCCCGAGCCGGTGATGGGCGCGGCGCTGATTTTCCTGGCCTCCTTTACCATCATGGCCGGCTTGCAGGTCATTGCCTCGCGCCTCTTGGACAACCGCAAGATACTGACCGTGGGTATCGCGCTGATTCTGGGTTTCAGCTACGAGCCCCTGAAAAGCCTGTTTCTGAACGCGGGCCCGGAAATGCTGAAATCCCTGCTGTTTTCCAGCGTCGGCTTGGGGGTGCTGGCGGCGGTGCTACTTTCGGCGGTGTTCCGCATCGGCGACCACACCCGGCGCCGCGCCGCGTTCGATGCCCACCAGAGTTCCCTGGACGACGTGGTCGCCTTCCTGGAACAGCAGGGGAAAAGCTGGGGAGCGCGGGCCGACGTGGTGCGCCGGGCCGAGTACGCGACCTGGCAAGCCTTCGAGATTCTGACCGAGCACGTCCTGATTCCGGATGCCGGCGGGCAGGCGGCCACGGTCGAGATGGAAACCATTTTCAACGAGTACACCTTCACGGTGGTACTGTATTACCGGGGCTCGCTGGTGCCGCTGTCCATGCACCGGCCCAGCCACGAGGAAATGCTCGACGACGAGAACGACGCGGTGCTGCGCATGGCGGGCTATTTGCTCCGCCGCCTAGCCGACGGCGCCCGCGCGCGCGGCGGGGAAGGGCGGGGGCGTTGCGAGTTGCGGCTGATGTTCAAGGATTGAGGATCGCGTTTTGGAGTGGGTGCGATTCAAACTGATGCGCCTAACCCCCCCAACCCCCCTTATCAAGGGGGCTTTTTGGCTCCCTCCCCTGACAAGGGGAGGGCTGGGGAGGGGTTTGCGGACTCCGCGCATCGCTTTGAATCGAACCCTTTTGGAGTGCGAGGCTCGCCTTGCTCCAAAACCCTCGCAAGGCCAGCCTAGGAAATTGGCCGTGGATAACTTTCCCGGAGTACAAACTTTAGCTTGCCTGTCGAATCGCCCCGCGCAAGCTAAAGTTCGCACTCCAGCTTGCCTTGGATTTCCGGCGAAATCGGGAAGTTAATTTCAGCCAAGCCCTATGCGCTGAAAATATTTTAGCGGCCACGCTTAACACTCATCACTGAGATTCGGGAGGATAAACAACCCATGTTGACGATTTCCACGTCCAAATCCGGGGACACCCTGGTGGTTACCCTGGAAGGCCGCATCGACGCCGCCAGCGCGAAAAATCTAGAGCAACAGTCGCTGGCCTGGATCGACGGCGGCGAGCGGCGCTTGGTTTTCGACCTCGCCCGGGTCAACTACATCAGCAGCGCGGGCCTCCGGGTATTCCTGCTGGTGGCCAAGCGAATCGGCCCGGCGGGTGGTTCGGTCAAGCTGTGCGCGCTGAATTCCACCCTGCGCGACGTGTTCGAAATCAGCGGTTTCAGCGCCCTGTTCCAAATCCTGCCCAGCCTGGAGGAAGCGATCTGATGGGGGAGAGCGGCGCGGCACCCCGCCGGCCTTGGCCGGTGACGCTCCTGAAGACGGGCGGCGTAGCGCTGTTCGCCCTGCTCGTCGCGGCGGAAGCCTGGTGGCTGTGGCACCCCGCGGAGGACAGCGGCCCCATCCGGTTCGGCATTCTCCACGCGCTCACCGGCCCCATGGCGATCAGCGAGAAGCCCATGGTGGACGCTGAATTGCTGGCGGTGGAGGAGATCAAC
>SXGT01165081.1_pt1 | contig 13425 bp, 11 predicted proteins | sample 3176221 | NCBI WGS metagenome assembly SXGT01 (sample SAMN11356862, study PRJNA531348) | freshwater metagenome | isolation source: freshwater sample F1-120 | place: China: Fuxian Lake, Yuxi | collected 2017-12-25
CATTGGCGGACTGCTCGACAGCAATGAAGCCCATGTGGACCGCGCCTACGCGATGATTGCGCGCGAAGGCCGCAAGAAGGTCGCCCTGTTCGGCCTGGCCTTCAAACCCGGCACCGACGACATGCGCGACTCGCCGCTGGTGCAACTGGCCGAACGCATGCTGGGCAAGGGTTTTGATCTGGCGATCTACGACAACTTCGTCAAGATCAGCCGCCTGCTGGGCAAGAACAAGGAATTCATCGAACGCGAGATTCCGCATCTGGACCGCCTGCTGGCCGACACGCCCGAGGCGGTGCTGAAAGACGCGGAGATCATCGTCATCGGGCACGCCGATGCCGCGGCGCGCCAGAGCATCATCGCCCACGCCGCTGGCCGTCGCATCGTGGACCTCTCGGGCTACGCCGACGTGCGCGCTGCGCCGCAGGCCACCTACGAAGGCATCTGCTGGTGACCATGCTGCGCCTGGCTTTCGTCTCGCCGGTTTTTTTGTTTCCCAACGATGCGGGCGGCAAGATCCGCACGACCAACATCCTGCGCGGTCTGAAGGGTGGCGCGTTCGACATCACCTTGCTGAGCCCGGCCACCGACGCCCAGCGGATCGAGTGGCGGGATGCGCTGGTCGAGGTGTCGGACCGCTTCGAGTGCTGGGAGCCGGCGCCGGCCCGGGCGCGCTGGCGCCGCGCGCTCGACCTGGCCAACCGGCTGCCCGTCAACGTGGCCGCCGACAACACCGCGGCCGCGCGCCGATGCATCACCCGGGTGCTGGCCGAAGGCGAGTTCGACGTCGTGGTGTTCGATTTCGTGCACGCTGCGGTGCTGCGTCCCCCTGAGCTTGGGATGGCCACCGTGTGTTTCACCCACAACGTCGAGGCCGAGATCTTCGATCGGCATTCCCGCAACGCCCGCCACCTGCCGATGCGCCGCGTGTGGGCTTCGCAGCACCTCAAGATGAGGCGTTTCGAGCAGGAAGCGCTGAGCCAGTTCACGTCGGTGGTGGCGGTGTCCGAGCGAGACGCCGCCTTCTTCCGCCAGCACTATGGCCTGAACGATGTGGCCGACATCCCCACCGGGGTGAACCTGGATTTCTTCTCCTGGGAACCGCCACCGACGGTGGACGAGCGGCATCCGCCCACGGTGGTGTTCACCGGATCGATGGACTGGGAAGCCAACATCGATGGTGTGACCCACTTCCTCGACGACGTGTGGCCGCTGGTGCTGCGCGAGTTGCCCCAGGCACGCTTCAAGGTGGTCGGGCGCCATCCTCCAGCCGGCCTGCTGGCGCGTGCGCAGCGCACCAGCGGGGTCGAATTCACCGGCTTCGTCGACGACGTGCGGCCGCACGCACACGGCGCCCACGCGTTTGCCATTCCGCTGCGGGTGGGCGGCGGCACCCGCATCAAGGCTTTCGAGGCCATGGCCATGGGTTGCCCTGTGGTCTCCACCACCATCGGCATCGAAGGCCTGGATGTCGAGGCAGACCGGCATTACCTTTTGCGCGACAGCGCCGCCGAGCAAGCCGCTGGCCTGCTGGCACTGCTGCGCGACGCGTCGCTGCGCGAGCGCCTCTCGCGCGAGGCACGAGCCTGCATGGAGGAACGCTTCGGACACCGCGTGGCGGCCGACGTCTTCGAGCGCATCTGCCTGCACGCGGTCGAGCGCCACACCGCGCGGAGCACCTGAGCCATGGCAGCGCCCATTCGCAGCTTGCTGTTCTCCTCGCTGTACCCGAGCAGCGTGCGGCCCATCCATGGCATCTTCGTCGAGACGCGCCTGCGTCACCTGATCGAAAGTGGCGAGGTGCAGGCACGCGTGGTGGCACCGGTGCCCTGGTTTCCGTCCCGCAACCCCCGCTTCGGCGAGTACGCGCAGTTTGCCGCCACGCCGGCTCTGGAGCACCGCAACGGCCTGGAGGTGCACCATCCCCGCTACCTGCTCCTGCCCAAGGTGGGCATGAACATGGCTCCTTACGCCATGGCCCTGGGCGCCTTGCCCACGTTGCGCCGTCTGCAACGCGAAGGGTTCGACTTCGACTTGATCGATGCGCACTACTACTACCCCGACGGCGTGGCTGCCAGCCTGCTGGCCAAATGGCTGGGCAAGCCCTTTGTCGTCACTGCGCGCGGTACCGACCTGAACCTGATTCCGCAATACCCGTTTCCGCGCCGCCTGATCCTGCAGACCGCGCAGCGCGCTCACGCGTCGATCGGCGTCTGTCAGGCGTTAATGGATTCATTGCGCGATCTCGGCGCAGAGGCCGGCAAACTGCACGCGCTGCGCAATGGCGTGGACCTCGAACGCTTCGTGCCGGAACCGCGTGAGCAGGCCCGCCAGCGCCTGGGCCTGGCGCCGCAAGGCACCTACCTGCTGTCGGTCGGCCACCTCATCGAACGCAAGGGGCATCACATCGCCATCGAGGCACTGGCGTCACTTCCCGGCGTGCAGCTGCTGGTGGCGGGCAGTGGGCCGGAGCAGGGCGCCCTCCAGGCGCAGGCCAAGCGCCTGGGCGTGGACGAACGGGTGCACTGGGTGGGCGTCGTGCCGCAGGCGGAACTGAAATGGTGGTACAGCGCGGCCAACGCGCTGGCCCTGTGCTCCAGCCGCGAAGGCTGGGCCAACGTGCTGCTGGAAGCGATGGCCTGCGGCACACCGGTGATCGCCACCAACATCTGGGGAACACCGGACGTGGTGAGCGCACCTGCGGCGGGCGTGCTGATGCAGGCCCGCGATGCGCAGTCGCTGGTGCTGGCCTGGCATCAGCTTCATGCCCGACTGCCGCTGCGCGAAGACACGCGCCGCCATGCAGAGGGTTTTTCCTGGACACCGACCACCGAGCGACAACTGGCCCTGTTCAGGCAGATGGTCGAGCGCACCTAGCCCATGTCGATCTTTGCACTCGCCTTCGTCCTGGTCTACGGAACCTTGCTCGTCAAGAGCTTCACCTCGCGCCCGTTCTTCGGCCTGTGCGCGTACCTCATGGCGTTCTACCTGAACCCGCCCATGCGCTGGTGGGGCGAGTTCCTGCCCGATCTCCGCTGGTCGTTCACGGCGGCGGCCGTCACCCTGATCTCAATCTTCATGCGCGACGGCGGCGTGCTCATGAAGGGCTGGCTCAAGGAAACCAAGATCTTTGCGGTTTTCCTGTTGTTTGTGTTCCTGCAGATCTTCTGGGCCATCGATACCAAGACCCACATGGAATGGGTGTCGACCACGTTCAACTTCTTCGTGCTGATGGTCATGCTTCAGGGGGCCATCCGCGACCAGCGGGACATCGTCGGTTTCGTGATCATGAACCTGATCGGCTGCAGCTACTTCGGCTACCTGGGCGCGATTCGTGTGGCGGGCGGGCGGCTGGACGGCATCGGCGGGCCGGCCATCGCGTCGTCCAACCAGATGTCGCAACATCTGATCGCCATCCTGTTTTCAGGTGCGTACCTGCTGTTCCTGCGTGCGAAGCCGCTCTGGTGGCGGGCCATGATCCTGGTGCTGCTGCTGGTGGTGGTCAAGACCATTCTGATGGCCGGCAGCCGGGGCAGTTTTCTTGCCATCGGCATCACGGCGGTGGTGGCGCTCTTGTTCACGCCGAAGCTGATTCGAAAGCGCGTCTATCTGCTGGCGGTGGCTGCGGGCGTCGCCGGGGTGATCGCGATCGGCCCCCTGATCATGGAACGGTTCGAGGGTGTGTTCGGGCCGCAGGTGGAGGAAATCGCCGACGAGAGCGCTCGTTCGCGGGTGTTCATCATCGACGCGCAGATCGAGATGTTCAAAACCGCGCCATGGCTGGGCCACGGGCACAAGGGGACGCAGTTGCTCAGTCCGTTCTACCTCGACGAGCAGTTCCGCACCCGAACGACCGACGGGCAGGAGGGCGTGCGCGCGTCGCACAACTTCCTGCTCAGTCTGCTGGTGGACCATGGCCTGATCGGGGCATCCATCTACATCTGGATCATCTTGCGATGCCTGCTGATCTTGCCCTCGGTGGTGCGAACCACGCCGAAAACGGACGAGGCCTTCAATTTGCAGATGGTGCTGATCGGCCTGATTCTGGGCTTGCTCTGTCACATGATTTCAGGCATGACCTCGGACCACAAGAACGGCGAAACCGATATCTGGTTCTACGTGTTGATCCCGTTGTGCTGGCTCAGGCTCAAGGAAATAAACCATGCTCGTTGATGTATCCAGGGAAAGCAAGAAACTGAATCTCGAGGTGGATGTCTGCATCCTCGGTGGCGGCGTGGCCGGGATCACGCTGGCCCACGAACTGCGCGCCGCGTACGGCTCCATCGCCATCCTCGAATCCGGTACGGAACAATACGACCAGGCGACGCAGGAGCTCTACACGCCCGAGAAGCAGCACGGGGTCTACCCGGACGTGCTGTACTCGCGCATGCGATTCCTCGGCGGATCGAGCAACCATTGGGAAAACAACACCGCTCCTTTTCTGGGCATCGACTTCGAGAAGCGCGACTGGGTTCAGAACAGTGGCTGGCCGATCACGATGGCCGACGTGCAGCCGCATTACACCCGCGCCGCAGAGTACTGTGGGGTGGGGTCCGACGGTTACGGCTCGCGCTACTGGTCGGAGCAGCTGAAGGTGGATTTTCCGTACAAGCCCACCGACGAAGTCGAGATGAACGTCTCCAAGTTCGCCTCGCCCCCCACGCGCTTCTTCGATCGCCACGGCGCGGCGCTGAAGGAGGCCCGGGAGGTCACCGTCTACACCCGCGCCAACGTGGTCGACGTCAGTTTCGATGCGGCGTCGAAAAAGATCCGAAAGGCGCAATTCACGTCAGACGGTCAGCTGGTGCACGAGATCTCGGCGCGGGTGTTCGTGCTGTGCATGGGTGGCATCGAGAACGCCCGCATGCTGCTGCATTTCAATGCGAAGAACGGCAACCAGTTGGGCAACCAATTCGACAATGTGGGCCGGTACTTCATGGACCATCCCACGCTGCGACCCGCCAACCTGTACACGGACCGAAGCGACCTGATCGCGAAGTACGAACTGCGCCAGGCCACCCGTTACGTGCAGGCCTACCTGGAGTTCACCGAAGCGACCCTGCGAAAGAACGCCATCACCAACAGCAAGTTCTCCATCATCAAGGTGGACAACTACCAGATGTCCGATGGCATCTCTTCTTTCCATGTGCTGCGTGAGCAACTGGCCAGGGGGAACATGCCCGACGACAGCTTTACCCATCTCTCCAACATGGTGGTGGACCTCGACATGGTGATCGAGGCGGTCGCGCGCAAGTCGTTCGACCTCAAGGTGTTCGACCATGCCGACGAATTCGCCGGATTCCAGATACATGCCATGGTGGAACAGACACCCAGCCGCAACAACCGGGTGATGCTGGGCCAGCAGAAGGACCGCCTCGGGATTCCGAAAGTGGTGATGGACTGGCGGCTGGAGCAGAAAGACATCGACATGATGTGGGCCGGCCTGCTGGTGCTCGGCCGCGAGTTCGGCAAGAAGTCGTTCGGTCGCCTGCGCATGCTCAAGGAGCAGGCGCCGCGCCTGTTCACCAGCCAGCTCGGGTTCGGCCACCATCACATGGGCACCACCCGCATGGCCGAGACGCCCCAGACCGGCGTGGTCGACCGCAACCAGCGGGTGTTTGGCACCGAAAATTTCTATGTCGCGGGCAGCTCGGTCTTCGTGACCGGCAGCCACGTTCCGCCCACTCTCACGCTGGTGGCGCTGACCCTGCGCCTGGCAAAGCACCTGGGCTCTCTGGAGAAGAAGGCATGAAACGCATCAACCGACGATCTGTGACGGCCGCCATGGGTGGCCTGGGCGTGCTGGCCTGGCTCGGTGGCGAACGCGAGGCGGGCAAAGGGGCGGCACCGCTGGATCACCGCTTCAACCTCGAGAGCATCAAGGTGTATGCGCACTGGCAGCGCTCAGAGCCACTGGCGCCAGCCGCTTACCTTGCTTCGCTGGGCCTGGAGCTGGGTGATTCGGCCGCCATCAAGCGGCAGGTGCAGCGCGATTTCGAAACCGACAACCTCTACATCTACGACGGCCTGGTGGCGAGCAAGTGCGAGATGGCGGTGGTGGCCCACTACGGCATGGAGCTGGGTGCGCTGACCTCGTAGCGCGCGGACTCAGGGCGTCGACTTGATGCCGAGCTGCCGTGCGACCGGGCCGATGATGCGGCGCAACTCCTCTGCAATGGGCGGCTTGAGCAGCCACACGCAGCTGAGCCAGATGACCACGAACGCGGTGCCATTGACCATCAGGTCCAGGATGATGGGGAAGTCTGCGGGCATGCTGGCCTTGAGCAGATAGCACGAGCCGCCCGCGATCGCTGCAATCAGCAGGATGCGGCCCATCTCGAACAGCCAGCGCCGGATGCTGATCCGGAAGTAATGCTTGAGCAGCAGCAGGTACACCGGGATGCCCACGAGCTGGCCCGCCGCCAGCGCCATGCCGAAGCTGACCAGGGTGCGGTCGAAGATCAGGATGCCGATGGTCACCTTGGCTGAGAGGATCATGAGCAGCGGCAGGGCGGGCACATAGGGCTTGCCGATGCTGGTGAGCGCAGGGCTCACCATCTGGAACATCACCGCCACCGCGCCGGCAATGCAGAGCCAGGGAATGACGGCGATGCTGGGCACCCACTGGTTGCCAAACAGGAACAGGATCACTTCGCGTCCCATCACGGTGGTCCACGCCATGATGGGAATGATGATGACGCACAGGTGGGCCGAAGCCCGGTGGATCGCGTCGGCCAGGTCGTTGTTGGCGTGGTGGATCCTGGAGAGGTAGGGCAGCGCGAAGTAGTTGATGGTGGACTGCAGAACGGTGTAAGGCAGCGCCACTGCCGAAGCGGCCTTGTTGAAGAAGCCCACTGAAGCGGGTGTGCTCATGCGGCCCAGCATCACATCGGGCAGGGCGGTATCGAGTGCGGAGACGGTCGAGGTGACCATGGTGCCGGCGCCGAAATGCGTGATCCTTCGCCAGCCGGCCAGACTCGGAATCCACGGAATGCGCGTGGTGGAGTACCAGTGGTAGGCCACGCCCGAAACCAGAATGCTCACCAGATTGGCCCACGCCATCGTCATGTGGCCATGGCCGGTGTAGGCCAGAGCGATGGTGGTACTGGCGTAGGTGACCATGGAAATCAGCTTCACCTTCGACGTGCGCTGCACCTCGAGGTTGCGGGTCAGCAGGGCGTAGGGAATCGAGCCGAATGGGATGAACACGAAGCCCAGGGCCAGCACGCGCACCACATCTTCCACTTCCGGCACGCGAAAGAAACCCGACCACAGGCTGGCGCTGACATAGAGCACCGCGGCCACGCTCCAGGAAGAGACCAGTAGCACGCCGAAGGCCGAGCGGATGGTCTGCTCGGTTACTTCCTTTTCCTTGATGAGGAAAGAGAAGACACCGAAGTCGCGAAAGACGTGCGCGAAGCTGATGAGGATCGCGCTCATCGAGAAAATCCCGATGTCGGTCGGCGTCAGCATGCGGGCCAGGATGATCGAGAGCGCGAAGTTGACCACGGTCTCCGCGTTGCTCACGAGAAACTGAAGCCCCATCTTTTTTCGCAATGACAGCATCGGTACGACTCGGTGTTCGTTCAGGGGGTCGACGGGGTGAGGCGATCCCGGGTCGAAAGGTCAGAGGGCAGGCGGCGGGTGCCTGCGCGAGGGCAAGGTCTTACAGACGGCGATGTCCGTAGACCGTCACCGTGCGGTAGTAGGCGCCCAGCGCAGGCGCGGTGGAGGCGATGCGGGCGTCCACGCCGTCGGAGAGGCGGATGAACCAGTTGTTGGCGCCCACGCGCAGCGCTCGCGAGGCCACGGCCGCCGGAAAGGCGAACAGGTCGGTATAGAGATGTTTCGGCGTGAAGTAGCGATCGAGGATGCGCAACTCTTCGCGGGCCAGCGGGCGCTCGTCTGGTGTGCGTGCTTTGGGCGTGAGGGCGCGCACGAGCCGCGCCACCGGGTTCAGCAGCAGCGGTTCGACAAACAGGATGTCGCCGCCGGGCTTGGTCACGCGGGCAATTTCCTTGACCGCCTCTTCAAAGTTCAGGTGGTGCAGGATCGCGGTGCCGAAGACCAGATCGAAAGTGGCGTCGGGAAACTCCAGCTTGTGGGCATCCATGAGCCGGAAGTCCACGTTCACGCCCTTGGCTTTGGCAGTGGCGCGACCCAGGTCGAGTTCACGTTCGGAAATGTTGATGCAGGTCAGGTTGGTGGGGTTGATCTTCCACTTCAGGAAGTGGGCCTCCCAAGCCTGACTGCCGATCTCCAGAACGCGGCTGTCGGCGTGGCGCATGTGCACCTCGCGGATGAGCTGGTCACGCCGCTGGCGGGCGGGACCCATCTGCGTGTACGACATCACCGATTCGAGGCGGTCGCGCTCGAGCTCGTTGTTGTCGTAGATCTCGGCTTCGCGGCTCACGCGCGCGGCTTCGGTTTCGGAGGTTTCGCTCATGTTCTGGGTTCCCCTGGGAAGGCAGCGCCGCGATCGGGCTCTGGCATGCGAAACGCCGAATGGGTAGAACCATTCGAACGGGAAGCCACGATTCTGGCAGGCCGCAGGGCGGCCAGCGTCTGCGGAGTGAACCAATGTGTGACGCATTGCCGATTCGTGGTGCTGTGGAGGCGGAAATGAGCCCGGATTTGCTACATTGTGCCGTCGCACTTTCGGAGGTGGCGTATGTTGTCTTGTTTTGGAGAGGGCGTGTCGGCGGCCAAGCTCGACCGCGAGCCCTTCAAGTTCTCGCACAAGCTCATGGGCCATCCCGCCCTGACGCTGGAGAATCTGTCCCGCGTCATCCCGGCCTTGCCCAAGGACCAGGTGATGTACTCGAAACGGCAGTTGCAGAACGGTGACGATTTCGAGTCGACCTTTCGCAAGCGGCCCGAGGACCAGACGATCGAGGAGACGATCGAGAACATCCGCACCTCCGACTCCTACATCATGGTGAGTTCGCCGCAGGTCGATGCCTCTTTCGCGCCGCTGTACAAGGAACTGATCTCCGATGTCGAGTCGCTGATGCGCGAACGTGGGCTGGGCAATTCGGCGCTCACGCCCAAGCTCTACCTCTTCATCGCCTCGCCCAACAGCGTGACCCCGTTTCACATCGACCGCTATTCCACTTTTCTGATGCAGTTCCGCGGCAGCAAGACGGTGACCGTCTCCCAGCCCTGGGACGACCGTGTGGTCTCGGTCAAAGACACCGAGAACTACGTGTCGTACGTGAACACGCACCTGCCCTGGTCGCCCGAGAAGGACGCCTTCGCCACGGCCTTCGAATTCAGTCCGGGCGAAGCCATCCACATTCCGTTCGTGTCGGGGCACCACGTGCGCAACGGCGCGGACGATGTATCGATCTCGATGTCGATCATCTTCAACACCGAGCAGTCCATGGCCTGGCGCGGCGCGCTGAACTTCAACCAGCGCGCGCGCAAGGTGCTCAACCGTGTGGGCATCTCGCCCGCCCCCGTGGGCCACCGGCCGGTGAGCGACACCGCCAAGGCCCGTTTCTGGGCGATGTGGGCCAAGGCCCGTTCCTACTGACGACCGGGTCCTCCCGTTCCTTTCCTGGCTTCTTTCCGGTCTCGCCCATGACGCCTGCCTTGTCCATCTGGCTGGACCTGTGCCGCGTGGTCGCAGCGCTCGCCGTCTTCGTCGGACATTCCGTGTATTTCAAGGTGGCGCCGGCCGCGCTGTCGGTCACCTGGCACCGTTCGGCCGACGACGCGGTGACGGCCTTCTTCGTCATCTCCGGTCTGGTCATTGCCCATACCACGCGCAACCACCACGACGATCCCGGCCGCTACGCACTGGCCCGCCTCTCGCGGGTGTATTCGGTGGCGATTCCGGCGGTGCTGTTCGCATGGGCGGTCGACCTGCTGGGCATGCGTTTCGATCCCAGCCTCTACAACCCCGACTGGCAGTACCCCCAGGCATGGCTGCACATGATTTTCCACTGGCTGTTTCTGGGCGAGACCTGGTTCGGCGCGGTGCAGCCTTTCACCATGGCGCCTTACTGGTCGCTGGGGTACGAGGTCTGGTATTACGTGCTGTTCGGCGTGGCCGTGTTCCTTCGCGGACCCTGGCGCTGGCTCGCGGTGGCTCTGGTGCTGGCCGTCATGGGGCCGCGCATCGCCTTGCTGCTGCCCGTGTGGTGCCTCGGGGTCTGGTTGCAACGCTGGGTCAGCGAGGTGCGTCTGGGCAAGCACGTGGCGCGCCTGCTCATGCTGGCGGCGGTCGCGGCCTACCTGGTGTTCCTCGCATCCGGGTGGCGTCTCGCCACGGATCAGCTTTCCAGGCAGCTGTACGCGGCCATCAGCAGCCTGACACCGCGCCCGTTCGATCCCGGCTCCACCGTGCACGTGCTCTCTGACTACGTGGTGGCACTGTGCTTCATGGCTTTCGTGGTGGGATGCGCGCGTTGCGATTGGGATTTTTCCGGCCGCGCGGCCAGCCTGATCCGTTGGCTCGCCGGGTTCACCTTCACCTTCTACCTGATCCATTTCACCCTGCTGGCCTTCGCCCGGGCGTTGGGTGTGCTGCAGCCAGGCTGGACCGGTTACGCGCTCGTGCTGGCCGGTGTGTTGCTGTGCACCTGGCTGCTTGCGCAAGTGGGGGAACAGCGTCGGGACGTCTACCGCCGGGGCATGCTGCGGCTGTGGCGCGCGCGGCCCTGGGCCCGCGGGCGGACCGCGCCGCGCAAGGAAACCTGAGGGGCGCTGGCCCGGCGGACGCTACATGGCCAGATGCCGGTCGGCGGGCGAGATCCACGCCACGGCGGCCAGCGCTTTCACCGGCAGCGCCAGGCTGACCACGCTCATGCCGCAGCGCTGGCCTCCCACGTCGATGTGCGTAGCGCGCAGGCCGGGCTCCACGCCCGCTACAAACACCCCGGGCTCCACCGATAGACCACTCCCCAAAGCTTTCAGACAGGCTTCCTTGCGCGTCCAGCAGCGCAGGAACGTCTCGAGTTGCTGCGGTTCTGCCGAGGCCGCCAGGGCCTCGCACTCCGCCGTGGTGAAGTTGCGTTCGGCAAGGGCGTGGAGGTCGTCCATGGATCGTGGCACCTCGATATCCACCCCGATCGGTGTGGAGCCCCCGATGCCGATCAACGCCCAGCCACCGCTGTGGCTCATGTTGAAGTGGGGCGCATCGCGCAGTGAAAGCCCGGGCTTGCCGAACGCCCCCTGAAAAAACGCGAGTTCAGGGGCCGGAACGCCCGTGGCCTGCGAGAGGAGGGTGCGCAACGCCTCGTGGCTGGCGCGGTAACGGCGTGCGTCGCGCTCGAAGTGAAAACGATCGGCCTGCGCCCGCTCGGCCTCACTGAGGGTGGAACTGCCGGCTTCGACGCCCGCATCGATATCGACGAGCCAGAACGCGATGTCAGGGGTGTGCGGCGAGTGAAGTGGAGTCATGGGCCGGGCCAGATCGTGAATTTTCCCGGAATAGCTGGATGGCGCGGTTTGGCCGGCCGGAAAGCCACATTCGTTGATCTATAGTGGTTCGAGTATCGAAGTGTGATGGATAGATTGGTACTACCTGGCTATCCACCATTCCTGCAGAGTGTGCGGAATTGCACTTATCGCTAGATACCGAGTAGGGGTAAGAGTGCTACGTTCGGTAACATTTAGCCCTTAACGTTGCTTAAGGTCCAAAAAGCCTTCGCGCGCGCGTGCGCGAAGGCTTGGCGGGAGTGGGAGTTCGCAAGGGACGACAAATGAAATGCAGGATGGCACCTCACTGGGATTGCCCGAATGACGAGACCGTCGCTCGGAGGAGGGAACGATGATCACGCCCTGGGTACAACGTTTCGTTCCCCGGCCACAGGCTCGCGCGCGCCTGTTCTGCTTTTCGCACGCCGGTGGCGGCGCCGCATCCTACCGGCTGTGGTCTTCGGCGCTGCCCGCCAGCCTGGAGGTGTGTGCCATTCAACTGCCAGGCCGTGCCAACCGCCTGCGCGAACCCGCGCTCGACAGCGTGCCTGCGCTCGTGCAGGGCCTGGTGCCGGCGCTTCAGCCGCTGCTGGATCTGCCGTTCGCCTTCTTCGGCCACAGCATGGGCGCGGTGCTTGCTGGTGAAGTGGCGCGGGGCCTGCGCGATGCCGGTGGACCGCTGCCCAGACACCTGTTCGTGTCGGGCCGAAGGCCACCGCACTGGCCCAACCCCGACCCCTTGATGCACACCCTGCCGGACGCCCAGTTCGTCGGCGAGAGACAGCGCCGCTACGGCGGGATTCCGCCCGAGGTGGCCGCGCACCAGGAACTGCTGGAGCTCCTGCTGCCCTGCCTGCGGGCCGATATTCAGGCGCTGGAAACGCATTCGCCGCACAGCTCGCGCCCGCCGCTGCCATGCCCGATCTCGGCCTTCGGTGGTTCGAACGACCCCCTGACGCCGCGCGAGCACCTGGAGGGCTGGCGCGAGGACACGCAGGGGGCGTTTCGCGTGCGCGTGTTTCCGGGCGACCACTTCTATCTGCAGCCCCAGGGCGATGCGATTCTGGCCGATGTGGCCGCCACGCTGGCGCCCTTGCTGGCGGGCAGCTCCGTCCCCGAGGCGGCCACATGAACGGACCCTCGCAAGACGCGGTCGCCATTGTCGGCATCGGTTGCCGATTTCCAGGCGGCGTGACCGATCCTGCGAGTTTCTGGCGTTTGCTGACCGGCGGGGTGGATGCGATCACCGAGGTGCCCCCCGACCGAATCGATCTGGATCATTACTTTGATCCTCGCCCGGCAACAGCGGGTCGCATGATGTCCCGCTGGGGTGGCTTCATCGACAAGATCGAGGAGTTCGATCCCCAGTTTTTCGGCATGTCCCCGCGCGAAGCCCAATATGTGGATCCCCAGCAGCGCCTGTTGCTCGAGACCGCCTGGGAAGCCCTGGAAGATGCCGGGCAGGATGTTCGCCTGCTGGACGGCAGCCCCACAGCAGTCTTCGTGGGCCAGTGGGTCAGCGACTTCGAGTCGCGGGTCTTCAGCAACCCCGAGGCGGTGGATTTCCACGCCACCACGGGCAGCGGCCGTTATGCCGCGTCGGGGCGTATCTCCTATGTCTTCGGCTTGCGTGGACCAAGCCTCACCCTGGATTCCGCTTGTTCCTCTTCGCTGGCCGCGGTCCACCTGGCCGTTCGCAGCATTCGCAGCGGCGAAAGCACGCTGGCGCTCGCGGGGGGCGCCAACATCATCCTGCAGCCGCACATCAGCATCGCGTATTCGCAGAACCGGATGATGGCGCCGGACGGCCATTGCAAGTTCGGTGATGCCTCTGGCGATGGATATGTGCGCAGCGAGGGCGTGGGTCTGGTGGCGCTCAAGTCGCTGGAGCGTGCGCTGGCCGATGGCGATCGCATTTATGCGGTCATCCGGGGCAGCTCGGTCAACAACGACGGACGCAGCAGCGGGGTGCTGGGTCGACCCAGCCGCGTGGGTCATGAAGAG
>SXGT01842155.1_pt1 | contig 13425 bp, 15 predicted proteins | sample 3176221 | NCBI WGS metagenome assembly SXGT01 (sample SAMN11356862, study PRJNA531348) | freshwater metagenome | isolation source: freshwater sample F1-120 | place: China: Fuxian Lake, Yuxi | collected 2017-12-25
GGTGCCGAGGTCGATGCCGATGATCTTTTCGCCCTGCTTGGTTGCCATGATGGATCCCTTTCTGGTGGTCGGTAGGCGGTCGCTGGTTGTCCGTCTCGGGGAGTTCTCAACGCCATTTTTGGCCGCTCGGCCTCGGAGGTCCCGGAAAAGCAAAGGCCGTGCCACGACTCGCGGCGGCCCGCCGCCGGGCCGGGACCGCCCCGGGATCGCCGCCGCAACCGGGATATTGGGCGTATTTACGGACGCTTTGCCGACGGTACAGTTGGGGATGTCAACGCCGGGACTCGCGGACGTTTCCGGCGGGTCTGCCATTTTGGCCGCTGCCCTCTCCCGTTGCCCCCTCGTTGGACTGCGATGGCTCACTCCGGTTCACCGCGGGATTCGGCCGGCGACGGCGTCAAGAAGCCCGGGCTGCAGCAGCTTCGCTCGCAGATCGACAAGCTCGACCGGCAGCTCGTCGGGCTGATGAACGACCGCGCCGAGATCGCCCGTCAGATCGGCCACGTCAAGCAGTTCAACGGCCAGCAGACCTACGACCCGTCCCGGGAGGAGACGGTGCTCGAACGGGCCGCCTCGGCCAACGAGGGTCCGCTCTCCGACGAGAGCGTGAAGGCGGTGTTTCGCGAACTCATATCCGGCTCCCGGGCGATCGAGCAGCACATCCGCGTGGCCCACCTCGGCCCGGCCTGGACCTACAGCCATCTCGCGGCGCTCCACCGCTTCGGCAGCGCCGTGGACTTCGTGCCGGTGGCCAGCATCTCCGCCGCCTTCGAGGAGGTGCAGGCCGGTCATTCCAACTACGGCGTCGTGCCGCTCGAAAACTCGACCGACGGCCGGATCGCCGACACGCTCGACAACTTCTCCCGGCTGCCCGTCAAGATCTGCGCCGAAGTGCCGCTGCGGATCCACCACACGCTGCTGGCGTCGTGCGATCGCTCCGCGATCAAGGAGGTCTACAGCCGACCCCAGGCGCTCTCGCAGTGTCGCAACTGGCTGGCCCGCCACCTCCCCTCGGCCCGGCTCGTCGAGGTGACCAGCACGAGCGCCGCCGCGGAAATGGCGGCCGGCCGTTCCGACGCGGCCGCGATCGCCAGCCGGCAGGCGGGCGTGCACCACGGCCTGGCGGTCCTCGCCGAGAACATCGAGGACGTGCCGGGCAACACCACGCGGTTCGCCGTCATCGGCCATGCCGACGCGAGCCGCACCGGCAAGGACAAGACGTCTTTGATGTTCGAGATCGAGCACAAGCCGGGGGGACTCGCCGACGCGCTGGCGATCCCGAAGCGGCAGAAGCTCAACCTCACCTGGATCGAATCATTTCCGATGCCGGGCGAGGTGGGCGGCTACATCTTCTTCGTGGAGCTCGAAGGGCATCGCAGCGATCTCCGCCTCCGCCGCGCGATCGCGTCGCTGGAGAAGCGGTGCCGGCGGGTGGTGATCCTCGGCTCCTACGCCGCCGCCGCTCCCGTGGGCTGAGCGTCGCCGGCGGTGGTTGCATTCACGGCGCGGCGGCCCGCCGCTGCCATTCCGCCACGATCGCCTTCTCGTCCACGCCGTAGGCGCTGATGACCGCCTGCGTCGGTTCGGCGCCGCCCCGCATGTCGGCGATCGCGGTCGCGAACTTGTCGGGCGCCATGCAGAGGAGCGTGGTCAGGCTCCAGGCCTCGGCATACTGGGGCATCTGCATGCCTGCGAACGTCCCCGCGAGCGTGGTCCCGATGTCCCGAATCCGGTTTTCGGCAAACCGCTGCCGGACCAACTGCGGCCAGGCGGCGTCGCCGGCGAGCTCGCGGTCGCTGTAGCCGCCGGTGACCGTGGAGCCGGGGGTCTTGTGGATCATCACCTCGGTGACGTTGCCGAAGCCGCCGGCCAGCGCGTCGCCGCAACGCCCCCGACTGACGTGGCGGAGGGCGTGGTATCCCATCGCATGGGCCAGGGCCCTGCGCGACTTTTCGGGCGGCGTGCCCTCGAGACAGATCGTGGTCAGCCCCTGCACGTAGACGGCCGGCTTGCCCGCTCCGAGTTCCTGGAGGCTCGCGCCCTCCTGGTTGCCATACCGCACGCCGTTGGCCTCACCGGCCTGGGACACCGCATCGAGGAGTTTCGAATACTCGGACCGGGTGGCCACGATCAGCACGTTGACCGCCCGCTTGTCGATCCCGGCGATGAACGCCTTGGGAAATGTCGCCGTGAGCTGGGTGCCGATCTGCCGGGCATCGGCCGCGAACTGGGCCGGCACCCCGGGACCGCCGTACACGCGGCCCTGCCCGCACTCCGATGCAGTGAGGAGCACCCCCGCCTGCGCCACGGACTGCGCGACGATCTTGTCGATGCGGTCGGTCTCGGGATCGTTCTCGGCGGGGGCCACGACCCCGGCTGCGACCTCGGCCTTGGGCGGCTCCATCTCCTTGGGCGGTTCCATCTCCTTGACCTTGGCGAGCACGGCGATCGCCGGCGGGGTGAACCCCAGCTCCAGCAGCCGCTTCCGGACGTCGTCATCGATGGCGAACGAGCGGCCGCGCTCCTTCGCGACCCGGAGGATCTGCCCGGGGTTCTGCTTCTTGTCTCTCAGCGAGGCGATCTCGTCGAGCGAAAGGGGCCCTTCGCCGCGGACGACGCCCGCGAGGCAGGCGGCCGTGAGCGACATCACGATAAACACCGAAAGTCGTCTGCGAATCGCCAAGGCCGAGCCCCCCTTGTCGGATATCGACGGCGGGCGTGGATCACATGCCCCCCCGCTGTCGGCGGCTGCAGAATACGCCTGCCGCGCGAGCTCCTGCAAGCACCGAGTCGCGGCTGAAGCCCGCGCCGGGGGATGGCCCGCGCGCGGAGCACCGGCCGGGCGGTTGCCCCGAACCTGCCCCCCAAACCTTCCGAAGCGCCGCAGAATCGCTAGGATGCTCGCCCGGGCCTCCCCCGCCGATCGATGGACGACGGCGGCGGGCCTGCACCATGGAGCGCGTCATGTCCCGCAGGAAGATCGTCGCCGGCAACTGGAAGATGAACCTCGATCGGACGAAGGCGAAGGAGTTGACCGCCGCCGTCGCCGCCCGGATCGCCGAGGCCGGATCGACCGAGCTCGTCCTCTGTCCGCCCGCCGCCTATCTCGAGACGGTCGGTGCCGGGCTTCACGCGGCCGGGTCGGCGGTGGCCCTCGGCGGCCAGAACATGCACGACAAGCCGAGCGGTGCCTTCACGGGCGAAGTGGCTCCGCCGATGCTCCTCGACCTCGGATGCCGTTACGTGATCCTCGGCCACTCGGAGCGGCGGACGCTCTTCGGCGAGACCGACCTGATCGTGAACGCCAAGACCCGGGCGGCCCTCGCCACCGGGCTGATCCAGATCGTCTGCGTCGGCGAGACGCTGGAGGAGCGGGAAGGGGGACGCACCGAGCAGGTCGTGACGACGCAGGTGAACGGATCGCTCGCGGGGCTTTCCCCGGCCGAACTGGAGACGGTGGTGATCGCCTACGAGCCGGTGTGGGCGATCGGCACGGGCAAGGTGGCCACGCCGCAGCAGGCCCAGGAGGTGCATGCCCTGATCCGCGGGCTGCTCGGGTCACTCGCGTCGCCCGCCGTGGCCGCCAAGGTGCGGATCCAGTACGGCGGCAGCGTGAAGCCCGACAACGCCGCCGACCTCGCCGCCCAGCCCGACATCGACGGAGCCCTGGTCGGCGGCGCGAGCCTCCAGGCCGACGACTTCCTCGGAATCGCCAAGGCGTTCGGGGGCTGAGGCGCCCGGAACGCATGTCGGGGTAGCCTGTCCGACGGGGTTGGGATACCATCTGCGGCTCCTGACCCGTCTTGTCCGTCCCGTGTTGTCCGACCTGGAGCCTCGTCTGTCCATGACCTCGCTGATCCGCTTCTCCCTCGGCTTCATGCTCGTCTTCTCGGCGCTCTTCCTGATCGCGCTGGTGCTCATCCAACGCGGACGCGGCGGCGGCCTGGCGGGGGCATTTGGCGGCATGGGCGGCCAGAGCGCGTTCGGCACGAAGGCCGGCGACGTGTTCACGCGGATCACGGTGGTCGTCGCGGCCTGCTGGATCCTGCTCTGCATCCTGGCGATCAACCTGCTCGGACGCAGCGAATCGCTCTTCAGCCCGACCCTCGGCGGCACGGCCGGGCAGGCGGTGCCCTCCCAGACCACGCCCGGCCCGGATGCCCCGCCGGCGGAAGAGAAGCCGGCCGACGAGAAGCCGGCCGAAGCGGCGGGCGAATCGACATCGAAGGCCGCCGGCGACGAGCAGGCCGAACCCGCCACCGAGCCCGCCACCGAATCCAAGGCCGAGACGCCCCCCGCGACCGAACCGGCGGCGGCCGCTGCAACCGTTCCGGCAACTCCCACCGTGCCGGCCACGCCGCTCGTCCCGGCCACGCCCGCAACTCCCGCCGCACCCGCGTCCAAGTGACCCGATGGCCCTGAGCATGACGGGCTGCGGTGAGGGCGTCGCCAATGCCGGCGGCAACACCTGCCGCGTCGAAATACGGAGCGTGAACGGCAAGCAGTTCAAGCTCACGATCCGCGCCCGTGAGGGCTTCTCTGGGCTCGAAGGGCAAATCGAGGCGGCCGTGCGGCGGCGGATTCGCCGGGGCAGCGTGCAGCTCACGCTCGACGTCTCGGGTCCGGCAGCCGCGACCGCCCGCCGGCTCGACCGTGTGCAACTCGACGCCTACCTCGACGACCTCGAGAGCTTCTGCTCGGCCCGCGGCATCCCGCTGGCGGAGGCGACCGCCGGCCTGCTCGGCCTGCCGGGCACGGTCGTCGATGCCGTGCCCGATCCGGGGCTCGCCGAAAATGCCTGGCCACTGGTGTCGGAGGCGGTCGAGTCGGCCCTCGATCGCCATGAACAGATGCGGCAGGCGGAGGGAAACAACCTCGCCGCCGACATGCGTGCCGTATGCGGCGAGATCGTGACGCTCGCCGCCGGGATCCGGGAGCGGGTGCCGCAGGTGGTGGCCGCCTACCGTGACCGGCTCTTCGAGCGGGTCACGAAGCTGCTCGCCGAACGGAGCACGACCCTGGGCGAGGCCGACATCGCCAGCGAAGTGTTGCTCGTGGCCGATCGCACCGACATCGCCGAGGAGCTCGTCCGGCTCGCGAGCCATGTCGATCAGTTCGATCGGCTGCTCGACGAGGAGTCTCCGGGGAGATCGCTCGACTTTCTCGCCCAGGAACTCGGCCGCGAGGCCAACACGATCGCTTCGAAGTCGCTCGACGTGCAGATCGCCCATGCCGTCGTGGAGGTCAAGACGCGGATCGAGCGGCTCCGCGAACAGGCCCAGAACATCGAGTGACCGCCGCCAGCGGCCGGGGACGGCTCGCATGCCGGGCCCGGCTCCCGAGTGGCCGGCTGTTTTTCGTCACTTTTGCCGGGGTGTCGGGTTCTGCTTCGCCTTCCACAGGCGTCGCTTTTCAAGCGACCGGACGCTGCGGTACAACAGTTGGATGGAAGACCGCCCGGGCAAACTCGTCGTCATCTCCGGCCCGTCGGGCGTGGGCAAAACGACGCTCCTGCGCCGGCTGCTGGCCGATCTGCCGGAACTGGTGCCGAGCATCTCGGCCACGACCAGGCCCCCCCGGGCCGGCGAACGGGACGGCCTCGACTACCACTTCCTGACGATGGAGGAGTTCGAGCGTCGCCGGGCGGCGGGCGAGTTTCTCGAATGCTGCCAGGTCTACGGCCGGCAGCATTGGTACGGCACCCTCGCCGCGGAGGTGGAGCCGAGAATCGCGGCCGGAAAGTGGGTCGTGCTCGAGATCGACGTGGAGGGTACACTCTCGATCCTCGCTCGGTTTCCGCAGGCGATCACGATCTTCGTCGAACCGTCCCACCCAGACCAGTTGCTCCAACGGCTCCAGGGCCGCGGCACCGAGTCTCCGGAGGCGATGGCCCGGCGGCTGGAGGTGGCCCGCCGTGAGCTGCACGAGGCCCATCGGTACAAGCACCGCGTCGTCAACGAGAACGTCAACGAGGCGTTGGTGGCGGTGGAGCGGGTGCTCGCCGACGAGGGCTTTGCCGCAGCCGCCGACCGCTCGTCCACATTCCATGCCCTGATCACACCCGACCAGACCACACCAGAGGAGTCCCGTTCATGATCGACGACCTGCGCGAAGAAGAAATCGTCAACAAGGTCGGAGGGCGTTTCAAGCTCTCGACGCTGATCCAGAAGCGGCTCGTCGCCCTCAACGCCGGCGGGCGGCCGCTCGTCGACATCGACTCCAACGACAAGATGCAGATCGTGATCGAGGAGATCAAGCAGGACAAAATCTTCCTCGACACCTCGCTCAACCTCCGCATCACCGGCGAGTCGCCCGAGGCCGGCGGCCCGCTCGACTTCGATCCCACCGTCCTGTGATCCTCCACGGCAGGGAGATTGTCCTCGGCGTCTCGGCAGGGATCGCCGCCTACAAGGCGGCGGCCCTGGCGAGCCTGCTGGTGCAACGTGGTGCCGCCGTCACGGTCGTGATGACGCGGAACGCGCGGCGATTCGTCGGAGCGGCCACGTTTGCGGCGCTGACGGGACGGCCCGTGGCGACACGGTCTTTCGACGCCCCCGCCCATCCGCTCGGGGCCCACATCGAACTTGCCGCGCGGGCCGACCTCCTGATCATCGCCCCGGCATCGGCCGACTTCCTCGCCAAGGCCGCCCACGGCGCCGCCGACGATCTCCTCGCCACGCTCGTGCTCTGTGCCGAATGCCCCGTGCTCGCCGCACCGGCGATGAACGCTGCGATGTGGAACAAGCCGGCCGTGCAGCGGAACGTCGCCCAACTCGTCGCCGATGGAGTGCGGATCGTGCCCCCGGGCACCGGCTGGCTGTCGTGCCGGCAGCAGGGAACGGGCCGGATGGCGGAGCCAGAGGAGATCGCCACGGCCATCGAGGCCTCCCTCGCCGGGCGTCCGATACGTCCGAGGGCCTGACGGAACGCCAGCATGGCAAGGATCCTGCTCACCGCCGGTCCCACCCGGGCCTACATCGACGACGTGCGGTTTCTGAGCAACGCGTCGAGCGGCCGGATGGCGGCGGCCATCGCCGCCGCCGCGCTGGCCGCCGGCCATGAGGTGGTGATCGTCAGCGGCCCCGTGCAGATCGCGTATCCCAGGGGGGCCCGCGTGATTCCGGTGGTCACCACGCAGGAGATGCTCGAGGCGTCGCTCGCGGAACTGCCGGAGTGTGACGGCGTGATCGCCGCCGCGGCTCCCTGCGACTTCGAGCCCAGGCGGCGGGCGGCGGGCAAGATCCCGCGGCAGGGATCGGCCCTGATGCTGGAGCTGAGGCCGACGCAGGACGTCATCGCCACGCTGGCCCGCCGCGCCCGGCCGCGGCAGTGGTTTGTCGCCTTCGCCCTCGAGCCGGGTGCCGACCCGCGGCGGGCCTTCGCCAAGATCGAGGCCAAACGCTGCGACCTGATCGTCGTCAACGACGTGACGGCGATCGAAGCCACCAAGACGGCCGTCACCGTCTATGACCGCACCCACGCGGCCGTCGGCTCGCGAAAGGGCACGAAGCGGGCCGTGGCGACCTGGCTGGTGCGGCTGTGCACCACGCGTCTCACCGGCTAGCCGCCGAACCGCCGGCCGCCCTGTACAATCCCACCCCATTCCCGCCCAGGAGCCCACGCATGGTCAAAGTCGCGATTCTCGGCGCCACCGGCTACACGGCACTCGAGGCCATCAAACTCCTGCTGCGGCATCCGCAGGCGGAGATCGTGGCGGTGACCAGCCGCCAGGAGGGCCGCACGCCCGTTTCCAGCGTCCATCCGAGCCTCGTGGGCCGTCTCGACCTGCCGCTCGAGGACCTCTCCCCCGAGGAGGTCGGCAAGCGGGCCGACTGCGTATTTGGCTGCCTGCCGCACTGCGCCAGCGCGGAGATTCTCCCCAGGGTGCTCGCCGCCGGCGCGAAGGTCGTCGATTTCAGCGCGGACTATCGGCTCGACGACGCCGCGACCTATCTCGAATGGTACGGTCACGAGCATCCCGACGCGGGCCGTCTGGGCAGCACGGTCTACGGCCTCCCCGAGCTCTTCCGGGGGGCGATCGCCGGGCAGGATCTCGTGGCCAACCCCGGCTGCTACTCGACCTCGGCCATCCTCCCCCTGGCGCCGCTGATCAAGAGCGGCCTGTTCGAGACCGACGACATCATCATCGACTCCAAGAGCGGGGTCAGCGGAGCGGGCCGCCAGCCCAAGCTGATGACGCACTTTCCGGAGTGCAACGAGAGCATGTCGGCCTACAACGTCGGCCGCCACCGGCACACGCCCGAGATCGAGCAGATCATCGGTCGCCACGCCTCCGTGCGGCCCGCGGTGATCTTCACCCCGCAGCTCGCTCCGATGGACCGCGGCATCCTCTCCACGATCTACGTCCGCCCGAAGCAGCCGATCTCCGAGGGCGATGTGATGGGTCTCCTCCGCGAGGCCTACGCCGGCGAGCGGTTTGTCCGGGTCGTCGATCACCTCCCGGGGACGAAAGACACCGTCGACACCAACTTCTGCGATCTCACCGCCCGCGTCGTCCGCGGCCGCGTGCTGCTCATCAGTTGCCTCGACAACCTCGTGAAGGGAGCGGCCGGCGCCGCGGTCCAAAACTTCAACGTGATGTTCGATTTCCCCGAAACGATGGGGCTTCTCTGATCATGTCCGTCTCCGACACGCCCGTCCGGCTTCCGATTCCCCCCCTGCCCCGCGGCTTTCGCATGGGGGCCGTTCATGCGGGCATCAAGCGCAACGCCACCCGCGAGGACGTGACGCTCGTCGCCAGCGACCAGCCCGCGACGGCGGCGGGGGTCTACACCACGAATCTCGTCTTCGCCGCCCCGGTCGCCCTCGATCGGGCCCGGACACCCGGCCGCGGGTTTCGCGGCGTGGTGATCAACTCCGGCAATGCCAACGCCTGCACCGGCAGCCGGGGGCTCGACGACGCCCGCGAGATGGCCGCGCTCGCCGGACGTGCGCTCGGCGTGGCCGGCGAGGAGATCCTCGTGCTCTCCACCGGGATCATCGGGGAGTTCATGCCGATGGCGACACTGGCGGCCGGCATCGAGGCGGCAGCGGCCGTGCTCGGGGACGACGACCGGGCGGCGTTGACCGCGGCCCGCGGCATGATGACCACCGACACGCGGCCCAAAATGGCAGGCGGCACCTTCACCGCGGATGGCACGGTGGCGACCGTCTTCGGCATGGCGAAGGGGGCGGCGATGATCGGCCCGAAGCTGGCGACGATGCTTGGTGTCGTGATGACCGACGCCTCGATCAACCCCGCAGACGCCCAGCGTCTCCTCGCGGAGGCCGTCGAGGAGACGTTCAACTGCGTGAGCGTGGACGGCCACATGAGCACCAACGACACGGTGCTGTTCCTGGCCAACGGGGCCGCCGGGGGGGGCACGCTCCACGGGGCGGGCCTCGAGGCCTGCGGCCGCGTGCTCCGCCAAGTCTGCGAATCGCTCGCCCGCGAGATGGCCGACGACGGCGAGGGGGCCACGCACGTGATGCGGATCGAGGTGACCGGCGCCGCGAACCGGGATGACGCCCGGCAGATCGCGCGGACGATCGCCGACAGCCCGCTGGTCAAGACGGCGGTGCATGGCGCCGACCCCAACTGGGGCCGGATCGTCTCGGCGGCCGGGTATTCGGGCGTGGTGTTCGATCCGTCCCGGGCCCTGCTGCGGCTCAAGGGCACGCTCCTCTTTCAGCACGGTGCCCCATTGCCTTTCGACGCCGAGGTCGTTTCGGCGTCGATCAGGGACAACCGGGAAACGCTGATCGAGCTCTCCGTCGGGGACGGCCCCGGCAGGATTCGGTTCCACTCCAGTGATCTCACGGCCGACTACGTCCGCCTCAACGCCGATTACCACACCTGACGAGCCGCGCGGCACCGCCGCGGAGCCCTTCCGGCACGAGAAAGCCCGGTGCCTCGTCCTGCCGGGCCCTTTTCCGGGTTTTCCCGCCGGACGTGCGTAGAATCGCATGCCTTGACGCGGACCTCCCAAAAAGGTTTGCTCTGTGGTTTCCGTCCCAGCCCTCCGAGCCCAGCTGATGCCCCTGCCCTCCATCTGCACGCCCCCGCCGTTCATCGCCTTTCCGACCGTTTCGAGCGGTTGGCCCATGCACGCTCCCGCCGAACCGGCGGTCGTGATCGTCGTGGCCGCGGCCGATCCGGAGGATGGCGACGAGGAGGAACTCGGCGACGAGGAGGATCTGGCGGTCGCCCAACCCGCGGCCGACGAGGAATCGACCTTCGACGACTTCGACGACGAGTTTGACGACGACTTCGAAGAAGACGAGGACGACCCCGACTGGGACCATCCGGGCGAGGGCGACACCGATACACCTCCTCCCGGCAAGGCACCCGGCAGGAAGAAGTGACCGACCGCGGCGGGCATCGAGAGAAAAACCGATGGCTGGCATCGACAAGCCGCAGTCCACCCCCGACGACCCCGGTGCGGACGCAGGCAAGCCCCGCGGCCGGAAGGCCCGCGGCCAGTCGCCCGGCGCGCCGCCGGCCTGGTTCGGCACCCTCGGCCAGCTCGATTTCGACATCGACTTCTTCGAACGGGTGCTCGCCCGCAAGCCGGACTCGATCGAGGTGCTGCGGATCCTCGCCGAGTTGGTGAGCAAGAAGGGAATCATGGAGCGGGCCGTGGAACTCGACCAGGCCCTGGTGGCCCTGCTCCCCGACGATTTCCTCGCCCGCTACAACCTCGCCTGTTCGTTTGCACGGGCCGGTCGTGCGGACGACGCGATCGACGCGCTCTCACGGGCGATCCTCCTCGGGTACGACGATCTCGAGCACATGGAATCGGACCCCGACCTGGAGTCGATCCGCAGGCATCCCGATTTTCTCGCCCTGCTCGGCGATTGACGCCGCCCCGCGGTGGCGGCTCCGCCGGACGTTCCGGTGGCCCCATGTGATGGATGACCTGGTCCGCGGCCTGCTAGACTCCGCGGCCCACGCGGTGGGTGCCGCGAATCGACAGGCCCGCACGGGGAGCACGCATGCTCGACCAATACGACAAGATCACGGAAGCCGTCTCGTTCATCCGGAGCCGATGGAGCCTCGCGCCCCGGGTCGGGGTGATCCTCGGCAGCGGCCTCGGCGAAGCCGCTGCGGCGATCACCGACAGGGTCGTCATTTCCTACGACGAGCTCCCGCACTTCGCCCGTTCGACCGCCCATGGGCATGCCGGACAACTCGTGTGCGGACTCCTGGAGGGCGTGCCGGTCGTCGTCCTGGAGGGGCGGCAGCACGCCTACGAGGGCTACCCGCTGTCGCAGATCACCTTCCCGATCCGCGTGCTCGAACGGCTCGGAGCCAGGCTGCTCATCGTCACCAACGCCTGCGGCGGCCTCAACCCGCAGTTCCGCACCGGCGATCTGATGGTCATCGACGATCACATCAACCTCATGGGCGACAATCCGCTCATCGGCATCAATGACGAGCGGCTGGGGCCGCGGTTCCCCGACATGTCGGCGCCCTACACGGCCCGCCTGATCGACGACGCGCTGGCCGTCGCCCGTCGGGAAAACTTCGTGGCCCACCGGGGCGTCTATGTGGCCGTCACCGGACCCAATCTGGAGACGCGGGCCGAATACCGCTTCCTGCGGACGATCGGCGCCGACGTGGTGGGGATGTCGACCGTGCCCGAGGTGATCGTGGCCGTGCACGCGGGGCTCGCGGTGCTCGGGATCTCGGTGATCACCGACATGTGTCTCCCCGATGCGTTGGAGGTGGCGACGGTCGAGCACATTTTGGCGACGGCCCGCTCCGCCGAGCCGAAACTGCGGGCGATCATCGTCGCCGCCGTGCGGGCCACCGGCGGCGGCTGACGTCCCGGCAGCCGCGGGCGGCTCGTGACCGAGGTGTCCGGTGGCCGCCGGCCGCACGGCGACGGCGTGGCGGCAGGCGATGGAGCACGGCCGGGCACCTCCCTAGAGTTTCCGGTGCGGGGCCCGCGGAATCCTCCTGCCGGCAGGTCACGAGCACGTCGCCATGCTGTTCCACGCCGGCTTGCCGGAGATCACGACGCTCTGCGGCACGGCCTTCTCGATCGGCCTGATCCACACGCTGCTCGGTCCCGATCACTACGTTCCCTTCGCGGCGATGGCGCGGGCGGGCGGCTGGTCTGCGGCCAAGACGCTCCTCGTCACCGGGGTCTGCGGGATCGGTCATGTGGCGGGCTCGGTCGTCATCGGCCTGGTGGGCCTGGCGCTCGGGGTGGCCGTCTTGAAACTGGAGGACCTCGAGGGTCTCCGCGGCGATCTCGCCGCCTGGCTGCTCATCGGCTTCGGCCTCGCCTACTTCGTCTGGGGCCTCGTGCGGGCCTCGCGGAACCTGCCTCACACGCACGCCCACCTGCACGCCGACGGCACCCTGCACGCCCATGAACACACGCATGACGTCGGTCACCTGCACGTGCACCACGACGCGACGCCGGCGTCGGCCCTCCGGCGGCCGCCCCCGGTCCCCTGGATCCTGTTTCTCGTGTTCGCCTTCGGTCCGTGCGAGCCGTTGATTCCCCTGCTCATGTACCCGGCGGCGAAGGCGAGCCTCGTGGCGGTCGTGGCGGTCGTCGGTGCGTTCACCTTCGCCACGGTGGCCACGATGATGTTGGCCGTGGCGGCCCTCCGCTCCGGGGTGGCGTGGGTGCCGACACGAAACACGCAGCGTCACGCCCATGCCCTCGCCGGACTCGCCGTGCTGGCATGCGGCATGCTGGTGCTGGTCGGGCTCTAGCTGATCGTGGACAGGGTCATCCACGACCTCCGCCCCGCGGCATCACCCGGCGCAGGCGCGGAGCCTCTCGGAGACGGCGTCGGCGGTCTCGTTGCCGAAGAGTTGTTGCAGCCAGAGTTCCATGCCCACCATCAGAAAACGAAGGTCCGCGTCATGCCTCAGATCATCGACGACCAGCCGGTTCGTCGCCTTCGACCACTGCAATTGATCGGCCAGAAGTCCGCCGAGCAGGATGCGCTCGGTGCCATTCGTATAGGCATCGGGAATCGGAAATCCCTTTTTGCGGGCATGGACGACGTCCCGCGGGAGGCGGCCGAGCGCGACGGTCTTCAACGCCCACTTGCCCCGGCCGCGCCTCAGCTTGACCGAGCTGGGAAGGTGCATGCCCAGGTCGATCAGACCGTTTTCGAGAAACGGAACCTGCATCTCGATCGACGCCGCCATGCTGATGTGATCGTGGCGGTGGAGAATCCACGAGAGATGCTCGACGAGGTCGGCCAGGCCGGACACGACCAGGGCGCGGTCGGAGAGCCGCTCTATTCCCGTGAGACTCTCGAAGAGCCTGCGCGGCAGGAAGCCGCGTTCGACATCGGCGGCGAGCGCCATCCGCAATCTGGACCGGTGGAGCGTGCCGCCCATGCTCGGCGGCTGCAGGGGGACGGCGAACTGCCGGGATGACGCACGTCCCCGGA